>Ga0194131_10003150_pt1 | contig 26316 bp, 21 predicted proteins | sample TA2KigO120mmetaG_FD_148631 | JGI IMG/M metagenome (GOLD analysis project Ga0194131, IMG submission 148631) | Freshwater microbial communities from Lake Tanganyika, Tanzania - TA2015053 Kigoma Offshore 120m | ecosystem: Environmental > Aquatic > Freshwater > Lake | place: Tanzania: Lake... | reverse complement strand
CCTTCTAGATACCTTCAAGGCCAAGCCGTCCCATGAATGGCTGCGGGCCTTCGCCGAGGTGGGCATCGCCTGCGGGCCGGTGAACACGATAGACCAGGTGGCGAGCGACCCGCAGATCGCGGCGCGAAAGATGATCGTCGCTGTGAGGGCGAAGAAGTCCGGGAGGGTGAAGGTAGTGGGCAACCCGATCAAACTTTCGCGGACGCCCAGCGAGGTGCGGACGGCCTCGCCTGGCTTGGGCGAGCACAATAGCAGGGTCTATGGCGCGATGCTGAAGCAGTCTAAGAAGCGCTTGGCCGAGTTGAAGAAGAAGGGTGTGCTGTGACACACGTGTTTGCCGCCCTTCCGCGCCGCTCCGTATAATGATTCTTCTCTTGCGGTGGCTCGCCGGAAGAGCAGGCTATGGCTATCACCTCAACCGCCCTGCCGACCTTTGAGGAAATCGTCGAAAAATACAGCGATTTCGTCTACAACGTCGCGCTGCGGATGACGAACGACCCCACGGAAGCGCAGGACGCCGTCCAGGACGCCTTCATCTCGGCCTTCAAGGCCTACCCCAAGTTCCGGGGCGATTCGGCCATCACCACCTGGCTCTACCGCATCACGGTTAACGCTGTGCTGATGAAGCGGCGCAAGGACAAGAAGGCGCGGGAGACCACGAGCGGCGGCGTTGAGGAGCTGGATCTGCCGGATATGGGCGATGGGCCTGAAAAGCAGGCCATCTCCAGCGAGGCGCGGCGGAAGGTGCAGGCCGCCATCGCGAAGCTGCCGCCGGATATGCGGATGGCCGTCATCCTGCGGGATATCCAAGGGCTATCCGGCGAAGAAGCGGCGGAAACGCTGGGCATAGAGGTCTCAACGCTGAAGACGCGCCTGCACCGTGGGCGCATGAAGCTGCGGGACTTGCTGAAGGACTACGTGGACGGCGAGTAGCGGCTGCCCGTTCGCCGTTTACGGCCTTACGGCGGGTTTCCAGACCTCTTCTATCTGCGCCGCAGTGGTGATATAGGCCAGGTTGCGCAAGGTGTTCTGCAGCACCTGCTCCCCATAGGCGGCGGGGGTGGCGGCCACGCAATCGGCGGGGATGACCACGCGGTAGCCGCGGTTCACGGCATCCAGCGTGGCGCCGGGTATGGCGATGTTCAGGGAGACGCCGGTAAGCACCACCGTCTTCGCCCCCAGGCCGCGCAGGATGGTATCCAAGCCGCTTTCATGGAAGCAGGTCATGCCATAGGCATTGGGAACGATCGCATCGCCGGGCTGCGGCGCGATCTCCGAGACGATGGCGGCGTGGCGCGCCTTGGCCTCCGGCGAGGCGTGTGAAGCGCCGACCTTGGCGGTAAGGGGCGTGTTGCGCAGGTTGCCTAACCCATCGGCGCGGCGATCGGCAGGGCAATAGACCACCTTCGCGCCGGCCCGTCGCGCCGAGGCCAGGAGCGCGTCCAGGCGGGGCAGGAGGCCGCCATCGCGAACGGCATCGGCAAGGCCGCGGAAGAAGGTCCCCTGGCCGATCACGCCCTCCTGCATCTCTATGACCAAGAGGGCGGTCTGGGACGGGCGTAAGAGGTCCTGCCAGTCAACGGCCATACGTTCACCTCACTCGCACTGTATGCGCAGTGTACGCGCGGCAGAGGCACTCTAGGGCGGAGCAAGGTCAGCGTCAAGGCGCAAAGTCGGCGCGTAATCGCCTACAAACGGCTTGACAGGGAGAGTGTCAACTTTTACCCTTCCACAAACCCTGTGATGCACGGGTGCGGCAGAGGCATTCCGTTCGGCGTCTCTCAGGACCCAATCATCCGTGGCTAACGCCCCTTAGGCGAATGAAAGGCAGCGCATGCGACGCTACGCCATCAGGCGTCTGCTCATCGCGATCCCTGTCCTCTTCCTCGTGACCATCGTCGCGGCCTCCCTGGTGCGCCTTGCGCCCGGCGATGCGGTGGTGCAGGCGGCAGCGGAATCGAACGCGGCCGTGAGCGAGGAGCAGCTGGACGCGATCCGCAAAGAGCTTGGCCTTGACCGGCCATTCTTGGTGCAGTACGGCGATTGGATATCCGGCGTTTTCGTCGGCGATTTCGGCCACTCGCTCAGCCAGGGCGGGCCGCCGGTCTCCCAGACTATCAAGCGGGCCATCCCCATCAGCCTGGAACTTGCCATCATGGCGATGCTCATCTCCATCCTCATCGCCCTGCCCATCGGCATCTGGTCGGCCATCCGGCAAGACACACCGGGAGACTACATCGGGAGGCTCTTCGCCATCGCGGGCCTCTCTGTGCCGGATTTCATCATCGGCACCATGGTCATCCTCTTCGGCGCCGTGTGGTTCAGCTGGACGCCGCCCCTTACTTACGTCAGCTTCTTTGACGACCCGCTGACGAATCTTCAGATGATGATTACCCCGGCGTTGATCCTCGGCTTCCGCCTCTCCGCCATCACCATGCGCATGCTCCGCTCCTCCATGCTGGAGGTGCTGCGCCAGGATTACGTGCGCACGGCATGGGCTAAGGGCCTCCGCGAGCGGACCGTTATCGTCCGCCACGCCTTGAAGAACGCCTTCATCCCCGTCATCACGGTCATCGGGACGCAGATAGGCTTCCTCGTCGGCGGCGTCGCCATCATCGAGTCCATCTGCAACCTCCCTGGGATCGGGCGGACGATGATCACCGCGATACGGCAGCGGGATATCCCGGTTATCCAGACCATCCTCTTCTTCTTCGCAGGGGCCATCGTGTTCATCAACCTGCTGGTGGACCTCTCTTACGCCTGGCTGGATCCCCGGATCCGGTACGAGTAGGAACGCAGACCATGGCCAATCCCGCGGCGACGATGGGCGCGCACAAGACCAGGGGCAGGTCCCACTGGATCGTCCGCGCGCCCGTCAGCTTCCTCAAGTTCTGCCGGGCCAAGCCCCTCGGCGGCATCTCCGCGATCATCATCTTCAGCCTGCTTGTCATCGCCATCTTCGCGCCGCAGATCGCGCCCCATGAGCCCACGCGGACCTTCGTGGGCAAGCCGAACCTTTCGCCCAACGGCGACTTCTGGTTCGGAACGGACAACCTGGGGCGCGATGTGCTCAGCCGGGCCATCTACGGCGCGCGCGTCTCCATGAAAGTCGGCTTCATCGCCGTCTTCTTCGCGACGTTGATTGGCGCGTCCATCGGGGTGCTGAGCGGCTATTTCCAGGGGAAATTCGATATCATCGTCCAGCGCCTCATGGACGCCATCCAGGCCTTCCCATCCCTCATCCTGGCCCTGGCCATCGTGGCGGTGCGCGGGCCGAGCATCAACAGCGCCCTCATCGTCATCACCGTGGTCCTTATCCCCGGCGGGGCGCGCATCGTTCGCGGGGCGGTGCTCTCCGTGAAGCAGAACGTCTACGTGGAGGCAAGCAGGGCCCTGGGGGCCTCCAACTTCCGCATCATGTTCAGGCATATCCTGCCCAACGTCATGGCCCCCATCATCGTGAACGTCTCCATCCTCCTCGGCGGAGCGATCCTGTTTGAAGCGTCCCTCAGCTTCCTGGGCGCGGGCGCAAGCGTGGAGGAGGCGACCTGGGGCTTGATGATCAGCGGGAATGCGGGCACCGGGGTCAACACTTCGATAGACTTCCAGACCTACCCGTGGCTGGCCTTAGTGCCGGCAGGCTGCATCAGCCTGGCCGTCTTCTCCTTCAACCTGCTGGGCGATGCCATCCGCGATACCCTGGATCCGCGCCTGCGCGGGGGCGGCGGGCGCATCACGTAGCGCTCCGCCATCCGCACCTTCCATTTCCTTGCGGCAGTTTGCTACACTTTTGCTTCACGCTTTTACATCCGCGGGCACGCGTGCGCCTAGAAGGGCTTCCATGATCGAAGTACGCGATATGGTGAAGGTCTACCCGGACGGCACCAAGGCCGTCTCCGGCATCAATTTCGCCGTGCGGGAGGGGGAGTTCTTCGGCTTCCTTGGCCCCAACGGCGCGGGGAAGAGCACCACGCTCAAGGTGCTCTCCACCCTATTGAAGAAGACGTCAGGCGCGGTGAAGGTCGCCGGCCATGACGTGGACCACGAGGCCGTGCAGGTGCGCCAGAGCATCGGATTCGCGATGCAGGAGGTGGGCTTGGACGACCTAGCCACCGGGCGCGAGTTCCTGGTGCTTCAAGGCATCCTCTACAAGCTTCCCGAAAAGGAGGCCAAGAGGCGCGCGAACGACCTCCTGGAGCTCATGGGCCTCACCGATGCCGCCAACCGCAAGGTGGGCGCTTATTCGGGCGGCATGCGGCGGCGCATAGACCTCCTGGGCGCCCTTATCCACCGTCCCAAGCTGCTCTTCCTGGACGAGCCGACGACGGGCCTGGACCCGCAGAGCCGCCTGGCGATCTGGGACTACCTAAAGCAGATCAACAAGGATGGCGTGACCATCGTCCTCACCACGCAGATCATGGAAGAGGCCGATAAGCTGTGCGAGCGGCTCGCCATCATAGACAAAGGGACCATCGTGGCGGAGGGTTCGCCGGACAGCCTGAAGTCAGAGGTCGGCGGCGACGTGGTCTCCATCAGCATCGGCAGCGCGGCGGCTCAAGCGAACGACGAGATGCGCGGGAAGGCCAAGGCGGTCTTGGCTTCCCGGCCCGGAGTGGTAGGCGTCACCCAGGAGAACGGCGCGCTCCTTGTCACGGTGAAGAATGGCAGTGCGGCGGCCCCGGACCTCATGCGGTCCCTCATCGAAGGGGGCGTCCCCGTCTCCAGCATCGGCGTCTCCGAGCCGACGCTGGACGATGTCTTCCTCAAACATACTGGAAAGAAGATTCGCACTGACTCCGCCAGCGGCGACGGCGTGGACAATGCGATGCGGGCCTTCATGGGCCTGAAGAAACGATAGCCATGCTGGAGATCGCGCGCGAAACCTACTACCTCTACCGCAGGAACCTGCTCATCTGGCTCAAGGCGCCGGCCTTGGTCATCCCCTCCATCTTCATCTCGATCTTCCTCTTCCTCGTCTTCGGCGCCTCATTCGATGGCGTGGTGAAGCTGCCGGGCTTCCCCATAGAGGACTACAACGCCTTCGTGACTGGCATGATCATCGTCCAAGCCGTCGTCTTCAGCGGCAGCGATGCCGGCTTCGCCCTCGTCACAGACATCGCCTCCGGCTACTTCGATAAGCAGCTGCTGGCGCCCATCCACCGCATGTCCATCCTCTTCGGCCAGCTGCTCATGGCGGGGACGCGCGCCCTGGTACAAGCGATGGTCATCATCCTCGTCGCCATCGCGCTGGGCGTGGAGTTCAAGACCGGCGTTCCCGGGATCGTGACCATCATCCTGGTCTCGGCGGGCTTCGGCATCACCTGGTCGAGCCTCGGCATCATCATCGCGCTCCAGTCCAAAAGCGCCCAGGCCACCCAGGCCTCCTTCATCCTCTTCTTTCCCCTTATCTTCCTCACAGATGCCTTCATGCCCAAGGACTTCCTCTCCGGCTGGTTTAAGGTGGCAGTGACCATCAACCCCGTCTCCTACGTGCTGGAGGGCATCCGCGCCATGGTCATCTCCGGCTGGGACTGGACGCCGATCTCCCACGGCCTGTGGGCGCTCATCGGCCTTACGGTGCCGCTGGTTGCCCTGGCCACGTGGCTCTACAGGAAGTCCACGGCCTAGGGGGCGACTCTCTGCCGCCCCATTCGTCCTTGTTATCGCGATCACCAAGCTGAACCGGCGCTCCAGCTCGTGGACTAGCTATCCAGGCCTCTTCATCGGCCGGACGGGATGGCGAAGGATGGTGCGGATCTTCTCAGGCGGCACGCGACGTGGGTCGGAGAGGTAGATCTCATGGTGCGCGCCGTGGAACTCCATGCCTCGCTCCTTGGCAAAGGCCTCCATCTTCTCCACATTCGGCTGCTCCTTATCGTACGGGCCGATGTGCAGAAGCTGGACGGAGGGCCCTTCGCGCATCGTCTCTAATTTGACCTCGGCGGCAAAGGCGGTCTTGCCTTTTTTCTGAACGGCGGCGATGGCCTGTTTCAGATCGGCCTTGGTGATGAACTCGGGCGTGCGTATGACAAGCTTCCATCGCCACTCCTCAGGTTTCCCGGCCTCCCAGCGCCCTTCGCCGATCTCGCCCGACCACCAGAACCCTTCAGGGCCGGCGACCTTGTAGTCCCTGCCCTTGGCCTGTTTGACGGCGAACTTCATGGTGTAAGCCATGGCATAGATCGCGCCCATCTTTTCGTGGAAGGCCGTGCCGGTCGGCGCTCCCTTGCCTTCGATCGCTAGGTAGAGGCCCTTGGAGACATTGACGAGCTGGGGCGTCTTGGGCATCACGTAATCGTCCTTGTGCTGTTTGTAGAGGTCCACCTTCTCCGCTTTCGGCATAGCCGCCTCCTCAGGCAGGATGATTCCCCATTTTCGGCGGCTTATGCGAAGGCGGCATGAAGCATCGGGCGAAAGACGTGTCGGGCGTGTGAAGGCGCCGCCGTTGCAGGCTTGCCGCCGGTGCTACACTAGCGCGACTATGCGGTTCAAAGACAAAGCAGTCATCGTCACCGGGGCGAGCGCCGGGATAGGCCGCGCCATCGCCAGCTGCTTCGCGAGCGAAGGGGCCAAGGTGGTCCTGGCCGCCAGAGGCAAGGCGGACCTGGAGAAGGCTGCCAAGGAGCTTGAAGGGGCGGGTGCGCACGTGCTGGCCGTCGCCACGGACATCTCCAGCGAGGCGCAAGTGAAGAGCCTCTTCGAGCAGGCGGTCAAGCGCTTCGGCGCGGTGGACGTTCTGGTGAACAATGCCGCTCGCGTGGGGCGCATGGGCCACTTCATGGAGATGCCCGCCGAAGAGTGGGAGCTGGCATTCAAGACCAACGCCATGGGCACGATGTTCTGCAGCCGCGAAGCCCTGCGGGTGATGCAACCCAGGAAGTCCGGCGTCATCATCAACATCTCGTCCATCGCCTCCCTCTCCGGCTTTTACCCCACGATGCCGTACAACCAGAGCAAGGCGGCGATCAACAACCTGACGCTGGACCTGGCGCGCATCGGCGCGGCGGACGGCATCCGCGTGAACGCCTTGGCCTTGGGCCCCGTATATACGGCCTCCATGGGCAGAACGGTCAGCCGGGCGCTGCCGGGCCCATCGGAAAAGCTGTGGGACTGGTTCGGGATGGCAAAGCCCGCAGGCAAGCCCCTCTCCGGGGAAGACGTTGCCGGTGTGGTGGCCTTTTTAGCCTCCAAGGAGGCGCGAGGCGTCACCGGGCAGATCATCAGCATGGTGACGCGGATAGACGATCCGTAGCCGGCGCAACTTCGGCAGGCGCTACGGGTTCGCCGGTTGTTCCTTGGCTGAGGCAGGCGTGCCCGGCTCCGGCAGTCTGGAAGGCGCGGCATCATGGGCCAGCTGGGGCAGGCGCACCCGCACGGTGGTCCCAGCGCCCACGCGGCTCTCCACTTCGATGGTCCCCTTGTGCGCATCCACGATCACCTTGGCGATGGAGAGCCCCAGGCCTGCGCCGCCCGCTTCGCGCCCACGGGCCTGATCGGCCCGGTAGAACCGGTCAAAGATGTGCGGCAGGTGCTCCGGCGCGATGCCCTTCCCTGTGTCCTTCACAGCGAGCGTCGTCTGGCCGTGTTCGCCAGTGACTGCGATCTCCACCTTGCCGCCGCCGGGCGTGTATTTGAAGGCATTGTCCACAAGGAGCAGGAGGAGCTGGCGCAGGCGCTCCCTATCGGCGGAGGCATAGAGGCGGCCGGGCATCGCGAGGCATTGCACCTGCAATCCCCTCTCCAACGCCAAGGGGCGAACGCCGTCCGTGAGGCGGTGGGCCATCTCGCCAAGGTCCACCGGTTCCAGGCGCAAGGGCAGGCGGCCCGCGTCCGATTGGGCAAGGGTCAGCAGGCCGGAGACCAGGCCGTTGAGGTACTCCGTCTCCGAGACGATGCTCTCCACCAGGTGGCGGTTCTGGTCAACGGTCTGGGCGCCGTGGCGAGCCAGCAGTTCGCCGCTGCTGCGGATGAGCGTGAGGGGCGTGCGCAGCTCATGGGAGGCATCGGCCACGAAGCGGCGCTGGCGATCGAAGGCACGGGTGATGGGCACCATGGCGCGCCCGGCCAGGAACCAGCCGCCAAGGATGGCGAGCAGAAGCGCGCCTGCCTCGGAGAGGCCCAGGATCCAGGCGAGCTTTCGCAGCGCCGCCTCTTGCGATTCGATGGACGTGCCGACCTGCAGCACACCCAAGGGCCGCCCGCTCGGAGTCGTCACGAGCACGGAATAGACCCGAACATCCTTTCCGCTGACCTCTATTGTGCCGAATTGCGGCTCACCCGTGAGGGCCTTGCGGAAGCCCTCCGGGTCCGGCGACGAGGAGACGTCCACATTCTGGGGGTTCTGGAAGATCTGCCCGGAGGGGTCTATGCCGAGATAGAAGGCGTCTCCGCGAAAACCGGTGCGCGGCAGGACGAAGTTGGAGCCGGGGCGGAAGACGAGGTTCTGGACGGTGTCCCGGCTCTTCTCCCGAAGAGAATCGTCGGCGGCGTTATAGAGGACGTTGGCTGTAACAAAATAGATGCCCAAGCCAAGGGCCACCAGCAGGCCTATCAGGACCAGCAGGTTCCAGACAAGGAGCTGGTTGCGTATCTTGGTGAACATCACTCGCTCCGCAGGGTATAGCCGACTCCGCGCACCGTCTTCACCAGCTCCTTCGCGCCCTTCTGGTCGAGCTTGTTCCGAAGGTAGTGCACGTAGAGGTCAACGACGTTGTTGGTGATATCAGGGCCGTAGCCCCAGACGCGGTCGGCGATCTGCTCCCTGGTGTGGACCTTGCCCTGGTTGCGCATGAAGTACTCAAGGAGCGCGAACTCCTTGGGCGTGAGGTCAATGGTCTGCCCGTCATAGGAGACGTGGTGGGCCTTGAGGTCCATGGCCAGCTTGCCGAAGGCGAGGAGCGCCGGTTCGCGGGTCTCCACCTTGCGCCGCGAAAGGGAGCGCAGGCGCGCGGAAAGCTCCTGGAAGGCGAAGGGCTTCACCAGGTAGTCATCGGCGCCCGCGTCCAGGCCCTCCACGCGATCGGCCACGGCGTCCCGGGCGGTGAGCATCAGCACCGGCGTGGCCACCTTGGCCTTGCGCAGGCGTCGGGTCACCTCCGGCCCCTGGAGCTTGGGCAGCAGCCAATCCAAGACGATGACATCATAGGAGCCGGTGGAGGCGAACTCCAGGCCCTGCTCGCCATCGTGCGCAAGCTCGACGATGTGGCCCTCTTCCTCCAAGGCCTGCTTCACGATCTGGGCCAGCCGCTTTTCATCTTCCACGATGAGGATGTGCATGCCTCCAAAGTATACGAAGCGGCACAGCCGGGCAACTAGCCGATCCAGAGGAAAAAGGCCGAGCAACAGGTTAGAATCATCTGTGAGAAACTCTAATGTGATTCAAAAATTGCGCGCGTATGCTGTTCCACAGACCGCGCGAGAACGTATTAGATAGTGCACAGCACGAACGACCGGAGGCTCCCCATGGACAACCTTCAGGGAAACGAACAACCGGTAGACAGCGCATCAACGTATAGCCCGCCGCCGGAATACCCGCTCGCTGGTCCTCCCCCCGCGCCCAAGCGGCAAGGCAGGCGCATGTGGCTCATCGCAGCCGGACTGGCTGCCATCTTCATCCTTGCTATGGGCGTGACCATCGGCGCCGTCCTGCCGGATGGCACAGCCACAGGCGCCCCCCGAGTGCAAAACATCGTGAGCACGGATGTCTATGATGAAGCGAAAGTGACATCCCTTTATGACACCGTTATCCCCGCCATCGCCAAGATAGAGACACGCCAGGCCCAAGCGAGCGGGCTCCCATTCTTCTCCCAATCGCAGGGCAGCGGCTTCCTTGTGGATAGCGATGGCCGCTTTGTCACGAACTACCATGTGATAGACGGCGCGACCCGGGTCACCGTTATCCTCCAGGATGGGCGGCGCTCCAGTGGAGAGGTCATCGGCTCTGATCCGAACAACGATGTCGCCGTCGTCAAAGTCCCCGCGGACTTCGTGAAAGGCGTCGCGCCCCTTGCCTTCGCCGATTCGGCCAAAGTGCGCCCGGGCCAGATGGCCATCGCCATCGGCAGTCCCCTCGGCGAGCAGGGGACCGTGACGGTGGGCGTGGTCAGCGGCGTCAACCGCACGCTGCCCTCGGTCACCCGACGCTCCATCGTCGGCATGATTTCCACGGACGCGCAGATCTTCCCCGGCAATTCGGGCGGGCCGCTCTTGAACTCCTCGGCTGAGGTCATCGGCATCAACACGGCCGTGACCACCGGCGATCAGGCCCGCCTCGGCTATGCCGTTCCCAGCAATACGGCCAAGAGCGTCTACCTTCGCATCACTTCCACGCCCGGCACGGGCGGCGGCGCGGTGACGGTGAAGCGCGCCTGGCTGGGCGTCACCATCTCCACGCTCGATGCGGAGAGCGCGGCGAACCTGGGCCTGAGCGTCCAGCGCGGCGTCTACGTGACAAGCGTTGTGCCGGATAGCCCCGCCTCCAAGGCGGGCCTGCGCCCCGCCACAACCGCCACTGGAGGCCTGGCAGGGCCCGGCGGCGATGTCATCCTTGGCGTGGACGGCAAAGCGGTCGCCACGGCCGATGAGCTGATCGCCGCCTTCAATAACAAGTCCCCCGGAGACAAGGTGACCCTGCGCATCCTCCGCAGCAACCGGGAGACGAACCTCGAGGTCACGCTGGGAGAGTTCCCCACCTCGCTCAATTAGCTTAGGTTGCCGTCCTCCGCCTTGCCGGCTGACCTCCCCCGGCCGCAGGCGGAGCGGCTTCCCTCCTCTGCCTCGGAAAGGCCCGGGCCGAACCCTCCCGGGCCTTTCCCTTTGAGCAGATCGCTGCCTTGACACTCCAGGCGGGCGCAAGTACTCTCCTCCAATCCGCTTCCGCCTGGGGAGGATGTCATGCCAGCGTACAAAGTCATTGATGCCGATGGGCATGTGGAACCGGCGCCTGTCTGCGATTGGACCCGCTACGTCCGCGCCCCCTACGGCGCGATGGCGGACAAGCTGGCCAAGGCCGCCTTTGACCGCTCCGGCGACCTGACGACGACGCGGCGCGGCGGGCTGGACGCCAAGGCCCGGCTGGAGGATATGGACACGGAGGGGATAGACGTCTCCGTGCTCTTCGGCGGCTCTATGGGGCTCTCCACCGGAATGGCGGGCGAGGACCGGGCCTTCGGTAAGGCGCTGGCCGAGGGCTACAACAACTGGCTCCACGATTTCTGCGCGGAGAACCCGGACCGCCTCAAGAGCGCCGCCCTCATTGACCCGGACGATATTGACGCCGCCTGCCGCGAAGCGCGACGCGCCGTGAGCGAGCTGAGGGCTGTGGGCATCGTGATGCGGCCATTCCACAAGAACCTGACCGTGGACGACCCCTACTTCTTCCCGCTCTATGAGGAGTGCGAGAAGCTGGGCGCGCCCCTCCTGGTCCACGGCCCCGGCGAGTTCCGCAAATATCTCCAGGAGCGCTATCACACGCACTTCCGCCGCCACTCGCTCGATTTCCCCGTCTCCATCATGATGGCCACGCAGGACATGATCTGCGGAGGCGTCTTCGAAAAGTTCAAGAAGCTCCGCGTGGCGCTGCTGGAAGGCTCCGCCGGGTGGGTGCCCTGGTTCCTCCACCGGCTGGACGAGCACTTTGAGAAGCTGCCGCACCACGTCCCCCACATCAGCGAAGAGCCGTCCGACCTGGCGCGCAGATACATCAAAGAAGGTCGCCTCTACTGGTCGTGCGAGCCGGATGAGAAGTACCTGCCCTTCATCCTGAACGAGGTTGGCGATGGCAGCATCATCTACGCCTCCGATTACCCGCACTGGGACGCCATCTACCCCAACTCCGTGAAGGCCATCGCAGAGCGGGAAGAGATCCCGCCGAGATCGCGGCGGAAGCTCTTGAACGAAAATGCCCTCAAACTCTTTGGCGGGCACATCTGAACGCCGCCTCCGCCCGTATCTCTAGCAACGCCGCGCGATAGCAGATAGGGGCGCTTGATGCCGCTAGCCTTCGTCTCTTCCGATTTCTGGCAACCGGACCGGGACCAGTGGAAGTCCTGGATGACCTTCGCGGCGCTGGCCCTGGCGCTCATCAACGTGGCTCTGATGCGCGTGATCTGGGTGAAGGCCTTCGGCCTGCAAGAGGCCACGTACAAACGACTTTCGCGCCTCCATCGCGCCATAGGCTATTCAGCATTCGGCATCATGATCTTCATCGCCGTCGTCACCTGCATCGGCATCATCGGCTACGGCAGTTATGACAAGCGCCCAACATGGCACTCGTGGCTCGGCATATCGGTGCTGGCGCTGATGCTCATCAAGGTCCTCGCCGTGCGTAAGGGACTGCCGGAATCGCCGAAGTTCCGCACGCGGGCGATCTGGCTGGCAGCGGCAGGCGTCGTCGTCCTGGCGATCGTCGCGGCCCTATCCACGGAAAAGGCGACGGCCTTTGTCCTACCGCTCTTCCCTGCGGTGGCGCTCCTTGGCTTTCTCCTATGGAAGCGGTTCGGCTATCTGCCCGTCGTCGGCAGCGGGCTCTTGCTGACCATCGCCCTGCTCTTCGCCTCCAGCGGCGGTTGGTGGTTCGCCGACCGGCTGAACGCGGGGGACAGGCCGAACGTCTCCAGCGTGCTGGGCATCGAAGGCGATGCCGAGCTTGGGGCAACCGTCTTCGCAAACAACTGCGCCTCATGCCATGGCAGGGACGGACACGGAGGCTTCGGCCCCAACCTGCGGAGCGGGACCTTCAACTATCGCTTCACGAACGAGCGCATCGCCCAGCAGGTGCGGCAGGGAAGCGGCAGCATGCCGGGCTTTGAGGCGTCCCGCATCTCCGACCAAGATCTGGCAGGGCTGATCGCCTTTATCCGTAACTGGTATACGAACTGACCGTTCTCCCTTCCACTCTTTCGCTCCCCACACATCCAAATCAGCCCGCATCACGTATACCGTGTTGGGTCAAGCGCCAAAAGGGGTCATCTATCCATAGGAGGTCTTCTTGCTCACACCCGCACGGCTTCGCCCACGCCTCTTCCTTCTTCTCGGCCTCTTTGCACTTATCGCCCTCGTACTCGCCGCCTGTAGCGACGACGAAGAAGAGCCGGCCCCCACAGCCACGTCTGCCCCGGCTCCCACTGCTACGCGCCCAGCCGCCACACAGCCGCCGGCTGCCACACAACCTCCGGCCGCCACTCAAGCGCCGACGGCTACACAGCCGCCAGCCCAGCCCGTCTCCAATAACCTCCCCGATTCTGTTGTTATTCAGCTGCGCGCCCAGAACAACTCCGGCCAGAGCGGCACCGCGACGCTCACGGCCCGCGGCGAGCAGACGGAAGTGGTGCTGAATCTCACACCCGGCGCCGCAGGGGTTGCCCAGCCGGTGCACATCCATTCGGGCACATGCAGCGCCCTTGGCGGCGTTGATCTCCCGCTCACCAATGTGGCGGACGGGCGCTCAACCACGATGGTGAATATGCCGCTCCATCTCCTGCGCCTGGGCCGCAACTCCATCAACGTCCATAGGTCGGCGCAAGAAGTCTCCGTCTATACCTCCTGCGGCGAGATCCCCGAATCGTGGACGGTGACCCTTGCCGCGCAGAACAACTCCGGCCAGAGCGGCGCCGCCGTCCTCACCGCCGTCAGCGCCACGCAGACGGAAGTGAACCTGAACATCACGCCGGGCGCGGCAGGCGTGGCCCAGCCGGTCCACATCCATGACGGTTCCTGCGCCGCCCTTGGCGCGGTGCGCTTCCCGCTGACCAACATCGCCAATGGGCGCTCCGTCACCACGGTGAGCGCCGCCATAGCCTCGCTACGCACAGGCGCCTTCTCCATCAACGCCCACAGGTCGGCGCAAGAGGTCTCCGTCTACGTCTCCTGCGGCGGCATCCCGGGCGCTTCGGTGATCCCCCTTTCGGCCGCGGCTAATGCCGGCGCCGATGGGCAGAACGGCTTCGCGGTGCTCATCGGAAAAGGCGAGCAGACCGAGGTGACCGTGAGCGTCCGCGGCGGCCCTGTGGCCAACAGCCAGCCGATCCACATCCACAACGGCACCTGCGCCACCTTGGGCAGCGTCCGCTTCCCGCTTACGAACCTGACGAGCGGCAGGTCCGTCTCTACGGTGAACGCCACCCTGGCTTCGCTCCAAACGGGCGCCTTCGCCATCAACGCCCACAAGTCGGCCCAGGAGGTCTCCGTCTGCACCTCTTGCGGCAACATCCCCGGCTCCGGCGGCGCGCCCACGCCCACGGCCACCGCCGCGCCTCCCGCGCCGACGACGCCCCCCGCAAGCGGGCAGACCATAGAATCGGCCATCCAGAATTTCCGCCTGGCCAACCTTACTGTGCCTGTGGGAGCAACGGTCAGGTGGACCAACCGCGATTCGGCTCCTCACACTGCCACGACCCAAGGCAACCCGCCCGCCCGGTTCAACAGCGGGACGCTGAACCAGAATCAGAGCTTCAGCTTCACCTTCACCAGGGCCGGGACCTACGACATCTTCTGCGAGTTCCACCCGGGCATGGAGGCCACCGTCACCGTGGGCTCCACCACCAGCAACACGAGCGCAAGCAGCCTGGGCTACAATTACAACTAACGACCCGCTAAAGGCCAAGGGGAAAGAAGAGGCTTCCTGTAGCAGGAAGCCTCTTCTTTTTTCCGTCTCTCTGGCGGGTTACCGGCCCTTGAACTTGGGGGGCCGCTTCTCCAGGAAGGCCTGCGTGCTCTCCTTGAAGTCCTCCGTGCCGAAGCAGACCTTCTGATAGTGCGTCTCCAGATCAAGGTGCGGCAGGAGGTCTTGCGCCAGGCCGCGATAGACGGCCTTCTTGGTGAGCTCGGCGGCGATGGGCGGCATGGCGGCGATCTTCTTCGCCAGCTCCATCGCCACGGTCATAAGCTCGGCCTGCGGCACCACGCGATTGACGATGCCCAGGGATTCGGCGGTCTTGGCGTCAATCCACTCGCCGGTGAGCATCCACTCCAACGCCTTGGCGGGGCCCATGAGGCGCGGGAGCGTCCAGGAGACGCCGTTGTTGGGCGCGATGCCGCGATGGATGAAGAGCGAGGCGAAGCGCGCGCTCTCCGAGGCGATGCGGATATCGCAGGCCATGGCCAGGGAGAAGCCTGCTCCCCCGGCGACGCCGTTGATGGCGCCGATGACCGGCTTAGTCATCTGGCGGAAAGGCAGGACAAGCTGCGAGGAGGGCGCCGTCAGCTCTCGGCGCGGCGGCCGCGCGGCGGAGCCGGGCGGCGCGTTCTCCCAGCCCTTCACATCAGCGCCCGAGCAGAAGCCCTTGCCCGCGCCGGTGACCACCACCACGCGCACATCGTCCTGCTGTCCCAAATCGTGCGCCGTCTGCTCGATGGCGTCATTCAGCGGCGGGATGAGTGCGTTCAGCCGCTCCGGGCGGTTGAGCGTCATGACGGCGACGCCGTCACGCTTTTCGACGAGGACGTACTGGTCGGGCATGGGGGACTCCTGAGGTTGATAGTCAGCCCGGCTATGATACACGCCTTGCATCGGCCTGGGCCGTTACGCCGCTTCCCCTGCGCTTGACGCGACCCTGGAGCAACCCTACCATCAGGCCCCGGAGGAGCCATGCCCGGAAAGCGCACGTCCGCCCAGGTGAGAAAGAGCCTTAGTCATCCCATCGTGGATGCCGATGGGCATCTCTTGGAGATCGGCCCCGTCCTCTTCGATTACCTGCGGCAAGTGGGCGGCGCCAAGGCGTGTGAGAGCTTCCTAAAGACGGAATCGGCGACGAATGAGCTCTTCCTGCTGGCAAAGCATCGCTGGCATGACCTGACGTGGGAGCAGCGCCGGGAGGCGCGCCTCCTCCCGCCTTCCTGGTGGAGCTTCCCCGCAAAGAACACCTTGGACCGCGCCACCGTCTCCCTGCCGCGCCTCCTGCGGAGCCGCATGGACGAGCTGGGCATAGACTTCTCCGTCCTCTACCCCACGGTCGCCATGGGTTTTGCCGCGATAGCCGATGAAGAGCTGCGCCGGGTGGCATGCCGCGCCTACAACACCTACGCCGCCGAGCTTTTCCGCGACTGCGCCGACCGCATGACGCCTGCGGCAGTGATCCCGATGGTGACACCGCAGGAGGCCATCGAGGAGATGGAGTTCGCTGTCAAGCAGCTCGGGCTGAAAGCCGTCATGATCGGCATCGTCCGCAGGCCGATCCCGGCCCTTGCGAAGGAGCGCCCCGACCTGGCGCATCTGGCCTTCCGCCTAGACACCCTGGCCTTTGAGAGCGCTCACGACTACGACCCGCTCTGGGCCGCATGCGTCCGGCTCAAGGTGGCCGCCGTCTCCCACTCCCGCGCCAGCGGGTGGGATAGCAGGCGCTCCTACCGCAACGGCATCTTCAACCACCTGGGGCACTTCGGCGCCGCGGGCGAAGCCCTCTGCCGCTCCCTCTTCATGGGCGGCGTGACCCGCAGGTTCCCCATGCTCAACTTCGGCTTTCTGGAAGGCGGCTCCGTCTGGGGTGCCTCCCTCTACAACAGCCTGGTAGCCCACTGGGAGAAGCGCAACCCCCGGAGCCTTCGCGAGAACCTGGACCCGGCCAAGATCAACCGGGGCATGCTGCTGCGCCTGGCCAAGGAGTACGGCCATCCGAAGGTACAGGCGAAGCTGGGAGAGATCGAAGCCTACCTGAACAGGCCATTCCCGCCGCCGGCGAATCTCGATGAGTGGGAGCCGTGCAAGATCAAGAGGGCCGGGGACATCCACGACCTTTTTGTCCCGCGCTTCTACTTCGGCTGTGAGGCGGACGATGAGATGAACGGCTATGCCTACAATGCCAAGGCGAACCGATTCGGCGCGCGATTGCGGACAGTCATGGGGTCAGACATCGGGCACTGGGATGTGACGGACACCAAGGACGTGGTGGCGGAGGCCCATGAGCTGGTGGAGCGCGACCTGATGACGGAGCGGGATTTCAAGGACTTCGTCTTCACCAACGCGGTGCGCCTGCACGGCGGGATGAACCGGGACTTCTTCAAGGGAACGCCCGTGGAGCGGGAGGCGGCGAAGGTCCTGGCTCGTGACGCCTAGGCCTTCCCGGCAGCGCCCCCTAGGTCTTCCCGGCAGCGCCAATGATGCTTCCCGGCAAGGCGCCTGTCGCCTTGCCATCGTCTATCAGCATCTGCCCGTTCACGATGACCGCCCTGATGCCCGTGGCGCGCTGGACCAGGCGGCGGCCGCCCTTAGGGAGGTCGTTGCGCAGTTCGCGCGGCTGGGCGGCGATGGACTCAGGGTTGAAGAGGACGATATCGGCGGCGAGCCCTTCGCGCAGGATGCCGCGGTCGGTGATGCCCAGCACCTTGGCTGACATGGAAGTGAGGCGGCGGACGGCCTCTTCCAGCGTCAGCGCATGCTCTTCGCGCACCCAGTGGCCCAGGAGCGTCGCGGTAAAGTCCACGCCGCAATCCGTGTCCAGGTGCGCGCCCGCATCGGAGACGCCGGGCAGACAGTAGGACGAGTTGACGATGCCTCGCACCGCCGCTTCGTCGCCGTTCATAAAGCCGATATAGGCGAACTGGGTATTCAGATCCTCCGCTTGGGCCAGGTCCAGCAGCGCATCCGCCGTGTGCTTGCCCTGGCCTGTGGCTACGTCCTTGAGCTTTTTGCCTTCCAGCTGCCTGTGCTGTGGAAGGGCCGTTCGCGCGATGTGCAAAAGCTCCATCTTCTGCACCGCCCTTTGGGCGATGGCGAGACTGTCCCATGCCTCGCGGAGGCGCAGGCGCGTCGGCGGGTCGGCGATGAGGCGCATCTTTTCGCTGAAGGGCTTGGCGATGAACTCCTTCCATTCCGGCGCGCCGTCCAGCTGGTTCGTCCGGTGGAGGTTGAACTCCAGGTCCATGCGCTGGTACCTGCCCACGGCATAGATGCCTGCGCCTTCCTTGGCCGCGCGCGCCATGTAGTCCAGGTTCACCTGCCACTGTTTCGGCTTATCCCACCGGTGCATCACCGAGTTCCACAAGAGCGGGCAGCCCGAAGCCCTCCCCATGGAGATCATAAGCTCCTGGAATGGCTCGCTGACCTCGGATTGCCCCGGCTTGGGGTTCGCCGCGATGAGCCCTCCCGTGTCCTTCAGCACGGACGCCAGCTCCACAAGCTCCTCTGGCGCGCAGAGGCGGCTCGGCACAGGTTCGCCGTAGCCTCCGGTGTGGTGCGCCGTCTGCGATGTGGAGAAGCCGATGGCCCCATCGGCGATGGCCTGCCGCAGGATGGCCTTCATGCGTGAAAGCTCATCGGGCGTCGCGGCGCGCTGGTAGGAGTCCGCTCCCATCACGTAGTAGCGGAGCGCCGAATGGCCCACCAGCGCCGCCGCGTTCACCCCCACCTTGCCGCGCATCCTGCCCAGGTAATCGCCGAAGCTCTCCCACTCCCAATCGAGCCCGTTCTTCAGCACGTCCAGGGAGATGGCCTCCACCCTGGCCATCAGGCGCATCAGGTAGTCCCTATCGCCGGGGCGGACGGGCGCGATGGTGAAGCCGCAGTTGCCCATGAGGACCGTGGTGATGCCGTGCCAGGACGATGGCGTGGCGATAGGGTCCCAGAAGAGCTGGGCATCATAGTGCGTGTGCACGTCAAAGAAACCGGGAGAGACGACGAGCCCATCGGCATCCAGCGTCTTGGCGGCGCCGCCCGAGATCTTGCCGATCTCCGCGATCTTGCCGCCGCGCACGGCCAGGTCGCCACGGTAGGCGGGCCTGCCCGTGCCATCCACGATCCGGCCGTTCTTGATGAGGAGGTCGTACTGCATGGGCGGATTGTACGGGGGCGGTAGGATGAGGGCAAGAAGCGGAAAGAGAGGCCGCTGCGGCGCTCATACTGTATGCTGGTGCCACTTCACCATTTGGAGCAGGTATGACCTCCTCAATCTCTCTCTCAGACGGCATGAAGCGCCTTGCCGCCAACCCCTATCCCGGGCGCGGCATCATCGTCGGCGCGAACAGCATCGGCACGGCGGCGGTCCAGGTCTATTGGATCATGGGCCGCAGCGAAAATTCCCGGAGCCGCGTGATCCGCCGGGAGGGGAACGCCGTCAAGGTGGAGCCGCTGGGAGGCAGATCGCTGGCGGGCGCGGAGCTCCTTATCTACTCCGCCATGCTCCAGGTGGGCAGGCGGCACGTGGTGAGCAACGGCGACCAGACGGACACCATCGCCAACGCCCTCGCCTCAGGCCGCACCTTCGAATCGGCGATGCTCTCACGCCGGCACGAGCCGGACGCGCCTCACTATACCCCCCGCGTCGCCGGCATGGTGGAGATCGAGCTGGCGGGCGAGGACCAGGCAGGAAGGCCCCTCTTCACCCTTGGGAAGATCACCAGCAACCCCGCCGATGGCGCGCAATCCCTCCACAGCTTCCACAGCTTCACCAAGCTCACCCCCGGCACCGGCATGTGCATCCACACCTACGCGGGAGACGGCAACCCTTTGCCCTCATTCCGGGAGGACCCGTTCCTTATGCCGCTGAGTGCATCTGTGGACGATATCGCTCAGAAGGTGTGGGAGAGCCTCAACGCGGCCAACCGCGTCGCCCTCGTGGCGAAGGCGATAGATATCGCGACGGGCGCGGTGCAGTGGAAGGTCATCAACCGGCACGCGACCGCGTAGAGAACCGCCGTTAGGGAGCTTCGGCTATTGCCCCGGCTCCTGGGACGCCTTCAGCAATCGCTCGCGCAAGACGTCCATCTCGGTGAAGCGGTGGGCCAGCTCTTTGGCCCGCTCGCTGGCCCGGAACTTCACGCGCGCCTGGATGTGGGCGTTCTGCAGCTGGGCCGCATCGGCCTCGCTCACGCCCTCCGCCAGCAGCCCGCCAAAGGGCGTCTCGTCCGCCCCAAAAAGGGAGACGGCCTGGCTGTCTCCTTCCGTGGCGCGCTTCACCAGGTAGTCCTTCGCCGTCGGCGGCTTGAGGTGCGAACCCTGGAACCAGGTGATGGCGTCGCGCCCGGCGGCGAGGGTAAGCCGTCGCTTGATCTCTTTGGACGTCTCCGGCGCCAGGGAGATGCCTAGCTCCTCGTAGATCTCCTTGAGCAAGGTCAATGTCTCCAGGGCGCACCAATCGGTTGCCGAGAGGTATTCGTTCAGCGCCTTCAGGTATGGCTTGCCCTGAAGCACCTGTTGAAGGTCCTGGTAGGTTGGGTGGCGCGTCCACTGCGGCTCGTACCGGACTCGCAAACGGCCGGAGATCGCGCTCTCGAACGGGTCCTCTTCGGCGGAGGTCGTATGCTCGACGATCTCTTCCAACCACAGCAAGTCGGCTGAGGTGCGCAGCACCGGGATAGAGCGGACGAACTCCAAAAGCCGCTGCATCTGGGCGCGATCCTCAACGGAGAGGCCGCGTTTACCCGGATCGGGAAGGGCCAGGCGCTTGGGCACGTCCAACGCCGGGCGGCGCGACGGCGCGGGAAGGGCCGTGGTTGCCGCCGAGGTATCCGGCAGTTCGCGATAGGTGGGCACCGTGGGCACGGGGATGCGCTGCAGCTTCACCTTGCGCCGCCTGGCCATGTAGAGGGCGCCCGCGCCCACAAGGACAAAGGCCAGGATGACCAAGACGGAGACCACCCAGTACGAGACCGTCCCCGATTGCACGCTGAAAGGCTCCGACCACGGACCCTCATTGGAGGCGGCATCTATCGCCCGAACACGCCAGTAGTAGGAGCCGCGGTCTAGCGCCTCCTGACTCGCCAGCTTGTAGGAGGGCGTTGCCAGCTCTTTCTTCACCAGCACGGGGCTCGCGAAATCGGCGCTCTTGGCGATCTCCAGCGTATAGGTGACGCCGCTTGGGTCAATGGCCGGGTTCCACTTGAACTCAGGCCGGTAGCCCTTGAGCTTCGCGCCGCCTGCCCCATCGCTCGGCGCGCTGAGGGAGACGATAGGCGGCGGCGAGCTATCCACCGCGAAGACGGCCTGCGCCCCATTGCCGCGCGCATCCTGGGCCGCCACCGGGTGGTCGCCGCGAACGGACTTGGGGATGACCAGATTGACGCGGAAGCTGCCTAACGCATCCGTCTCCGCCGTGGCCATCGCCAGCCCGCGCTCATAGGAGACGGAGACCGGCGAAAGGGGCGCAAAGCCGCTGCCAATCACCGCCGTCGTCATGCCGATATTGCCGCCGGGCGGGTTCAGCGCCAGGCTCGGCGTTATCTGGAAGGCCAGCTCCGGGCGATTGGCCAGCGATGCAGAGCCTCCGGCTCCCGTCGCCTGGATCGCATGCTGGCCCGTGGGTAGCGGCGGCGGCTGAACCGTGACGGAGAAGGAGCCCGTGCCATCGGCACGGACGTTCTGGAGAACGGGGATGCCGTCGAAGCTGATGACGATGCCTCCCTCGCCTGGCCCAAAGCCGACGCCGGAGACCGTCACGGGAGCCGAGGGCGGCCCGGAGGTGCGGTTCACCGAGATGTTCGGCACGGTGCGGAAGCTCGCCTCGGCGGTGCTGCTGACGCTGGCCTCCCCGCTGGAGGCCCTGATGCTGTGCGCGCCGCCCGCCGAAACAGGAACAACGAACGAGCTTTGGAAGACGCCGCTCCCATCCGCAACGATGCCGGAGACGAGGCCGGCCCCGTCAAAAGTGATCGCGATGCCCCGCTCACTGGTCTTGAAACCGGAGCCGGAGACGCTGACGGAAGAACCGGGAACGGCAGATGGCGGCGTCAGGACGATCTTGGAGGTGATGGTGAAGGAGCCGTTCTTCACATTCGCGGACTGGGAGAGCGAGCCGGAGGCGATCACCTGATAGGTGTTCGCGGGAAGCGTGGGCACGGCGAAGGAAGCCGTCCACGAGCCCTGGGCGTCAGCCACTATTCCGGACGCCAGCGTCGTCTGCCCAAAGGTCACGGAGATGCCGCGCTCGTTTGCCCCAAAGCCGGCGCCTGTCGCCGCCACCGTCGTCCCCGGGGAGGCGACCTCCGGCAGGACGGAGACCACAGGCGTGACGGCAAAGGCCACCTCCACCACGGGCGCGGAGCCGCCTGAGCGCACCGGGTAGGAGCCCGAGGAAAGCGAAGGGATCGTGATCGTAGCGCTCCAGCCGCCATCGGCCGCGGCGGTGATATTTGATGCTACGGTGGCCTGGCCGATGGCGACCGCTATGCCCGTCTGGCTCGCCGGGAATCCTGCGCCGGTGACCGTCACCGGCGTCCCCGGCACGCCCTTATCAGTGCTGACCGCGATGGCAGGCGTCACCACAAAGGCCGCCTCCGCAGCCGGGGCGGAGCCGCCCGATCGCACCTGGTAGGTGCCCGAAGGCGATCGCGGGACCGTGAGCGTCACAGACCATGAGCCTAAAGAGTCGGCTGAGGTCGTCGCCGTCGCCGTTCCGAAGGTCACAGCAACGTTCGTCTGGTTGGCCGGGTAGCCGCTTCCATCAACCTTCAACGCTGTACCAGGCGAGCCCCGAGTAAGGGAGAGCGCGATGACGGGCGTGACGCCGAAGGTTGCCTCCACTGGCTGGACCCCGGGGCCGATGACGCGGACGATCAGCGGGCCGCTCGGGGCCGTGGGGATCGAAACCGTCGCCGTCCACAGGCCTTGCTCGTTAACGATGACGCCGACACCCGGTGACGTGCCCACAACCACCGTCACGCCCGATGCACTGGCGTTGAAGCCGAAGCCGTTGATGACCACTGATGTGCCCGGCGGGCCGCTGGTGCGGTCCAGCCGGATGCCGGAGGAGACGGAGATCGTGGCCTGCGGGACGGATGTCCCCAGCGTCAGCGAGCCCGAGGCGCGGACCACGTGGGAGCCTGCGGACGTAACCGGAACGGTGAAAGATCCCGACCACCTGCCTTCGCCATCGGCGGAGATGCCGGAGACCACGGGCGTCCCATCGAAGGTGACGCTGATGCCCCCTTCACCGGAAGAAAACCCGCTGCCCAGTACATTGACCGATGCCCCGGGCGCCGCGCTCGAACGGTCAATCGTTATCGAAGGCGTCATCGTAAAGGTCGGCACCGTGCCTCCCAGTGAAGCGCCTGATATGCCGAAGGTGTGAATGCCGCCTCGGATGCGGCCTATCTGATAGGTGGCGAGGAAGGTCCCCTGCCCATCCGTGTTCACCGTTTGGACGCTGGCTCCATCCAGCGTGAGGCTGAGGGACGTGCTTGGAGCAAACCCCGCGCCCTGGAGCGTTACTGTAGTCCCGGCAGTCCCGGTATTCGGGTTCACGGAGAGCCCGGATACCACCGTGAACGTTTGCGTCGGTGCGCCTCCAGCCCCGATGTTATAGACGCCTGCCGCCACAAAGGGCACCGTGATAGAAGCTGTGAACGATCCCTGGGCGTTCGCGGAGACCGTGGCAACGGTTTGCGTGCCGAAGGTCACCGCGATCCCTGTTTGGGATGCGCCAAAGCCAAGGCCGCTCACGATAAGGGACGAGCTGGGCGCGCCGATAGACCCGGAAAGGGAGATGGCGCTAGTTACTACGAACGTCGCGGTGGCGCTCCCCGCCTGGATCGTGCGGGCGCCGCCTGGGGAAGTAGGCACGGAAAAACTGAGGCTCCACGACCCGCTCCCGCTTGGGGTGGTCACAGATCCAAGGCTCGCGCCGTCAAAGGTCACAGTGAAGACGCTGCTCGTCGCGTAGTTGGAACCGACTGCAGTTACGAACGTGGTTTGCGGCGGGCCGCTCGTCGGCGTCAGCGTGATGGAGGGTGTGCTTTGCGCCTTCGCCACCTGCGTTCGCACCACGATGGCGATCGTCACTCCCGCTGCAAGCAGAACAAGAAGAGTCAGCCAGAGACGGCGTCGGTCACCGGAAGTAGAGGCGCCGCGTGGTCTCGAACGCAGCGGTGGAAGCTCTTGAGCGGTATTCCCCATATGCCGTTGAGTGAGGCTCTGCCGTCCGTCTTCTGTTCTACGTCGCTGATAAGTCTTGCCTAAGCAAGACCAACAGTGGAGAGAGAATCGTTCTGGCCCGATAGTATACAGGGAGAATCAGGGAGCGTCCCGCGAGTTATGTCACTACGGAAAGGCGTCCACTTACCGATGGCCGCTCTACAGCAGCAGACCGCCGACCGATTCGCCCTCATGGATGCGGCGGATGGCCGCTCCGAAAAGCGGCGCAACGGAGAGGACGACGATCTTGCCGTCGCGCTTGGCATCAGGAACCGGGATAGTATCCGTCAGCACCACCTCTTTGATGGAGCTGCTGCGGATGCGCTCGGCCGCCGGGTTTGAGAGAACGCCGTGGGTGGCGCAGGAGTAGATCGCCTTGGCGCCGTGCTTGAGAAGAGCCTGTGTCGCCGCCACCAGTGATCCTGCCGTGTCAATCTCATCATCGAACGTGAGGACGTTCTTCCCCTCCACTTCGCCGATGACATTGAGGCTCTCCGGCTGGCCCTGGATGCGTCGCTTTTCGATGATCGCCAGGGGCACGCTCAGCTTCTCCGCCATATCGCGCGCCCGCTTGGAGATGCCGATGTCCGTCGCCACCACCACCAGGTCCTTCAGGTTCTTCTTCTTGAAGTAGTCGCACAGGATGGTCAGGGCGCTCAGCTCGTCCACCGGGATATTAAAGAATCCCTGGATCTGTCCTGCATGGAGGTCCATGGTGAGGATGCGGTCTGCCCCCGCCGTCGTGAGCATATCGGCCAGGAGGCGCGCCGTGATGGGAACGCGCGGCTGGTCTTTCTTATCCGTGCGGCCGTAGGCGTAGTACGGGACCACCGCCGTGATGCGCCCTGCGGAGGCGCGCTTGGCCGCATCGATCATGATGAGCATCTCCATGATGCTCGTATTCACCGGCACGCACCACGGCTGGACGATGAAGACATCCCGCTGGCGGATGTTCTCCTTGATCTTGACGAAGATATTCTCGTTGGCGAACTGGGTCACGTCGGCTGGGGTCAACTCTGTCTCGAGGGAGGCGCAGATAGCCTGGGCGAGTGGGCGGTTGGCGTTGCCCGTGATGATCTTGAGCCCGGCGTTATAGCGCTGAAAGTCGTTCTTCACCAGGCTACCTCCCTGTGTACTTCGGCGAGCGCTTCTCGCGGAACGCCTGCGCCCCTTCGCGGTGGTCCTGCGATGAGAGGGTAATTGTCTCGCTGGCCGCGGCGAACTTCATCGCCGTCTCCAGGTCAATCTCAAGCCCCTTGTAGAGGTTCAGCTTCGCCAGCCGCAGGGCAATGGGCGGCCCCGCCGCCAGCCTCTTCGCCAGCTCCATGACGGCCGTCTCCAGCTGTTCCGCAGGGACAAGCTTGTTCAGCGCGCCGATGCGCAGGGCCTCTTCCGCCTCGATCGCGTCTCCCGTCATCACCATCTCCGCCGCCTTCGCCAGGCCGATGACGCGCGGCAGGAGCCACGTGCCGCCCCAGCCGGGAAAGAGGCCGATCTTGATGTAGGAGGATGCGAAGCGCGTTGCCGGGCCGCCGATGCGCATATCACAGGCGAAGGCGATGTCCATCCCCGCGCCGGTGGCCGCGCCGTTCACCATCGCGATCGTCGGCTTCTCCATGCGCTGGATGCCCAGGATCACGGCCTGGGCGGGCTCGAAGCCGCGCCGGATCTCTTCGATGGCCTCTGAGCTGTAGGCGCTCTTCTCTTCGCCCCCCGCCAGCGTCTTGATATCGCCGCCGGAGCAGAAGGCCCTCCCCGCGCCGGTGAAGATCACGACGCCGACGCTATCATCCTTGGAGACGTCCGTGATGGCGGAGACTAGATCGTCGGCGACTTCTGGGGCGAGTGCGTTCAGGCGTTCGGGGCGGTTCAGCGTGACCTTGGCGATGCAATCCTTCTTTTCGACGAGGACGAATCGGAGCGGAGCGGTCACTGCTAACTCCCCATGAGAAGATTGAGCCTGAACATTATAGCAATGGAGACGCAGTCATGAAAGAGAACCGGCCTTTGGCGCACACGGCTACCTCCTCCCGGCATATCGCACGATATGCCATTCCTGGTATGGTATGAGCCGATCGGATCAACGACAGAGGAACACTCATGCAACTCAAGGGCAAAGTCGCCGTCGTCACCGGCGCCAGCAGAGGCATCGGCAAAGGCATCGCCGCCGTTTTCGCACGGGAAGGGGCTTCCGTCGTCGTCGTGGCGCGCACGGAGCGGACCGGCGGCAAGCTCCCCGGCACCATCTATGAGACGGCGGAGCAGATCATGGCACGGGGCGGCACGGCCCTGGCCGTCCGCTGTGACGTAACCAGCGAGGAGGAGGTCGCCGCCATGGTGCGCGCGACCACGGAGAAGTTCGGCCGCATAGACGTCCTGGTGAACAACGCCGGCGGCTCCTTCACCTACGGCAAGGTGGCCGATTATCCCGCTGACCGCTTCGATAAGGTGATGGCCCTGAACGTGCGCGGTGCCTT
>Ga0194131_10003149_pt1 | contig 26321 bp, 20 predicted proteins | sample TA2KigO120mmetaG_FD_148631 | JGI IMG/M metagenome (GOLD analysis project Ga0194131, IMG submission 148631) | Freshwater microbial communities from Lake Tanganyika, Tanzania - TA2015053 Kigoma Offshore 120m | ecosystem: Environmental > Aquatic > Freshwater > Lake | place: Tanzania: Lake... | reverse complement strand
CATCGGCTCCCGCGCACGCCGGCGGGCGGATCGGCGCGCATCGGACGACGCCCGCCGGGGAGGGCGGCGGGCGACGACGCCGGCGTCCCGGATGCCGCAGCCGCCCGCGCGGACGCGCGGCGCAACGTCGTGCCTCGACGGTACCGATCCGGTTGCGCTAGTGAGGGCACCAGCCCGGTGCACCGACACGCACAGATTCCGTCCCGCGCTCTCCTCCTGCTGGCACTTGCGATGGCCGCCGCGGCAGCGCCGCGGCCGGCGCACGCGACGCGCTGCCCGGTTGCGCCGCTCGAGATCCCCGCCGCGCGCTTCGCGCTCGCGCCCGTTCTGGCGACGCCGCCGGACGAGAACGTCCTCGCCCCGCTCACGCTGCCCGACCAGTGGCGCGCACGCCGCTCCGACGCGTCCGGCTTCGCGTGGTACCGCCTGGAGCTCGACCTGCCGGACGGCGGCGGCGACGAGCGCTGCGGCGTGCTGCTGCCCGACGTCAACATGAACGCGGCCGTGTTCGTGAACGGCAACTGGATCGGCGACGGCGGCTCGTTCGCCGAGCCGGTCGTGCACAACTTCAACCGGCCGCTGTACTTCCAGTTCCCGCCGGCGCTGCTTCGGCCCGGCAAGAACGAGATCGACGTGCTGCTGTTCGCCTACGCGCACCACTTCGGACGCCTCGCACCGGTGTGGTCGGGCCGCACGCGACGCTGAGCGCGCGCTACGAGAGCGCGTTCTTCCGCCAGATCGTGCTCGCGCAGCTCGGCACGGCGCTGGCAGCGGTCACGGCGGTGTTCATCGCCGTCATCTGGGTCGGCAGCGGCTTCCTGTCGCTGTACGGCCTCTTTCTCGCCACCACCGTCGCGTGGGCGATCAACAGCCTGAACTACTGGGTGAGCGACATCCTGGTCTCCCACTGGACCTGGGACCGCACGGTGAACGCCGCGCTCGACCAGTTCGGGGTCTTCCTCGCGCTGTTCTTCCACCGGCTGGTCGGCGTCCGGCGACCGGCGGTGGAGAGGGCGCTGTGGACCTTCTCGACGCTGGCCCTCGCCGCGGCGCTCCTGACGCCGCGCGCCGGCTTCGCCGACGCGATGATCGTCACGCACGTCGCGATCACCGTGATCGGCGCCTACGTGACGGTGCTGTCCTTCACGCACCGGCACGCGCTGACGCGGCTCGAGGCGCGCGTCTATCTCGGCGCGTGGACGGCGCAGCTGCTGTTCAGCGCGCACGACCTCGGTATCCAGCTGGGGCTATGGCGCGGCGTCGGGTACACGATCCCGTACACGGTGTCGTGCATGATGCTCGCGTTCGGCACGACGCTCGCTCTGCGCTTCGTGCGCACGCTGCGCGAGGCGCGCGCGCTCACCGAGCTGCTGGAGGTCCGCGTGCACGAGCGCGAGGAGGAGCTGTCGCGGCAGTTCGAGAGGAGCCGCGAGCTCGAGCGCCGCGACATCCTCGGACGCGAGCGCCAGCGCCTGATGCGCGAGATGCACGACGGGCTCGGCGGGCAGCTCATGTCGTCGCTCGCCGTTGCCGAGGCCGCCGGCGACCCGGACCAGGAAGTCGTGACGGCGCTGCGCGACAGCCTCGAGGAGCTGCGCCTCGTGATCCTGTCGCTCGACCCGGGCCTCGCCGAGGTAGCGCCGCTGCTCGCCGCACTGCGCGCGCGCCTCGAGCCGGCGCTGCAGCGCCGCGGCGTCCGCTTCCGCTGGCGCGTGGCCGATGCGCCGACGCCGCACCGCTTCGGACCCGAGCAGCTGCTGCACGTGCTGCGCCTCGTGCAGGAGGCGATCACGAACGCCGTGCGCCACGCGTCACCGCAGACCATCGAGGTCGCGACCGCGGTCGAGGACGGCGTGCTGGTCATCACCGTGCGCGACGACGGACACGGCTTCCCGCCGTCGCCCCGCCGCGGCCGCGGCCTCGGCAACATGGAGCGCCGCGCGCAGGAGCTCGGCGCTCCGCTCGGCGTCCGCTCGGGAGCGGACGGCACGACGGTCGAGCTCCGCCTGACGCTCGAGTAGCGGCTCCGCTCAGTCCTTGAGGTCGATCAACCCCAGGTTCACCGCCTCGAACACCGCCTCGCTGCGCGACTTCACCTCGAGCTTGCGGTAGATGTGCTGCACGTGCGTCGTCACGGTGCGCGCCGAGATGCCGAGCAGCTCACCGACCTCGGCGACGCTGAAGCCCTTGGCGATCTGCGTCAGGATCTCGAGCTCGCGCGCGGTGAGCGGCGCGTCGCCGGCGCGTGCCGCCGGTCGCGGCCGCTGGAAGCGCTGCAGCAGGTGGCGGGCGATCGGCGCGCTGATCGGCGAGCCGCCGGCGAGCAGCTCGGCGATCGAGTGGCCGACGTACTCCGCCGAGCCGTCCTTCAGCAGGTAGCCCATCGCGCCGGCGGCGATCGCGTCCATCACGTGGCGCTCGTCGACGAAGACGGTGATCACCATCGCGCGCGTCCCGGGGCTCACGCGCTGCGCCTCGCGGATCACGTCCACGCCGCTGCCGTCGGGCAATCCCAGATCGACCAGCAGGACGTCCGGCTTGCCGCGGAGCGCCGCCCGGGCCTCCGTCGCCGACCCGATCGAGGCCATGAGGCTCAGGTTCGGCAGATTCCCGACCACGGCCTCGAGGCGCTTTCGCGTCGGCGGGTCGTCCTCGACGATGAGCACGCTCGGCGGCATGGATGTTCTTTTAGCGCATCCGGACCGGCAGCGGCATCCGTCGATTCGCGGATGCCCCGCTGCGGCGGGGCGTCATCTCACGTTCCACGTGGCGTTATTCCACGTTGACCGCGGAGCCGCTGACGTCGAGACTGAGGCTCCCCCCTTTCGACGTCGGTGAAAGGCCTCCGATGACCACAGCCATCCGCTCCCTGCTGCTCGCTGCGTCGCTGGTCGCCGCCCTGCCTCCGCTGGCGAGGGCGGACGGCGAGCTCGATCCGTCCTTCGCGGCCTCCGGGATCGCCGTCGCCGACCTCGGCGACGACGACGATCGCGTCGTCGCCGCGGCGCTCGCGCCGGGCGGCCGGATCGTGCTGGCGGGCGACCTGCCGGGAGCGACGGACCGCGATCTGGTCGTCGCCGCCTTCACCTCGACCGGCGCCCCCGACGTCGCGTTCGCCACCACCGGACGGATCACGGCCGACTTCGGCGGCGTCGAGCAGGCGAACGGGGTCGCGGTCGACCAGGACGGATCGATCGTCGTCGCCGGCACACGCCTGAAGGACGGCGAGTACCAGCTCGTGCTCGCGCTCTACCGGCCCGACGGCGCCCTCGACACGAGCTTCAACGGCAGCGGGCGCCGCGTGCTCAGCTTCAGCGACGCGGCCGACAACCTCGGCGGCGGCGTGGCCTTCGATCTCGACGGCCGCATCGTCGTCGCGGGCACCCGGACGACCGCCAACGGATCGGCATTTGCCGTCGCGCGCCTCCTGCGCAACGGCGAGCTCGACACCTCCTTCAACGGCACCGGCAAGCGCTTCGTCGACTTCGGCCTGTCCAACGGCGTCAACGCGACCGGCACGGCGGTAGCGCTCGCGGACGACGGCAAGGTCGTCGTCGCCGGGACGCGCGTCGGCGCGTCGGGCACCGACTTCGCGATCGCGCGCATCGATCGCGACGGCGCCCTCGACGCGACCTTCAACGGCAGCGGCAAGGTATCGGTCGACTTCGGCGGCACCGACGAGGCGCACGCGATCACCCTCCGTCCGGACGGCGCGATCGCGGTCGCGGGCGAGCGCACGACGGCCTCGGGCAGCGACTTCGCGGTGACCGTGCGCCTGAACGACGGCTCGGCCGACGTCGCCTTCAAGGGCAACGGCAAGGCGACCACCGACTTCGGCGGTGACGAGATGGCGTTCGCGATCGCGGCGCAGGCCGACGGCAAGCTGGTCGCGGTCGGCGTGCGCAGCAGCGCCAACGGCAAGGACTTCGCGGTCGCGCGCTATCTCGCCGACGGCACCTCCGACCCGGCGCTCGACGGCGACGGCAAGCTCCGCGTCGACCTCGCCACGGGCAGCGACGACGTCGCGACCGGCATCGCCGTCCAGCCGGACGGACGCCTCGTCGTCGCGGGCACGTCGACGAGCGGCGGCAAGGACGACGCCGCCATCGTGCGACTGCTGTCACCGCTGACCACGCCCGCCGGCGTGCTCGAGATTCCCTCGCCAGGGTCGTGGCAGAGCGGCGTCGGACTGATCTCCGGCTGGCTGTGCAACGTGCCGTCGGTCGAGGTTCGCATCGACGGCCGCGCCGCGGCGCCGACCGCCTACGGCACCACGCGTGCGGACACGACCGGGATCTGTGGCGACGCGAACAACGGCTTCGGCCTGCTGTTCAACTGGGCGCTGCTCGGCGACGGAACGCACGTCGTCCGCGCCTTCACCGGCGGCAAGCAGTTCGCCTCGGCGCGCTTCCGCGTGACGACGTTCGGCGAGCCGTTCCTGCGCGGCGCGAGCGGGACCTACACGCTGCCGGGCTTTCCGCAGGCGGACGGCTCGGTCGACGTGACGTGGACGGAGGGCCTGCAGCGCTTCGTGGTCACCAAGCACACCAAGGGCACCGCCGGAGCGACGTCCGCCGCCTCGACCGCGAGCACGGCACGCGCGACGAACGACACCACCGCGGCGTTTCTCGAGAACCCGACCGGCGGCTCGGTGCAGAGCGGCATCGGGGTGATCTCCGGCTGGATCTGCAACGCCAGCAACGTCTTCGTGCGCATCGACAACCGGACGCCGGTGCGTGCCGCCTACGGCACCAGCCGCGCCGATACCCAGGGCGCCTGCGGCGACTCGAACAACGGCTTCGGCCTGCTGTTCAACTGGGGTCTCCTCTCCGCCGGCAACCACGCCATCGAGGTGCGCGCCGACGGTGCGATCGTCGCATCGACGACGTTCTCGGTGACGACGCTCGGCACGCCGTTCCTGCGCGGCGCCTCGGCCTCGTACACGCTGCCCGACTTCCCGAGCCCGGGACGCTCGGTGGACGTCGCCTGGGACGAGGGGCAGCAGGGGTTCGTCGTGGTGGCGGCGGATTGACGCTGCATCCGGTCCGCGGCCCGCCTGCGTCGCGCATTCGCAATTCCTGCTGACGCAGCTCAGCCCGCCGGCGCGACCTCCACCTCGATGCCGTTGACCACCGCGTTGTTCGACAGCGGGTCCACGAGGCGGCCCGGCGACAGGATGTTCGAGTTCACGCCCGCGTGCCGGCGCGCGACGCCGAGCCGGATGCCGTCCTTGTCGTGCCCCCAGCCGTGCGGCAGCGAGACCACGCCGGGCATCATCTCGTCGCTCACCCGCACCGGAACGAGGATGGTCCCCGCCTCCGAGGTGACGCGTGCCAGAGCCCCGTCCGCGAGCGACCGCGGACGCGCGTCGTCGGGATGGACGAGGAGCGTGCAGCGGTCGCGCCCGCGCACCAGCGGCTCGAGGTTGTGCATCCACGAGTTGTTCGAGCGCAGGTGGCGCCGCGACACCAGCAGCAGGCGCTGCACGGGCCGGTCGAGGCGCGCCCGCAGGCGCGGCACGTCGGCCATGACGTGCCCGTGCGCGAGCTCGACCTTGCCCGACGGCGTCGCGAGCAGCTCGCGCAGGCGCGGCACGAGCGGTCCCATGTCGATGCCGTGCGGCGCATCGACGAAGCTCTGCAGCGTGAGCCCGCCAGGACGCTCGCCGTAGCGGTCGCCGAACGGCCCGCTGCGGATCTGCAGGTCGAGCAGCCGCTCGGGACCGCGCCCTTCGTACAGCGGCAGGATCGTCGCGGCGTCGACCCCCTGCGCCATCGCCAGCGCCGCGAAGTAGCCGTCGTCGATCGCGCCGACGTCGATCTGCTCGAGCGTCATGCCGCCCGCGAGCGCGCCGAGCTTCAGCAGGATCTCCCACTCCGCCGGGCGTCCGGGCACGGGCGGGAACACCGGTGCCGAGTAGTTGCCGGCGCTGCGCACGGCCCACATCGTGATCAGATCGTCGAAGTGCGGCTGCTCGAGCGGCGACAGACCGGGCAGGATCACGTGCGCGTGGCGCGTGGTCTCGTTCAGGTAGTTGTCGACGCTGATCATGCACTCGAGCTGCGGCAGCGCCTCGTCGAGCCGGCCCGCGTCGGGCGCGCTGATGGCGGGATTGCCGGCGATGGTGATCAGCGCCTTGATCTGGCCCTCGCCGGGCGTCGCGATCTCCTCCGCCATGCACGACAGCGGTGCCTGGCCGAGGATCTCGGCCGCACCGCGGACGCGCGTCTTCCAGCGGCCGAACTCGAGGCCGCTCGCGAACTCCGGGTTCGGCAGCGAGTTCACCGACCACGCGATCGGCTTGCCGAACATGAGCCCGCCCGGGCGGTCGAAGTTGCCGGTGAGGAAGTTGACGACGTCGACCAGCGCCGACGCGAGCGTGCCGAACTCCTGGTTGCAGAGCCCGATCCGTCCGTAAACGGCAGCGCTCGGCGCGGCCGCGATCTCGCGCGCCAGGCGCCGGATCGTGTCGGCCGGGATGCGGCAGGTCGCGGCGACGCGCTCGGGCGTGAAGTCCGACGCCGCCGCGCGGATCTCGTCGACGCCGTTCACGACGTCGGCGAGGTCACCGAGCCGCACGAGGCTCTCCGCAAACAGCACGTTGCAGATCGCCAGCAGGAAGGCCGCGTCGGTGCCGGGGACGATCGCCACCCACTCGTCCGCGCGGTCCGCCGTGCCGGTACGGCGCGGATCGACGACGACGGTCTTTCCGCCGCGCGCGCGGATGCGGTCGATCTCGCCGAGCAGGTCGGGACACGCGAGCAGCGAGCCCTGCGACGCCTGCGGGTTGCCGCCGAGGATCATCCAGTACTGCGTGCGCTGCACGTCGGGCGTCGGGATCCACCACATGTGGCCGTACATCAGCATGCACGACACGTTCTTCGGCCACTGGTCGACGGTGCCCGCGGAGTAGATCACCGGCAGCTGCGACAGCCCCATGAAGAGCCCGACGTAGCGCGCGAGCGAGAAGTTGTGCGCCGTCGGATTGCCGATGTAGGCACTGATCGCGGTCTTGCCGTGGCGCGCCAGAACGCCGCCGAGCAGCTCCGCGCAGCGGCGGAACGCCTCGTCCCACGTCGCCTCGCGCCAGGCCTCGCCGTCGCGGATCAGCGGCGCGCGCAGACGGTCGGGGTCGGCGTGCAGCTGCGGCAGGATCGCGCCCTTCGGACAGACGTAGCCCTTGCTCCACACGTCGGCGTCGTCGGGGCGGAGCCGCACGACGCGGTCGCCTTCGATCTCGAGCTCGAGCCCGCACATCGCCTCGCAGAGCGGGCAGGTGCGGTAGCGGACGTCGCGCGCGGCGGGGGTCGTGGTGTCCATCGCCCGACCAGAAACCAGGGGACGGCGGCGGTCAAGCGGGGCCGGCGCGATGCCCCCGCCGTGCCCACCCGGCGCCGCGCGCGCGGCGCCGGATCTCGCCACGGAGTCGGTGACGTGTCGGGGCCCGTACCCGGTTGACTGGGGGAGGTGCGACGCTGTAGTGCGCGGCTCGGTCCCGGGTTCGCAGACAGGTCGCCGTGGGTGCCACCCTCGCGGCCAGAGCGGAGACGCCGTGCACCGACGTGACTTCTTGAGCTTGACCGCCGCGAGCGCGGCAGCGGCCCTGCTGCCGCGCCTCGCACGCGCGGACGCTGGCCGGCCGAACTTCCTGCTGCTGGTCTCCGACGACTGGGGATGGCCGTACTACGGCTTCATGCGCCCGACGGTCGGCGCCTGCCTCGAGGCACCGCTCGCGACCTGCGATCCGCTGACCGACCCGCTCTGCCAGCCGTATCTGTTCCCGTTCCCGCGCACGCCGAACATGGACGCGCTGGTCGCGGGCGGCATCGCGTTCCCGTGGGGAATCTCGACGATCTCGCGCTCGACGGCCGCGCGGCAGTCGATCCAGACCGGCCTCAACCGCCGCAATCTCGCGACCGGCACCCAGTACGTGCACCTCGAGGACGACCGCGCGGCGGCGGTCGCGTCGGGCGGTCGCGTGACGATCCCGGTCGCGCTCGACGGGCTCGGCTACAAGGCGTACGGGCTCGGCAAGTGGGTGGTCGACGGTGCACCGCTGTCGAGCCACTTCAACATCAACCAACCGGGCAGCGGCGCCGAGACGCAGGCCAACGTCTCGCTCATCGGGCCGCAGCTCCTCGAGAGCTTCCTCGACGGTCCCGGTGCGGGCACCGACCCGTGGTTCGTCATGTTCGCACCGTACATGCCGCACGCGCCCTACCCGACCGGCGTGCCGTACGATTACGACGACTTCCGCGGCCCGGCCGCGACCGCTTGCGGGGAGAAGCAGGTCGGGCTCGGCGACTCCACGCTGCGCCGCTTCCTCGCGAGCTGCGAGTGGTTCGACACCATGGTCGGGCAGGTGGTCGCGGCGCTCGAGGCACGCGGCCTGCGCGAGAACACGGTGATCCTCTACACCACGGATCACGGCGCCGCGCTGATCCGCGGCAAGGCGAGCTTCTACGAGAACGGGCTGCGCACGCCGATCATCGTCAACTGCCCGGCGCCGCTCGGGACGCCCTGGCGCGTGCCGGCGCGCGGACTCCACCCGGCGATGGTCGGAACGATCGACCTCATGCCGACGATCCTCGACTGGGCGCGCGACGGCCAGGGCGGGATCCCATCGTGGGTGCCCGATCCCACAGACGCGGCGCGCTTCCCCGACGCGAAGAGCCTGCGCCCCCTCGTGACGGGCACGACGGACGACTTCCGCACCCTGATGTTCTCGAACCGTGACGCCGGCGGCGACATCGCGGTGCGCGAGGCGGTGTACGACCCCGGCACGGGCGAGCTGACGAGCCTCTACAAGCTCTACGTCAGCAAGACCTTCAAGGAGAAGCAGCTCTTCGACCTGCTCGCGAACCCGTTCGAGAACACGAAGCTGAGCCTGCTGAAGGACCCCGCGCAGGCCACGCGCATCGCGTCGTTGAAGGCCGCGATCGCGGCGTGGTGAGGCGGGCGGCGGGCGGCGCGCACCGGCGGGCGGCGGGCGGCGCGCACCGGCGCCCGGCGCGCACCGCGACGACACGCGAGGCGAGCGCAACGGCCACGCCGCGCCCGCGCGCCCGCCCGCTCGACGAGCAGCGTGCGGTCTGGCAGACCGAATGCCGGCCCTGACCGTCCTGCGGAGCGTGCTGATGTTTCCCGAATCCTACCTCGGCTGGAAGATCGACTTCGCGACGCCGCCCGGCGAGCGCGCCTACCTGCCGCCCGACTCGGTCCACTGGCGGATCTACAAGAACCCGGTCGCGCTCGGCGTCGGCGGCGTCGCGGCGGTGCTGCTCGAGTTCGCCGACGCGCGCATCCGCTCGGGCGTCTGGGACCACTCGACGTACAAGGCCGACCCGATCGGACGCTCGCAGCGCACCGGCATCGCGGCGCTGGTCGGCGTGTACGGGCCGGCGAGCGCCGCGCGCAAGGTCATCGGCGGCGTCAATCGCATGCACGCGCACGTCAAGGGCAACACGCCCGCGGGCGAGGCCTACACGGCGCTCGATCCCGAGTTGCTCGACTGGGTCGCCGCGACCGCCGGCTACGGCTTCCTGAACGCCTACGACCGCTTCGTGGCGCCGGTGTCGCACGAGGACCAGGAGCAGTTCTACCGCGAGGGCGCGGTGCTCGGCCGGCTGTACGGCGTGCAGGAGGCGCCGCGCTCGCCGGACGACTTCCTCGCCATGATGGAGCGCCGCGCGCACCGCTTCGAGCCGCACGCGATCGTGAACGAGTTCGTCGGCATCATCGAGTCGGGGCGCGCGGCGCCGATCCTGCCGGGCTTCCTGCACCGCGCGCTGGCGCGTGCGTCGATCTCGATCCTGCCGCCGCTGGTGCGCGAGCGGCTCGGCTTCGGTCCGGAGCACGACCTCGGCCGCGCCGACCGCATCGCGCTGAAGGTCGCGGGCCGCGTCGCCGACCGCTTCGCGACGGAGGACGCGCCGCACCGCCAGGCGTGCGTGCGTCTCGGACTGCCCGGCGACTTCCTCTACCGCAGCCCCGCCACGCAGCGTCGGCTGCTCGAGGATGCGGGGCTCGTCGGCAGCGCCGCCGCATCGCCCGACGTGGCGGACGCGGCGACGCTCTGAGCGGGCCCCGCCGCCGCGGCGCCCTCGCCGCGACGGCGCTGCTCGCGGTGCTGGCGCTCGCGACCGCGTTGCGGTGGACGTCGCCGGCCGACGTCCCGGACCTGCGTCCGCGTCCCGACGCGCTCGAGTACGAGGAGGCGGCGCGAAGCCTCGCCGAAGGCCGCGGCTACCGCCTGTGGATCGGGGGTGACGCATATCCGCCGCGCTACCCGCCGGGCATGTCGCTGCTGCTCGCGGCCGCGACGCCGCTCACCGGCACGGCGCCGGGAAGCGGCGTGCGCGTCGTCCTGCTCTGCGCACTCGCCGGGATCGCCGGGACGTTCGTCCTCACACGGAGCGCGGGCGGCAATGCCACGGGCCTCGCCGCGGCGCTGGTCGTCGCGGTGTCGCCGCTGCACGTGCTGTGGTCGCGGGCGGTGATCAGCGACGTGCCCGCGACCGCGGCCGTCGCCTGGATCGCGGCATGGACCGTCGCCGTGCTGCGACGACGTGCCGGCACGGCGGAGCGCGTGGCCCTCGGCGTCGCGTGCGGCCTCACGGTGTGCATCCGCCAGCCGCTCGCGCTCGTCGCGGCCGCGGTGTGCGCGACGACGTTCCTGCTGCCGCAGGCCGACCTGCGCGAACGCCTGCGCCGCGCGACCGCGACCGCCTGCGGCGTGCTGCTCGGCGTCGCGCCGCTCCTCGCGATGAACGCACGGCTGTTCGGCAGCCCGCTGCGCAGCGGCTACGGTTACTGGGCGCCGTTCGCCGGCTTCGCGCTCGGCCAGGCGACCGCGGCGCGCCCGCACGAGCGGCCGAGCAATCTCGTCACGTACGGAGCGCAGCTCGTCGGCGACGGGGCGTTCCATCCGTGGACCGGGGGCGTGCTGCTCGTCCTCGGAACGCTGGTCGCGCTGCGGCTCGGCCCTGCCGCGCGCCGGCTGTGTGCGTTCACGTGGCTGACGACGGTGCTCTTCACCGGCGTGCTCGCAACGTACTCGAACCCGACCAACCGGCTGATGCTGCCGCTGCTACCGCTGCTCGCGGCGACGATGTCGCTCGCGCTCGCGGGTACGGCACCCGCCTGGACGCGACGGCTCGGGGGAGCGCTCCTCGCCGGCTCGCTGCTGCTCCTGACTTCCATGGGACCGGAGTTCCTCGGCCGCAAGCTCGATCCGTACGGCGACACGGCGACGCTCGAGAAGATCGCCGCGACGACCGAGCCGAACGCGGCGGTGCTCGCCTACACGAGCCCGCTCCTCTTCGACCGCGTGCTGCGCCGCGACGGTGCGGATCGCATCTGGATCCCGCTGCGGATCGACGAGCACATGCTGACGATCCGGACCCGCGCCCGGCAGCCGCTCGAGCACGACCCGGCGCGTGGTGGCTGGATCGAGCAGGCGATCGTCGCCGGGTTCCAGCCGGCGCGCGTCGTTGCGCGCATCGAGGAGCTGTGCCGGAGCGGGCGTCCGGTCTACGTGTCGATGCAGCGGGCACCCCGGCGGGCGTTCCTGCCCGGGCTCGAGCGCGCGCTGCGCCAGCGCTTCGGTCTGACCCAGGTCCTGCCGCCCGCGCCGTGGGCCGTGTACCGGGTCGAGTGCGGTCCCCCGGGCGGGGGCCGGTCAGCGGCCGCCGCCGCGATCAAGCATAGCGGTCCCAGCTCGTGACGCTCCGCGCGTCCGGGCGCGTCGTCGGCCCGAACTTCCCGGTCGGCCAGCCGACCGGGATGATCGCCGCGAGCGTGACCGTCGGCGGCAGGCCGAGCACCTTCTCGAACTCGCCCGGCAGGAAGAACTGCTGCGTGGTGAGCACCGCGCCGAGGCCGAGCGAGCGCGCCGCGAGCAGCAGGTTCTGCACCGCGGGATAGGCGGTCGCGCCATCCGCGAGGCCGCCCACGCGGCCCATGCTCGTCGCGAGGCGCGCGACACCACCGACGCCGAAGTGGCTCACCAGCTTCATCATCGTCGACGGCGACGCCATCACCTTCGCCATCAGCTCGTCGCGCGCGACGCACACACAGACGAAGGCCGGGATGTCGAGGAAATTCTCGAGCTGCCAGGACGCCGCCGCGAGCATGCGCTTCCTCGCCGCCAGGTCCTCGCCGGGCCGCGCGTCGGCCGCGGCGACCGTGTCGAGGTAGAAGTTCCAGCTCTTCCGCCAGAGCGCCTGCATGCGCTCCTTCTGCGCGCGGTCGCGGACGATCACGAAGCGCCAGTTCTGCGCGTTCGAGCCGCTCGGCGCCTGCAGCGCTGCGTCGACCAGCTGCAGCAGCGTCTCCTCGGGCACCGGGTCGGGCTTGAGGCGCCGCATCGCGCGGCAGGTGTACATGACGTCGAACAGGCGGGCGTCGCTGGACGGCACGGTCATGGGCGCGACCTACATCAAGGGACCGGCGGAAGCGCAAGCGGACGACGCGGCCGCGTCTTCAGCGCGCCGCGCCGAGCGCGGCGTCGCCTCCGATCGCCTCGCCCGGGATCGAGACCGTCGGGGCGCCTTCCGCGAGCGACGCGGCTTCGTCCTCGAGCGACGCGGCTTCGCCCTCGCCCAGCGGACCGCCCACCGGCCCCTCGTCCTCGATGGCGAGAACGGGCGAGCCGCCGACGAAATCCTGGAAGAGCACGTGCCGCCGTCCGGGCGTCACCGGGAGCGTGAACGAGTACGTGATGCTGCCGCAGTTCCCGTTGCTGCTGGTGAAGGGCCCCAGCAAGGTGCGGTTCACCGTCTGGTAGGGCGAGAAGAAGCCGGAGAACGCGCTCCACACGAAGCCGTTTGCCGACAGGGTCGAGGTGAACGCGGCTCCACCGCAGATCAGGTTGTTGAAGAAGCGCGCCTCGGCCGTCGTCCCGCCTCCGCCGGTGGTGTCGGTGATGACGAAGTTCTGCGCGCCCTGAACCCACCGGACGGTGGTGCTCCGTCCCGCCTGAGGAAAGTTTTGCAAGATGTACGTGCCGGAGGCTCCGGTCAGGAAGCTCACGCCGAACGTGGTGACGGTGAACGTCGACTGCGCGAACTGGACGCCGTTGCGCCGCACGCTCGCGAACTGGACGCCGTTGCGCCGCACGCTCGCGAACTGGACGCCGTTGCGCCGCACGCTCGCGAACTGGACGCCGTTGCGCCGCACGCTCGCGAACTGGACGCCGTTGCGCCGCACGCTCGCGGGGTGGGCGCCGTCGCCGAGCAGGCCGAAGTTGTACTGCGCGATGAAGCCGTTGCGTCCATCGTTGCCGCAGACGCCCGCCGTATCGAGGCGCCGGACGCCACTGGGGACCGAAACCGGCGCGCCGCCGTCGAGCACGATGGTGATGTTGTCGTTCGGCGGACACTTCCAGCCGGAGAAGTATCCGATGCCGCTCGCATTGCCGCCGTTCGCGGGAACCTCGAGCGAGGCGGCCGTGGCGTGCGCCGCGAGGGCGCCGCCGATCACGCACGCGGAGAGAAGGGTGAGCAGGTCGAAGCGCTTCATGGGAGACACCTTTCGTCGTCGGCCGGAAGGCCACGCGCGCCCCAGCGCCGAAAATGCCGGAAGCCCGGTCTTGCCATTCGCGCGAAGGCTCGTTGCGCGCGAGGACGCGCGCCGCGAGTCGGAGACGGCCCGCGCGGCTCCGATCCCGCCGCTGGCGGTGGAGCCGCGCCTCCGGTCGCTGGACGTCCGGTTCGCATCGGATTCTCGCACTGACGTGCGGCAGAGTGCTGCACATCATGCCGATGCAAGCGGCACGCCACCGCCGCTGGAAGGGTCGGCTGCCTCGTCAAGCCGGCGCAGCTCTGCGAGGACACGCCGGGCAAGTCCCAGGAGCGCTGCCCCGGATCGATCACCTGCCTCGACGCCGCCGACACCAACGGCGACCTGTCGATCGACGCACCGGGGGATACCGGCCAGTGCGCGCCGACCACGTTCACCGACAACGGCAACGGCACGGTCACCGACGATGACCTGGGCCTCACCTGGGAGAAGCTGTCGAACGACGGCTCGGTACACCAGTTCACCGCGACCCACGAGCTCCCGGATGCGCTCGCGAAGGTGGCATCGCTGAACGCGACGAGCTTCGCCGGACACACCGACTGGCGTCTGCCGACAGTGCGCGAGCTGCACACGCTGCTCCGCCGCGGCCCGGCACCGCTCGTCGATCCGATCTTCGACGACGGCTGCGTCGCCGCCTGCACCGTGACGACGTGCAGCTGCACCTCGTCATCCGTGTTCGACGAGGACACCTGGTCTTCGACTGTGTTCCCGTTCAACCCGAACGCGTCCTGGACGGTGGACTTCCGTACGCTCGGCCCCGACGCGGGCGTCGCCGGGGAGCTGGGCTCGGACGTCAATCACGTCCGGGCCATACGCGGGCCGTGAGCGAGGGCGGGGTCGGACACTCCACGACCCAGTCCACCGGCGGCGCGCGTAGGATGCTGCGTCGCCTGTCGCGCCGATCCGGCGGGGTCGTGAGCGGGATGGGGATCAGCACGCCGCGCCGCCGGCACGATCGACCCACGCGCGCCGACCGAGGTCGTCTGAACGCGGACGGCAGTCGAGGCGCACGGCGTCCCCGCCTCGTTCGACCATGCCCCGGGTAGTCGAACCCGGAACGTATGCTAGGAAAGTCGTGCCTCGCAGCATCCCCGGAGAGTGATGGAGACGCAAAACCCTTCGTATTCGCTGAGCAATCCGTTCGCGCAGGGCACTTCTGCCGCAGCCGACGGCGCTCATCCCGCAGCCCCCCCGACGATCTACGAGGAGGCCCTCGGCCTCGGTCGCGAGCTGCTCGACCGGCCGACCCGGGGCGGCGGACTCGATCGCGTCCGCGTGCAGCACGCGAAGAACCGCATGACGGTCTTCGAGCGCATCAAGGTCCTGACCGACAAGGAGCCGAACCTCCTCTGGCAAAACTGGGGACCCGGCCTCGACGGCGCATCGCTGGTCTGCGGCATCCTCGACATCGGCGGGCGCGACGTCGCGGTCTACGGCCACGACTTCACGCTGCGTGCCGGATCGATGGACGCGACCAACGGCGGCAAGCTGGCACGCCTCATCTACATGGCGGGCGAGCGCGGCATCCCGCTGATCGGCATGAACGACTCCGCGGGCGCGTTCGTTCCCGCCGGCGTCGGCGGCCTCGACGGCTACTCCGAGGCGTTCACCGCGCTGCGCAAGATCAGCGGTGTCGTGCCGAGCATCTCCTTGATGTTCGGCTACAACGCGGGCGGCGGCTCGTACCTGCCTCGCCAGGGATCCTTCATGATCCAGTGCGAGGACACGTTCATCGGCTTGACGGGCCCCGGCGTCGTCAAGAGCGTGCTCGGCGAGGACGTCTTGGCCGACGACCTCGGCGGACCACGCGTACACGGCCGGAACGGCGTCTGCGACGTCACCACCGCCGACGAGCTCGCCTCGCTGCGCACCGCGATCCGCCTGCTCCGGTATCTCCCCGACAACAACTCGGTGACCGCACCGTTCGCGCCGACCTCCGATCCGGTGGACCGCTTCACCACCGAGGAAGACACCCTCTTCCGGCGGCACTTCCACTCGCCGGCGGGCATGAACGCGCCGCTCGACATCACGCTGTTCATGCAGCTGATCTGCGATCACGGCGAGTACTTCGAGCTGCAGCCGGACCGCGCGCGCAACCTGATCACCGCGTTCGGACGCCTCGGCGGCCACGTCGTCGGCATCGTCGCCAACAACTCGGCGGTCGCGTCGGGACAGATCGACACGCACGCGGCGCGCAAGGGCACGCGCTTCATCCGCTTCTGCAACGTCTACAACGTCCCGATGCTGTTCCTCGAGGACACGACGGGATTCCTTCCCGGCCGCGAGCAGGAGTCGGGCGGCATCGTGCTCGAGGGACGCCGCTTCCTCGACTCGATCATCGACCTGCGGACTCCGTCCTTGACGCTGATCATCCGCAACGCGTTCGGCGGCGCGTACGCGAGCTACAACTCGCACTTCGTCGGCGCGGACATGGTCTTCGCGATGCCGCAGGCGCGCGTCGCGGTCATGGGTCCGGCCGGCAAGGAGTTCGTCTACAAGGACGAGATCCGCGCCGCCGACGCCGCGTTCAGGAAGGCCGTCGCGAAGGGTGCCAAGGAGACCGACGCCGCGCGCGAGCGCGACGCGAGGCTCGCCGAGCTGTCGGCGCGCTACGAGCGCGACCTGATGAACCCGAAGGAAGCGCTGTCGCTGGGCTCGATCTCGCGCATCGTCATGCCGGGCACCAGCCGCCGCGTGCTTTGCCAGAACCTCGACTTCCTCATGCGCACGTACAAGCCGTCGCCGATGGGCGGGCCGCAGCGCGAGTTCGAATAAGAAGGAACCAGAGAGTGCTCGACCGAAATCTCGCGCCCGCGAGCTACGACGACAACCCGTCGGAGTGGCTGCGCTCGTTCTCGCTGTCTCCGATGAAGGTCCTGGTGGTGTGCCGCGGGCCCGTCCGCCAGGAGGCCTTCGACGTCTTCGACCGCATCGGCATCCGCGAGTACGGCATGCTGCTGTCCGAGAAGGACTCGGTGACCTACCCGCGCTGCCTCGCGCCGGAGCTGCGCCACTTCCGCTTCCCGAACAACGTCCACCGCGTGCCCGACTACATGGGCGTCGGCCAGGAGGCGAAGCTCGAGCGCATCCGCGAGATCATCGCGATCGCGGTCGACCACGGCTACACGCACATCTTCGCGGGCTACGGCTTCATGGCCGAGGACGCGGAGTTCATCGAGGCGATCGAGAGCGCGGGCATCGGGTTCATGGGCCCGTCGTCGAGCGTCGTCCGCCGTGCCGGCGCGAAGGACGAGGCGAAGAAGCTCGCGCGGAGCCTCGGCAACGCGGTCATCCCCGGCGTCGACGACATCTCGTCGCGCGCGCTGCTCGCGGCGCACAAGGACCGCGCTGCACTCGAGAAGCTCGCGAAGAAGCACGCGCTCCAGTTCGCGTGGAACGCAGACCTGAGCCTCCCCGAGAATGCGGAGGCGCTCCTGCAGCTCGGCTACGGACAGACCGTGGAGCTGGTCACGATCGCCGAGCTGCAGAAGGCGGCGGGCCAGGTCTGCGCCGAGATGTGGCGCGAGTACCCGAAGAACCGCATCCGCTTCAAGCACATCGGCGGCGGCGGCGGGAAGGGGCAGCGCGTCGTCCGCGGGCCCGACGAGGTCGCCGCCGCGGTGATGGAAGTGCTCGCCGAGGTGAAGGTGGTCGAGCCGGGCTCGAACCGGAACTTCCTCGTCGAGCTCAACATCGAGAGCACGCGCCACAACGAGATCCAGCTGATCGGCAACGGCACGTGGTGCGTGGCGCTCGGCGGGCGCGACTGCTCGGTGCAGATGCACGAGCAGAAGCTGCTCGAGGTCTCGCTCACGCAGGAGCTGCTCGACGCGGAGATCGCGGCCGCCACGTCCCCCACCACGGCCGAGATCCTGCGCGGCGACAAGGCCACGCTCGCGCGCATCGAGATGGAGTCGGAGCGCTTCGGCGCGGCGACGGGGCTCGACTCGGTCTCGACCTTCGAGTGCATCGTCGAAGGGTTCCACCACTTCTTCATGGAGATGAACACCCGCATCCAGGTCGAGCACGTGGTGACGGAGCTGGTGTACCGGCTCGAGTTCACCAACCCCGACGACCCGGAGGAGCGCTTCCACGTCGAGGAGCTGATCGAGGCGATGGCGCTGCTCGCGCTGCACGGCGCACGGCTGCCGAAGCCCCGGCGCATGGTGCGCAACGTGTCGGGCCTCGAGGTGCGCATCAACGCGACCAATCAGGCGCTGCAGCCGCACGCGGGCGGCATGATCCGCTCGTGGTCGTCCCCGATCGAGGGCGAGATCCGCTTCGACCAGGGCATCGGCGAGCCGAACCCGGACACCAACGCGTTCGTGTACTACCGCCTCGCGGGAGCCTATGACTCGAACGTGGCCCTCGCTCTCACCGCGGGCACGAGCCGGCGCGACAACTACGAGCGCATGGCGGAAGTTCTGCGCCGCACCGAGCTGCGCGGCGACGACCTGCAGACCAACCTGCCGGTGCACTACGGCCTCGTGCAGTGGTTCCTCGGCAAGGGCGTGATGGCCGAGCCGACCACACGCTTCATGCAGTCGTACCTCGCGGCGGTCGGCGCGCTGCAGCAGGTGGTCGGCGACTTCGACCTGCAGATCGCATGGCAGGAGATGCGCAAGGGCGTCGCGAAGGACGAGCAGGCGCGCGCCGTTCTCGACCAGAAGGAGACCCTGATCCTCCGTCCCCTCGGGCTGCTGCTCGAGAGCCCGCACATGCTCGGCGGGTTTCTCGGCCGCTACGACGGCGTGCTCTGGACGCGCGACGGCGAGCGCCCGAAGTTCCTCGCGAATCCGCTCCGCTTCCTCGAGCGGCTTTACGACTATCTCGACCTCGAGGAGGTCCCGAGCAAGCCGCCGTCGGAGAAGATCTGGGAGCACGACCACGACGTCATGTGCCGCGCCGAGGCGTTCTATGCCGAGGTCGAGAGCCGCACGGGCGCGTCGTCGTGGGCGGAGGTCGAGGCGCTGTTCGCGAGCGGCAACGGCGCGAAGCTGTGCGGGCGCGACGAGGCGCTGTGGCAGGCGGTGCTCGCAGCGCACCGCGGCTTCCAGGTCGGCCTCGAGCTGCTGCTGGTGCTGCCGCTGATCGGCATGCGCTCGAGCTTCCTGGAGGTCACCGTGGGCGATGACCTCGCACCGCACTTCCCGGCGCGCTTCCTCGACCCCGCGCAGATCGCGGAGCAGACCCGCGCCCTGGCCCCCCCGCCGCCGGCGAGCGCCGACGAGATCCTCACGCCGATGGGCGGCACCTTCTACGCCCGCGAGGCGCCCAGCCTGCCGGTGCTGATCGAGGTGGGCCAGCACTTCGAGGCCGGCCAGCCGCTCTTCATCATCGAGGTGATGAAGATGTTCAACAAGATCAGCGCGCCGTTCAGCGGCACCGTCACCGAGAACCTGATGGCGGGCAGGGAGGGCGTCATCGTCGCGAAGGGCCAGCGCATCTTCCGCATCGAGCCCGACGAGCGCTTCGAACCCGAGTCCGCGAGCGCCGTCGCTGCGCGAAGGCGGCAGGCCACGCTCGGCATGCTCTGAAGGGGCCGCCATCGGATCGCATGGGTCCACACGCCGGCTGCTGGTGCTCGGCGCCGTCCTCGCCGTGGCCGTCGTCGCGGCGCTCCGGCTCCCGCGAGGTGCACTGCCCGACGTGGAGCGCGGCTGGCTGCGGGACGACGACGGGCGCCTGCCCGACGTCGTCCTCCTGACCGTCGACACGCTGCGCGCCGATCACGTCTACGGGGTCGCCCCGGCGGACTGGCACCTGACGCCGGCACTCGAGCGTCTCGCCGCCCGCGGCACGCTCTTCGAGGGCACGCGAGCGCCCGCAACGGCCACGAAGCCGGGGCTCGCCGGGCTCATGACCGGATCCTATCCCCACCGGCACACCGTGACGTCCAACTTCGGCTCGGTACCGGTCGACGTACCGCTTCTGGCGTCGATCCTGCAGCAACACGGCTACGCGACCGCCGCCGTGATCGGGAACCGCGTGATCAACGAGCGCAGCGGTCTGCTGCGAGGATTCAAGGACGTGGCGACCTCGGTCGACAAGAACAAGGTCTCGCACGACCCGGTCGCCGTCGATCTCGCGCTCGCGTGGCTCGCCACCGCGCCGCGCAGGCCCTGGCTCCTCTGGCTGCACCTGATGGCACCGCACGGGCCCTACGATTCGTCCCCGCAGGCCGCCGCGGCGCGTGAGGCACGGGACCCGCTGCCCGACACGGAGCTCCGCCCGAGCAGCTCCAACTACGGGCTCGGCCCGATCATCCCCCGGTATCAGATCCTGCGGCTGCCGCCGCAGGCCGCGCTCTACCGCGAGCGGTACCGCGACGAGGTGGTGTTCGTCGATGCGCAGATCGAGCGCTTCCTCGACGAGCTTCGCAAGCGCGGGCACGGGTCGGCTCTGGTGATCTTCACCGCGGATCACGGCGAGGGCCTCGGCGAAGCCGACTACTTTTTCCAGCACGGATGGCTGGTGAACGACCCGTCGCTGCGCGTGCCGATGATCTGGAGCAGACCCGGTCGAGTCGCGCAGAACCATCGCGTCGCGGCGACCACCAGCCTCGTCGACGTGCTGCCGACGCTCCTCGCCGGGCTCGGCCTCGATGCGCCGCCGCTCGACGGCGCCGACCTGTCGGCCTCGCTGCTGGGCCACACGGCGTCCGACCGGGAGGTGTTCGGGCTCAGCGCGTACCCCAACGAGGTCAGCACCGCGGTGCGCGGCGCGTGGAAGCTTGTGCACACTCCCCCGCCACCGAGTCCGCTGCCCGACGACCACTGGCACGACGACTATCCGACGCAGGAAAGCTGGGTGCTGCACGACCTGGGCCGCGACCCGCTCGAGACGCGCGACGCGTCCGCCGAGGCGCCGCAGATCTTCGCGGAGCTGCGCGACCGCCTGCGCGCATGGGAGCGCGCCAACGGTCTGCCCAGCGGATTCCGCGGCCGCCCGCAGGTCGATCCCGGCACGGCCGAGGGGCTGCGCGCCCTCGGCTATCTCGACTGAGCGCGCTGGACCGGACGTTCGACCGGCGCCTGTCGCAACGGCCTCTGCCGCGGGATCATCGCCACCCGGCGGCCCTCGCTCGGCGGCCATGCCGTTCACTCGCGGGCCGCCGGTCCTCGCGACGTACGAATTTGCTCGCACAGCTCGCGTCGCCCGGCTAGGCTGCGTGGCGCCCCGGCCCGAGGGCGGGCCGCAGCCACCAGCCCCGAGGACCCGACGTGACCCGACTCCCTGTTCACCCCCACCGCTTCGCTGCCCGGCGCACGCGCCGGACCCGTGCGACGGACGTGCTGCTCGCCGCCCTGCTCTGCTTCCCGGCCCTGGCCGGCGAGGCTCGAGCCGACGACCGCTGCGGCATCGCCCTGCAGACAAACGTCTGCCTGGAGGTGAACCCGTTGTGCCCGGCGACCACCACGCCGCTCGGACCGAACCCCGGCAGCTGGCCGAGCTACCAGCGCGATCCGCAGCACACCGGCTGGAGCCCGGCCCCGGGTCCGACCTGCAACAACGTGCTGTGGACCACCAAGCTCAAGGGCGGCATCTTCGCCGCGGCGGCGCTCGCCGAGCGCACCGTGGGCGCGCCCGAGACCCTGTACGTGCCGGTCGGCAAGATGCCGGTGTGCGCGCTCGATCCGGACACCGGCGCGGTGCAGTGGTGCGGCACCGACGAGCTCGGCAAGAACGTCGACCGCTCGGCGCCGACGATCGGCAACGGCGCGATGCTGTACGTCGGCACGCGCGACAACGACATGTGGGCGATCGACGTCCCCAACGCGAGCAGCGTGCGCCAGGCTTCGGTCGCGTGGCGGCAGAAGGTCTGCACCGACGGAGACGTCAGCACGCCGCCGACCATCGCCTACAACGGCATCGTCTTCATGGGCTCCGACTCGCTCGGCGCCGGCACGGTCATGGCGATGTGCCCGGGCCCGGAGCGCCAGCTCAAGTGGTGCATCAACAAGATCGGCGGCGGCGTTCGCAACTCCTCCCCCGGGCTCAGCCAGAACGGTCACCGCCTGTACGTGAACATCGGCGGCGGCACGCTCGGGGCGTTCGAACCCGAGACCGGCGCCGAGCTGTGGCGCGTGCAGTTCGAGACGCCGCGCGGCATCGGGCGTGCGCCGAACCACACGCCGGTGGTGCACCCGATCACCGACATCACGTACCTGGGCACGCAGTCCGGCATCTGGGAGATCAAGCACACCATCACGGCGGCCAGCGCGCGGCTGCTGTTCAGCACCGAGCCCATGCGGGAGCGGGTCCACACACCGCCCGCGCTGCACCCGCTCACCAACACGCTCGTGTTCGGCGCGTCGCGCGGCAACTCGAGCACGCTGCGCGCGATCGACCTCGAGGGCAACCTCAAGTGGGAGAGGCCCATGCCCGGCGGCCGCTTCCGCAACAACCCGCCGGTGATCGACGTCGACGGGCGGATCTACGTCGCCTTCGCGAAGTCGATCTACGCGTTCGACGAAAACGGCAACCTGCTGTGGGAGCTGCCCGGCCTGAAGAGCTACTCGGCGTCGCCGATCCTCGCCAACGGCCGGCTCTACGTCGGCCAGACCAGCGGAACGGTGGTCGCGATCGGCGGCTGCTCGTAGCGTCGACCCGACGCGAGGGCACGTGCCGGGGCACGTCCCTCGTGTCGTCGAGCCGCGCGAGGTCCGGCGCTACGGCGGCGCGTGGCGGGCACGCGCCTGGCGCGCTTAGCGGGCACGCACCTGGCGTGCGTGGCGGGCACGCCTGGCGCGCGTAGCGGGCATGCGCCTACGGCGCGCTCTGCAGGCCGCCGTTGGCGGAGTCCCAGTTGAAGCTCGCCTTGCCGTCGGCGTGGTAGGCGGACGCGCTGAACGTCGTGCTCGCGGCGCTGATCGCGAGCGTCACGCCGGGCGACTGGCGAAAGCCCGTGAGGATCGTCGGGTCGGTCGCGCAGGACGCGTTCGAGGCGAAGTAGGCCTCTTCCGCCGTCGCGAGGTTCCGCAGGTCGGACGACGCGCGGCCGTCGTAGCCGTTCTGGCGATACGCGGAGAAGGCCGGGATCGCGATCGCGGCGAGGATGCCGATGATCGCCACCACGACGAGCAGCTCGACCAACGTGAAGCCGGATTCGTTCTTGCGCATGCGCACGATTCTCCTGCGATCTCCACGGAGCGCGGTGTGCGCCCCGCCGGCAGAAACAGCAACGGCCGTACCGCCGCGCCACGGATCGTCGTGCATTTTCGCAAGAAGAAATTCCTGTCCCGACGTGCAGGAACGCGCCTGATGGGGCGAGTCGGGGTGCCCATCCGGCACCGGTTCGCGCCACGTGCGCCACGTGTGCCGCGTCGGACACCCCCGCCGCACCCTCGGCTGCGTCTCGCGCTGGGCGGCGGCAGCACCCGCTGCCGCCGCACGTGCCTCGCGAACGACCCTCAGCTGGTCGCGAGCGCGGGCGGGACACAGCATCCGGTGCCCTCCGCCGTCTCGGCGCTCGCCGTGTGCTGTCCGAGGAACGCGCGCAGCGACGGGTCCGCCGCCGTCTCGGCCGCGACGTCCTCGAGCAGCGTGTACATCTCCCAGGGCACGCCGTCCCGGTCACGCACCCAGAACTTGTCGGCCTTCGCGTAGCAGCAGGTCGTCCCCTCCTGCTGGAAGAGCGGCAGCTCCGCCTGCTTGACCCGCACCATCTCCGACGCGACCTCGCCGGTGCTGCCGTAGCGGATGCCGAGGTGGCTCAGCTTGCCGGGCTCGCCGCCCGCGTTCAGCGACAGGATCACCGGCGGATCCTGCAGCTCGAACTTCGCGTAGTCCTGACGGACCTTCGCCGGCTCGATGCCGAGCAGCTTCCGGTACTGCTCGACGGCCTCGGGGATGCTGTCGACGTAGAGGGCGACGTGGAACGTGCTGGCCATGGTCCTTCTCCTTCTGCCCGGCGGGCATGATATCGACGTTCTTCGATGTCATTGCCGCGCATATCGAGATATGTCAATATGTCGTCATGACACCGACGCCGTGCCGTCCGCCCGTCCTGCAGGGGGGGCTCAGGAAGAGCGACGCCGAGGAGCTGGCCGCGGCGTTCAAGGCGCTCGCCGACCCCGCCCGGCTGCAGCTGCTGAGCTTCATCGCAACGCAGCCCGACGCCGAGGCCTGCGTCTGCCACCTCATCGAGCCCGTGGGGCTGTCGCAGCCGACGGTGAGCCACCACCTGAAGCTGCTGCACGCGGCCGGCCTGCTCGAGCGCGACAAGCGCGGCGCGTGGGTCTGGTACCGCATCCGCCGCGACCGGCTCGACGCGCTCCGCGCCGCGCTCTCCACCGCCGGCGTGCCCGCGCCGAGAAGAGCGAAGCGGGCATGAGCAGCGGCGCACCCGCCGCACGCGCGGTCACGCAGCCGAAGCGGCTCGGCCTCTTCGAGCGCTGGCTCTCGCTCTGGGTCGCGCTCTGCATGGTCGCCGGCATCACGCTCGGTCTGCAGGCGCCCGGGCTGACGGCCTGGCTGCGCGGCTTCGAGTTCGGCCGCGACAGCCACATCAACGTCCCGATCGCCTTGCTGCTCTGGCTCATGATCTACCCGATGATGCTGCGCATCGACCTCGCGAGCGTGCTCGGCGTCCGCCGCCGGCCGCGCGGCATCCTCGTCACCCTGTTCGTGAACTGGCTCGTGAAGCCGTTCTCGATGGCGCTGCTCGGCTGGCTCTTCTTCAAGCACCTCTTCCAGCCGTGGATCGAGCCCGCGCTTGCCGACCAGTACGTCGCCGGCGTCATCATCCTCGCCGCGGCGCCGTGCACGGCGATGGTCTTCGTGTGGTCGTACCTGACCGACGGCGACCCGGCCTACACCCTGGTGCAGGTCTCGTTGAACGACCTGCTCATGCTGATCTTCTTCGTGCCGCTGGTGACGTTCCTCGTCGCCAGCGCGAGCGGGCTCACCGTGCCGTTCGCGGTGCTGCTCTACTCGGTTCTCGTGTTCATCGTCGTTCCGCTCGCGCTCGGCAGCGCGAGCCGCGCGCTGTTTCTGCGCGCGCGCGGCGCCGACTGGTTCGAGAAGCGCTTCCTGCCCGCGTTCCAGCCCGTCACGACGGTCGCGCTGCTCGCCACGCTGGTCCTGATCTTCGCCTTCCAGGCGGACAACCTGGTGACGCGCTTCTCGCACGTGCTGCTGATCGCGGTGCCGATCCTGATCCAGGTCTACTTCAACGCCGGCCTCGCCTACTCGCTGATGCACGCGCTGCGCGTCCCGTACGACGTCGCCGCGCCGGGTGCGCTGATCGGCGCGAGCAACTTCTTCGAGCTCGCGGTCGCGACCGCGATCGCGCTCTACGGACCCGAGTCCGGGGCCGCGCTCGCCACCGTCGTCGGCGTGCTGATCGAGGTCCCGGTGATGCTCTCCGTCTGCGCCGTCTGCAACCGGACGCGCGACTGGTTTCCCGCGGAGGCCGCGACGTCGTGAAGCCGCACACCGTCATCTTCGCCTGCGTCCACAACGCGGGCCGCTCCCAGATGGCCGCCGCGATCTTCGAGCTGCTCGCCGACCCGGCGAAGGCGCGTGCCGTGTCCGCGGGAACGGAGCCCGGCGAGCGCGTGCACCCCGAGGTCGTGCAGGTGATGCGCGAGGAAGGGCTCGACCTGTCGTCGCGCGCGCCGCGACGGCTCACCGAGGAGCTGGCGCGCGAGGCGTCGCTGCTGGTGACCATGGGCTGCGGCGAGACCTGTCCCGTCGTGCCGGGGCTCGAGCGCCTCGACTGGCCGCTGCAGGACCCGAAGGGTCAGCCGCCCGAGGTCGTGCGCGGGATCCGCGACGACGTCCGCGGACGCGTGCGCGCGCTGCTGCGCGAGCGCGGCTGGTTGCGCGCGCCGAACTGACCGGCGCACGAGCCGTGCGCGCACGGCGCCCGCTCAGCTCGTCACGCGGTTGCGGATCACGCCCAGCCGGTCGACGCGGACGACCACCTCGTCGTCGGGCGCAAGGAAGATGCCCGCGGCGCGCGCGTCGTCGATGTAGGTCTCGACGACGCCGTCGCCGACGGAGCCCCGGAAGCCGCCGAGCACCCAGCGCGCGGCGCCGCGCAGCTTCTGCGCCGTCGAGACGCCCGCGAACACGGTGCCGTGCGGCGTCCCGGTGAGGAGCAGCATGTCCTCGTCGAGCGCGTCGCCGTCGCCGAGCAGCGACACCTCGGCACCGCGGTGCTGCCAGCGCAGCCCCGCACGCGCGAACGTCTGCCGCAGCAGCTCGTCGGAATCCCAGATCATGGCGCCGCCGCGCTCGCGCTGGCGAAGACGTCCGTTCACGTACAGCTCGAGCTGCAGCTCCGGCACGAACGTCCGGAAGTCGCGCGGCACGACGAGCAGGTTCCCGACCGGCATGTAGCCCGGGAAGCTCTTGCCGGTCGTGAAGCCCTTCCCGGACGCGACGTCGAACGGGTCGATGTGGCGCAGCAGCGTCGCGCGGTCGGTGTAGTCGTTCGCCAGCACGAGCCCCATTTGCGCAGGCTTCTCGCCGGCTCGGATCGGCGCGAGCGGCACCAGCGCGATCTCGACCTCGTAGTCGAGCAGCCCGTCGCCCGCCGCGACCGGCGCGTAAGGCCCGGTCGGCGCGACCCGCTTCGCGAACAGGAACGGCCCCTCCTGCACGCCGGCCTCGCCCGCGTGCTCGGGGTAGTTGGTGCCGGCCGCGACGTGCGCGGCGCCGAGGTCGAGCGGCGCCACGAGCTCCGCCGCCGGGAGCGACAGCACGTGCTCCGCGCCGTCGCGCAGCGTGCG
>Ga0194131_10003148_pt1 | contig 26333 bp, 33 predicted proteins | sample TA2KigO120mmetaG_FD_148631 | JGI IMG/M metagenome (GOLD analysis project Ga0194131, IMG submission 148631) | Freshwater microbial communities from Lake Tanganyika, Tanzania - TA2015053 Kigoma Offshore 120m | ecosystem: Environmental > Aquatic > Freshwater > Lake | place: Tanzania: Lake... | reverse complement strand
GATTGGCATAATAGAAGTATGTCCTACCAGTAGCTTCACCTCTTGCAATTTCAGCTGCCATAATCCTTAAGTTCCGCTCAGTTCCATTTTCTTGGTTAGGTGCGTCACCATATTTATGCATTAGGATTACTTCACTATTATCAGTGGAGTGTCCTTCTAGCCTTAGATACTCATGCACGTGACCTTCCCATTGTGCGGCAGGTTTGTGCTTTACATTCCAGATTCTCATAGACTTGAAATCATAGTTCCTAGCCTCATTGGTAACAGTAAGATATAGAGCATCAGCGTACTTAAGTGCAGGACGTATCTTCTCAGGATTAAGTATTCTGTCATCAGCATCAAGACTAATAACGTAATCAGTCTCAGGAGATACAAACGTAAGAGCATTATTCCTTGCTTGAGCAAAGCTAACTATCTTACCGTTTTCCATTCCTACTTGGCTATGGAAGATGTTATACCTACCAGGAAAGTCTTTTAGCGTAGAATGTACCACAGCAGACGTATCATCAGTACTGCCTGTGTCAACAATAACAAACTCATTAACAACATCATAAACACTCCTTAAACAGTCAGCTATGTCACGCTCTTCATTCTTGACGATAAGGACTGCTGTTAGATGCAAATCCGTCATATCCGTCCTCCTGTTGCCTTTGTGGCTGTTCAGCTTGCTTCTTAACCATGAGCTCACCTAGCTCTCTTAGCTGCTTCTCTGGATGAGTAAGTAGGTATGCTAGACTTGTCTTATCTCCGCTAAGAGCAAAAAAGTAATGAACAAGTACCTCATGGCACATCTTCATTAACTGTTCTTCAGACTGAAACTCTACTGTTGTCTTGGTTTTCTTCTTCCTTGGCTTTTTCATCTTGCCTCCACAAATCCTTAATTAACTTACCTGCAGCTCTTAGTCTCTCATGGGGAGAGGTAAGTAAAGCTAAAACAGCAGTCTTATCCTTCATGTTATAGATAGTCATAAAGTGTGTGAATAGGTCACCACGCCAGACGTAGCTGTCTCCTACCTTTACCTCATTCCGATCTAGAGGGTATATACTCATAGCCAGCCTACACTCCTCCTCATAATTATTGTAGTATAGGTTTAGGTTATGAGGAATCCAGTGTCTTATACTTCCTACTCCAAACCAAGTAATGTCAGCAAACTTCTGACAAATCTCATTAGGTACAAACCAGTTGAAGTCTGGAGCCATAAATAGTACAGCATTCTTCTCAGGCCAGAGCTGAAGCCTTCTATGCTCTGTCCACCCAGAGAAGCTAGGTTTAGGAACCATCCGCATATAATCACTGTTCATCATCCCACTCCATAAAGTCATTATCATCTTCTTTAGCTGCCGTAGGTGTAGTTACAGCTTTTACATAAACGTTATCTGCAACTTGGCTAGTGAACTTATGAAAGGTTTGACCAGTCTTAATGTTCTTAACCTTGCCCTCGTAGGTAATCTCAACTAGTTGACCAGCCTTAAGTCCTTTGAGTTGATTGGCAAGACCAGCACCTGAACGTAGAGTAACTGGTTCATCTTGAGTAACAATGTTGCCTTTCTTATCTATCTCAGCCTTAATAAGGTAATGGTACAAGATCTTGCCATACTGACCATCGTACTCTTTATCTTGCTGCCAGAAGCCAACAAGCTTCTCACCAACCTTCCAGTCCTTAACTGCTTTGGCAGGTTGCTTGTCTTTTTGTTGTTGCTCTCTAGGTTTGAAACCTGTAAACTTGCTTGCTGTGTTCATTTTAGCTCCTTTATAATATTCTTACGCTCTTCAAATATTTTGTATCCATAGTCATATATGTGCTTTTGATTGGCTGTCCAGTGTATTTTGTCTGACCAATCACCTGTAGAAACTGGGTGATTATGAGAGAAATGAGGAGCTAAGAAGTCAAGAGATTTGAGTGCTCCAATACTGTTGGCTGTAAGATAAAGGTCATCATCACAATAGACGTGAGCATACTCAGGATGCCAGAAGTAACCTTGCCACTTATAAAAGCCTCTAGACATAATAGGATGATTAACCTTGCCTTTGTCTTTACCTTCAAGAGTGAATACTATTCTCTCATTTGGATCAAAGCACATAAGAGCACTCTCTATCATAGTGTACCAATACACGCTAGGCTCAAAGTCATCAGCAATGAACCAAAGCCAATCACCAGTGGCCTTAGCAGCCATAGCGTTAGTTTTACTTATGGCAGTATTGAAGAACTTGATATTGGATTTATTCAAAGGGATTTGTGTATTCTGTAATGTTAGACCACTAGATACATGTACATTGATTCTTGACGGGATTTTACCAACGTAGTAGGAAGTTTCATCTTGATCTATACCTAGATGATATTCAGGACTAGGTTGATTCCATTTCTCAATCACTGCAAGGTAGTCAATGTGGTCACGCTTGCGGCTAGGATGTAATAGGGTTATCTTCATATAGTATCCATTCTCATCAATGCTTTTTCTTACGTTTGCTTTTATCCCAACCAGCTTCTTCATAGATTTTATCTAACCAATTGTTGTACCGAACAGCGTAATCCGCACCGCTGTACTTTTTCTTTAACTCTTTTGCTCCACTAACAGTTTTGGCTACTTCTAAACAATTTTCATATGTCCAGTTATTAGTAAGACGTTTGCTTTTATCCCAACCAGCTTCTTCATAGATTTTATCTATCCAATTGTTACGCCGAATAGTGCCATATGCACCAGGACATTTTTCCCTTAACTTACCTACTCCACTAACAGTTTTAGCTACTTCTAAACAATCTTCATATGTCCTACTAAGCTTACGTTTACTTTTATCCCAACCAGCATCTTCATAGATTTTATCTAACCAGTTGTTAAGTGACATAATAGCATATGCACTATTGTACTTTTTACATATCTCATTTACTCCACTAACAGTTTTAGCTACTTCTAAACATTTTTCATAGGTCCAATAATAGTCAGGTTTCTTGCCACCTAATGCTTCACTCAATGTAGTAAATCCTTCTAGAGCCCAAACATCTGAACCACCATTAAGTGCCTTATTAAACTTATCTACATACTCAGTAGCTTTCATGATAGGAGGAGACTTGAAGTTAAGTACTTTACCATCTTCTATTTGTGCTAGCTGACCTGCACCAGCATAGTCTGTCTCTGAACCTTCATCTAGCTCAGCATCTTCTAGCATCCTAGCTTGGATCCTAGCTTTAGCAGCATCTTGCTCAGCAAGAATAGCTGCCTTATTTTCAGGATGAAAGATAATCTTGAGACTTGCCTTAGAGCCATCGTACTGATGGTTGTTAGAGTTAATGCTAAGAGCAAGAACACTATTCATAACAATACTATGATTAAGTAGGTCTACTGTAGGAGCAATCCTATAGTAAACTTTACTAACATCTGCTACTCTAAGTAGCCGACCAAGCAACTGTTCAACTCTAGCAACGTTCTTAGTTAAGGTAAGATCAAACAAACACTCTAGCTCAGGACAATCAAATCCAATGATACCTCTATTAACTACTACAATAATTCTGTGGTTATCATTCTCTTGAAAGTCTTTGAATGCTTTGGCTTCAGTATCATTCTCAGCAGTGGATAGACTAACCTTATTGGGAAATAGAGCATTAAAGTACTCAAACATCCTATGAGCTGTCTTAACGTTATGACAAGCAATCATAGACTTCTTAATGTAATCATCTTTTTTAATCCTAAGAGCTATCTCTTTACATACTTCAATACCGTAGACTTTAGGAATAGTGTACTTGCTTCTTAAGTTCTCATTGCTATCAAACTGATTGCTACGTGGATGCCAGTCTGTTCTAATAAGATGAATCTCAACGTCACTGATTACACCGTCAGCAAGAGCCTCTTCACGAGAATAGAGATGTTTAGTAAAGCTAGGATCCTGAAAGCCGTAGTGACTTGCAGTAAGAAGTATCTTAGGAATATCACCAAGATGAGCTTGAATATTCTTGTACATGCTACAATCAGAACCAATATACTGGTGAGCTTCATCTATAATGATATAGTCAAAAGTACCCATCTGCGCAATATGTTTCCAGCTGCCAGAAGGAATAGCTATTACAACTCTAGCATTAGCAGCCTTAGCTATATCTTCTTTGCCTTCATAAGCAATCACAACCTTATCATCAGCAAAGCCTTCACTAAAGTTGTCACGCAAGATAGTCTGGTTATGAGTAAGAACTAGACACCTCTTAGTATCTAATAGGCGTGTAATAATAGTTCTAGCAGTATGAGTCTTCCCACCACCAGTACAGAATGCAATTACGTGAGTAGTAGAAGTATTTAGATTATTGACTACAGCGTCTACTACTTTGGCTTGATGAGTTCTAAGCTTATGTGAATTATAACTAAAGGCAGGAAAGTTCATAGTGTCTCCTAAATGATATATAACACTATCTTGTTTTTTTTAATGCAGTCAACATCATGCATGACAAAATCTATGGATATGATACAATAGGGGTGGATGATTGGAAACACTCAGCCGACGGGAAAAGGTTCAGGGTACGTTATAATCTAACATAAGAGCCCATAACCTCTGCTGCTTCTAGACCAGCTACACGGAATAGAAGCAATACCGGATCAAGGAGCCACAAGGGCCATCCCCAAAGTGGTAAGGTTTGTAGATTCCTTCTAATAGTCTTGATCGGTACTGATAACCTCTTCCCAGAGACATAGTAGCAACATAAGCATTCCTTTATGTCACTAAAGGGCTTACTTGTTGCACTAGCCTCTGGGAAAAGGGTATTGTGTAGGTTACGTAGCTGTGTTAACAACTGAAACTGCAGCTTTATGAAAGCTGCTAAAGGTACGTGTTATGGACTTTGCTTCCACCTTAAGACCTAACCGTTGCACCGAGTACCAATGATCAAAGTTTAGATCTACTAGATCCATCTTTACAATCTTGTTATGCATAAGTACATGTACCATTTGTGACTGCCCAGCTTGGATCATAGTCTCTGTGATCTCAGCTTTATATCCACCTGGAAGGCTCTCAAATTGTTCAGGCAAATGATGTAAGTATACCTTCCATATCTCCTGAAATAATTCAAATAGATGTTTGGTTGGAACGGTTTGTGCAAACTTTACGTAACGTAATAACAATGTTGTCATTTTACCGTCCAACGAATTTAACCAAACTTGGTACTCTTCTTTTGCCTTTTCTCTTTCTTCTTTTTGAGCTTCTAACTCTTTTAACTTAGATTTTTCTTTTGCCTGAAACTCTTCCAATGCAAGCCTTTCAGAATATTTCAGATATTTTATACCACCATACATTACACCCACCATTACTCCGCACAAGCTTAAATCACCTAAATTCATAACTTCTCCCAAGCTGTAGTTATTAACTCTGCCATATGTTTAGAAAAAGGATCACGAGAATTCTGCATAGCAGTAACTTGCCGAGAATATAAAGCACTACCGCCGTGCACCATATCTGAGTAAATCTCAAACATAAGCCTGCGGTACTCTGAATGCTCATTCAAGTTTAACTCTATATACTCATGAATCTGTTTTAGAACATCACCATCAATCATCATCGTGCTCCTCTCTATTTAGTTGCTGCTTGAGCTCTTCAAGCTCTTGTTGATTTTCTTTAATGGCTTTGACAAGCAAACAGGCCAGATACAGAACAATAATAATAACCCAAGTATCAATGTACATATTATCTTCCCTTAATTGCTGAAGGAAATAAGGAACCAAGCAACACTAAACCTAGCACTGCAGCAAGTAGAGCAACTATAGTACTCAACTTATTTGAAGAGTTAGCAGGAACAGGTACTTGCTTACAGACACCATCTTCATCTACAACTAACATCTCTTCACCTCTGTCTCTAGCTTCAGTTCTGGCTTTGGCATCTAAGTAAGCTTGACGTCTTGCCTCTTTTGCTTGCGCTATTGCATAGTCCATCTTGTTCATAATAGCCTCCTTATATATATAAATTTAGAGTGTTTTTAAGAACTCTATCAGTTTAGTATACTTTAAAAGGCTACAACTCTAGCTCTATATGGGCCATACTACACCAAGAGTTGAGACTATTGTAGAAGTAATGAGAAGGCATCCTAACTCTCAGATACTGTTTCTCATACATTGGCCTACCAGGAAGCTTATACAAGTACACCTATCAGAACTAGCCAAGTATGACGTACTAGCAAGAGTCTGGGTGTACAGAGCAGCTTGGCCAACATGACTAAGCTACCAAGAAGCTATTGTGATTACAGAACACCTGAAGAAGCTTTGGCTAATACTCAAAAGGCATGGGCACAGGAAGACATATTCTTCACCAACGTAATAGAACCATTAGGTGGACAGAAGATAGGTACAGACAGTACAAGACAAGTAGGCAAGTTCTCTACTACTCCAGACTTCCTAATAAACAATCTGTACATAGAGTACCAAACATCTAGAGTAGTTACCAAGCATTTACAGATTAAGCAACATAAGTACAATAACTTTAGTAAGTACCCTAAGTTAGTACTAATACACAAAATGCCAAACTACTACTACCTGATTGACTCTATAGAGGAATTTTCTATAGTCATAGGCGGACTCAAGTGGTGTGGTGGAAAACCAGGATACGAGTTACTATCTCATCAAGTAGATAAACTAAGGAAGCTAACAGAAGCAGAACTCTATGAAGAACTCAAAAAGAAGCTACAAGAAGCGCAAGACGTTTAAGAATATAAGCCAAGTACTCTCTCTACCAACTAGTGCAGAAGCTTACACAGACGCAATGGTATATGCACGTCACGGAATATGGACACTAAGCAAAGAGCCAGGAATAGAAACCTTATCTGATCAAGAACTAGACTACTTAGCCAAACTACAACAAGCAGAAGACGTACTACAAAAGTGGCTAATAGAGATTGTAAGGTACGCAATTAATTCTCTATCAGATCATGCAAGGTACATCTTAACTGAGATCACTGAGAACAACCGAAGACCAACCATGATAGCTCAAGAACTCAATATTCACACAACTGCCATCTTTAACTCTCTATACGGAATATACTCACCCAAGTACAATAAGATGATGGGAGGGTCTCTCAAGAAGGTTAAGAAGTTTCTAGACTCCAACCAAGAGTATCAAGCTCATAAAGAACTAAAAAAGCTAATCTCTGCAGAACCAGCTATAGAGTTCCTAGATTACATAATTGAGCAAGAACACAAGAACTTTTCATTATTATTAGCTTCAGCAGTTAAGACACGCTACAAAAGTATTGAGCAGTAAGTACTATATATAAGCAAGTAACTATAAGGAGCAACTACTATGTCTAAAGACTTCATGAGCCTAGAGTACAAGAAAGAACGTCACAAGCTACTATGGCACACCAATCATAAGTTCCGCAGCGTACAAACAGCCAACAATAAAGTAACACTACTTCTTAGAAAGTCTAATTCTTCTAGCTACAACTATGCAATGCAATGTACCAAGGAAGAGCTTATGACTCATCTTGAGAAGCAGTTCCATAGTGGAATGACTTGGGACAACCGCGGGATATTATGGCAATGTGATCACTCTATCCCTCTACGAGAAGCATATGACCAAGGAGAACAAGCATTCAGAGATGCGCAACACTACATCAACATCAGACCAGTACTCAGAGAAAAGAACTGCCGTGAGAAAAAAGGGAAACGCTTTCCAAGAGCTTCAAGAGAAGTGGTACAAGATCCTAGCTGAATCAGGATTTGAAGACATAGAGCGTAAGAGCCGTCATTACCTTAAGCGTGAGACAACTAATATAGCTTCTTCTTACAAGGAAGACACTGAAGAGTTCTACTCTCAATGTAGAAGCTTTCAGCATACAGCAACCTTTGCAAAACTTTCTACTCTGGAACAGGATGTGTGGAAATTATACTCCGAAGGTAACAGCTACGATCAGATACTAAATAGTATCAATAAGAACAATAATCTTACTATGTTATGCAAGCGTAAGAAATATTCACGTACTAAGATACAGAAAATAGTACTTAGGCTAAAGGAGCGTATGCTTGGCTAGATTCCACAAAAATAGCCGCAAAGAGTATCTAGAGAAGAAGAAGAAGGAGCGTCAGGATACTAACCTTACAAGCTCTCTATATATGACTAAAGAGCTACAAGCAGATGATCCTAACGTAACCAATCAGAAGCTACAAGAGTGTGTGAGTCTAATTGTAGCCAAGGTACGTAGAGCCATAAGGAAAGATAGAAGTACTCTAGAGAAGGAGTTGCGTTTAGTAAAAGACGCAATGAGTATCTTCAAATCAATCCGTGAACTAGATCTTAAAGCAGTTGAGCTACAACTGAAGTCTAAACAGTCTCAAGAGCTAGCTCAGATAGTTCTTAATCTTAATAGTTTACCCGACGAGCAATTAAAGCTACTGGCAAAGGAAGTGTTACATGACAATTCAACAGAACGTACAAGTGAGGGAGGGAGCAGCAACAGATCTCCCCTTCATAATGAACAGCCTACTCAAGAGCTACAAGAGCTCCCCTTGGGGGAGCAGCCTAAGTAATACTATCTTCTACAAGAGGCATCATAAGCTTATTACAGACCTCCTCTCTAAGTGCGGTGTGTTAATAGTATCCTCTAAAGATGATCCAGAACTCATTCACAGCTACATTCTCTATGACTACCTAGAAGACGTACCTGTAGTTCATTACTTATTTACCAAGTACTCATATAGGCATCTTGGCTTTGCCAGGCTTCTACTTGATACAATAAGGTGTGAACCTAGTCAGGTAATACTCTATACACACAAGACAAAGGCATCAGATAAGCTAGCAGCACATTATGCTAAATCAATCTATGATCCCTACTATCTATTCTCAAAGGAGTAATTATGCAAATTAAAATGGTTAAGTTCGGCACACCAGTACAATGGTCCAGAGCAACAGAGACCTACCTGGAGACTGCCAAGCACAAATGCAAGATGGAATACAAGGATCTAGTCCTTTATGTTACCAACGAAGCTCAAGAACTCTTACTTGTACCAGTAGGCAACATTGCCTACATGCAAGCCAAAGAGTCAGGGAAGAAGACCAAGGAGCCGGTAGTTGAACAAGCAGTTGGACAGTAAGCTAATCCTGGCAGAGTATGTAAGACGCTTTGGTACGTTGCCTGCACCAACACAGGCAATTACTAAAAGCTTATTCTCTTTGCAGCACCACTTTGTTGAGGATAAAAGCAAGTTCAAAGCAGCATACTGCTCACGTAGAAGCGGAAAGTCTGTAGCAGCAGCAGCTATGTTGGTAACTACAGCATTGGATACAGCAGGATGCAATGCCTTGTACATTACACTTAACAGGCTAAGTGCCAAACGTATTATATGGAAAGAACTCTTACGCTTCAATAGAGAGTTCAACCTAAACGCAGCAGAGAATGCAAGTGAGCTTACCTTAACATTCCAGAATGGCAGTACCATATACCTATCAGGAGCCAAAGATGCCTCTGAGATAGAGAAGTTCAGGGGTATGCATCTAAAGCTAACAGTAATAGATGAAGCCCAAGCCTTTAGAAGCTACCTAGTAGACCTTATAGACGAGATACTTGTACCTGCAAGCTACGACTACAATGGGCAGGTAGTTATGATTGGAACGCCAAATGCAGCCTGTGCAGGTGCATTCTACGATAGTTGCTTTAATAAAGGTAGGATGAGAGGCTGGTCTGTACATAAGTGGACTATGCTTGACAACCCTTTCATTAAGCTCAAGTCAGGCAAAGATCCTGAAGAGATCATACAAGAAGAGCTTAAGCGCAAAGGACTCTCAGAAGAAGATCCAGCACACCAAAGAGAGAACCGTGGTCTATGGGTTAGAAGCAATGACTCTCTAGTCTACAAGATAGACAGAGACAGGAATGTTGCTAAGACTCTACCTGATAACCTTATCTATGTACTAGGTGTAGACTTAGGTTTTGAAGATGCAGATGCCATATCTGTAGTAGGTTATCATCCTCATGATCCAGTTACCTACGTGGTAGACTGTTGGTCACGCAATAAGCTAACTATCAGTGAGCTTGCAGCCAAGGTACAAAGCTACGTGGATAAGTATGATCCAGTTAAGTGTGTAATAGATGCTGGTGGTCTAGGAAAGAAGATCTCTGAAGAGCTACAACAAAGGTTTCAGTTACCTTTTGAGTCAGCAGAGAAGACTAGGAAGCATGAGTTCATAGAGTTAATGAATGACTCTCTAAGGACAGGCAAGCTACAGATACTAGATGGTCTTCCACTAATAGAAGAGATGGAACTCCTACAGTGGCAGTACAATCAAGAAGGTGACAAGCGTATAGAAGATCCAAGGTTCCCCAACCACTTGTGTGACTCTACTTTATATGCTTGGAGAGAATCCAAAGCATATGCTCATACTCAAGCAGCTCCAGTTATAGTACCAGGCTCCCCTGAGTGGGTTAAGCGTGAACAAGATAGAATGATGCAGAGTGCTATCAAGAAGCTAGAAGACGAGATGAAGCCTGTAGATGATCCAATGCATCCAGACTTCTTTGAGAGGATGCTAGACCTATGAGTCCAGAAGAACACCTTGTAATACTTGAGCAGTACCTAAAAGCCAAGCTAGAGATACGTGATTGGCACGGCGTAAGAGACGTATGTGTAGACATTGAAGTGCTAGAAGCACTAATAGATGATAGATCAGCCTCTAATAACTCTAAGGGCTGATAGAATAGGAGTTAACCATGTGGCTACAAGACCCAGTTAGTGGAAAGCCTAGCGTCACGTTGACATTAACAGTAGTTACGTTTATAGCGTGTCTAGTTGCAGCAGGACTAGAGATGACGGAAGTAGTCAAGAGTACTAGTATGGTACTAGAACTATTCCTAGCTAACGCAGCAACCTACCTTGGAAGAAGGTGGACAAGCGGGACTAAGCAAATAGAAGGAGCAACTAATGAACCAAGTTAACATAGACGGAAGCAAAGTAACCGTAGTAGTAGATGGTAAGTCACGTATCTTTGGTCTAGATGCAGGCAGTGAGATAGTCTACTACATGATGCATTTCTTCTCTCATGAGCAGATTGTAGCAGGTCTAGAAGGATCAGAAGCAGAGAAACTACTCAAGCATCTACCAGGATACACACCTAAGAAGCTAGAAGTACAAGGAGAACATGTATGTCAGACTTGCAAACGCCCGCTCTAACTCTCCAAGAAATGAAGGATCTTATCTCATTTTGCCGTACTAATGGTGTCAATTACGTTGAGTATGTAGGGTTTAAGGTCAATCTAATACCAGAGACTCAAGAGATACGTCAGCCAACCACAGATGAACTACTCTACGGGAACTTCAATTCCTGGACTGGTACGCCAGGTGAATCCAAGGTCTAAAAGATACAACTACAGCCATAGTGTAAAAAGGATTCACTCAAGGAGGCATTAATGTTTGATACAACCATAACTGCTGGACATCCAGCCACCTTTTGGTGGAACATAGAGGACGAAAGCAAAGTCCATATCTACGCTGTAGAGCAGTTACGCTTCCTAGATCAGAATCAAACCTACATGAGCCAAAAGAACTTACGTAACGTAAGACTCTATGGTAATCTAGATGTTATGGGTCTTACACCTTTCAACTATCTCAGAAGCACTGGTATGAACACTAACCTAGGTTTTCCATCTAGAGTAACCTACAATGTAGTGCAAAGTTGCATAGATACATTAGTTGCTAAGATAGCCAAGCAAAAGATCAAGCCTACTTTCCTTACTAAGGGTGGTGACTACTATGCACAGAAGAAAGCCAAGCAGCTAGATAAGTTTATGCAAGGTCTCTTTCATGCAGCAGAGATAGAAGAAGTAACACGTAGAACGTTGCTAGATTGTCTTATCCTTGGTACAGGAGCTATAAAGGTCTATGAAGAAGACGGAGCATGTAAGTTTGAGAGAGTCTTTGTGGAACAGATTAAATGTGATGAGCTTGAAGGCTTTACCGGTAATCCAAGAACCATGTATCAGTATAGTTATATTGACAGGAAGGTATGTGCTGGCCTTTATCCGGATCATGTTGAAGCTATAAAGAAGGCACCTAGTGCAGCACCTACAGCAGGCGTCTATAACCTACAAGATCTAATCCTAATAGTTGAATCCTGGAGACTACCAAGCAATAAAGAGAAGACAGACGGTAAGCATTGTATCTGTATAGACGGTGCTACCTTACTACTGGAAGACTATAAACGCAAAGACTTTCCTTTTGTATTCATCAAGTACACACAGCTTCCTCTTGGCTTCTGGGCAGATGGTCTAGCTGACCAACTAGTAGGTCTTCAAGTAGAGATGAACAGAACTCTTTACTCTATTCAGCAAGCTATGCGTCTAATGAGTGCACCCAAGATACTGCTAGATGCTGCTACCAAGGTACCAGCAGGTACACTCAACAATGAGACTGGCGCCATTGTACGTTATACAGGCAAAGAACCTAACTATATTGCTCCTACCCCTATCTCTCCAGTAGTAATGGACTATCTAGATACTCTTTATAGAAAAGCCTACGAGATCTCAGGTATCTCTCAACTATCAGCTACAGGAAAGAAGCCAAGTGGTCTAGATTCAGGCAAAGCACTAAGAGAATACTCAGATATAGAGAGTGAGCGCTTTATCAGCTTAGGTCAGAAGTATGAAGAGCTACATGTAGAGTTAGCCTACCAAGCTATCTCGGTAGTTAAGGAGATTATTGACCGTACAGGGGAATATAAATCTCTGGCGTTTGATAGGAAGCATGGCATAGAAGAGATTCATCTAGACAGCATAGGTCAGCCTGATGATTACATTATACAGTGCTTTCCAACTAGTATGCTGTCTCAGACACCAGCAGGCAGGAAGCAGGATGTAGTAGAACTAATCCAGGCAGGTCTTATACCTCAAGAGTATGCACTTGACCTTCTTGACTTCCCAGATCTAGAAGCATTTAGCAGTCTAGCTAATGCACCACTCAAGTCTATAGAGAAGATACTTGACAAGATTCAAGAGACAGAAGAGTACATATCTCCAGAACCTTATCTCAACCTTCAGTTAGCAAGAAAGATTGGTCACCAATACTACTTGCGTGCTCTAACGGAAGACCATCCAGAGAAGATTCAGGACTTATTACGCATGTGGGTAGATGATTGTCAGGCTATGATAGATGCGTTGCAAGCTCCAGAGCAAGTAGAAGCAGCGCCAGCAATTCCAGAAGCAGCAGCAGCAGTACAGCCAGAAGTACCGGTTGCACCACCTCCAATGGCAGGAGGAATAGTACAACCAGCTTTGGCTTAATTAACAAATAGGAGTAATTATGTTAGTGCAACAGCAACAAGCAGATGAACAAGTGTCCGGTTTTGTAATGTCAGGTGCAGATGAAACGGTAGCACAAGAAGTAACAGAGGCAGAACAACAAGTAGCAGAGCGTGCAGAAGCACCCAAGGAGCCAACTGAAGACTCATTTCAGATGTCCAAAAGGTTCCACCAGCTACAAAAGAAGGAAGCTGCCTTACAGAAGAAGGCGCAAGAGATACAAGAGGCAAGGAAGCAGGTTGAAGAGTTTAATAACTATAAAGCTCAAGCTAAACTTAACCCGCTCAAGGCTCTTGAGGCTCTGGGTCTAACCTATGAAGATATCACAGACTTTATAGCAAATGGTTATGAACCAAGCCCAGATGCCAAGTACAAAGAACTAGAAGAAAGATTTGAGAAAAGGCTAAAAGCCCGAGAAGACGAAGAGGCAAAACGTAAAGAAGCCGAAGTAGAGTTTCAGGTAAAAAAATACAAGGAGAGTCTTTACGCACACATACAGTCTAAGTCTGACGAGTATGAGCTAATAAACCTAGAAGGTGAGCAAGAAGCAGTTTGGGAACTAATGGATGCCTGGTACACCAAGCACAATGAAATCCTAGACTGGGACAAAGCAGCCGGAATGGTAGAAGCAGAACTAGAAGAGCAATTAAAAGACAGACTTAGCAAAGCCAAGAAGTTACAGAACTTAGTAGGTCAGCCAAAGCAAGTGCCAGGGAAACCAAGTAATTCAGCTCCTAAGACCATTTCAGGTTCAAGCATGTTAAGTGGAAGCAGCTCCCCTAACAAAAGCAAGCTCTCTGAAGAGGAGAGTCTAGAACTAGCTGCACAATTAATAAAATGGGAATAATAAAAGGAGTTTTAAACTATGAGTCTTAATTTAACTACATTTGCAGCTGCCCTTAAGCAGCACTATGCAGACTGGAAAGTAGAAAACCTTGTCTATAAAGACAATCCTTTCTACGCAATGGTACAAAAGTATGAGAAATTTGGTGGTGAGAATCTTAAATTACCATTAATCTATGGTAACCCACAAGGTCGTTCTGCTGCTTTCGGTAGCGCTCTTGCTAACCAAACCAACTCTCAATTAAAAGGCTTCTTGCTCACACGTAACCAAGATTACTCAATTGCTAGTATCAGCAATGAAGTTATCATGGCTTCACAAGGTGATGCAAACGCATTCTTGAGAGCTGCTACTGTTGAGATTGACGGTGCACTTCACTCTCTAGCTCGTTCAGCTGCTGTTAGTCTCTACCGTTCTGGTTCAGGTTCTATCGGCCGCGTTGTTAGTACCCAAAGTGGTGCTTCAACTACTATCACACTTGCTGCTCCAGATGACATCACCAACTTTGAAGTTGGTATGGCACTTGTGAACGACACTGTTGATGGTGGCGGTACACCTAGCTCTACTCCATACTACGTTGTGGCTGTAGATCGTGACAACGGTACACTACAAGTTAGTGCTGCTATTGGTGGTTCAGCTACTACAGCTACCATCTCTGGTCTAACTGCTAACAAGTGGATTTTTGTCCAAGGTGACTACGACAGCAAAATGAAAGGTCTATCAGCATGGCTTCCAGTTTCTGTAAGCGGTTCTGATTCCTTCTTTGGTGTTAACCGTAGCGCTGATAAGACACGTCTTGCTGGTATCTACCAAGACGGTACTGCTAAGCCAATTGAAGAAGCTTTGATTGACCTTGCTGTTAGGGTTGCAAGGGAAGGTGGCGCTCCTGACCACTGCTTTATGAACTACACTGACTTTGCTAACCTAGAGAAAGCTCTTGGTACCAAAGTACAATACGTAGACGTTAAAGCTGGCTACGAAGGCGCTTTCAACTTCCGTGGTATCGTTCTTAACGGTCCAAAAGGCGTAATCAAAGTAATTCCAGACCAAAACTGTATCCCAGGTGAAGCCTTTATGGTTCAACTAGATACTTGGAAACTTGCTTCTCTAGGTAAAGTTCCAACTCTCTTCAATACAGATGGTCTACAAATGCTAAGGGAAGCCGCTGCTGATGCACTTCAGATCCGTTGCTTCTACTACGCACAGCTTGGTTGCGTTGCACCCGGTTATAATGGTAGGGTCAAGCTAAGAAACGTTTAATCCTAAATGGGGGGCCACGAGCCCCCCTATTTCAAATGGAGGTATATTATTATGGCAAGTAGACAATTTAGATCAGGTGTAAGCTTGGGATCACTCGTCCCTAACATGCGCATTCTTTGTGGTACAACTGACGGTACTGCTGCATCCATTAACGGTGCAAGCGCTACTGTAACAAGTCCTGGAACTGGTGTTTATAAGATCAGTCTTCAAGATAAGTATGTAGCTCTAGTTTGCGTACAACTTAGCGTAGAGTTATCTGGTGGTGCTGCTGTATGGGCACAAGTTGATAGTCACGATGTAACTGGTTCTGATCCTCATGTACAAATTGTTGTTGTTGATTCCACTGGCGCTCCTACCGCTCTATCAGGTGAAACCGTACACGTGCATATCACTCTACGTGATAGCACAGTAACCATCTAAGGAGGAAACAATGATTCCTATGATGATGGACAAGAAGAAAAAAGGACTAGTTGCAATCATTCTTGAAGGCAAGGATGGCAAACGTAAAGAAGAAATGCGTTCTGAAGATGAAGAACCATCTGCAGATGAGCTTTTGATGGATTACAGCAAAGCCATGATGAAAGCCATAGAAGAAAAAGATGTAGCTAAGTTCCACGAAGCTCTCCGTGAGTGGGTAGACTGCTACGAGACCCACCCTCATAAAGAATATGAGGAAGAAGCTGAGGGTGAAGAGTCAGAAACTGAAGATTAAGAGAGGAGTTCCTTGTGGGATACAACATCACCGTAAGTTCTCTAGTTACCAATGCAAGGCAAAGAGCTAATAAAGAACGTTCTAATTTTGTTACTGATGCTGAAATCCTACAGTTGGTTGATAGATCCTACAAGGAACTCTACGATTTAGTAGTAACTTCTTACCAAGATTACTATGCAGAAGACTATGATTTCTCTACAGTAGGAGGGCAGAAAGACTACCCTCTTCCTGATAATTTCTACAAACTACTTGGCGTAGACATGTATATTGACGCTGATAGGTTTGTAACACTAAGACAATTCATGTTCCAAGAACGTAATAAATACCGTTTTAACATGATTACACCTACCATTCCTGCTCAAATACTACAGTATCATATCCTAGGAAGCAACCTAAGACTAATGCCTTCTCCAACTAGTGCAACTACTATGAAGCTATGGTACGTACCAAGAGCCAAGAATCTAACAACAAGTGCTTCCCCAGGTGCAGATCAAATTAACCAAGTAGATTGCCAGAACGGATGGGAAGATTTTATTATAACGAGTGCTGCCATCTATATCCTAATTAAGGAAGAGAGTGACGTAACAGCGCTCATGGCTATGAAAGAAGAAGCCAAGCAGAGAGTACTATCAACAAGCATAAACCGCAATACAGCAGAACCAGAAAGAGTGTATGATGTTGGCTCTATAGCTGACAACTGGCGTTTCTTCTACAGCTGGTATGAATAAGGAGACAATATGTCACGCAAAACAGTAATACTAGGACATAAAGTAATAGATACAGGTGATATGAGTGGTAACCTTACTGGACTTGAGACCAACGTAACACAACTAGATAACATTGGTTATATAGCTGAGTGGAGTGGTACTTCTCCTGTAGGAGTACTAAGCGTAGAAGTACAAAGTGGTCCTAGTGGTTGGGCTGCTTTAGACTTTGGATCTCCTCTTGCTGTATCAGGAAGTTCTGGTTCTCTAATTATCAACGTTAATCAACTACCATTTGAAAAAATAAGAGTGGTATACACTGCAACAAGTGGAACTGGTGACTTAACTGTAACACTATCCAGCAAAGTAGTAGGAGCATAATATGACACAATATAATTGGCCTGTTACAGGTGGTGGAGGTGGCGGAGCTACAGGTGCAACTGGAGCAACAGGCGGCACTGGTCCTACAGGTGGCACAGGCCCTACAGGAGCAACAGGTGCTCCTGGTACAGCAGCTAACACAGGAGCAACGGGACCAACTGGTGCTACTGGACCAACTGGTGAAACAGGAGCTACTGGTGCAGGAGTTACAGGAGCTACTGGACCTACTGGTTCAGCAGGAACCAATGGTGTTACAGGAGCCACTGGAGCTACAGGTCCTACAGGAGCTACTGGAGCAGGAGTTACAGGAGCTACTGGTGCAACTGGAGTAGGTGCAACTGGAGCAACTGGTGCAACAGGTCCGACTGGTGCTACTGCAACAGGTGGTGGTACAGGTCTAAGTCATCCCACTACATATAGTACTTTTGAGTACGGCAAAAACAATGGAGCAATGACTGGTCAAGCAAATACAGCCATAGGTGTTGAAGCCGGTGATAGCCTAACTACTGGATCTGACAATACAATGTTTGGTTATTATGCTGGTACAACTTTAACTTATGGAGCTTATAACACTCAAATTGGATCTAGAGCAGGCACTACTGCTAGTGGTAACAGCAACACGTTAATTGGGCACAGAGCTGGTGAGAATAACTTTACAGGATATAATAATACTGCAGTTGGATATTATGCTCTTCAAAGTTCTGCTCTAAATACTGCTAGAGGTGGCCTCAATACTGCAGTTGGTTATACTACTCAAGTTGCTATGGAAAATGGTGAGGCTAATACAAGTGTGGGACCAGAAACTTTGTGGCAAGTACGGAGCGGTAATTACAATACAGCTATAGGTTACCAGGCAGGTTCTTATGCAATATCATCTAGTAGCAACAACATTTATATTGGATACCGCAGCGGCCCAGTTGTAAATACTACCGAAAATTATAAGTTATACATAGGTCAAAATAATGGTAGCAACTGCCTTATAGAAGGTGACGTTTCTGCTCAAAATCTTCAAATCAACGGAACTGTAACTCTTGGTGTTGGTGCAGGAGTTAGTACTCATAGATTAAATATTACTATAGGTACTAATGCATCTAGTACACTAACACTTACTAATGCACCAAGTGCTATTAGTGGTAACCCAAGTGGCTACATTAAGATTAACATCAACGGTACAGACCGTTACATGCCTTACTGGTAAGGAGTACTAGGTGGCTACAGGCAAGTTCAAACAGATCAAGTCTGACAACTATGAGCTCATGAGAGTTCAAGATAACGTCAACTCTGCCTTTATTCCACTACAGTCTGCTCAGATCATTAACGGTCAAGTACTAAAAGGTATTCTACTCACTACAGGTCAAGATAATCCAGTGTCTCATAAGCTAGGTAGAGAGTTAGTAGGTTATATTGTTATTAAAAAAAATGCAAATGCAGATGTATGGGATAGTACTAGTGCAACACCTACACTTACCGTAGTACTACAGACTAGTGCCAATTGTACAGTAGATCTGTACGTATTTTAAGGAGTACACATGTCACTGACACCTAATATGAACATTATTCTACCTACACCTGAGGTAACTACAGGACCTGAGTGGGCAAATCAAATTGTAGATGCGTTTGATACAGTAGATGCTCACAACCATACAGCCGGCAATGGAGTACCAATTCCAGTAGCTGGTCTTAACATTAACGGTGATCTAGACTTTAACTCCTACAACATAACTAGTCTAAGATCTACACGCTATGATGATTGGCCTTCTCCTCTTGTAACCTTGTCTGACAAGGCTTGTGTATACTTTAGTGGCGGTGACTTATTTATTAACAACGGTGCTGGAACAAGTGTTCAGATTACTTCAGGTAGTGGTCTTAACCTTGCATCTGTAGGTACAATTGGTGGTGACTACGGTGCTCCTGGTGTAACAGCTAGTGCAGTATACTCAGATACTACTAAAACATTTACTTGGACACAAGCACCTACTCAAGCAGCCAAAATGGCAATGGGTGATCTTGTAGTTTACAATCCAGCAGTACTTGCTGGCAACCCAGTAACAATTAAAATAGACGGAACAGTTTCAGTAGGTTACAACTACTTCCTACCAGTAGCAGGCCCAACAGCTAACCAACTATGGCGTCAAAACTCTACAAACACTAATGCAGACTTTGTTACAGTACAAGGTACTGCAAGTCAAGTTACAGTAACTCATACTGCTAACGCAATAACAGCAAGCCTTCCCAATGCAGTAGTTACTCCTGGTAGTTTAAGTACAACTACTACTCTTAATTCAACAGGTGATTTCTCTGTAGCAACAAACAAGTTTACTGTAGCTTCTGCAAGTGGTAATACAGCAGTAGCTGGTACATTAAACGTAACAGGCAACACTACTCTAACTGGTGATATAGCAGTTAACGGTGGTGATATAACTACATCACAAAGTACCTTTAACCTTGTTAATACAACTGCAACTACAGTTAACTTAGCAGGTGCTGCTACTACTCTTACGGTAGGTGCAACAACCGGTACTGCAACAATTAGAAATGCTACAACTAGTGTTACAGGTAACTTTAACGTTAATACATCAGCATTTACAGTAGCTGCTAGTACTGGTAATACTGCAGTAGGAGGTACGCTAGGTGTAACTGGAACTAGTACACTAGCAGACGTTAATGCAACTGGCACTACTACAGTAACCGGAACTGCCAATGTTGTTGGAACACTAAACGTTACAGGTAACGGTAGAGGTATAGTTCCACTTGGTGCTATTATTGGAATGACTACTGGTTTAACTGGTGCAATGAGTGTACCAGCAACTGGTGTAGTAAGTAATGGTTGGATGAGAGCAGACGGAGCAGCTATTCCAGGTGGGAATACTGTTTCAGGTACAACACCTAACCTAAGCAACAGTGTATACCTAAGAGGTTCTAGTACATACGGTGGTACTGGTGGTAGCAATACAACAACACTAACAACTACTGAACTACCAGCGCATACTCACACAAATACGTTTGCTCTTGGTGGTACTGGTGTAACTACAGGGACAGGAACTTTTGCTTCTAGTAGCCATACTCACAACATGAAGCACGTTCACCAATGGGGATACACAACTCTATCAGCAAACTTGTACACAATGAGTACTCAAAGTACTGCAACTAGTACTTTCACTGATTCAGGAACGTTCTACTTATTTGCACCAGCAAATGCAGGTACTTCCGTATCTACCCTCCCTATTTATATCCGCAGCAACATCGGAGCTGCCTATACAGGTGGTGTTTTAGCTGCACCAACTGGTACTGGTGACTCAGCAGTTACTGCTGCACCAAGTGCTACAGCAACAGTGACCTTTGGTGGTAGCATAGATAGTACTGGTTCAGGCGCAGCATTTAGCAACGAGCCAAACTACATTAACGTTATTTACATGATTAGGGTGAATTAATGCAGAGATATGTGTTTGCGTACAAGAAGTACGCATGGTTACCTTGGAAAAGAGTAACAGTGGTAGGTCATAGGTTAGAAGATAATACTATGACACTCTTTAAAGAAGACGGCGGATTAGAGACAGTACCACACTGGTCACAATATGCACTTAAGCTTGGTTCTGATTGGGGAGTAGCAGTCAAGAAGAACATGGAAAAAGAGTCTGGGGTTGATGTAAAAGTAAACATCTAGGAGTCTTATGCAGTATACAGAAACAAACCGTTCTACCAAAGAAAGACTTGTAGTTGTTGAAGAAAAAGTCAGCAAACTAGACAAGATAGAGGACAAGGTTTCTGATATACAACTTAATGTTACTGAAATAAAACAAAAGCTAGACAGCGTAGTAGATCACATAGAAAGACATTCACAGGTAGATGGGCAAAGGCTCACTACTCTTGAAAACTTTGTGGTAGCTGAACAAGCAAAAAGAGAACATACTGTTAAGATCTGGTCAAGAGCTGCAATGATCATAACTGCCATAGGAACCATAGTTGCTATAGCAGTTAATCTAAAAGGATAACAAAATGGCTTTACAAAAGCAGGTTATTGCTTATACATTTGAGCAAGGGCTAGATGAGAAAACAGATCCTAAACTCACTCAAAATCTAACTACCTTAGAAAACGCAATTTTTCAAAAGCGTTATACCCTACAAAAACGTTACGGTTGGACTCCAGCAGGTAATACTATCATTGGTGCTCAGTCAGGCCAAGGCAATACTATAACTAGTGGTGCTGCATTAGGTTTATTTAACAATGAACTTTTGTTATTCTCTGACCAGCTTGTTTATAGTTACGCTTCAGCCAATGATAGTTGGGTTGATAAAGGAAGTGCAGTTAGTGTAACAATTGGCTCTAGAGATATTGTACGTAACAACTATAGCCAAAGTAATCCTGACAATGCAGTAAGTAATAATGTAGAAGTAATTGCTTGGGAAGATGATAGAGGTGGTGTAAGAGCTAGTGCATTTGATGTTGCTAGTAATCTTGCACTATTATCTGATCAAGAAATAAATGGTGGAGCTAATGTTTCACATTGCAAAACTGTTGCCTGTGGTCAATTCCTATTTGTCTACTACCGTGATGGTTCAGACCTAGTTGTTGCTAGGTTAGATTCTACAAATCCTACAGCTGGTTTTACTAGCACTACTCTTAGAACCGATCTAGACACAACTATATGCTACGATGTAGCAGTATTTGGTTCTAACATGCTAGTTGGATATAAAGACAATGGTGGTACTATTACTGTTATGTATGTAACGCAAAACATGGCAGTAGGTTCACCGTTAGTAGGTCTACCAAATCCTGTGACCCTTACTGGTGATGCCGAAGTAATTAGTATTGCTGCTTACACAGTATCAGGCAATAGTTATATTGTAATAGTTCATCAATCTATAGCTGATGGTGTAGTGATTGATACTCTTTATGCAGATCTAACTACTTATACTGCTGCTTATAGTGGTAGTGCTATTTACCATGCTTGTACTAACATTAGTCAAGTGTACATAGATCCAGGAACTATAAGAATCTATACAAGTGTAGAGCCTGGAGATATTTACACAGATAGGTACATTGCGCAAGAAGAGTTTGAAATAATTACTGGTGGAGCACCTCCAGGATTTCCTCCTGTATTTTTAATTGGTTTAGCTGTTAACGCTAAGCCTTATAGTCATGATAGTAGACTGTTTGTACCTGTTGCTTACGAGAGTATAGAACAAAGTACTTACTTTGTAGTCCGTGATGATAGGTTTGTTACTGGCAAGATTGCTAGCAATAATGGTGGCGGTATTCCTACTAATAACTTGCTAAGTGAAACTAATCAGCAAGATACTTATGTCTATAGCTATCCTATTTTGGTCAAAGGTGCTCTAAAGAGTGAATCAGGCATCCTGTACACCAATACAGGTGTTGCAGATGTAGTTATTGACCACAACGATCAAGATATATTTGATACATCACAATCTGGTCAAAATACACTGATTGCAGGTGGTTACCTTAAAATGTACGATGGTGATAGTGTTGTAGAGCAAGGCTTTCACTTCTATCCTGAAGACGTAGTTGCTACTCCACAAACTACTGGTGGTAGCATAAGTAATGGTACTTACTTGTATAGAGTAATGTGGGAATGGATAGATGCCAAAGGTCAGATTCATAGATCTGCTCCTTCTACTCCACTAACTGTTACTTTAACTGGTGGTGGGTCTTCTCAAAGTGTAGACCTTGTAATTCCTACTCTTAAATTAACTCAAAAAGCTTCTATAGATCCAAATGGTACTCCTATAGCAAATCCAAGGGTAGATCCAGTTGCAGTAGTCTACCGTACTGAGAATACAGGAATAGTTTACTACCGTGTAACTTCTCCTCTTACTCCTACGTTTAATGATCCTACTGTAGATGAGATAACTATTACTGATACTTTAGATGATACGAGCATTTTATCCAATGAGATCTTGTATACAACAGGTGGAGTACTTGAGAATATAGCTCCTCCAGCTTGTACAATCTTGCAAGTTTACAAAAATAGATTGTTTCTTGCAGGGTTAGAGAATCAAGACTTGATATGGTATAGCAATGAGCAAATTATAGGTGAAGGTCTTAACTTTAATGATCTTCTCTCAATTACTGTAGACTCAACAGGTGGTCCGATTACTGCACTAAGTGTACTAGATGATAAGTTAGTAATATTTAAGCAGTTTGCTATCTTTATATTAGCTGGTGATGGTCCAAACCTAACAGGTGCACAAAATGACTATACCAAACCTCAATTAGTTAACTCAGACGTAGGTTGTATAGACTCTAATAGTGCAGTTATTACACCAACTGGTGTTATGTTTAAGTCTACCAAAGGTATCTACTTAATTGATCGTAGCTTGCAACTAACTTACATTGGTGCTCCTGTAGAGAGTTACAATGCAAATACTGTTGTACGTTCTACTCTAGTACAAAACCGCAATGAAGTAAGGTTTCTTTTAGACAACGATGCTGTACTAGTCTACAACTACTATTTCCAACAATGGAGTGTGTTTACTAACTTTGATGATGGTGTAGATGCACTTATCTACGGTGGTGAATATTGCTACTTGACTTTAGCAGGACAAGTGCGTCAGGAAACTAGCGGTGAGTACTTTGACAATACCTCACCTATACAAATGAAAGTAGTAACTCCCTGGTATAGCTTTGCAGGCTTTCAAGGTTACCAACGCGTTTACCGTGTATTCCTAATAGGTAAATTTAAGAGTCAACATATACTAAGAGTCAGGGTAGGTTACGATTTCAAATCTAGTTGGGCAGAAACTATTCTTGTAGACACAAGCACATTTATTGGCAACACAACATTTGGTAGTGAATCACCATTTGGTGCAGAAGATACTTGGGCAGGAGAACTAGAAGTTTATCAGCTACAATTTGATATAACTATACAGAAGTGTCAGTCAGTTAGGTTTGAAATATCAGACAACAATAGTATCACAGGAAGTGGAGAAGGTTATGAGCTTACTGGTTTAACCTTTGAAGTTGGTACTAAGTCTGGTGGCAATAAGATACCAGTTACTCAAAAGTTTGCAGGTAGCTAAAGGAGCTTACAATGGCTATTAAGATAGGTGGCAAAAATATAGATGGACCTAAAATGGGTGGTGCTCTTGGTCAAGTAGGTCAAGCAGTATCTTCTCCTATAGGTAGAGCTGTTATTGGAACTGCTATTGGTGGTCCAGCATACGGTATTGCAGGTTATGCTAGCGGCCAAGGTGGAATGCAAAACATATCCAAAGCTGGTGAAAAAGCCAGAACTACTCTAGAAGATATGTCTAAAAAAGCTGGCATAACTCAAGCGCTTAAAGGTCTTATGGGTGGCGGCGCCGCGCCAGGTGAAGGTGAACAACAACAAGCTAAAACTTTAGCAGAAGCTGTAAGTGGTAAATATGCAGACATATCTCAACAAGGTCTACAACAAGCTCAACAAATGCAGGCTCCTACAATTGGTGCTCCAAGAGCTGCAGTGATGCCACAAGGTTTTGAAGCTCCAACTCTTCAAGCTCCTACATTAGGTGCTAGTCAAGCTGCTCAAGCAGGACAAGTTGCTGCTGCTCCTACTGTAGCAGGTGGGTTACAACAATATCTTGCTGGATTAACTCCAGAACAAGTACAAGCTGCTCAAATAGAAAGAACAATTGCTCCTGAGGCAGCACAGCTACAAGTAGAGCAAGAAGGAAGAACTTTCCAACAAGCTCTTGCTCAACAACTTATGGGTCAAGCAACTGGTACAGCTCCAAGTCTAGCAGAACAGCAATTAAGACAAGCTCAAGACAAAGCTCTAAGACAACAAATGGCTCAAGCAGCTAGTGTTAGAGGTGGTCCTGGTGCAGCTGCTGCTCAAAGACAACTTGGTGCTCAGTTAGCTGAGACACAACAACAGCAGCTAGCAGAAGCTACACAAGCAAGAATTAAAGAACAACAAGCAGCTCAAGAAACCTTAGCTAACGTAGCTCAAGGCTTGAGAACTACAGACGTTGATATTGCTAAAACAGCTGCTAGCTTACAACAACAAGCTGCTTTAGAAGGTAGAAAAATAACTTCTGAAGAAGCAATGCAACAAGCTACATTAACACAACAAGCTAAACTTGCTAACCAAGATGCAATTAATAAGTTGCAAGCTCAAAAAGCTGAGTTAACTCTAAAAGCACAGCAAGGTGATCAGCAAGCTATTACAGAACTTAACAAAGTTCAAGCTCAATTAGATACTGAAGTAAACATTGACAACGCAAGACGCGTAGATGATATGGCTAAGCAAGCTGCACAGTTAGAGATGCAAGCGCGTCAAGGTAACCAACAAGCAGCCTTGGATTTACAAAAGCTTAACTTAACTATGCAAGCTGACCTTGAGAAGTTTAACATCTCTCAAGAAAATGAACTAAAGAAGTTTGATGTTGAAACTCAAACCAAGTACAAGGCTATGCAAAATGATCTAATCAAGTACTATACTGATCTTGGTTACAATGCAGAGCAAGCCAAAGTTAAAACCTTAATGGACATTGCTGGACAAAAAATGGGCCAACAACAAGGTAAAATGCAAGCAATGGCACAAGGTGCTTCAGGTTTAGGTACAGCCATTGTAGGAGCTGTATCAGCGTTTAGTGATGTTAACGTAAAAACTAACATTAAAACTACGAGTATGCTAAGGGACCTTGCAGGAGCTAAGCCATATGAATACGAGTACAAATCTACTGAGTATGGTGCTGCAGGTAAGCACCAAAGCTTGATGGCTCAAGACATAGAAAAGATTCCTTTCCTACAAAAGATAGTAATGGAAACACCTAAGGGTAAGATGGTAGATTACGGCAAGGCTCTTCCAGCCATGTTAGCAGTTCAAGCTGAAATGGCCAAAGAAATCTTGAGTCTTAAAAAGAAGAGGAGCAAGTAAATGGCTTTCATGAGTCCAATGAACCCAGACGCTACAGAAGAACAAAAGAGGCAGATGCAGGCTATGAATCCTCCAAGTACTGCAACTCAAACTCCTCCTCCTGGATTACCTGGGGATGGTGATCCATTGGCTCCAGTACAAAGAGCTTTGGAATCTAAAGGGATTCAACCAAGTGTACAAGCTGAAACTACTACAACTACTGTAACTGAACCAGGATTTAAACCTAGCGCAGGTGCTCTTGGATTACAAGAACAAGCGTTCAAAGCAGAAGAAGAAGCTACTAAAAGTTTAGCTGGTGC
>Ga0194131_10003146_pt1 | contig 26350 bp, 27 predicted proteins | sample TA2KigO120mmetaG_FD_148631 | JGI IMG/M metagenome (GOLD analysis project Ga0194131, IMG submission 148631) | Freshwater microbial communities from Lake Tanganyika, Tanzania - TA2015053 Kigoma Offshore 120m | ecosystem: Environmental > Aquatic > Freshwater > Lake | place: Tanzania: Lake... | reverse complement strand
ATGACGACCAAGGCCAAGGGCTTGAAAGTCATCGTCGCCCGCGGCGAATGCCAGCTCCAGAAACAGCAACGCACCCACGCCGACACCCAAGCCGCGCTCGCGGCCGGCCGCCGGGTCGAGCGCACGCGCTTTGGGGTCGACGACGAAATTTGTACCGGCGACCGCGCCTGCATCCGGCTCTCGGGCTGCCCGTCGCTCACGATCAAGCCGAACCCGGACCCGTTGAAGGTCGATCCGGTCGCCCACGTCAACCAGGGCTGCGTCGGCTGTGGCTTGTGCGGCGAGATCGCGCACGCCGCGGTCTTGTGCCCGTCGTTCCATCGGGTCGAGATCGTCCACAACCCGTCCGCCTTCGACCGCGCGCTGGCTTGGCTCAACCGCCGTGCGATCGCCTGGTTCGACCGCGGCGTCGCAGCAGCGATGTGATGCTCGTGAGCCTCAGCGCGCTCGTCACCCCCTCCCTACCCTCCCCCTGCAAGCAGGGGGCAGAGACGGAACGAACACGAAGGACGCGCTCCCCCTCGGAGAGGGGGAGGGGTTGGGGAGGGGGTCGCCGATGACGCTCCCCGATCGTCCCTACACCGTCTACATCGCCACCATGGGCGGTCAGGGCGGGAGCGGCGTCGAGCCGATGGCGAGCCGCGGCGGGCGCTTGATCGCGCGCTGGCTCACCGATGCCGCGCACGCCGTCGGCTTCCCGGTGCAGTCGACGCTGACGCCAGGCACCGCGCAACGCACGGGGTTGAGCTACTTCTATGTCGAGATCTATCCGGTTCCCACCGCCGAGCTCGGCGGCCGCACGCCGGTGTTTCGATTGGCTCCGCGGCCCGGCGATGTCGATCTCCTGATCGCGTTCGAGTTGGTCGAGGCGGGCCGCGTGCTCGCCTACGCCGACAAGACGCGGACGACCTTGATCGCCTCTACGCACCGCTTCTACACCGTCGCCGAAAAAGTGTCGGCGTCCGACGGCCGCTTCGACGCGCGGCCGATCGTGGACGCCGCGCCCAAGGAAACCAGGCACGCGATCCTGTTCGACATGGCCGAGATCGTGCGCACGACCGGCGGTTCGGTAAGCGCCGTCGCGTTGGGCGCCGCAGCGAGTCTGCCGACTTTCCCGGTACCGGCGGCCGCGCTCGAAGCGTCGATCCGGGACCTAGGCATCGACGTCGACGCCAATTTGAGCGGCTTCGCGCGCGGGCGCGCGGCGGCTGCAGCGCGCCCGGCTGCGCCCGCCATCGAGGCCGCGCCCCGGCGTCCGTCCCTGCCCGACGGGATCGACGACCTCCTGACCCGGGTTGAGGCGACGTTCCCCGAGGATGCACGCGCGATCGTGCGCGAGGGCGTCGCGCGCGTTGCCGACTACCAGGATGCGACCTACGCCGCGCGCTATTTGGACCTCATCGACCCGATCCGCGCGCTCGATCAAACCGACGACCACGCACTGACGCGCGAGACCGCGCGCTATCTGGCGCTATGGATGAGCTACGAGGACGTGATCCGGGTTGCCGAGCTCAAGTCGCGGCCCGAACGTTTTCGCCGCCTCCGCACCGAAGCCCAGGTGGGCGACAAGGCGGTGGTCCGCGTTACCGAGTTCTTCAAACCGGGGTTGCCGGAGTTGACCGCGATCCTTCCCGTCGGCGCCGCGCATGCGCTGCGACGTTGGGCTCGCGCACTCAAGCTCGAGAATCGCTTGAACGTCGGGCTCCACATTCGCTCGACCGCGCCGTGGGGCTTTGCGCTGTTGTGGCTCTTGCGGCGCTTGAAGCGGTTCCGCCGCCGGAGCCAGGGCTTCGCCGAGGAAAGCGCCGCGATCGCGCGCTGGCTGGCCGCGGTCAAAGGCGCGGCCGAGAAGGACACCGGCTTGGGCTGCGAGGTCGCCGCGTGCGGGCGGCTGATCAAGGGCTATAGCGACACCCGCGCCCGCGGATTCGCCAATTTCGAGCGTATTTTCGCAGCCGCGGTGACGCCAGCCTTGGCCGGGACGATGCCGCCCGCGGCCGCTCGGGCCGCGATCGTCACGTTGCGCGCCGCCGCGCTCGCCGATCCCGAAGGCGACAAGCTCGCGAAGGCTGAAGCTGCACTCCGCGCCGCAGCGCCCGCGCGCGTCGCCGAGTGAACGGCACACGCCGACGCCCGCACAAGAACGTTTGACGCCCGTGCAGGCGTGTGGGATTACTCGCGCCTTCCCAAAATAAGCGGCAGGAGACCCGTAATGCGTTACGCGACCGTTACCGCCCCCGACAACAAGGACTACTTCGTCCGCATCCAGAACGGCACCGCGACGCCGATCGGGCGTGCGTTCGAGGCGCCCGGCGCCGATCCGCTGCGGCTGATGCTGACCGCCGGTAAGAACCCGGCCAAGGCCAAAGGCATCGCCAAGGCGTTCCCGATCGCCAAGGCCAAGAAGTGGCACTCGCCGGTGACGCAACCCTCGAAGGTGATTTCGGTCGGCGCCAACTACCGCCGCCACATCGCCGAGATCGGCCTACCCGTGCCCAAGCTGCCGGTGTCGTTCGCCAAGTATCCGAGCTCGATCACCGGCCACAAGCAGCCGGTCAAATTCCGCCGCTCCGACACGACCCAGGTCGACTACGAGAACGAGCTGATGGTCGTGATCGGTAAACGCGCCCGCGACGTCAAGAAGAAGGACGCGCTCAAGTACGTGTTCGGCTACACCATCGTCAACGACATCTCGGCGCGCGACCACCAGTTCGGCGGCGATCAATACTCGCGCTGCAAGAGCTTCGACACCTTCACGCCGGTCGGACCCTGGATCGTCGACACGACCGAGATCAAGGACCCGCAGAAGCTCCCGATCCGCACGCGCGTCAACGGCAAGACGGTGCAGAGCAACAACACCTCCGACATGTTGTTCCCGTGCGCCTTCATCATCGAGTTCCTGTCGCGCTACATCACCCTCGAGCCGGGCGACATGATCACGACCGGTACGCCCGAGGGCGTGGGTTGGGGCCGCACACCCAAGCTGTTCTTGAAGAACGGCGACACGCTCGAAACCGAAATCGGCGGCATCGGCGTGCTCGTCAACCCGATCAAAGAGTACAAGTAGCCCCCACCCTACCCTCCCCCGGCCCCGCCGGGGGAGGAGCGAGTGTCGGGGAATCAGCCCTCGCCCGGCGTCGCCTTGAGCACGATCGCGCGCCGGTGCGCGCGCTCGCGGTTGATGATGTAAAGCCCGCCGCCGATGATCAGGGCCGCGCCGACCGCGGTCCAGATATCGGGCACCTCGCCGAAGAAGACGAAGCCCGAGAGCGCCGCCCAAACCAGACCCAGATACTTGAAGGGCGCGACCGCCGACACTTCGATGAAGCGGAACATCTCGATCATGAAGAAGTGGGCGACAAGTTGGAGCACGCCGCCGAGGACGAGGAGCGCCATGTCGCTCCAGGTCGGGGTCTGCCACGCGAACGGCAGCGTGAGCGTCGAGGCGACGAATACCGCGGCGGTCGAATAGAACAGCGTCGCCCAGGTCGAGTCCTGGGCGCTGATCCGCCGCGTGAGGAGATCGCGAAACGCGCTGGTCAGGGCCGACGCGGCTGGGAGCAGCGCTAGCCAGTAGAGCCCGTCGGCCGAGGGCCGCAGCATGACGATCATGCCGGCGAAACCGACCAGGACCGCCGACCACCGGCGCCAGCCGACCGATTCGCCCAGGAACGCGGGCGCCATCGCCGTCATCATCAGCGGCGCGAGGAAGAGGAGCGCCGAGACGTCGGCCAAGGGCATCACCCGAAGCGCGGCCACGAACAGGAACGAGCCCACCACCATCATGCTGGCGCGGATCGCCTGCGCCTTCGGGTGATAGACGCGAAGTTCGCGGCCGCGGCCGGAGAGCCCGATATAAAGCGCAACCAGCGTGAGCACGGTCGCGGCGCGGAGCGAGATCAACTCGCCGACCGGAACGCCCTTGGTCACGGCCTTCATCGTCGTGTCGTTCATGACGATCAGGAAGCTCGCCAGGAGCGCGCAGGCGATGCCCAAGCCCGGCGCGTTGACGTGCGCCTTGCCGGCGGCAAGGGTTTTAAGAAGCGACATCAGGCGACCCACCCGACCCCACCCTCCCCTGCGAAACAGGGGGAGGGCGGCGACGCAACGAGTGGATGAGGTCAGGCCAACAAGAAGTCGTGCGAGCCCTTGGTGACAGCCGGGAGGCCGTTCGCGATCTCGGCCCAGGTAGCGCCGCCGTCCTCGCTCGCGAACACCTCACCCGACGTGGTTGCGGCATAGATCCCGAAAGAGTCGCCGCGATCCTCGAGGCTCATCGCCTCGAACGCGCTCTTCAGTCGCTCGGGCAAGCCGTTCTTGAGGATGGTCCAGCTGCGCCCGCCGTCGCTCGACTTCGAAATGCGCGAGCGCGCGAACTTGGTCTTCATCCACTGGCCCGGTTCCTGCTCGGCCGCGGCGATGAAGACGAGGTCTCTCTGGCGCGGATGCGCGACCATAAAATCGGGATAGCCGCCGGTTTCGTGTCGGATCGTCATCCGGTGCTCCCAATTCTTGCCGCCGTCCTGGGTGATGTAGGTGCCGTTGCCGCCCGGGACGTAAATGCGGTCCGGATTGACGGGATCGACGACAGCACGATGGACGTCGTCGTCGACGCCGCGCAGGTAGCTGAACGACTTACCGCCGTCGGTCGTCTTCAGGAGCCCGCCCTGCTCGATCGAAACGAACATGGTGTTGGCGTCCTTGGGGTGGAAGGCGATGTTCTTGACGTGCGCGACGAACGGCGGGCCCGGGAACACCCACTTCGACATATCGACCGACCGCATCGCCGCGAGCTCGGACCACGATTGGCCGAGATCGTCGCTGTAGAAGAGGTGCGCGGGCTCGGTGCCGACGAAGATGCGGGTCTTGCCGTTCACCTGATTGGCGGCGAAGCAATAGATGTCGGTGACATCGACGAGGCCCTTGTCGCGTGCCGACCAGGTCTTGCCGCCGTCCGCGGAGGCGACGATCGAACCCTGGTTGAGCCCGACCAGGATCAGTCCGCTGTTGGGCTCGACCAGAATGGCGTGGACGTGCTTGCCGGCGAGCCAGCTGCCGGCGTTCTGCCACTTGGCGCCGTTGCGCTTGAGGCGCACGACGCCGTCCTTGGTGCCGACCAGGATCTCGTCGGTCGGCTTCTTAGCCATGAATACCGTTTCGCCGCCCGGGGAAAGCGTAACCGGCATGGGGTTTCCTCCACTCGCTGGTTCGATGATGGATTGGCCGGGATCGTAGTCCGGCGCGCGTGCCTTGTACATGCGGCGCACGCGCCGCGATCAGAGGTCGAGTAGGCGGCGCGCCGCGGCCGAGAGCCCGTTCGCGCCGAACGGCGCGCGCACGGTAAGGCTGCCGAACCGCACGCCCTCGTGCATGTCCTCGCTCAAGACGACGGTACAACCCGCTTCCGTCGCCGCCGCTAGCAGCAAGGCATCCCTAAACGCGAACCGCCGACTCTCAGCCGCGGTGAGCGCCGCGTCGAATGCTCGGCGGCTGGCGCCGATCGTCGGAAAGATCGCGAACCACTCGCGGACCTGTGCGGCCGCTTCCGCCGGCGGCACGGCGAGCTTCCGAGTGGCAGCAGCGAAAAACTCGCCGAGTGCTTGGTTGGTGAGCCAGCAGTCGGTGCGTGCGGCAGCGGCGATTATTGTCGAAGCTTGTTCGAGCTTCACCGGCGCGCTGCGATCGTAGGCGTAGACGAGGACGTTCGAGTCCAGCGAAAATCGCTCAGTCGCCATTCGCACTTACCGTTCGTGCGCTTCGTCGCGGTTGAAGCGCCACCCTTTCGGACTGCGGTAGCGGCTCTTCTTGATACGGTCGAGCGTCCGCGCGAGCGCCGCCTCTTGTTCGGGCGTCAAGACGCGTTTGCCAGGTCGCGCCGGCACGATCCGCACCGCCGGCGCGCCGCGCCGGGTAACGAGGTATTCGGCGCCGCCCTCGACCTCGCGGACGATGGCGGCGAACCGCTGATTGGCGTCGCGCAGCGAAATCGTCTTGGCCATGGCGCGTGCCTCCTTGTAGTACGTAGATAGCACATTCACCCGGCGTTCTCCAGGTTCGCCTCCAACGCGGCCGCCATGCGCCGACGGAAGCGCCAGCAGTAGCCGGCCGCGGCCAGCAGGATCGCCGCGGTCGCGGCGATCGGCCACTGCAGCCCGACATATTCGGACGCCGCGCCGACCACGACCGCGCCGACGGCCGGCCCGCCGCGGTAGACGATGCCGTAGACTGCGACCGTGCGGCCGCGTAAAGCGGGATCGACGGCGAGCTGCAGGAGCGTCAGGGTCGCGATCGCCGCCGCAATCACTGCGCCGCCGACCACGCTCAAGAGCGGCGCCGCGAGCCACAGCGAATCGAGCGGCGCGAACGCGAGCAGCGCTACCGCTTGCAAGCCAGCGCCGGCGAACACGACCTTGGTCAACCCTGGCCGCACCCCGAACTGTGCGATCCACAGGCCGCCCACGATCGCACCGACGCCGACGCTCGCCGTCAGCACCGCGAATCCGTTGGCGCCGGCGGCGAACACGCGATCGGCGAACGCGGCCAGCATCTCGAAATAGGCGCGGCCGAACACACACGCCGCCAGGTGAATCAGCATCAACGGCGCGATCGCCGCATGGGTCGCGGTGTAGCGGACCCCGGCCACGGTTTCGGCCCACAGGCTCTGGCGCAGGCCCTGCGCGGGCGGCCGTGGCGGCACATTCCGTTGCATGACGAGCGAGACCAGCTGCACCGCAAACGCAGCCGCGGTGAGCGCGAAGGTCGGCGCGATCCCGGTCGCCGCGATCAGCGCGCCGGCGAGGACCGGGCCCATGAACAGCGCCGCGTTGAAGAGGATCGAATCGAAGGCGAGCGCGGCCGCCGCCTCCTGGCGCGGCACGATCGACGGGATCAGCGCGAGGCGCGCCGGCTGGTTGAACGACGCGATCACGCCGAAGCCCAGGTTGAAGACGATGAGCGTCGCGACGTCGGTCCAGCCGATCGCGGTCAGCGTGAACAGCGCGATCGAGGCTGCGATCCGCACGATCACCGACCAGCGCATTACGCTCAAGATCTGCCAACGGTCGACGGCGGCGCCGGCGAAGAGGCCGATCGCGACCGAAGGGATCAGCTCGGCGCCGGCGACGACGCCGAGCAACAACGGCGATTCCGACAGCTGCCAGGTGAGCCAACCGACTGCGATCCGCTGCATCCAGAAGCCGGTCAGCGCGAACGCGGTACCGAGCGCGTACCAGGCGTAGTTCCGGCTCTTGAGCGGGCGAACGACGGCGGCGAAGCGGGAGACGATCATCGACCCTACCCTATCCGCCCCGCGCGCACGGCGGAAAGCACGCGCCTTAGCGGCCGCGCGCGCCGACGGACGCAATATCGGCATCGGCGGCGGCTGCGACGGCGCGGCGGGTGCCGGCGGCGGCCGCTGACCGCGACGACAAGAATTCGCGTGCGGTGGGGTCTCTCTTCCGACCCCTCGACCCCAGCCCCATCGCGAGCGAACGCCTGACTCACCCGCGACCCGGGTGGGTCTCTTCTTATCCGCCTTATCCGCCGATAGGGCCGAGCACGGCCAACCACCCAAGCGCGACCAAGACACTCAAGGCGGTCATCGGTAGGCCGGCGCGCGCAAAGTCGGCGAAGGTGAGCGTGACGCCGGCTTCGCGCGCGCGTTCGGCGACGATGATGTTGCAGATCGACCCTACCAGCAGCAGGTTGCCGGCGAGCGTCGAGACGAGGGCGAGCGCGTAGAGCGCTGCCGGCGCGAAGGTCGGGTGGAGGGCGAGGAGCAGCACGACCGCGGGCACGTTGCCGATGGTGTTGCTCCCGAGGATCGCGACCGGCGCCAGCACCACGATTGAATCGAGCGCGAACCCGGTTTCGCCCAGGACGGCGAGCGCGGCGCCCGGCCAGCCGGTCGAGGTAAAGGCGGCGGTGACGACGAAGAGACCGGCGAACAGGATAAGAAGGTGCCAGTCGACGAAGCCCAAGATGCGGCGGGTCTCGATCCGCCGGCTCACCAGGAGAAATCCCGCGACCAGGAGCACGCCGGTCGCGCGATCGAGCGGCGTCGTGAAGAGAACGAGCAGCGCGACGAGCGCGAGGCTCGATTTCGCGACCCCGCCGCGGTCGAGCGCGGGTGGCGGCGCGGCGGCGGTCGGCACGTTCACGCTCGTCAGCTCGCGCCGCCACCGCCAGCGCACCGCGCCATAAACGATCGCGAGCGCGGCCAACGCGGGCGGCCCACAGACCGCGGCGAAGCTCCAGAAGCCGAGCCCGCCGATCTCGCCGATCAGGATGTTCTGCGGATTGCCGATGATGGTGGCGGCCGAGCCGGCGTTGGCGGCGCCGGCGAGGCCGAGGAGGTAGGGCCTGGGGTCGAGGCCGCGGCGCGCGAGCCCCAAGCAGAGGAGCGGCGTCATCGCGAAGACGACGATGTCGTTGACGAGGACGGTCGAGAGCAGGCCGCCGACCGCGATCGTCGACGCCAGGATGCGCGCGGGCGTCGCCGCGCTCCCCGCGAGCTTGGCCGCGCACCAATCGTAACAGCCGCTCACCGCGAACTGGGCCGAGAGCACCATCAGGCCGAACAGGATGATCAAGGTCGGCGCGTCGATCGCGCGCGCCGCCGTCTCGTCCGACACGGCGCCGAATCCGACGAGCGCGATTGCACCCAGAAGTGCGATGCCGGTGCGATCGATCCGCAGGCCCGGCCAGCGGCCGAGCGCCATGCCGGCGTAGACGGCGATGAAGACGGCGGCGATGAATGCGGACATAGGGGGCAGCGGGCGCTTGACGGAACTTCATCGGATTTCTAACGGTCTGCTAAGACTCTGTTAATAAGCCGTTCACAAATAAGGTTTTTCCCACGCTTTCGCACCATCCAAATAGCGAGTACACCGAATTGTTGGCAACCGCGATCGGCGCAATATTGAGGAGACCACCAGAGAGGCTCTGCCCGATGACCGCCATCGCTCCCGCCTTCGCCGCCGACTACTCGCACTGCTTCAGCAACTTCTGCGAGTACGCGCGGATCTTGAGCGGCATGGCCTCGGACGGCGGCGCCAAGCGCGACGAACTGGCCAAGGTCGCGGCCTTCCTCTATCACACCGCCGAGATGTTGCGGCACCGGGTGACACCCGAACTGCCGGTTCCGGCCGAAGCGGCCCATCCGTTCGCCGAAGTTCGTGCGCTCGCCCGCACCTACCCGGCGGCGGTGCCCGAGCCACTCCCGCCGACCATCAGCGACCGGCTGGTGACCTGGAACGTGATCTAGGCGCACCGCTACTTGGCGGCAGCGAAACCCTTCGGCCACACGTCCTTGATGAAGTTGGTCGAGAGATCGCCGGCGACGAACCGGGGTTCGCGCATGACCGCCGCCAGGAACGCGAGGTTCGACCTGACGCCGCCGACCGTGGTCGCGGCGAGCGCGTTCTTCATGTGCTCGATCGCCTCGCCGCGATCGCGCCCGTAACTGCAGACCTTGGCGATCATCGGATCGTAGTAGAGGCTGATCTCGTTCCCGGCCAAGACCCCGGTGTCGACACGAACGCTCGCGCTGTCCGCGGCCGGCGTCCATTCGGTGATGGTGCCGGGCGAGGGAAAGAAATCACGCGCTGGATCCTCGGCGTAAAGCCGCGCCTCGATCGCCCAGCCTTTGAACTTGATGTCGTCCTGAGCGTAGCGGAGCCGCTCGCCGGCTGCGTTCCTAATCATCTCCTCGACGAGGTCGAGCCCGGTCACCAGCTCGGTCACCGGGTGCTCGACCTGGATGCGGGTGTTCATCTCGAGAAAATAGAAGTTGCGGTTCTTGTCGACGATGAACTCGACAGTGCCGGCCGAGGAATAGTCGACCGCTTTCGCCAACGCGACCGCCTGGGCGCCCATCGCGGCGCGAGTCTTGGCGTCGATGAACGGGCTCGGCGCCTCCTCGATCACCTTCTGATGGCGGCGTTGGATCGAGCATTCGCGCTCGCCCAAGTGCACGACGTTGCCGTAACGGTCGCCCAGCACTTGAATCTCGATGTGGCGCGGCTCTTCGATGTAGCGCTCGATGAACATGCGCTCGTCGCCGAACGCCGACTTGGCTTCGCGGCTCGCTTGCACGAACGCCTCGCGCAGCCCCTGATCGGTGCGGCAGATGCGCATGCCGCGGCCGCCGCCGCCAGCCGACGCTTTGAGCATCACCGGATAGCCGATCGGACGCGCCGCCTCGATCGCGGCGTCGGCATCGGGCAGCACGCCCAAAAATCCGGGCGCGACGCTGACACCCGCCTGGGTCGCCTTCTTCTTCGAAAGGATCTTGTCACCCATCGACTGGATCGCTTCGATACGCGGGCCGATGAAGGGGATGCCGGCTTTGCTGAGTTCGAGCGCGAACTCGGCGTCCTCGGACAGGAACCCGTAGCCGGGATGGACGGCTTCGGCATCGGTCGCCTGGCACGCGGCGACGATACGCTCGGGCATCAGGTAGCTCTCGGTCGCCTTGGCGCCGCCGATGTGTACGGCGTCATCCGCCATCTGCACGTGGAGCGCGGTCTGGTCGGCGTCGGAAAATACCGCGACCGTCCTGATGCCGAGCTTCCGGCAGGTCTTGATGATGCGGCAGGCGATTTCGCCGCGGTTGGCGATCAGTATTTTCTTGAACATGGCCTATGCGAGGCTGGTAGCCGGAACGACCGCAGGTCGGCTATAGGGCCGGCCCGGTGGACGGTCAAGGATCGTCGCGGGTAGCGGGCGTTGCCGATCGGGCTCAGCGCAACGCGGCGCCGACGACGGCGAGGGTCGGCCAGCCCGGAACGCGAAAGCCCATCGGCTTGTCCTGCGCTTGGCGGGTGACGGTGCGCGGGGCTTCGGCCGCGGGCGGCGCGAGGCCGGGCGGCGCTTTGTCGGCGGCGGCTTTGGATTTCGGGGCCGGCAACAGCCCGAGCCGCTCGGACAGGAGCGCGATCTGCTGCTGGGCGCCTTGGAGCAAAACGTCCTTGCGCCGTATCTCTTCGGTGACCCGCTCGCGCTCGGCCCGCAATTCGCCCTGCAGGTCGTCGACATGCTTTTCGAGCCGTCCGATCTGGCGTCGGAGGTCTTCGAGGTAGGCGTTCGCGAGCTTGCGGACGTCCTCGATCCGCCCGGGGTTGGTGTCCGTCACGACTAAACCGCGTTGATCCAAACGCGGCGGAGCTTATCACAAGATATTAGAATACCCGAACATTTCGTGCATGATGCCGAGCGATGCCGACCTTGAGCCACTCCGGCGCCGAGCTCCACTACGACGTGATCGACGTCGCGCCTCGTTGGCGCGGCGAGCCGCAGACGATCCTGTTCCATCACGGTGCTGACGCGAGTCGCCAACTGCGCTTGCGTCAAACCTCGATACTCACGCCACACTAAAATTGGGTTCTCGCCGCTGCCATAGAGACGCTCGATCACCGCGTTCTGGATCGGTTCGATCTTGCCGCTGTTGATTTCGCCGAGATGTTGCCGCGCGACCGTCGCGTCGTAGGCATCATCCGCGCTGTCGCACAATCGACGATATTCCGCGAACGGCACGACGGCGTATTGCCGGCCGCTAATTCGTAGGGTCTCAAGTCCGCGCTTCTTCCGAGCCCCTGCCCTCATCGATAAACCTCTCGCTGATGCGCAATTCGCAGAATTATCGATTCATTTTTCACCGCCGGCGAAATACGCGATCCCGCTAGCGTTACCTGCTAACGGCATCGCGCGGCGCTTGGCCGGCGAAGAACGCGTCCAGGTTATCGACCGCGCGGTGGCCCATCGCCTCGCGGGTCTCGACGGTGGCGCTGCCGATGTGCGGCAGCAGGAATACGTTCGCGAGCGCGAGATAACCGGGATTGATCGCGGGCTCGCCCTCGAATACGTCGAGCCCGGCCGCGGCGATGTAACCGCTCTCGAGTGCGGCAATCAAGGCGTCATCGTCGATGAGACCGCCGCGCGCGGTGTTGACCACGATCGCGCCTTTGGGGAGCTTGGCCAAGGCAGCTGCGTTCACCATCTTGCGGGTCGCGGCGTTGGCTGGCGCATGCAACGAGAGAAAGTGCGAACGAGCGAGCAGCCGATCGAACGAGGCTTCGTACGCCGCCGGAATCGCGGCCGCGTCCGGCACCGGCTTGGGGTTGTGGTAGACGACCGTCAAGCCGAACGGAATCGCCCGCCGCGCGACGGCACGGCCGATCCGCCCCAAGCCGAGGATCCCGAGCGTCTTCCCTTGTAACCCGGTGCCCAGGAACGCGACCGCCGACCACCGGCCCCAGCGCCCGTCGCGGATGATGCGATCGCCCTCGGTCGCGCGCCGCGATGCACCCAACAGGCAAAGCCATGCGACGTCGGCGGTCGCTTCCGAAAGCACATCGGGAGTGTTGGTGACGACGATGCCGCGCGCGGCCGCGGCAGCGAGGTCGATGTGATCGTAGCCGACCGAATAGGTCGCGATGATCCGGACGCTGGCCGGCAAGCGCTCGATCAACGCCTGGTCGAAGCGCTCGGCGGTGGTGCAAAGGATCGCGTCGGCCTCGGCCGCGAGCGCGAGAATGGCAGCGGCGTCGGGTGATTCGTCGCCCGCGCTCCGGTTGAGCCGCGCGGCATAGTCGCAGGCGAGCCGGCGCTCGACCGCCTCGGGCAGGCGGCGGGTAACGACAACGATTGGGCGGTTCGGTGTCATGGCACTCATCGTACCTTTTCGATCAACGCGAGGAGCCCCTCGAGGAGCCGGGTCGAGCTTGGCGGGCAGCCGCGGGATATGGAGATCAACCGGGATCGCCGCGGCGACGCCGCCGAGCACAGCGCAACTTCCGGCGAAGACGTGCAAGTCGAAACCGCAATCGCCGACGGCGACCACGGGATACCGACGGCTGGGGCCGGTCGGGACGACCGCACCCGCCGCGAACGTTAGACCAAGTCCCGGCGCCAGGGAACTTGTCTCGGCTCGATCATACCGGCCTGCACCACGGCGTACCGGTCGGATGCGCCGGCTGCCAAACTCGGCTAATCTCCCGGCACCGAATTCGGGTAGGAACAGACGTGGCGTTTTTGCTTGCGATCAGCCGTGCGATCGACGCGCTCAATGCGTCGATCGGTCGGCTCGTCTATTGGCTGGTCCTGGTCGCGGTGCTGATCAGCGCCGGCAACGCCACGACCCGTTACCTCTTCAATATCGGATCCAACGCCTGGCTCGAGGCGCAGTGGTACCTGTTCTCAGCGGTCTTTCTGCTGTGTGCCGGGTATGCGCTGCTCCTCAACGACCACGTCCGCATCGACGTCGTCTCCGGCCGATTCTCGAAGCGGACCCAGACTTGGATCGACGTGTTCGGTACCGTCGTCTTCCTGCTGCCGATGGCGATCGGCATCATGTGGCTGTCGTGGCCGGCGGTGCTCGACTCGTTCCAGCGCCATGAAATGTCGGGCGACGCCGGCGGCCTGGTGCGCTGGCCGGTCAAGGCACTGATTCCGGTCGGCTTCCTGCTGCTGACGCTGCAAGGCTTTTCCGAGTTGATCAAGCGCATCGCGTTCTTGACCGGCCACCTCGCCGAGCCGATCACCCCGCCGCCCCGTCCCGAGTAACGCCCGCTTCCCAGGCCCGCCGTGACCGAATTCCTGATCGCCGAGATGGCGCCGCTCATGTTCGCGGCGTTGATCGTGTTCATGCTGCTCGGCTACCCGGTCGCGTTCGCGCTCGCCGCCAACGGCTTGGCGTTCGGGTTCCTCGGCATCGAACTCGGCCTGCTCAAGCCCGAGCTCCTGCAAGCGCTCACCGATCGCGTCTTCGGAATCATGCGCAACGATACGTTGCTGGCGATTCCCTTCTTCACTTTCATGGGCTTGATCCTCGAACGCAGCGGCATGGCCGAGGATCTGCTCGATACCATCGGCCAGTTGTTCGGCGCGTTCCGCGGCGGCCTGGCCTATGCCGTCGTCTTCGTCGGTGCGCTCTTGGCCGCGACGACCGGCGTCGTCGCCGCTTCGGTGATCGCCATGGGCCTGATCTCGCTCCCGATCATGCTCCGCTACGGCTACGACCGCCGCCTCGCCTCGGGCGTCATCGCGGCGTCGGGAACGCTCGCTCAAATCATTCCGCCGAGTCTGGTCCTGATCGTCATGGCCGACCAGCTCGGCCGATCGGTCGGCGATATGTACGAGGGCGCAATCGTTCCCGGCCTCGTGCTCTCCGCGCTTTACGCCGGCTACGTATTCCTGGTGACAATTTTGCGGCCCGACGCAGCGCCGGCGCTCCCGCCCGAGGCGCGGACGCTGCGCGGCTTCAAGCTGGCCGAGCGAGTCGTGGTGTCGCTGGTGCCGCCCCTCGTCCTCATCTTCCTGGTGCTCGGCACGATCTTCCTCGGCTGGGCGACGCCGACCGAGGGCGGCGCCATGGGTGCGACCGGCGCGATCATCCTCGCCCTCGCCAAGCGCCGCCTCGACTGGTCGCTGCTACGCCAGGCGATGGACGCGACCGCGCGGCTCTCGGCGTTCGTGATCTTCATCCTGATCGGCGCGACCGTGTTCACGCTCGTGTTCCGCGCCGTCAACGGCGACCTCTGGGTCGAGCACCTCTTGACCGGCCTGCCTGGCGGCCAGATCGGGTTCCTGATCGTCGTCAACATCCTGGTGTTCCTGCTCGCGTTTTTCCTCGACTTCTTCGAGCTCGCTTTCATCGTCGTGCCGCTCCTGGCGCCGGTCGCCGAGAAGCTCGGCATCGACCTGATCTGGTTCGGGGTCCTGCTCGGCGTCAACATGCAGACCTCGTTCATGCATCCGCCGTTCGGGTTCGCCCTGTTTTACTTGCGCAGCGTCGCGCCCAAAGACCCGTACATCGACAAGGTGACCGGTCTGCGCACCGCTCCCGTCACCACCGGACAGATCTATTGGGGCGCGGTGCCGTTCGTCGGCATCCAGATCTTGATGGTGGCGCTGGTGATCGCATTCCCGGGTATGGTGATCGAGACCAAACGCGACGCGGTCGATCCGAGCAAGATCGAGATCGTCATCCCACCCTCCGAGGAACCGGAGAGCGACAACGACCCGGCCGAGAGCGAGGGCGAGAAGACCGACGAATAGCCGTGCCATGCATCGGCATGCTCATGCGCGCGCAAACGAAAACCCCGCCCGTCTCGCAACGGGCGGGGTTCGTGTTCGCGTCGTCGGGCGAAGCTAACCCTTCTTGGTTTGCCCCTTGGGCGCGCCGCCACCCGCGGCCGGACGCACCGCCGCGCTCAGGAAGCTGTCGTACGAGGCCTCCGCCACCCGGAACCAGCTGATCTGGTCGTTACGGAACGACATGTAGGAATCGAAGATCTTCTTGAACTTCGGATTCTTGGCGTTGGTTTCCTCGTAGAGCTCGTTCGCGGCGTTGTAACAGGCCTGCATGACCTCGCGCGTGAACGGCCGGAGGATCGCGCCGCCGGCGATCAGGCGCCGGAGCGCCGCCGGGTTGCCGGCATCGTACTTCGCCATCATCCAGGTATTGGACTCGGCGCACGCGACTTCGAGCGCGTTCTGATAAGCCGCCGGCAGCGACTCCCACGCCTTCATATTGACGTAGGTCGAGAGCATCGGGCCGCCTTCCCACCAACCCGGGTAGTAGTAGTACTTGGCAACTTTCTGGAACCCGAGCTTCTCGTCGTCGTAGGGGCCGACCCACTCGGCGGCATCGATGGTGCCTTTTTCGAGTGCCGGGTAGATGTCGCCGCCCGGGATCTGCTGCGGCACCACGCCGAGCTTGGTCAGCACCTGGCCGGCGAAGCCGCCGATCCGCATCTTGAGACCCTTCAGGTCCTCGACCGTCTTGATCTCCTTGCGGAACCAGCCGCCCATCTGGGTGCCGGTATTGCCGCTCGGGATGTTGTAGACGTTGTACTCCTTGAAGAACTCGCGCAGCAGTTGCAAGCCGCCGCCATTGATAATCCAGGCGTTCATTTGCCGGTAATTGAGGCCGAACGGCACCGCGGTATCGAAGGCGAAGGTGGGGTCCTTGCCGATATAGTAGTAGCTCGCGGTATGGCCGAGTTCGACGGTCGCGTTCTGACACGCGTCCAAGACCTGGAACGGCGGCACGATCTCGCCGCCGGCAAAGGCACGGATCTGAAACTTGTTGTCGGTCAAGGCCGCGACCCGCTTGGCCATGACTTCGGCGGCGCCGAAGATGGTATCGAGCGCCTTGGGGAAGCTCGAGGCTAGACGCCACTTGACCTCGGGCATCGACTGGGCGATCGCCGGGGCGGCGATCGTTCCGGCGGCCGCAGCACCGAGGCCGGCCGATTTCAAAAACTTACGACGGTCCATTGATAATCGCTCCCTACGGTTGAAGCCAATAACGGGCGCCGATCGGGCGCCGTGCGGCCCTCATACTCGGAAGGCCGCGGTTATTCCCTACATACCATTGGCGGAGGGGCGGCGCCACCGGGGACCGTCGCCGAACCTCACAAAAGGAAACGCCGCCCGCGGCACTTGGGGAGGCTGTGGAGGCCGTGCCGGGGCGGCGTTGTCGCTCGAGTCCGGCCACCGCGTCGATGCGGGTCCCAGGGGAGGGTCCTGGCTCGGTCGAGCAGGTCCGCACCGCGCGATAGCCGTTGGTCCGAAATAAGATCACAATAATACATTCAGTCAAGATTGTTTTTCGGTATCCTCCGGCAATGCCGACCCCACCGCGCCGCCAGCGCACCCAGGAAGAGCGCACCCGCGCCACCCGCGCCCGCCTGATCGAGGCGGCGATCGGTTGCCTGGCCGATGGCGGGCTCGAGCGGGCGACGACGATCGCAATCGCGAAGCGCGCCGGCGTATCGCGCGGCGCGCTGCAGCACCAGTTCCGCTCGGCCACCGATCTCATGATCGCCGTGATCGCAGCGGTCGAAGGCGACCTGGTGCACGAATTCGACCGCGTCACCGCGAGTTCACTGTCGCGTTCCGACCGCCTCGCCGCGCTGATCGAGGCGTATTGGAACGTTTACAAGAGCCGCCCCTACCTGGCCGTGATCGAGATCCTTTTCTCCGGCCGCACGGATCGTGATCTGGCGCGCCGGTCGCGCCGCGCGGTCGCCGAAATCAAGACGCTCGGCGAGCGGCGTTGGCGCGAGTGCTTCGCCGATATCGGCACCGCGCCGGCCGACGCCGCGAAACTCCGCACGGTCGTCATCTCGACGCTGCGCGGCATGGCGGTACGTCGCACCTATTGGCGGAGCGCCGCGACCGAGCGCGCCGACATCGCGCTTCTGACCGAACTGTGCCGCCGGTACCTCGGCCGCTGACGCCGGGCAAAGCCGATTGCCGGTGGCGCGGCGCCGTGCCAGGAATCGGCCGTTGTTCGTGCAGAGGAAGAGCAATGGCGAGACGTCTGACCGGCGTTATGGCAGCGATCGCCGGTCTCATCGGTGCCGGCGCGGCGTCGGCCGCCGGCGACTGGCCGCTCCCGATCTTCGACACCCACATGCACTATAGCCAGCCGGCGTGGACGGCGTACCCGCCGGCCGCAGTGGTCAAGGCAATGGACGAGGCCGGGGTGCCGCGGGCCCTGGTATCGTCGACCCCGGACGACGGCACACTCGCGCTCTACCGCCACGATCCGAGCCGGTTTACGCCCGAACTCCGGCCCTACCGAGAGGGCGTCGGGCTCGCCAACTGGACCGAGGCGCCGGGCACCGTCGAGTACATCGACGAGCGGCTCCGCATCGGCGGCTACAAAGGGATCGGCGAGTTTCACCTTCACGGTGAAGAGCAGGCGCGGACGCCGATCATGCGGGCCGTGATCGAACGTGCGGTCCGGCATGGGCTCTACCTCCACATTCATTCGGGAGCCGGGCCGATTCACGCGGTTTACGCGGTCGATCCGGCCGTCAAGGTGCTTTGGGCGCACGCCGGCATGAGCGAACCAGCCAACGTCGTCAGCGAAATGCTGGGCCGCTACCCGACCCTCGTCACCGAAGTCTCGTTCCGCGCCGGCGATATCGGCGCCGGGGGTCTCGATCCGGCGTGGAAGGACGTGCTGCTCGCCTATTCCGACCGCATCATGATCGGTACCGACACCTACGTGACCGCTCGCTGGGGCGACTACAAGCGCTTGATCGAGGAGCACCGGGCCTATCTCTACAAGTTGCCGCGCGAAGCGGCCGAGGCGATCGCCTACAAGAACGCCGTGCGCCTGTTCGGCGACGGCGGCCGCCGGGAGTTCCAGCCGCGCTAGCGGCCGCCCGATCGTCGACGACCGTTGACAGCCCGGTGCGCTCTTTCGACACTCGGCGGCGGACGGCCAACCCGGCCGCGGGGGAGGACAGGATGATCAACCGATTGCTGAGATTGGCCGCGGTTGCGGTCGCCGCGAACGCGATCACGGGCGTCGCCGTTGCGGCCGAGGAGAAAGTCCTCAACGTCTACAACTGGTCCGACTACATCGCCGACGACACGTTGAAGCGGTTCACCGATAAGACCGGCATCAAGGTCAACTACGACGTTTACGACTCGAACGAGATTCTCGAGGCCAAGCTTACTGCCAAGAAGTCGGGCTACGACGTCGTGTTCCCGTCGGCGACGCCCTATCTGCAGCGGGCGATCCAGGCCGGGTTGGTGCGCAAGCTCGACCGCGCCAAGATTCCCAACTACGCCAAGGTCGACCCCAAGGCGCTCGCCCAGATCAAGGTCGCCGACCCCGACAACGCCTACGCCATCCCCTACATGATGGCCGGCACCGGCGTCGGTTATAACATCGAGAAACTGAAGCAGCTTCTGCCCGATGCACCGATCGGCAGCTTGGCGCTCTTGTTCGACCCCAAGGTGCTGTTCAAGATCAAGGGGTGCGGCGTCACCCTGCTCGATGCCGCCGAGGAAGTGTTCGCGGCCGCGCTCGCCTACAGCGGCAAGAACCCGACCTCGACCGCGCGCGACGATTTGAAGCTCGCGGTCGACGTCGTCACCAAGGCGCGCCTCAACTACCGCTACATCCACTCCTCGGCTTACATCAACGACCTAGCCAACGGCGCGACCTGCGTTGCGATGGGCTACGCCGGCGATCTCGTCCAGGCGCGCGACCGCGCCCGCGACGCCAAGAACAAGGTCGAGATCGGAATTTTCCTGCCCAAGGAGGGCGCGGCCTTCAACATCGACGTGATGGCGATCCCGGTCGACGCGCCGCATCCCGAGAACGCGCACCTCTTCATCGACTTCCTGCTGACGCCCGACGTCATCGGCGCGATCTCGAACAAAGTCGGCTACGCTAACGCCGTGCCCGAGGCGCGCGCCCACATGGACAAGGCGATTTTCGCCGACCCGGTCATCTACCCGCCGGCCGGGGTCAAACTCTATCCGATCGAACTGGTGCCGCCGGAATTCGAGCGCGAGCGCAACCGCGAGTGGTCGAAGGTCAAGGCCAAGCGCAAGTAGCCGCCGTCCGCCGCGTCGGGCCGGCCGCGCGATGATCGCGATCGAGGGGCTGTCCAAGAGCTACGGTGGCGTCCGTGCGGTCGAGGACGTGTCGCTCGCCGTCGCGGCCGGCGAGTTCTTCTCGCTGCTCGGTGCCTCGGGCTGCGGCAAGACCACGCTGTTACGTCTGATTGCCGGGCTCGATCGGCCCGATGCCGGTCGCGTTGCGATCGACGGTGTCGACATGACCGAGGCGCCGCCGTACGAGCGGCCGGTCAACACGGTGTTCCAGAGTTATGCACTGTTTCCGCACATGTCGGTTCGCGCCAACGTGGCGTTCGGGCTCAAGCAAGAAGGGATCGATAGCGCAGCAGTCGCCGCGCGCGTCGCCCAGGCGCTTCGGATCGTTCATCTCGAGGGCTTCGATCGCCGAAAACCCCACGAGCTGTCGGGCGGGCAGAAGCAGCGGGTCGCGCTCGCCCGCGCCTTGGTCAAGCGGCCGAAAGTGGTGCTTCTCGACGAGCCGATGGCGGCGCTCGACAAGAAGCTCCGCGAAAAAACCCGGTTCGAACTGAAGTCGATCCAGCACGAGGTCGGGCTCACCTTCATCATGGTGACCCACGATCAGGAAGAAGCGATGGCGCTTTCGGATCGGATCGCGGTGATGGACGCCGGGCGCATCGTCCAGGTCGGTTCGCCGCGCGACATTTACGACCGGCCCGCCAACGCGTTCATCGCCGGCTTCATCGGCGACGCCAATTTTTTCGACGCGACCGTGAGCGCGACGGCGAACGCCCTACTGACGCTCGCCGCGCCCGAGGTCGAGCGCGTCTTGACCGCCCCGGACGGCGGGTTTCGCGTCGGCGAGAAGGTGCGGCTGATGGTCAGGCCCGAGCATCTCGCGCTCGGCACCGAGCGTCCCAACGGCAACGCGCTTCGCGCGCGGATCGAGGCGATCGCGTTCCTGGGCGACGCTTCGGCAGTCGAAGTCCGGACCGCGGCCGGCCGCCCGCTCAGCATCCGCACCGCGCGCCGCGATCTGCCCCCCGCGGGAAGCGAGATTTGGGTGTCGTGGCCGGCCGAGGCGGGAATCGTCCTTAAGTCATGATCCCGAGCGCGACCGCGAACGCTCTCCGCCGCGCGCTGGTCGTCGGCCCGCCCTACCTCTGGCTGCTCGCGTTTTTCGTGGCACCGTTCGCGATCGTGATCGCAATCAGCCTGACCGATCCGGCGGTGCGTGCGCCGCCCTATACACCGCTGCTCGCCGCCGACGGGGCCTTCCAAGGCGATCTCGACAACTATGCGACCGTGTTGGGCGATTCCTACTACGCCGCCGCGCTCCTCGATTCGCTCCGCATCGCCGCCGTCGCCACGTTCTTCTGCCTGCTGCTCGGCTACCCGATGGCCTACGCGATCGCGCGCGCGGCGCCGGCCGCCAAGCTCGCGCTCCTGCTCGCCGTCATGCTGCCGTTCTGGACCTCGTTTCTGATCCGCGTTTACGCCTGGATCGGACTCTTGAACAGCAACGGCCACATCAACGAGTGGCTGATTGCGCTCGGCGTAATCGAAGAACCGCTCGCGCTGCTTTACACCGATTTCGCCGTCTATATCGGCATCGTCTACGCCTATCTGCCATTCATGGTGCTGCCGATTTTCGCAGTGCTCGAGCGGCTCGATCGCGCGCTGCTCGATGCCGCCGCCGACTTGGGCGCCAGGCCGTGGCAAGCATTCGTGCGCGTGACGCTGCCGCTCTCGTTTCCCGGCATCGCCGCCGGCAGCTTGCTGGTCTTCATCCCGGCGATCGGCGAATTCGTCATTCCCGAGCTCTTGGGCGGTTCGGATTTCGTCATGGTCGGGCGCGTCCTGTGGACGGAAGCGTTTTCGAACCGCGACTGGCCAATGGCGGCTGCGGTGGCCGTTGCGCTGCTCGTGCTGGTCGTGGCGCCGGTCGCCTGGCTCGACCGTAAAGTCGCGCCGAAAGTAATGGCACGCCCGTGATGAGCCGAGCGGCCCGCCGATGACACGCGTCCGTTTCTCGCTGCCGCTGACGGCGCTGGTGTTCGGCTATGCCTTTCTCTATGCCCCGATCGCCGTTCTGGTGGCGTTCTCGTTTAACGAGTCGCGCGCGGTCGCGGTATGGGGTGGGTTCTCGTGGCGCTGGTACGGCGCGCTTCTCGACAACGCCCCGCTCCTCGGCGCCGCCTGGCTCTCGCTCGAGATCGCAGCCACGAGCGCAACTGCCGCGGTGGCACTCGGCACCCTCGCCGCCTACGCGATCGTGCGCTACCGCCGCTTTCCCGGGCGCGGCCTGTTCGCCGGACTCGTGCTGGCGCCTTTGGTGATGCCCGAAGTGATCGTCGGGCTCGCGCTGCTCCTCCTGTTCGTCTGGCTCGAGTCCTGGCTCGGCTGGCCCGCCGGCCGAAGCGCGCTCACGATCGGGATCGCCCACACCACGCTCGCGATCGCCTACGCCGCCGCGGTCGTCCGGGCTCGTCTCGTGCAACTCGATCCCGATCTCACCGCCGCCGCCGCCGACTTGGGCGCACGGCCGTTCGCGGTGTTCCGCTCGATCACGCTCCCCCTGCTCGCGCCGGCGCTGGCCGCGGCGTGGCTCTTGGCCTTCACGCTCTCGCTCGACGATCTGGTGATCGCGAGCTTCGTCTCCGGGCCGGGGTCGTCGACGCTGCCCCTGGTCGTGTTCTCGAGCGTCCGCCTGGGGGTGAGCCCCCAGATCAACGCCCTTGCCACCTTGTTCCTGGTCGCGGTCGGGTCGGCGATCGCGCTGGCCGGTATCCTGATCTACCGGCGCGAGCGGCGGCGGTTGCGACCGGCCGATTGAGGCCGAGATAGTTTAGATATAAAGTAATTCTCCATGTGGCGCCCTGCGCAACGGATTCGCTGGAAGCCCGACCCCGGCGCGTGGCCGAGCGCGGCCGAAGCCGCGGCATCGCGCCTGTTCAGCCCGGTCGCGGTCGGTCCGCTCACGCTGCCGGCGCGGACCTGGGTCCCGGCGATGGTGCCGTGGCGCGCGACCGACGCCGGCGAAGTCACCCCGGCCGTGCTCGCCTGGTACGAGCGCTTCGCGCAAGGCCGCCCCGGCGGCATGGTGGTCGAGGCGACCGGGATCCGCGACATTCCATCGGGGCCGCTGTTGCGGATCGGCAACGACCGTTTCGTGCCCGGCTTGGCCCAACTCGCCGAGACGGTGAGGCGCGCGAGCGGCGGCTCCACCAAACTTTTCATACAGATCATCGATTTTCTCAGCATTCGGCGGCGGCCGGCGCGCGAGCGATACTTGCGCGAGTTCCTGCGGCTCACACCCGCGCATCGCGACCGGCTGGGCGCCGGCGGTTCGAGCGATGGCGAGGTGCGCGAGCGCCTGGTCGCGAAAACCGACGAGGAACTGGCCGGGATCTTAAGTCCGCGCGAGCACGAAGCGCTGCGCATGGGCTCCCGCGAACGCGTTACCGATACCGACCTCGCCCACATCCGCGACCTGCCGAAGGTCCTCCCCGACCTCTTCGCCGCCGCGGCCAAACGCGCCGAGTCCGCCGGGTTCGATGGCGTCGAGCTTCATTATGCCCACGCCTACACCATGGCCTCGTTCCTCTCGGCCTTGAACGACCGCACCGACGGTTATGGCGGCGCATGCGAAAACCGGGTCCGGCTTCCGCTCGAAGCCTATGCCGCGGTCCGCGCCGCGGTGGGGCGTCACTTCGCGGTCGGCTGCCGGTTCCTCGCCGAAGATTGCATCGCCGGCGGCAGCACGGTCACCGACGCCGCCTATTTCGGCGCCGAATTCGCCAAGGCCGGGACGGATTTCCTCTCGCTCTCGCGCGGCGGCAAGTTCGAGGACGCCAAGCAGCCCAAGATCGGCGAGGCCGCTTATCCCTACACCGGCCCCTCCGGCTACGAGTGCATGCCGCAATACATCTCCGACGAACGCGGGCCGTTCGGGCGCAACGTCGAACCGGCGGCCGCCATCCGCCGCTCCGTTCGCGCCGCCGGCCGCGCGACCCCGATCGTCGTGACCGGCGGCATCCACGGCTTCCACCAGGCCGAAGCGCTGCTCGCTGCCGATCAAGCCGACCTCGTCGGCTTCGCGCGCCAAAGCCTGGCCGACCCCGACTGGTTCGAGAAGGTGCGCACGGGCCGCGGCGCCGAGGTCCGGGTATGCGAGTACACCAATTATTGCGAGGCGCTCGACCAAAACCACGAGGTCGTTACCTGCAAGCTCTGGGATCGCAAGGACCTCGACGAGCCGGGCATCCTGAAGACCCCGGATGGTAAGCGCCGCATGACCGCGCCGACCTGGAAACCGCTGTAGATCGATATGTTATCGACTGACCTAGATTAAAGCCCGGTGCGGTCTGGGCGGCGTACCAATAGTTAACGTCGCAACCAAAGGAGACCGCCCGTGTCGAAAAAGATTCTCGTCGCCTATGACGGGTCGCGCGGTTCGGAAAAGACCATCGACGTCGCTGCCTCGCTCGCCGGCGGCAACGGCTCGGAGGTGTGGCTGCTCTGCGCCTACTCCTACGAGAACGTTCCGCCCGCGTTCCGGAGCTTCGCCGAGGCCGAAGGCGTCAACGATCCTGCCGAGCACCTCTACTACCGCTATCTCGTCGATCATGTGATGACGCCGGCGCGCGAGCGCTTGAAGAAAGCTGGCGTCGCCAAGGTCGAAGTCGCGCTTCAGCAAGGCGATGCGGCCGAGGTCATCGTCGATTTCGCCAAGGAAAAAGTGGTCGACACCATCGTGATCGGCAGCCGGGGCTTGAGCGACCTGGAAGGCTTGGTGTTCGGTAGCGTCTCGCACAAGGTCAACCACAACGCACCTTGTACCTGCGTGACGGTGCGCTGAGCCGGGCGCGACGACGCCGGACTTGCGATTGCAGCGGACGCATAGGATGCTCGGGTCGGTTCTCCCAAGACCCGAGGCTCTCCGCGCGTGGCGCGCCCACTCGTTCTCGTCACTTACGATGCCGATCCGGCGACGCGCGCGGTCTTCAAGGCCACGCTCGGCACGATCGCCGACCTCGCCTATTTGACCGACGCCGCTCAGGTCAACCGCGGCACACTGCTCGAGCGCGCCGAAGCGGTCGTCACCTGGAGCCCGGCCCGCGATCTTCGGCGCGAGGAATTTCGCCGGTTGACGCGGGCCAGGTTCGTGCAGCTCTTGACCGTCGGGGTCGACCACGTCCCGTTCGACTGGCTGCCGGCCGGCGCGATCGTCGCCAAGAACGCCGGTGCGTTCAGCACCGCGATCGCCGAGCATACGGTGGCGATGGCGCTGGCCGCCGCCAAACGCCTGATCCCGCAGCACGCCAAACTGGTCGCCGGCGAATTCGACATGATGAGCCGCAACCGTGTCCTCGCCGGCGGTACTTGTGCCCTGATCGGCTACGGCAGTCTCGGCCGGGCGATCGCGCGGTTGATGCGCGGACTCGGGCTCGAGATCGTCGCCATCAACCGCTCGGGAACGACCGTCGACCCGGTCGCGTTCGTCGGTACCCTGGTCGACCTCGAGCCGGCGCTCACGCGCGCCGACGTCATCGTTGTGGCGCTGCCGCTGACGCCGGCGACCCGAGGGCTGTTCGGCGCGCGCGAACTCGGCTGGATGAAGGACGATGCCATCCTGGTCAACATCGCCCGCGCCCACGTCGTCGACGAAGACGCGCTCTACGCGCGCCTGGTTCGCACGCCGACGTTTCAGGCCTGCCTCGATGTGTGGTGGGTCGAGCCTTACCGCGACGGCGTGTTCCGCATGAAGCACCCGTTCCTCGAGCTCCCGAACGTGCTGGGCTCGCCGCACAATTCCTCGGTCGTGGCCGGCGGCCTCGAAGAAGCGGTCCAACTCGGCGCCGACAATGTGCGCCGCTTTCTCGCGACCGGCGCTTACGACTATCTCGTTCCCGACGACGAGCGGCTGCCGCTCGCGGTCTGAGGTGCTACAGCCTCAGCGCGACATCAGAACCGGGATCTCGGCGTTTTCGAGCACGTGCTGGGTGGCACCGCCCAACACCACGCTCAAGCGCGCTTCGCACTTGGGGGTCGGCATCGAGGTGGACGAGGACAGTCGAAAGACTCATGCGTGGCTACCTAACGCTGAACGGGCGGGATAAAATCGATCATCGACGCTGCCGCGGCTTTGATCAAGATCAACCGTGTCGGGTGCGGCTATGCCACCGCGTTCCGGAGCAGATAGACGGCGATGTCGGCGGGCTTGATCTTGACGTCGCGAAGTTCGCCGCCATCGAGCGTCTGCTGCACATAGATCGCCTTCTCGACGTTCTCGATCTTGACCCGAAACAGGCCGCGTGCGCCGCGGATCTTCGGATAGTAAGTGGGGTCGACTTCTCGTTCCCGGCGCGCGATCTTTTCGACGGTCGTGGCCTCATCGGCGGCTTCGACCTTTTCCTTCTTCAAGACTTTCCAGTCGGTCTGCCCGGCGAATCCCTCGGCGTTGTACGCCGCGACCGCCTCCTCGGCCTTACCGGCCGCGACCCCGACCTTGAAGACGTGCTTGGAGAGGCCGACTTCGCCGGCCCATTCGGCGAGCGCTTTGCTATAGGCGACGAAAACGACCGGCATGGCACCTCCCCGCGGTCACCATACACGAACGTGCCGGCGCAATCGATTGGCGTTAGACGAACGCGGTGTGGTCGAGGTCGAGCGACAGATTGTCGTCGAGGGCGCGATTCTTGGCAGCGGCCACGCAGTGGTGGCGGCAGTCGCGGGCCGGGTTGAGCATCGCCAGCCGGTTGCGATTTTCGGCTGAAAACCAAAACTCGCGGAAGCGGCGGCCTTTGCGCGAGCCCAACGCGCCGGGGGCGGTGTAAGCCTTGTCCTGGCAGGTGAAAACCATCCGATCGGCGCTCGACGGATTCGGCGAAGTACGGGTAGATCAGCGGCTCGCCGCCGCCCGAGAACGTCACCGCTTCGACCCCCATGGCGATCAAGTCATCGACGATCTCCGCCATTTTTTCGCGCGGAATGCGGT
>Ga0194131_10003144_pt1 | contig 26353 bp, 19 predicted proteins | sample TA2KigO120mmetaG_FD_148631 | JGI IMG/M metagenome (GOLD analysis project Ga0194131, IMG submission 148631) | Freshwater microbial communities from Lake Tanganyika, Tanzania - TA2015053 Kigoma Offshore 120m | ecosystem: Environmental > Aquatic > Freshwater > Lake | place: Tanzania: Lake... | reverse complement strand
GGACGCGCTCCGGACCAACGTCTTCCGCTGGCCGGTATCAAACAACGCCGTGCGCGCGTTTGTTCGCGGACCCGGAGGTCTGATCGGCGACACGGCGATCAACACCGACTTCCCGTACCCACAGAGCTACCAGTGGACCCTGACGGTGCAGCGCGTCTTGACCGCGGGATTCGTGCTCGAGACCGGATACCTGGGAACGCGCGGGATAAACCTGATGATGGTGCGGTTTTGGAATCCGCCGGATCGCGTGACGGGCGTGCGTCCCTACCCCGGATTCACCGAGTTCCGGTATCGCGACGCGGGCGAGCACACGCACTATCACTCCTGGCAGTCGACGCTGCGGCGGCGGTGGGCGAATGGATTCAGCTTCAACGTGAACCACACGTTCTCAAACAGCATGTCGTACACCGATGAAGCGAGCCTGCTGTTGCCGGGATCGGTGCAGGACATTCATAACGTCCGCGCCGACAAGGGTCCGCCGAACGGGGATGTGAGGAACCGATTTGTTTCGGACTTCATCTACGAGCTGCCGTTCGCGCGAGCGTCGAGCCGCCTGGTGCGGAACGCCGCGGCGGGCTGGCAGGTGGCGGGAATCCTCACCGCTGAGACTGGCCAGCCATTCACGATTACGCAGCCTTCCGGACTTCAGGGCAGCCGCCCGGACTACACGTCGGGGTCTCCGATGCTCGATAATCCCACTGCGACGCTGGTCCACATCAATACGGAGGCGTTCGCGCGGGTGCCGCTGGCCCCGGCGAGCGGACTGCCGGTAAGGGCGGGCAACATTGGCCGCAACGCGCTGCGGCAGGTGGGCCTGTGGACGCTTGACTTGTCGCTGACCAAGCGGCTGTTCCTGACCGAGAGGGTCCAGGCCAAACTGGCGGCGGACTTGATCAACGCGTTCAATCACACGAATCTGAGCTCGCTGCAGACCAACATTACGGCGGGGACGTTCGGACGGTATCAGGGGACTCGGGGAGCGAGAGTGGTGCAGCTCGAATTGAGGTTGTGGTTCTGATTCGTTACTTGGTCACCGTGAAGGACATCTGTCCGCGGCAACCTTAGCAATCCAGTCGAAAAGACCGCGGTTCACGTACATAGCCAGACCGCAACGAGCCTCATGCCCCCATGTTACGCTGAGCGAGGAGATCCCATGTACCGCACACTCTTCATAGCGCTCATCCTGTCCGGACTTGCGCACGCGCAGACGTTCCGGGCCGGAGCCGCCACCAGCAACATCACTCCGCCGCTCGGATCCGGGATCGTCGGGGGCTGGAGCGCGCCGCCCGCCACGCATATCCATGACGAACTGCACGCGCGCTGCCTCGTGCTCGACGACGGCACGACGCGGCTGGTTTTCGTCGTGGTCGACAGCGTTTCGGTGAACCGTGAGGTGTTTGACGAGGCCAAGCGCCAAGTCCAGTCCGCCACGGGGATCCCTCCGGCGAACATGATGATGTCGGCGACGCACACACACTCGGCGTCGAGCGCTCGGGGCGAAAACGCGATGGTGGTGGGACCGCCGCTGGACGAATACCAGAAATTCCTGGTCCGGCGGATTTCGGATGGCGTCCGGCGGGCGGTTAACAACCTGGAGCCGGCGCGGATCGGGTGGGGAACCGGCAAGGTTCCGCAGCATGTGTTCAACCGGCGATGGCTGCTGAGGGACGGGCAGACGGCGCCGAATCCGTTCGGCGGGCGCGACCGGGCGGTGATGAATCCCGGTGGTTATCGAGACCGGCTTCTCAAACCCGCGGGCCCGGTGAACCCGGACGTCTACTTCCTCTCGCTCGAGTCGGTGAGCGGCCGCCCGATCGCGCTGCTGGCCAACTACTGGCTGCACTACGTGGGTGGCGTGGGCGCGGGTCACATCTCCGCCGACTACTTTGGCGCGTTCGCCGGCCGGATCCAGGAGTTGCTCGGCGCGGACCGCCAGGATCCGCCCTTCGTCGGCATCCTCGCCAACGGCCCGTGCGCCGACGTCAACAACAATAACTACGGCGCCACCACGCCCGCGCCGCGATACAAGCCGTACGAGAAGATCCACATCGTCGCGAACGATGTCGCGCAGGAGGTGTTGCGCGTGCGGAAGACGATCACGCATCGCGATTGGGTACCGCTGAAGGCCGCGGCGTCGGAGCTTGCGCTGGCGATGCGGCATCCGTCGCCGGAGATGGTGGAGCGTGCGCGGGGGATTGTGGCGCAGCCGAAGTCCGGGAACCCGGATCCGCTGCATGTGGAGATCTACGCGCGCCGCACGCTCGATGCATCCAAGTGGCCCGACAACGTCAACATCGTGCTGCAGACGTTTCGCATCGGTGATGTTGGCATCGCCGCGATTCCCTTTGAGACGTTCACGGAGACGGGTCTGGAGATCAAAGCGAAGAGTCCGTTCAAGGACACGTTCACGATCGAGCTTGCCAACGGCGGGCTCGGCTACTTGCCGACGCCGGAACAGCACGAGTTGGGCGGCTACGAGACATGGCTGGGGACGAACCGGGTCGAGCGGGAGGCGTCGCGGAAGATTGTCGCGACGGTCATGGATCTGTTCGGGAAGGTCAAGTAGCGGTCCAGCGCGCTTCTCCTCAGGTAGCCCACGGCTGTCTCCCTTTGCTCCATCAGTCCACTGCTTGGCCACGGGGTCACCGCAGGCGTGAATCCACTGCCTCCTCTTAATATCGGGATCCAGGGTCTATCGCGGACTGAGCAGCCGCACGACACTCGGATACTTCATCCCGCGTGCGATCTCTGCCGCTTGCCCCACCTGCTCCGGACTTGCACCGGCATCCAGGATGATCTTCACCGCCTCCGCCATCAGCGCTTCCCGATCCTCCGCCTGCGCATCGACCCATGCTTTGCCACTTCCCTGCCCTAACGCCGCCATCAGCGCGGGAATCGCATCGGACCGCTCGTGGTATCCCTTCATTTCGACGACGTACCGCGAAGTGTGCACGAACTTGGGATCCGCCCCGTACTTCAACAACAAGCGCATCACCTCCGGCTGGGTGAACCGGGCGGCGAGCCAGAACGGCCGCGCGCCCACCAGCGGTGGCGGGAAGTGATAGTCGGTTGACGAACGCCGGGTCGGGGTCCACGTCCGGAGCGCTTCGTTGGGATTCGCGCCCCGTTCGAGCAGCGCTTGGACCAGCCGCGTGTCCCGCCGCATGATCGCGATGTGCAGCGCCGTGAATCCGGCTCCGGCGCGGTTGGGATCAGCGCCCTTAGCCAACAGGTACGCCGCGAGATCCGTGAATCCGGAATGCGCCGCGTAAACGAGCGCGCTGACTCCCCATGCGTCCGCGTCGTTCACGTTGGCGCCGGCCTCGACCAACAGCCGCGTGGATTCGTAATCCCCGGAGCGCGCGGAAAACACGAGAGCCGTCTGGCCGCCGTGCGGAATTTCCTTGTTATTCGCCGGATATCCGTGAGGCGGCACCGCCATCATCTGTTTCCATTCAGCCGATCGCGCATGAATGTCCGCCTTGTGCTCCAGCAACGCCTTCACCACAGCGGGATACTTGCGCGAAGCGGCCCACATGAGCGCGGTCTGATCGCGTGTCGACCGCGCGTTGGGGTCCGCTCCCTTTGCCAGCAGCAATGCCGCGGCCTCGGTGAATCCTCCGCGGGCGGCCGCCATCAGTGGAGTCTCGCCCTTGAGCAGCTTGGCGTTCGGATTCGCACCGCCGTCCAGCAGCCGCTTCACGAGCGGAGCGCTTCCGTTCTCGGCAGCAAGCCACAGCGGAGTGACACCGAGATCCGTCGCCGCGTTCACGTCCGCGCCCGACCGGATCAAAGCGTCGGCCTTGGCAACGTCGGCGCGATAGGCAGCCTCGTGCAGTGGCGTGGCCCACAACAGCAGGAATGCGAGGCTCATCGCGGCTACACCGAGCCGAGCGGATCAACCGGCAGCCGGCCGGTGCTTCCACCGATGCGGTCCACGGGTACGCCCATCCGGTCCATCAGCGTCACCAATAGATTCGCGATTCCCGGCTTCTCCGGGAATACGAGATGGCGGCCGCCCTTGAGTGTCCCGGCGCCACCGCCCACCAGCAGCAACGGCAGGTTGTCACCAGAGTGCCGGCTCGAGTTGGAAATGCCCGAGCCGTAAAGGATCGTCATGTGGTCGAGCAGCGATCCGTCCCCGTCTGGCGTCGCGCTGAGCCGTTCGAGCTGCTTGGCGAGCAGCTCCGTGTGGTACCTGTTGATCTTCGACATCTGCGCCACCAACTCCGGGATGTCGTCGTGATGGGAGAGCGGATGGTGCGCTTCCGGAACACCGATCTGCGGATACGGACGCGCGCTCTGTTCCTTGCCGAGCATGAACGAGATCACACGCGTGAGTCCCGCCTGGAACGCGATGCGCTGCATCTCGAGCATGAGCGCCACGTGTTCCTCAAACACCGGCGGCGCGCCCTGGGGCTGCTCGATCACTGGAAGCGCTCTGCTGGACTGCTGCTCCGCCAGTTGCACGCGGCGCTCGACGTCGCGGACCGCATCAGCAAACTCGTTCGTCTTGGCCCGGTCACCCGGGCCGAGCTCACGCTGCAGGCCCGCAAGCTTCTCACCCACCGAGTCCAGGATGCTCTTCTGTTGGCGGAGCCGGGCCTGGCGCGCCGCGGAATCCGTGCTGCCACTGTCGCCGAAGAGCTTCTCGAACACGGCACGCGGATTCCACTCCATGGGGAGCGGCTGGGTAGGTCCGCGCCAGGAGATCGTGTGCGTGTAGACGCAGCTCAGATTGCCCGTGCAGGCGCCGGCGTTGGCGGGAGGATCGATTGCCATCTCGATCGACGGGACCTGCGTCTGGCCCGCGAAGTGGCGCGCCATCAACTGATCCATCGACACGCCCGCGATGATCTCGACCTCGTTGCGTCCACCGCGCGTGGTCCCGGTGAGGAAAGATCCCGACGCGCCTGCGTGGATGTAATTCCAGGTCGCCTTCACGCCCGACAGCACCACCATCCGGTTGCGAAACCGTGCGAGCGGCTCCAGGATCGGCGTCAGCTCGAACGCGGACCCAGCGGACGCGGGCGTCCAGTACTGCATCGCCATTCCGTTCGGCACGTAGAACGCAAGAAAGCGATGGACTGGCTTCGGTGACGATCCGGCCGGGACCATCGCGTCGAGCAGCGGCAACGCCACCGAGGCGCCGATCCCGCGAACTACGGTCCGCCGGGGCAGTGTCTTGCGTGTCAGGTACGTCATGGCTTGACTCGTCCGGAAAATGCCGGGCTTCGTACAATTCCCAGGATAATCCCGGACCAGCGGTATCCGCCGGGGGCCGCGTCCCTCACGATCGCGCGCACCGCGGGCTGGTCAGCGTGGTCGAGCCGGCGCCCCAGTGCGTAGGACATCAGCTTCTCGGTCACGGTGCGTGGAAAGCTCTCCGGATCGCGCAACAGGAAATCGCGCAATCCCGCGAGTCCTTCGATCGAGGATCCATCAGCGGTCTCACCGGCGGAATCGACCTCGTGGCCGGACTCGTCGCGCAAGCGCCATCCGCCGATTACATCGAAGTTCTCGAGCGCTAATCCGAGCGGATCAATCGCGGTGTGGCAGGCGTTGCAAGAGGCGTTGCTCCGGTGGCGTGCGAGCCGCTCGCGGATGGTCAGCGGTATTCCTCCGGGCTGCGGGGCGAGATTGGTGTCGAGCCCGGGAGGCGGAGGCGGAACTGGAAGACCGAGGATGTTGTTGAGCAGCCACTTGCCGCGGAGCACAGGCGAGGTCCGGTCCGGGTAGGATGTTGTGGCAAGCACCGCGCCGTGCCCAAGCAGTCCGCCGCGCATGCGCGGGTCAACGAACTCGACGCGCCGGAAGCGCGAGCCCGAAACGCCGGGGATTCCGTAGTGCCGGGCGAGCCGCTCATTGACGAAGGTGAAGTTCGCATTGAGCAGCGTGGCGAGCGGAGCGTCGGACCGTATGGTCTCTTCGACGAACATCCCGGTTTCGCGTTCGAACGCCTGAATCAGGCTCTCATCGTAGTTGGGGTAGCGGACCGGATCGACAACGACTTCACCCACGCGGCGCAGGTTCAGCCATTGTGCCGCGAAGCCCTCCACCAACGCGTGCGCTGCCCGCGGATCGGCGAGCATCCGCAGGACTTCACGATCGAGCGCCCCGGGACGGGACAGCTCCCCACGTTCCGCGGCACGCAGCAGTGCTTCGCCGGGAATGCTGCTCCACAGGAAGAAGGAGAGGCGCGACGCAATCTCGACATCGGTTAATGGACGGCCGGGACGATGGAGGCGCAGCAGGAAATCCGGATCCACGAGGAGCCGCTCGAGCGCGAGCTGGATGCCCTGGTTGAAGCTGCCATTGCGGCGCCCTTGTTCGAAGAACTTGAGCAGAGTCGTGCGCTCGGCTTCCGTGGGCGCACGCCTGTAGGCAAGGCGCGCCAGCCGCGTGAGGATCGATGCCGCGCAGGGACGCTCCTCCACTTCTGACACTGGTGTGCACGTGAAGATCGCACGGCGGCTCGGCGTGTCCGGCGTGGGACCACCGGTTTCGATCGGCCCCGTGATGTCGACGCGGCCCACGTTGGCATGGTCCATGTAGACTTGGTCATTCGCGATCACGCGTCCCCGCTGAAGCGGCTGGGGAAGGCCCTCCGGCTCAAACATCTCGCGCACGAACGACACCGCCACGGTATGCGGACCAGCGGTGACGCGCGCACGGGCTTCGAGCCCCGCGTCCCCCGTGAGCTGCATGTACTGCTCCCACTCGGGATCGCCCGCGTAGCCAGGTTCGCCGTCTCCTGCGTAGCTCGCTCCCGCCGCCCGTCCCTTCGCGCTACCGCCAACCGTGAACCGTTGGATCAGGAGGCCGTCCACGCGGATCTCGATCTGTTGCGGCCAGCCCGCGCCTTTCAAATAGTCTTGATATTGGCGCTGCAGTTTCGTTTTGATCAAATAAACGCCGGACACCGGAAAATTGTGCCGGACTCCAATCCCGCCGCGCGTGCCATATGGCAGGAGCTCGCTCTGGCGGTCCTGCTGCAGCACGTGCTTGGGCATCTCGAAAGTGTCGGTCCGCGGCGCGGATGGCGGCAGTCCCACTGCGAGGCGAGTCACCTGGCGCGCGACCGAGAGGTACCGCTCAACGTGTGCGGTCGAGATGGACAGCGATCCACCGAAGTTGTCAAAGCTGCCGTCGGCGGTCTCGTCACCAGGAAGCTGTGGCTTCACGTCGATGTCCAGCGCCAGCAGGTCCCGGATGGCACTGTTGTACTCGACGCGATTCAACCGGTGCACCGCGGGAGGTGGCTGGTGGACTGGATTCGCTGCCCATGCGCGGTCAGCCAAGGCTTCGAGATGTGCGACGGTATCGCGATATACAGCGCGGTTTGGCCGCGGGAGTCCGGGTGGAGGCATGGATCCGGCACGGAGGCGCGCGATCACGGCTTCGAGAGAGGCTCCCGTGGGATCGGCGTCAAGTGTGAGCGCTCCCGCGCGAGTCCGCTGGTTGTGGCAGGAGGTGCAATAGGAGGCGAAGAAGGCACGGGGATCGGCTGCGCAAAGCGGAAGCGCCAGTATCGCGGCAATCAGCCGTGGGGCCGCGGCCATCACTTGAGTCTACTGCAACATTCGCGAAAGCTGGCGGCGGTGCATCCACACCAGGCCGGCGGAAGCCACGAAGACGGAGAGGGCGAGCGCGAACAGCTCACCCTTGTCGCCGACCGCTTCAATCCTAATGCCAAGCTGTGTGAGATGGCTGACGATCGCACCAGAGATCACACCAAGCGCCAGCAGCGCGCCGATCGCAACCGTGGGTGTGTAGAGGATGAGCGCCGAGGCGACAAGTTCGATGATCCCCGTGCCGATGCGGCCCCACGGCTCGAGTCCGAGGGTCCGGAAGATGTACACGGACTCGGCTGCACCGGTGAATTTGAAGAATAGAGTCTGCAGCAGAATGCCCACGGAAGTGAGCCGTAGGACCCAACTGAGGATCGAGGATGGGCTGTCTTGCATCATGAGAGAGTTGCTCCTGTGAGAGTGTCGTGGTGGCGCATGAACTGCGCGGCTTCGTCCTTGCCGAGGTAGCGCTCGAGCAGGCGTGGTTCGGTGCGGGTAAGGTCGACGACGATGAGGCCGTCGATGACGTCTGAGAAGTCCGGATCGAGATTGAATCCCAGCAGGCGGCCGCCGAGCTTCAAATAGTGCCGCAGCAACACCGGCATTCCGGGCGCGTGCTGTTCCAGCGGCGCCGGTGATTGCCGGTGAGGAACTGGATGGCGCGCGCGCACAAGAGACGCAAGCTCACACCACCAGGCGTATTTTTCGAGGTAGGAGACGATCGCCTCCCGCGCCCCAGCAGAGTAGTCGTTGCTGATGCTCACGGCACCGAACAGAACCTTGTACCGCGGGTTCCGTGCGATGAAGCGTCCGATGCCGTTCCAGAGCAGCAACAGCGCCGAGTACGTGCGCTGATATTCGACGCACAGGAAGGAGCGTCCGAGCTCTACCGCGGGTCCAAGCTGGTCGAGGAACTGTTGTGAGTATTGGAACAAGGTCGCTGTGTATAGGCCGCCGGCGCCGCAATCTGTGGGACACAGGCGGTATCCACCGGCGATGCGTCCGCGCACGGCGTCCCAGAGGATCAAGTGCTGATAGTGGGCGTCGAAGCGGTCGAGGTCGATCTCCTGGCCCGTGCCCTCGCCCGCCGCGCGGAAGGTGATCTCGCGGAGCCGTCCGGTCTCACGCAGCAACGCCGGAATTTCACGGGCATGCGCGAGGTACACGGCGAGACCGCCCGAGCTTGCGAGTAGCCGGTCAGGGGGCAACGCCGCGATCTCCGCGGCAAACGGATCCGGGTAGTGTGATCCCGGAATCCAATCAGCGCGGGGTTGAATCAACTGCGTGTTCACGCAGATTCAATCCGTGCCGCGTGAAAGCTTATTCCCGCACGGGCTCGATCGACTCGGCGCGCAGCGTCGTCAGTTGGTCCCAGCGCGTGAGGCGGCCTGTGATCGTGACTGGCTCGGCCACGTGGTCCAGCGGCGGCCTCGCGCCTGTGAGCAGCAATATACGGCGGGCTCCGGTTTCATCACGTGCAAGGAACGTGGCGGGAACTCCACCGCTCAGGCAACGTACCGCGCAGTCGCGATGCACTTTGCCCCGGCCGGGGTTCATCACACCGAGATGGCACTTGCTGTCGGCGATTTCACCGGTGAGCGTGACGGAACCGAGATCCTGTTCGCGCGGCGCCACAACTGGACCGCCCAGTGGCTCGATCGACGGAAGAATCTCCAGCATACGGATTCCATCGTGCTCGATCAATGCGCCGCGTATCCCTACGTTTCGCTGGTCAAAGCGCGCGGCGAGCGAATTCGCGCCATGCTTGCCTTCGGCCACGAGCAGGATTCGCTGGCCTTCCGCAAGCAGTGATGGGACGGGGTGCGCCGCAAGAGTGCCTGTGTAGTCTCGATAGACGCCGAACTCGAACCGGCTGTTGTCAAACGGCGCGCGCCAGGCCGCAAGGGTCCACGCAAGGCCGGCCGCGAGAAGCGCAGCCACGGTCACGGCGGTGCGTGTGAATCGCGCCTGGGCAGCCGTCTGCCGCGGCACATATCCTACATAGAACTCATCCGTCATGGCGCACCGGTTGCGGGTGGACCCACACCTTTCCGCTGTCCACGCGGCACCGGTAGGCTGGCACGCGGTCCTGGAACGGCGGCGGCGACATGCCCGTGTCCGGGCGGAACTGATATCCATGCCATGGGCACGTCACGCAGCCATCGATGATGCGTCCTTCTCCCAGCGGTCCATTCTGATGGGCGCAGACGTTGGAGATCGCATACGGCTTGCCCTCGTGTTTGAAAATGGCGACACGCTCGGCTCCAATCATGGCGACGGTGGCGCGGCCCTCGGGGATGGCGTCGAACTCGCAAGCAGCCACGAACCCGTCGTGGGTGCGCGCGGGCAGTGGCGAGTCGCGGCGGCGCTCATGGATCCCGGCGGCAAGGTGGAGTCCGGCGACGATCGTAAGTCCTGCGCCTGTGAGAACCGCTGGCCACACGCTCGCGGCCGACTGCAGCGCGCCAAACGCGACATGGGCGACCAACAGCCCGTAGGCGGCATAGACCAGCATGTGCAGCCGCTTCCAGACGGGCGGTGTCAATGTGTGCAGCCAGAAGTCATGGCTGGTGGCCGCCATCAGGAACAGGATCAGCAGCGCCAGGAGTCCCAGTTGCTGAAACGGGAACGCGCTCAGGGAATTGACGCGCGTGTTGCTGCTGAGCAGGCTCACCAGGGGATTCTCGTCACCGGACGAATGAAACTGGATAATCGAGAAAACTCCGTGAGCGGCGGCCGTGAGGAACATCGTCACGCCCATGTGACGCCGGTTGTAGAGGAGCGGCAAGAAGCGCTTGTCGAGGCGGCACAGCGGTCCGATGCACAGGATCAGGTGCAGCATCACGAAGGCGCAGGTTCCGAGCGCGCGAATCAGGAGAGTCTCCGCCGTTGCCTCGGGATGCGTGACCGCGCCGGCGGCCACGAACAGTCCGAGAAATCCGGCGGCACCTGACGCGAGCAGCACATCGTAGACCTTCTTTTGCCGGCTCCACGTGATGGCCTGATATTGGACGCTCATGGCAGCCGCTCCCACCGCACACCGGGATTGACGGGCGTCGCATCGCGCCGGGCGCTGGCGGCCAGCACCAGGACCACGGCCAAAAACGGTGCGAGCACGCACCAGGCGCGGAGGTGGCTGTGGCGCAGAGGCCGGATCATCCCCAGCGTCCCTTCATTGCCATCGCGAGATACGGCCAGAGCGCGATCACTCCAGGCGCGATGATCAACCGGAACGGGGCTCGTGTGTGCGCCGCCGCCGGGTCAAGCTTCGCGATGCCTTTGGTGAGAAACACGATCGCGAAAATGATACCTGCCGCGCAATAAAGAACCGCCCCCCGCACCAGCCATTCCGCGGCTGCCGCGGCCATGTTATGCCTCGCGCCCATAGACGGGAATCGCCGCTCCGCTGACCTGCGACGCGCCGGGGGTGAGCAGGGTCACGATGAGGCCCGCCACCTGGCGCGGATCCACCCAGCGAGACGGATCGGCATCGGGCATCGCGCCGCGGTTTGCGGGGGTGTCCATGGTGCCGGGGAGCACGATGTTCGCCGAGATGCCGTGATCGCGGTTCTCAGACGCGATCGTACGGACGAGGCTCACGAGCGCCGCCTTCGATGCCGCATAGGCTCCGGCCATCGGCGCGGGCTCCACGGCGGCACGGCTGCCTACCGCGACGACGCTCCCGCCCCCGCCAGTGCGCATCAAGGGGATCACGGCGGAGAACAGGTAGAACGCCGAGCGGAGATTCAGGTCGAGCATGCGTTCGAACACGGCCGCATCGGTCGCGTCCACGGTTTGACCACCCGTGTAACCGCCGACCAGGTGGACGACCCCGTCAATGCGGCCGAGGCGCGTGACTGCCTGTTCCGCCAGAGCCCGGGCCGCGTCAAGGGAGCCGATCTCCGATGGAATCGCCACGAATCCAGTGCCCGGAAAATCGTTGTCGCGGATGGACCGCGAGACGCCGGCGACGCGGGCGCCCGCATCCAGGCACGCCTGCGTGACGGAAGTACCGAGCCCGCCCTTTGCGCCTGTGATGAGGATCGCGCGGTCTTGCAAAGTGTTCATTGCGTCTCCTTATTCACCCGACGACCAGGCCACACGGAATTCCGGATAGAGCGTCAGTCCACCGCAGGCAAACAGCGTCTGTCCGGTGATGTAGGAGGCCTCGTCGGAGGCGAGGAAGGCGAACACCGAGGCGATCTCGGCGGCGGCTGCGGCACGGCTCATGGGGATGTGGCTCTCGACCTCGGCTTTGGCTTTCGGGTTGTTGATCCAGGCGCTGTTGATGGGCGTGACCACGGCTCCGGGCCCGACGGCGTTCACGCGGATTCCGTGTCCAGCATATTCAAGGGCAAGCGATTTAGTCAGATTTTCCAGGCCGCCCTTGCTGACTGAGTAACTTAGGTACTTGGGCTTAGGAATGACTTCGTGGACGCTGGAGTTATTCAGGATCACGCCGCCTTCACCGCGGGCGAGGAAATGCCGGATCGCTTCGCGCGAGCACAAGAAGGGCCCGCGAAGGTTCACAGCGAGGATCCGGTCAAAGTCCGACGCTTCAATCTCATGGCTCGGGCTGGGCTTCTGGATGCCGGCGTTGTTGATCAGCACGTCGAGCTGGGGCCACTCGCCGAGGACATAGCGGAACATTTCGCTTACTTGTCCCTCGTCGGCCACGTCGGCCTGGATGATGAGGTGTTTTCCGGAACCGGCCTCTTCCGCCATCGCGCGCGTTTCCTCAGCGCCGCCGGACGGGCCGCGGTAGTTGATGGCGACGTTCGCGCCTTCCCTGGCGAAGCGGATCGCGATCGCCTGGCCGATGCCGGAGGAGGCTCCGGTGATCAGCACGTTCTTCCCTGTCAATCGGCTCATAGGTCTCCTGTGGTTGTTCTGTTTGACCAGTATATCCGCAGGAGCCCTGCTTCTATTCCGGCAGGCAACGGACGGATGGTACACTGCGCAGTATGCGATCCCTGGCCGTCCTGCTCATTACCGCCGCGGTGTGTTCCGCGCAGTCCAAGAAGGCTCCGGGCAAGGCGGAGCAGCCGAATCCGGCGTATCGCGTGGTGGAGGACGTTCCGGGGCTGCCGCGGGCGCTGATCATCGGTGACTCGATTTCGATGGGCTACACGGAGCCGGTGCGGAAACTGCTTGAGGGCAAGTTCAATGTCCACCGGATTCCGACCAACGGCGGTCCGACGATCCGCGGGATTGAGCAGTTGGAGAGCTGGATCACGGCGCCAAAGCAGTGGGATCTGATCCACTTCAACTTCGGGCTGCACGATCTGCGGCAGGACGCGGCGGGCAAACGGCAGGTCCCGCTGGGGGACTACGAGAAGAATCTGCGCCAGATCACAGCGCGGTTGAAGAAGACCGGGGCGAAGCTGGTATGGGCGTCGACCACGCCGGTGCCTGAGGGCAAGGTTGAGCCGCCGCGGAGCGATGCCGATGTGGTCGCCTATAACGCCGTTGCCCGGCGGGTGATGGAGGAGCATGGGGTCAGCATGCTCGACCTGTATTCGCTGGCGCTGCCACGGCTGGGTGCGATCCAGCGGCCGGTGAACGTCCATTTCACGGATGCGGGCTCGGACGAGCTGGCCGGCCATGTGGCGGCGGTCTGGAAGAAGTTGGTTTCCTCCGGGAGATGACGCAGGAGCGCTAAGGCGTTTTCGCAACTGGCCGGGTCAGGCGGTCCGCGCGATAGTTTCGCCTGAGGCCCGTTGTGCTCGCCTGCGTCCGGACTTGCCTTGCCGCTGCTCGCGGCGGAACAGGCTTCGGACCTGGCGTCGCTCGACCTGGAAGACCTGATGAACATCCAGGTCCGGTCGGTGGGGCGGAAACAGCAGGTTCAGCTCCGCTCCTCGGTCGACCTGAGCCGGAAGACAACGCTCACACGAGGTTTGCGTGGCGGCCTGTCCGGCGGGTCGAGCTCAGTGTTGTAGGCGCGAATCTGCTGGATGCGCGGCACAAGCTTGAAGCGGTCGTTTTATGTGAAGCTGGTTTACGGCTTCTGAAGCGCGAAGCTGAGAATGTTGGGTCCGGCGGCGAAGGAGATGAACTGCCTTCCACCGGCCAGGTACGTCATCGGCGAGGAGCGCCAGCCATGGCCGTCGCCGAGCTCCGCGGATGAGTTGGTCTGGATATGCCAGAGGTCCTTGCCGGTCCGGGCGTCGACGGCTCCGAGCGCGCCGCTGTCTTCTCCAAAGAAGACCACGCCGCCCGCGGTTGACAGCACGCCGCCCCAACTGTCGGCTGGACCCTGCTGCGGCACCTCCCACACGCGCTTCCCGGTCTCGATGTTCAACGCGCGCAGGACCATCTGGCCTGGCTCGAGCAGAATCGGGCGCGTGGCCCAGCTCGGTGGCTTGGTGTAGATCCCGCACGCCTCGCGGGCTTGCACGTAGAACAGCGACGTGTCCGGGTTGAAGCTCACCGACGGCCAGTTGGCGGCGCCCAGAATGTTGGGGCACGCCTTGTTGCCGTCGCGCGTGGGCTCGACGCCGGGAATCAGGATCGGGCGGCCGTCCTTGCCGATCCCTTTGGCCCAGGTGAGCCGGTCGACGAACTTCTCGGCCAGCAGCAGCTCGCCGTTGGTCCGGTCGAAGACATAGAAGAATCCGTTGCGGTTGGCGTTGAGCAGCAGCTTACGGTCGCGGCCCCGGTAACGGGCGTCGAGCACGAGCGGAGTCTGTCCGCCGTCCCAGTCCCACAGGTCGTGCGGCGTGAATTGATAATGCCATCTCAATTGTCCATTGCGGGCATTCAGCGCGAGCACCGACGCGGTATAGAGGTTGTCGCCCTGCCGCTCGTCGCCGTTCAAAGCCGGGTAGGGATTGCCCACGCCCCAGAAGACGGTGTCCGTGCCGGGGTCGTAGGTGCCGGTCATCCAGGTTCCGCCTCCGCCGCCGAACTGGGCGAGCGCAGTTCCCTTCCAGGTTTCCGAGCCCGGTTCGCCAGGCTTGGGCACGGTCCAGAAGCGCCAGGCTTGTTCACCCGTGGTTGCTTTGTAGGCGGTCAGGAATCCTCGAATCCCGAGGTCGCCGCCAGAGATGCCGGCCACCACCATGTCGTTGACCACGATTGGCGCGGAGGTGTTGCCATAGTTGCGTCCTTCGAGTCCCGCCTTCATGTCCACTTCCCACAAGAGCTGTCCCGTCACGCGATGCAGCGCGAGCAGGTGCGCGTCGTCGGTCACCAGGAACACGCGATCCCCAAGCACCGCGACACCGCGGTTGGTGCCCTTGGCCGGATCTCCGCGCACGCCCGCACCGCGTCCGCGCTGATAGTGCCACAGCGTGCGGCCTGCCCGGCCATCAAGCGCGAACACCTGGTTCGGACCCGTGACATACATCACGCCGTCCACCACCACCGGCGTGACTTCGAGTACGAAGTGGTTCACCGGGAAAATCCATGCGAGCCGCAGGTCCTTCACGTTTGCCGTGGTGATCTGGTTCAGCGGACTGTGCCGGTTCCCACCGATGTCGCCGTGGTAGCCCGGCCAATCGCCCAACGCGGGCTTTGCGATGCGGGCGAAGCTGATGCCGCCCTCGTTGTCCAGCGCCCGGCCGGGCTGGCCCAGCTTGGGTCCGGTGAGCGAGCTCAGGTAGGCGAGCAGCGCTTCGCAATCGGCCGGGTTGCAGGGCTTCATAACGGATCCGGATTCGCGGGTGACAGAGGCCGTCTCGGACCGGTCGAGCAAGTGGAACTTGCCGTTGAAGTCCTGGATCTGGATGTTGTAGCGGCTCTCGTTGCGTGCGAATCCCCGCACCGAGGCGCCGGAGATCAAGCGCGCATTCACGACCGCGTAGCCAGTTCGGATCCGCGCAGAGGGTTCGCGCAGGGATTGACGGATATCCTCCACCGTTGCGTCGCGGCCGATCGTTGACAGATCGGGTCCGACGGCTTTTCCGCGCCCCATGGCCATGTGGCATGCCGAGCATCCCGCGCCGCCGAAGAACAGCCGTTCGCCCGCGGCTGGATCGCCCCCGAGCCGCGCTTCCGACGCCGGTGCGCTGAACCCTCGGACCAGACGGGTCAGCGCGTCGAGTTCAGCCGCAGGCAGGTCGAACGCAGGCATTCCGGCGGCAGGCGTGCCATTGCGGATCATCGCGCGGACCTCATCCGCGCTCCTGCCCCGCAGCTTGCGGTTGTTGGCCAGGTTGGGTCCGCGCTCGGTACCGTGTCCATCGCCGTGGCACACCGAACAGTGGAGGGTGAACAGGTCGCGCCCGTCTTGCGCCAGGGCGGCCGCGGCTAGAGTCAAAAAACAAAAGAGACGCTTCATGTTGGGTCTATTTCTCTCTGCGCTCCACGGGCGTGATCGCACCGGTGAGCGTAGCGGATGTCCAGGTGGCATCGTCGTCGCCGCGGCCGTAGAGCAGGAAGTGGCCGCCGTAGTCGCCGCCATCGGGATCCGTGTGGACGATCTCGAGTCCCCAGACGTCGCCCGTGCGGGGCGCCCGCCACGCACGGCTGGCCGGACCGAACACGGCCGCCATCCGGACCCGCGCTTCGAGCACGAAGCTGCCGCCCGTGCCGGTCATCTTGAGCGTGTATGTAGATGCGCCGCCTGGAATCGGCTCTTCGACATAAGTCCGGCCGGGCGCGCCATGCCTCCACCACGCGCCGTAATCCGGCTTGCGCGTGTCGGCGACAAAACAGAAGGCGTTGTCGCCCTCTCCGAACTTCTCGGACTTGCCGTCGCGGGGCGCTTCGATGAACCAGCAGATCGCATCCTTGTAATACCAGCGCTTGGGCTCGTGGCTCGGATCGGTGACGTCGTTCACGTTGTCGTGGACCTCGGCGCCCAGGTACAAGTACTCGTCATCCCAGGCCATGTAGTAGCGGGCGCGGAGATCATCCGCCGTGCCGGGCTCGCTGCCATGCCGGGTCAGGCGGTTGATGCGCGGATCGTACCAGGGCGACTGCCGCAGACGCGCCATGTCCCATTCGCCGTCGTTGAACGCAAGCTCACGCCACTCGCGGAGGTCGCCGTCGAGCACCGGGGCCTTGGTCAGCCGCGGGATGTGGATCGCGCCCGCCGCGAACGGCTTGCCTTGGGTGATTTCGTCGTAAATGTCGCGGATCTGTCCCGGGTAGAACGATCCTACCCAGTGCTTCACGCTGTCCGGAAGCGCGAGTTTGGCACGCGCGGGTTGTCCGTTGTTCAGCTCCACGAGGTCATCGAGATTCTTGCCCGCCATCACCTGCCGATGGACGGCCGAGTAGATGGTCTCAAGAAACCGCTGCTCGCCTTCGAGGATCTCCGGTCCACCCGCTGGTCCGTGTGCAGGAAGGACATGCTTCACCTTCAGCTCCCGCGCGCGCGCCACCACTTTGGGCCAATTTTCCGCGTATCCGTCGCCCATGCCGTTGTAGGGACCATTGGTGACTGCGTCTCCAGTGCACAACACCTGCTCCTTGGGCAGGTATGCGAATCCGTCGCCGCGCGTGTGCGCCCAACCGAAGTGATGAAACTCGACGCGCCGCGTGCCGTCATCGATTGCGAACGGCGCCTCGTCGAAGGTGAGCTGCGGAGGCTCAGCAGTGTCGCGGTTCAGGCTGGCGACATCCTTGCGCTTGGCGGCATCGGCCTGCCAACGTTGTGGCTCGAAACGCCGCATCTCTTCGGTCACGCCCCGATAGGCGATGGTGGTGGCGCCCGCCTGAGTCCACACGGCGTTGCCGTAGGCGTGGTCGCCGTGATGGTGTGTGTCGAACACGTAGCGGACTGGCTTGCGCGAGATCTTTGCAATATCCGCCATCAACGCGCGGGCGCCGCTCGGGTAGTTGGCGTCGACCACGACCAGGTAGTCTTTCATCTCGATGACGATGTTGTTGCAGTGGCCGTATTGGTCGAGGTCGCCTTGACGGAACCAGACGCCAGGCAGGATCCGCTCGATGGTTTCGAGCTTCGCTTGTCCGCGCGTGGACCAGGCCGCGGCGAGCAGGAGCAGCGTGAACGGAAGTGTTGTGGAGGCGCGGTGCATCGCTGTCTACCTGTAGACGCGCCACTCAGCGGCCAGACGGTGGAATTCGACGCCGGGATTGGTGTAGTCGCACACACCGTGCGGGAACACCGATTTCACCGCGGAAAGCTGGTCCGCGCTCAGCTTCTGTTTGTAGTCTCGCGGATCCACCGGCTTGAGCGCGCACTTGAGCACATCGCCGGTGAGCGGTCCGCCCGCGGCCATACGGGGATCGCTGTGCGGCGGATAAAGAGTGTTGCAGCGGCCGGTGCTGTCGATTGATGCGGGCTCGGTGATCTTTTCGCCGCTGGCGTCCCAGCAGGCGTCGGAGAGCCCCTGGGGCTTGTTGCGCGCGATCTTCTCCATCGTGGTTCCCGGGGCCTGATCGCGGCGGATCGCGGCCAGCCACTGGTCCATGAGGTCCACACGGTCGGCGCCGCGCGCATTGGTGAGCACCACGTGGTTGTCCGCCGAGCCGTGTGCGCGGACCAGCCGGGCGCGCGTGGAGAAGGTGCGGACGCGGTCGTGGATGTCGCCCAGCTTGTCGACATAGGTGCGGAAATCGATGATCGGGATGGAGCCGAGCGAGCCGCTGCCGGTGTTGATGCGTCCGTACTTGAAGGCGTTTCGCAGGGACATGGGGGATGCAGTGGTCCGCGATTCAATCAAGTTCCCGTCGGCGTCGAACCCGCCTACCTTGCGGTTCAGCTCGAGGAACTGTTCGAAGGTGATCTTGCCCGCGTTGAAGGCTGCCAGCCCGTACTGGACGCCCACGTTGTCGAGGGGACGGAGCGCGAACCCGGTCTTCGGATCCTTGCCGAGCAGGTTCACCTGATTGTCCTGCAGCGTGCAGCGGGTGCCCTTTGGCACGGATCCTTCACAATTGCCGGGCGTAATGAGCGCTGGCGAGAACGACTTGTTCCAGCTCTCGCAAGTTTTCCACGTCGCGTATCCGGACACGGCGGTTTTCTGCTCGTCGGTGAGAGGCGGCGTGACGCTCTGCATCCCGCGGGCGAGCAGCGCGCAGTCGGTGACCGGACCCACGATGCTCAGGATGTCGGGATAGCTTGCCGACGGAGTGATCCCGTCGAGCAGCCCCGGATAGTTCTGCGCAATCAGGTGCTGCTGCATCGATCCGCCGGATCCGCCGCTGCCGATGGTGTAGCGCGGAGGTCCGAAGGTCTTGATGAAGTGCTCCTTGACCATCATCATGGTTTCGGCGGAGATCACGTCGTTGCAGTTGTTGCCGAACACGTTCAGCGACGAGGCGGCGTGCGCGAATCCTTTGCCCACGGTGCCTGCGTCCCAGCCTCCGGTGAGTCCCTGATGGTAGCCCGCGCGGCAACCGCCGCCAAACGAGTAAACCAGGCGGCCATTCCATACGGATGGCTCACTCCAGGGATCGGGGAGCGCAGTGCCTGGCTCGTGCAGCAGCGTGATCTGGTAGATCGCGCGGTTGATCACACCCATCTCGCGGCGAACGATGTGCGGGACGCGCTTGCCCTCGGTGGTCGTGGTCTCAGCAAGGTCGGAGGGGCGCGGACCGCTCGGATTCCAGGGCTTGAATCCCGCCGGAAGCGCGCCGGGCCGAGGAGGCGTGGGTGCAGCCTGTTCCGTGGACCGGTAGAAGTAGGCGACCTGGGTCTTGACGGTGCAGTTGCCGTCCTGCGCGGGACCCAGTCCGACAGCTTCGGTCTTGCAGACAAACGGCGTTTGGTGTGGACCGGAAAAAACAGGACCCGCCGCCGGATGGTTCACCAGTTGCAGGGTCGCCTTCCTGCCACCCGCCTTGGCTACCAAGAGGTTCTTGCCCAACCGGAGCCCTTCGATGCGGGCCCGGCCGGAGCGGAATGACGGGCTGACATCGGCGCCGTTTAGCGTTGCCTCGATTGCACCGTCCGCGCCGGTGGCCTCGACCAGCGCAGTCCCGGCGGTGACCATGTCCGGGCGGCCGGACAGCAGCTTCAGGTCCAGCGCGAAGGCGGTTGAGGCGAGCAGGAGAAGCGGCAGCATGGGGTCCATCATACAGTATCAGTATGGCTGGACCTGTTTGAAGACGTAGCAGAACGCGCTGAAGTCCGCTTCGTGCTCAACAACGCCGTGACGCCGGAGCGGGGCCAGATCGAGACGATGGCCGGGCTCTCCGTTCAGCATTCCAGCCGCCGGTCCGATTGTGGCGGCAGCCGGACATTGTACGATGGCTCGATGATGTCCCGCCGCGGTTTTCTGGATGCGCTCGGTGCAGGAGCGCTTGGCACCGCCGCGCCCACACGGCCCAACATCGTCATCATCATGGCGGATGACATGGGCTTCTCCGACATCGGCTGTTACGGCGGCGAGATCCGAACACCGAACCTCGACCGTCTGGCGAACAACGGCACGCGCTTCACCCAGTTCTACAACACCGCGCGCTGCTGCCCCACGCGCGCATCGCTCGTCACCGGACTCTATCCCCACCAGTCCGGCATGGGCCACATGGCCGACACGCCCAGGCTATTCCCCGGCTACACCGGCGACCTGAGCCCCAACTGCGTCACCATCGCCGAGGTTCTCAAGGGCGCTGGCTACCGTACCTACATGTCCGGCAAGTGGCACGTGACTCCCGTCAACGAGTTCAAGCACAACTGGCCCCTTCAGCGCGGATTCGACCGCTTCTTCGGCACTATCCACGGCGCGGGCAGCTTCTACGATCCGGTGACGCTCGCGCGCGACAACGAGCCCATCGCGCCCGGCGGCCCGGACTTCTTCTACACCGACGCCATCGGCCAGGATGTTGAGTCCAACATCCGCTCCAATCCCGCCGGCGACCCCTTCTTCATTTACGTTCCGTTCACCTCGCCCCATTGGCCGATGCACGCCATCGAATCCGATATCGCGCGTTACCAGGGGCGCTACAAGGACGGCTGGGACGCGCTTCGCGCCACACGCCACAAGCGGATGACCGCCATGGGACTGGTGGACAAGCGCTGGACCCTCACCGCCCGCGATTCCAATGTCCCGGCGTGGACGGAGGCGCCCAACAGGGAATGGCAGCAGCGGCGCATGGAAGTCTACGCCGCTATGGTCGACCGCATGGACCATAACATCGGCCGGATGCTGCGCGCGCTGGAGGACACCCGGCAGTTGGACAACACGCTCATCCTGTTCCTGGCCGACAACGGCGGATGCGCGGAAGAGCTTGGTCCCAAAGCCGCCGCGCGCCACATTCCGTTGAAGACCCGCGATGGCCGCACCGTGCTCCAAGGCAACCGCCCTGATCTCATGCCCGGAGGACCCGAAACCTACCAGAGCTACGGCCTGGCCTGGGCCAACGCTTCAAACACTCCGTTCCGGCTCTACAAGCACTGGGTCCACGAGGGTGGAATCGCATCGCCGCTCATCGCGCACTGGCCCGGCAACGTGCAGGCGGGCGCAATCACCCACGAGCCCGGCCACCTGATCGATCTCATGGCGACGTGCGCCGACGTGGCGGGGGCGCAGTACCCGGCGGCGCGCAAGGGCGTTCCGGTCCAGCCGATGGAGGGCGTATCGTTGCGTCCCGCTTTCACGCGCAAGCGGCTCAACCGGCGTCAGCCCCTGTTCTGGGAGCATGAGGGCAACCGCGCGATCCGCGATGGTAAGTGGAAGCTCGTGTCCCGGTATCCGGGTGACTGGGAGCTATACGACATGCAGGCGGACCGGACTGAGATGGTGAACCTCGCCGCGCGCCAGGCGGACCGTGTGCGTGCAATGTCCGGCGCGTGGGATCAGTGGGCGGCCAGGGTCAAGGTGGTGCCGTGGGGTGAAGTCGCCAAGCCTGCGGTCCCCGGTGCGAAAGGATAGGAGTGATGTTGAGCCAAGAGCGGGTCTGATCACCCCCGGATCGCCCGCAACGGATCCACCGCCGCCGCCCGGCGCGCGGGCAAATACGACGCCCCCAATGAGACCGCAGCCAGCAGCACGCACACCGAGACCAGCGTCACGGCATCGGTCGGCGAAACATCGAACAGAAGCTTTGCCAGGAACCGCGACACCAGCACGGAAAGCGCCAGTCCCAGCGCCAGCCCATACGCCGCCAGCCGCATCCCCTCCGCCATGATCATCCGCGCGATCGCCCCCGCCGTCGCTCCCAGCGTCATCCGGATTCCCACCTCGCGCGACCGCATCGCCGCCATGTAGGCCAGCACACCCGACAGCCCGATCGCCGCCAGCAACAGCGCCAGCGCTCCGAAGAAGCCGAGCATTGTGCCGCCCATCCGCTGGACGATCGACGCCGCGCTGATCGAATCCTCGAGCGACCGCAACCCGTACACCGGAAGCGCTGGATCCACCGCGTGAATCTCGCGCTCCACCGCCTTCGCCACAGCCAGCGGATCTCCGCTGGTCCGCACCAGGAAATTGGTCTCCGATGCGGACACCTGCAGCGAGCACACCCAGAACTGCGGCATCACGGGCTCATCGAGCGTCTGGTACTTGGAACCCCGCACCACGCCAGCAATGGTGAACTCGCGCCCATAGGCGCGGAGCCTGCGCCCAACCGCGCTCACGCCCGCAAAGTAACGCCCCGCGAGCGTCTCGTTCACCACCAGCACCAGCGGACGTCCGGCGTCGTCGCCCGCGTTGAAATCGCGGCCCGCAAGCACCGGCGTCCGCATCGTGCGGAAGTAGTCCGGACCCACGTCATTCACCATGGCGACCAAGTCCTCATCCTTGCGCGGCGTGTATCCGTACACCGAGAACGAGGTCGAGCTCGACCCGCCCAGCCCCAGCGGAACCCGCCGCACGCTCGACGCACTCGACACACCCGGCAGCGAGGAGATCCTCGCCAGCGCCTGCTTGATGAACACCGCGCCGGACTTCGCGTCGTAACCGTTTGGCCGCAGATCCACGCCCGCCACCAGCACGTTGCGCGGATCGAACCCGGGATCCACGCCCACTGCCCGTCCAAGACTCCGCAATAGCAGCCCCGCGCACACCAGCAGCACGAGCGACAGCGCCACCTGGGCGACTACCAGTACGCTCCGCAGGCGCGACCGCGCTCCCGCGAGTCCGCTCTCTTCCTTCAGCGAGCCGGTGACATCAGCGCGCGAGGCCCGGATCGCCGGCGCCAGCCCGAACAGCAGCGTCGCCACCACCGACACGGTGACGGTGAAGGCGAGCACGTCCCAGCCGGGCCGCGTGTTGAGGGCGATCGGCATGTCGGCCGGAGGCGCGAAGCGCATGAGCAAGCCCGGCCGTGGCGGGCAGCATCGCCAGCCCGATCGCGAGTCCAAGCGCCGACAGCACGCTGTTTTCCACCAGAAGCTGCCGGACCAGCCGTCCGCGCCCAACTCCAAGCGCCATCCGCACGGCGATCTCCTTTCGCCGGCCCGCCGCCCGCGCCAGCAGCAGGTTCCCCACGTTGGCGCACACAATCAGCAGCACCACGCCCACCACTGCCGTCATCATCAGCAGGACCGGTGTGAGCACCTGTCCCGCGGCGTGCTGGTAGATCGGAACCACCTCGGCACGGTTGAACCGCTCGGACTTGTAGTGGTCACGGGCGATGGCCGCCGAGATCGCGTTCAACTCCTGTGTGGTGCGCGCGATCGAGCCGCCCGCGCCGAGCCGCCCGTATGCTTCCAGCCAACTGTTGCCACGCTCGGTGAGCGTCTGCGCGCCGCCCAGGATCTCGCCGCGCATCATCACCGGGACCCAGACGTCGTGCCGGAGTCCCGGCGTGCCGCCCTGGAATCCCGGTGGCATCACCCCGACTACGGTGAACGGACGCGTGTTCAGCCGGATGGTCCGGCCGATGATGTCCGGCGCGCCGCCCATCCGGTTCCGCCAGAGGGAATCGCTGATTACGGCGGCGGCATGCGTGCCCGGATTCTGGTCCTCTTCAGGCCGGAACGTGCGACCGAGCGCGGGACGCGCGCCGAGCGTGTCGAAGAAGTTGGCCGAGACGAGCATGCCGAACGTGCGCTCGGGGTTGGCGCCCTCGCCGAGGCTGAAGGCGGTCATGCGCCCGGTGGCGAAGTGGGACAGGGTGGTGGTCCGGTCGCGGATGTCGAGGAAGTTGGGCCACGAGGTGCTTGATCCGCGGCCGTCCGGCGTCTTCCAGCGGACGTAGATCAGGCCGGTGGATTCGACGCCGGGGAGGGGGTTGCGGATGAGCCAGTTGAGCCAGGTGAAGACGGTGGCGTTGGCGCCAATGCCGAGTCCGAGAGTGAGAGCGGCGGTGAGGGTGAAGCCGGGGGACTTGCGGAGCTGGCGGAGGGCGAAGCGGAGGTCGTGGCGGAGGGACTCCATGGAGGGAGTGTACGAGGAGTGGAGAGACAAAGTTCCAGTGCCAGCATCAGCGTCACCCGGCTGGTGTATACTTGCCGTGTTCAAGGAACACAGTGAAACCGCGTTCCTTTAGGGGTCCACGTATGAAATCGCTTCGATCCTTTGCCCTCTGGGCATTCCTCTTCCCTGTGCTCGCCCCCGCCCAGACGACGGCCGGTGTCGCGGGGACCATTACTGACGACAGCGGCGCCGCGATTCCGGGCGTAGCCGTCACGGTCACCAACACCGGGACCGGCTTCCGGCGTGAAACCGTGACCGACGAGACCGGATTCTATCAACATCTGCTGCTTCCGCCGGGAACCTATTCCCTGACGGCGCAGAAGACCGGATTCCGGCAGGCGACCCGGGAGGCCTTGCGGCTGGAAGTGAATCAGAGAGCCGACGTGGATGTGTCGCTGCAAGTCGGGGCCGTTACCGAGAACGTCGAAGTGACCGGAGTGGCGCCGTTGCTCGAATCGAGCACGTCGTCGGTGGGGCAAGTCATCGAGTCGAAGGCGATCACGGACCTTCCGCTCAATGGCCGCAACTTCCTGCAACTGGCGATTCTCAGCAACGGCGCGGTTGGCGCAGGCTATGGACCGCAGGGCACGATCGGCAGCGGCACACGCGCCGACGACACCCGTGGCGGAGCCGAGCTTATGGTGAACGGCAACCGGGAGATGTCGAACAACTACATGCTCGACGGCGTGGACAACAACTTCCGGCGCAACGCACTCATCATCGTGCGGCCGACGGTCGAGTCGATCCAGGAATTCAAGATGCAGACCAACCTGTTCGGAGCCGAGCAGGGCCGCAATTCGGGCGCCACGGTCAACGTCATCACCAAGAGCGGCAGCAACCAGTTCCATGGCAGCGCTTTCGAGTTCCTCCGCAACGACCATCTGGATGCGCGCAATTATTTCAACGCCAAGAGCACCAGCGTCAAGCCTCCGTTCCGCCAGAACCAGTTCGGTGGCAGCCTGGGCGGGCCGATCGTGAAGAACAAGGTGTTCCTCTTCGGCGACTACGAAGGCCTCCGCAAGGCGCAGGGGACCAACACGACGGTCAACACCGTCCCGACCCCCGCCTTGCGCGCCGGTGATTTCCGGACCGCGCGTGCGATCTTCGATCCGGCCTCCGTTGTGGCGGCCACCGGTACTGCGAGCGGGTTCACGCGGCAGCCGTTTCCCAACAATGCACTCCCGGCGGCCCGCATGGACCCGGTGGCGGCACGCCTCGTTCAGGCCTATCCGCTGCCCGACTTGGCCCGTGACGCCAACAATCAATTCACCAATCCCGAGTTGATCAACAACTACAACTACGGCAACATCCGGGCCGACCTGGCGCTCACTTCCAACGACAACGCGTTCGTCCGGCTGTCGCCGCAGCGGGCGGCCGTGAACACGCCCACGGCGTACGGCTACCGGCAAGTGCCGGGACTGTCGGTCCCGCTGAATCTTCATAACGGAGTCGGCAGCATCACGCCGGGCGACGCGACGTTTGCCAATTACAACGCGGTTGCCACCTGGACGCATCTGTTCAGCGCGAAATTCCTCGCCGACTTCCGCATGGGGTATTCGCGCTTCGATATGCCCAACGTTTATCCGCAAAAGGAAGCCCTCGACCCCGCCGCCAAGGGCCTCGGAGAACAGCTGGGCGTGCCCAACGCCAACCAGGTGCCGCAGAGTCACGGCGTACCGATCTTCACCATCACCGGTTACAGCGGCATTGGCGGCCCTTCGTCGATTCCCACGATTCGGCTGGAAAACACTTTCAATCCCGTAGCCAACTTCTCGTGGATGCGCAGCCGGCACACGGTCAAGTTCGGAGTCAATCTGATCCGGCGTCAGATCATCGACTTCCAAGCGAACCAGGGTAATGGCGCATTCTCGTTCGGCCGCACGTTCACGGGCGACCCCAACAACGCCGCGAATACTGGCGATGGGCTGGCGGCTTTCCTCCTTGGCGCGTATTCAGCCGCCAGCCAGGACCATCAGTTGGTGTGGGCCGGTATCCGCGTCCTCGAGCTCGGCACCTACATCGCCGACGACTGGCGCGTGACCGACCGGCTCACCGTTAACGCCGGGCTTCGCCACGAACACATCCCGCCACCGGTCGAAGTGGCCGACCGCTTTGCCAACTTCAACGTGGCAACCGGTAAGGTGATGATCGCCGGATTCAACACGGACCGCCGCCTGGGCGTCCGCTCCTACAATGCACTGTTCGCACCGCGCCTCGGCTTCGCCTATCAGGCCCGGCGCACCACCGTGGTGCGTGGCGGATTCGGTCTCTTCTACAACGCACAGGGCAGCGGCGGCGGGCTTTACCGGATGCACCGGATGCTGCCGTTCGCGGCGTCGACGACGGTGGCTGTCAACGAGTTCGCGGCGAACTACCGGCAGATCAAGGACGGGCTCCCGCTCATCCCGTCCACTGATTTCGCGACGGTCTCGAACAACCCGGCCGGGAATTTCCTCGCGGTGCCATCTGACTACCGGCCGTCGCATGCGTTGCAATTCAACTTCG
>Ga0194131_10003139_pt1 | contig 26363 bp, 15 predicted proteins | sample TA2KigO120mmetaG_FD_148631 | JGI IMG/M metagenome (GOLD analysis project Ga0194131, IMG submission 148631) | Freshwater microbial communities from Lake Tanganyika, Tanzania - TA2015053 Kigoma Offshore 120m | ecosystem: Environmental > Aquatic > Freshwater > Lake | place: Tanzania: Lake... | reverse complement strand
AGCCGGCCGATCGCAGCGGGGTAGCCGCTCCATTGGTCCATGGAGTACCGCTCGCCGGCGCCCGGCTTTTCGTCGTACGGAGCCACGCGAATCTGCTGCGCCAGGACCTGCCATCCCGCCGGCGAGCCCGAGAGTCCGGCGTCGAGCCAGCGCTCCTGCTCCGCGCCGAGCAGTGTGTGGGCCGCATTGCCCCACTCGCCGCAGGGAGTGTCCTTGATGCCGTCCGCGCACGGCTGGTCGCTGCGGTACTGCCGCGTATCGAGCACGTGGAAGCTCGCCAGCGCGCCCCAATCGAGTCGCTTCGTGATGTTGAGGTCCGCCCAATTGCGGGCTCGCGGCACGCGCACCGGCATGTGTTCCCACCACGCCTGGTAGCCGGCCGCGCGACGCAGTCGCATCTGCTCCTCGGACTCCATCACGTTCTCGCCGACGAGGTTGGCGTAGTTGTTGTCCACCTCGTGGTCGTCCCACGTCACGATCCACGGCGCCCGCGCGTGCGCGGCCCGCAGGAACGCGTCGCTCTTGGTCTGCGCGTAGCGGGCCCGGTATTGGTCGAGCGTCCGCACTTCCGTGCTCGCATACCGGCGCGTGCGACCCTCAATCGGCCCGTATTCGTAGATGTAGTCGCCGAGGTGCGCGACGAGATCGAGCCGGTCCTCCTTCGACAGGTGATCGTACGCCGTGTACAGGCCCTGCTCCCAGTGCTGGCAACTCACGAAGGCCATCGTCATCGCGGCCTGCGCACCGGCGGCCGGTGCCGTGCGCAGCCGCCCGACCGGGCTCGCGCCGTTACCAATCATGAAGCGATAGCAGTACCAGCGATCGCCTTGCAGCCCGGACACATCTACGTGAAGGGAGAACCCGAGTTCCGGCACCGCCGCCACTCGACCACGCTGGACGATCCTGCCGAACTGCTCGTCTTCCGCCACTTGCCAGTCCACGTTGATCCGCTGCCCGGACATCCCGCCGTCCGGCTCGAGCGGCTGCGGCGCGAGCCGCGTCCAGATGACGGCGCCCGTGGCGGTCGGATCGCCCGACGCGACGCCCAGCGTGAACGGGTCCGACTGGATGCGGGCGGTGGACGATATGCGCCACACATTCGGCGCACCCGTAGTGAGATAGGCGAGCGCGCCCAGCTCGGCGAGGAAGTCGCGGCGTTCGATTGAGCGTGTCATCGGCGGATCATCACCGTTTCGAGGATGGCGCGGCGGACGTCGTTGGCCTTCCCTGCCTTCTCGAGTGCGGCCCAGAGGCGAGCGACCAGCTCGTCATCCACCAAGCCGGACGGCGAGCCGCCCACCTGCGGGGTGCCCATGCGTTCGGCGCCGCGAAACGCGTCCACGGCGGCGATCGCCTCGGCGTTGTAGAGGTTCGCGTCGCGGTCGCGCGTGAGGGTCGGCTCGCCCTTCTTGTAGTGCCCGAGCGCATGCAGCATGATCTTGAGCTGCCACACATCGCCGCCCGAGAACACTTGCAGCGTGCGATAGCCCAGCGTCTGCGAGACGGAGTTGTAGATCCGACGAAGCTCCTCGAGCGGCTCGGGATGTTCGCAGACGTTGATGTTGACCGTCTGGCCGTCCGTGCGGCGCGACATACCCGGGCGCGGATCCGCGACCACCACCGCCGCCGACTGGCGATTGCCGTGGCGCTTGTCGCCGCCGAGCACGTGACCGGCGTTGAGCGCGTCAATCAGGCGATCGGCGAGGTGGCGTGGCGCGCCTTCGCTGGCTTCGAACGACTTCGCGACCGCTTCGAGAACTTCCGGGCCCACGAGGATATTCCCTTGCGTGACATACGTCTTGCCGGCGCGATGACCGGCCCAGGCGTTTGGCCCCGTCCCCGTGTGCTGTGCGGAACGCCCGTCCATGGCGATGACGCCGACCTGGCGAGCCTGGAATCCGCTATCCGCAGCGAGAAGGCGCTTCAGCGCATCCGCCGGCGCTTCGCCCCGCTGCAGGGCGTCCAGGAGTTCGTTGCCGTACTCCGTGCGCGTGCTGGCTTGGGTGGCGACGGCACCGACGCCTTTGCGTACCCAGGGCACACCGTTGCCGACGCAGGCCACGCGTGTGGTCACCGCCACGCCGGACTCGCCGGTGCGAGGGTCGATCGCGGCGATCGAGAAGGTGTGGAAGTAGAGGGAGTCGCGCCAGGAGGCCGGCTCCTGCGCGGCGAGGGATCCCGGGATAGCGAACATCATCGCTGCACGACGCAAGTTCATTGGCGAGCTCCGAGTCGTACTGCCTTTGCAGGGAAACTGCGGAAACGACTGACAACCACTGATACTGCAACTGCTACTTCTTGGGAACTACGCCCGGCCGTGCGTACGGCGCCGCCTCTCGCCAAGCGCGTAGTTCCCAAGAAAAGGTAGTTGCCGTTATCGTATCCGCACCGATCCGCAGTTTCCGCCGTTTCCCCGCCCAGGCAGTTGCCGTTACGGCCTTGGCAACGCCGCCTGCTGATCGGTGATCCGGGATAACAGCAGCGCCGCCCGTTTCGCCTGCCGAGGCAACCAATTCAAGTCCGCCGTTTCGCTGGCGCTGTGTCCGTCGCGCCCGGACAATCCAACGCCATCAATGATCATCGGGACGATCCCGGCGACGAACGACACATCCGCCGCCCCGGCGCGCGAAGGGTCCACGGCCGCCACGGACCCCGTCCCCAGATCCTGCGCCGCTCGGTCATACATCGCGAGGAGTCGGCGGTTTCCATCGGTGGGTGCAAGCGGCGGGTATCCCTCAATGAACTCGATCGTCGCGGTCGTCTTCGGGAGGTTCCGCGCGACAATCTCGCGCATGCGCTCCTTGGTGCGCGCGAGCTGTTCAGCGGAAATCGTCCGCATGTCACCCGTGATCACCATCTGCTGCGCAATCACATTCGTCTTCCCTTCAGCGCTGCCGAGCGTCAGCGTCGAATCGAGCTTCACTCCGCTCCCACCGAGCGCCAGACCGCCGCTGAACGCGAGATATTGCTCGCCCGCGAGCGTCTGGTAGAACTCATTGATGATGCGCGCGGCTTCGTTCAGCGCGCCCGCGCCGAGGTCGGCCCGGAAGATCTGCGACGCATGGCCCGCCTGCCCGGTGGTCGTGAGCTTCCAGATCGTCGTGCCGCGTCGCCCGATCACGGCCGTCTTCGGGTCGCCGGCGCCATCCTCGAAACCGATCGCGACTGCGGCGCCTCGGGCAGCTTCGATCAACGTCGAACGGGTGCCCATCATCGGGTCCCCGGACTCTTCTTCATCCCCATTCAGGACCACGACGATATGCATCGTGGCGAGGCGGCCCGCATCCCGAAGCGCCTTGAGCGCCTGCAGGATGATCACGTTCCCGCCCTTCATATCAATGATGCCGGGGCCACGCGCGGTCGAATCATTGAGGCGCTCGAACTTCTGGAACGGACTCGACGGCTCGAACACCGTATCGAGGTGCCCGATCAGCAGGATCTTCGGGCCGGTTCCCTTTCGCTCTGCGACGAGATGCCCCGCCCGGGCGTAGGGAGCGCCGTCAACCCACTCCGTGGTGAAGCCGAGCGCATCGTACTCGCGCCGCAGCACGTCGCCGACCGCGCGCACACCGGCAAGGTTGAACGAACCACTGTTGATGTTGACGATCCGCTCGAGCAGCGCGAGCGACTCCGCATTGCGGCGGTCAACGGCCTGTGCGATGGCCTGTTCAGGCCGGGTGAGTTGCGCGGAGGCCGCCGGGCTGCAGACGGCGAGGGCAAGCAATGCGGACGCGAGACGAACTGTGCTCATCCCGGAATCTACGACCTGCGGGGCTACGGCTGGCGGCCGGGAAACCACCTGAGGTCGAGACTCCCCCAGTTCGCCGACTCGACTTGCTTGAGTGACTGTTTGCCGCTGAAGATCGCGCGGTACGACAGGTCGAACGCCACCGCGCTCGCGCGCAGCGTGAAGGCGAGGTCCGGCACCACCCAGCGCCGTCGTTCCCAGTCGCTGCGCCGGAAGAACGTGCCGTCGAGGAACTCGTCCCGGAGGATGACCCGGCCGCGCAGCCCCACGGACGCCGCGAGCGCGGGCACCCAGCGGTTCGTCGCGCGCCGATGCGGCGTGAAGCGACCATCCATGACGCCCGCGGCCGCGCCCTCGATCAGGATGGTGCCGGCAGCGACCTCGTGCTGCAGGCGCGACGCTGCTTCGAGCCGCCCGCCGTTGCTGCGCGCCATGACGCGCCTCGTGTCGGACCAGCGCGCCACCAACGCAGGCTCGAACGGCAGTTGCCGCGCCCAGTCGATCGGCCGGTTGAACTCCGGCGCGAGCGAATGAAAGAAGCGCTGCATCGGCTCCCCGAGCGCCGGTGGGCCGACGACCCCGATGTCCACGCGTAGCTCCGTCTGCCGTTCGTCCGTCGAATCGCGTTGCATGGCCGAGGCGAACAGCCAGCCGGCGTTAAGGCGCGTCGTTGGCTCGGGACTGCCCGCGGGAAACGTGCCCGCGACCGTCGAGCCGGCAGCAGCGTTGCCAGGTGCGGTGGTCGCCACGAGCGCGCTCGCGGGAACGGCTCCCGTGTAGATCGCCTGGCCGATGCCGAACGCGCGCGTCGTTACCGTGGGCTCGGACACGCGGCCGCGCGCACCGATCGCACGCAACGCCCGCGCCGGACGGGCCAGCCAGCGCGACTCGCCCGCGTACTCGAGCATCCCGCGGACACCGCTCGTGTACTCGGCGTCACCTCGCGCCCACGGCGGCATCCAGAAGGAGAACGCGTCGTTGTCCGCGCCGACGTGGATCGCGGACACGCCCTGCGCAAACGACGGCGGCGCCGCTGCCCCGAGAAACCCCGTGAGCAGCGACGCCGCGAGTACTGCCGAACGCCGGCCTACCGACTTCACTCCTACTGGCGGCAGGGGCCGCGCGGGTCCGCGTTGGGCTTGTCGATCTTCACCCGGTTTGCGTTCGCCGCGGCGACCGCGAGTTCTTTGGCCAGGTTCGTCACCTTCTGCATCTTCGCGTAGTCGATGTACTGCGGCTCATCCGTGAGCTGGTGGTAGTCCGCGTGGCCGCCCGTCGTAAAGAACACGGTCGGGATCGAATACCGCGCGTAGTTCCAGTGGTCGCTCCGGCAGTAAATGTTCTGCGGGTGCGCGTCGGCATCGAGCGCGTAGTCGAACAGCATGCCGAGCTTCATGTCTTTGTTGATGCGCTCCACCAGGTCACCGTACTCCGTGGACACGCGCCGGGAACCCACCAACTGCACGTAGTTCTCGTTGCCGCGCAGGAGCTTGCCGTCCTTGCTGGCGCCGGTCACATCGGACGCTGCGCCACGGCCGACCATATCCATGTTCACCGCCGCGACGATGGACTCGCGCGGAACGGTGGGGTGATCCGAGAAGTGTTCGGAACCGAACAAGCCGAGCTCCTCCGCCACGTGCCAGATGAACAGCAACGAGCGCTTCGGCTTCTCCCGCTGCCCCGCGAAATACTCGGCCAGCTCGAGCACGGCCATCGAGCCCGACGCGTCGTCGTCGGCGCCATTGTAGATGCTGTCCACGAAGGCGGACTTGCCATTCGTCTTCCTTCGCACCTCGGCGATCGTCGCGTTCAGCTTTGCGATGTCGGCCGACTTGAGTTCGGGGTCGGGCGAGTCCGCGCCCTGCTCCATGAACAAGTGGTTCAGGATGTACACCGAATCATGCGCGGCCGGTGCGTTGGTCATCCCGACGTGGTCGTTGTGCGCGCCAATCGCGACGTACTGGTTGCGTAGCTGCGGATCGGAGCCCCGGACGATACCCATCACGTTGCGCATCGGGACTGCCGACGGCGTCTCGGTGAACAGCGGCGTGCCGCTGAAGCTGCGGCCGGCGGTGCCCGGGGCGATCGCGGCCAGGTCCCCACCGAGCAGCGCGCCCGCGATGCGATCCGTGATGTAGAGGTACATCGGCACCGGCGTCGGGAACGACGTCTTGTAGCCACCTGCGGGCTGCCGATAGATCGCCAACGAAGCGGGCGGGATCTTCTCCATCGCAACGACGGCGATGCCGGCCGCCTTCGCGAAATACGCATTGACCTGTTGGCGGTTCGGAAGCCCGGCCGTTCCGCTTCCGGCCTCATCGGACGTCACGGCGAGCACGACCAGCTTCCCGTCGGCCGCATCGCGGCTGATCATCTTGCCCTGCTGACCCCACACGCCGGCGAACACGACGGGAACGCCGTCAATCGCGCGCGTACCGAACCCCTGGTCGCGCACGATGTAGTCCTTCCACATCTCGAGCGACTGGTCGCCGATGCGCACCACCGACGCCTCGTTGATCGTGCGTGTCACGACGGGCACGTTCTGGAAGTAGGTCCCGTTTTCGCCAGCCGGCTCAACGCCGAGTCGCTTCAGCTCCGCCGCGATATGCTCGACGCCCTTCGCGTTGCCTGGCTCCCCGGCCATACGGCCACCCATCGAGTCATCGGCAAAGCGGAACACCCGCGTGCGCAGGTCTTCGACGGTGATCGCCGTCGCGGTTGGCTTGGGCGCGTTGGTGCGCGGCCGCTCCAATAGCGACCAGTCTGGACCGGCGCCCTGCGCGCCGGCAGTTTGGACGAGCGAAAGGACGGCGACGGCAGTCGCCGCACGGATGGTTCGATGCACAGTGAGTCTCCGGATGGTGAACAACGCGCGAAATCTACTTGAGCATCGCCTTCGCCGAAGCGATCAGGCGGCGGAACCCCTCGGAGGACGCGCGCCCATCCGCCGAGTTGCTCGTATTTACGACGAGAATTACGCCGGTACGGTTGGCCGGGTTCCAGTAGGTGAACGAGCGAAACCCGGCTTGGCTTCCCGTGTGCCCGACGAGCGCCGCACCACCGGTGCGGTCGAGGAAGAAACCGAGCCCAATGGATTCGCCATTGGGATCCGCCGACATGGCTGCAACCGGCTCCCACATGCTGCTGAGCAGGCGCCGCGGGAGGATGGTCTCGTAGAGGGCGCGCGTGGCGGCCGCGTCGCGAGGAGCGGGCTCACCGCGGGTCACGACTCCGTCCACCGCGTCCGTCATGAATGCGACGTAGCGTGCGAGATCGCCAAGTGGCGCGTTCCAACCACCGTTGGGAATCGTGATGCCCGGGTTGAAGTCGCGGCCGTTCTCGCGGACGTTCATGCGCCCCGCTGAGTCCTTCTCCACCGTGTAGTTGTTGGATCGGTAGCGCGCGAGGTGCCGCGGCGTGGCGTTGAAGTAGCTGCGCGTGAGGCCGAGGGGAACGAAGATGTTCTTCGCGACATACGCCTCCCACGGGTCACCCGTGACCTGCTCGACGATTCGCGCGAGGTACACGTACCCCGGGTTCGAGTAGCCGTAGCGGGCCCCCGGCTTGAACACGAGTTCGCTGTACGGCATCATCGCGACGAGCTGGTTCCATGTCGTCGGCTCGAACGGCTCGAACGCACGCCCGCGGCCCCAGGGCCAGGTGCCGTTCTGGAACCCCGACGTGTGCGAAAGCAGCATCCGCACGGTGATGTCGTCTATCGAACCCGAGCTCGCGTGGACGGAACGCAGTTCAGGGATGTACTGCGTGACCTTGGCGTCCAGCGAGAGCTTCCCGGCCTCGACCTGCTGCATCACGGCGATCGCGGTGAGCGTCTTCGTGATCGAGCCCCAGTGGAAGATCGTATTGGAGTCCACGCGCTCGCCGCGCGCCCGGTCACCGAACCCGACGTGATGCTGCGCGAGGACCTTGCCGTCGCGCAGGACGAGCGCGGACGCGCCGACGATCGAATCCGCGGCGGCATAGGTACTGAGTTGCTGGGCGAAGGCCGGCCAGGCGGCCGGGGCCTGCGGCGCGGCGCTAGTCGGCACCGCCAACATCAGAGCAATCGCGAGGCAAGAAGTCGGGCGCATGCGTGAATCTCCCGGCGGCTACCGCGCGAGCCGCCCCGGCATGTCCGCCACCACGTAAGCGAAGATCGCCATCACCGCTGCGCACTGCGCGACCTCCTTCGGGTCGAGCTTGTCGACCGTGTCGGCATCGGTGTGGTGGTACCAGAAGTACTTCGTCCCGTCCACGTTCAGGCCGGCACCGGGCACGCCGAGGGCCATGATGGGGCCGATGTCGGCGCCGCCGCCGCCGCGCGTAATGGCGCCCGCGCCGGGCACGATTCGCTCGAGCAGCGGACCGATCTGCCGCACCGTCGCGAACGCCGCATCGCTACCGGTGAACCCGAAGCCCATCGGCCGGAACACGCCCCCGTCCGATTCGATCGCGAGCACATGCTGGTCGATCGCGCCCTTGTGCGTGTCGCGATACGCATTGCCCCCGCGCATGCCGTTCTCCTCGTTCGTCCAGCCCACGACCCGAATCGTGCGCCGCGGCTGCAGGCCGAGCCGCTTGAGGATCCGCAGCGCTTCCCACGCGACCACCACGCCGCCGGCATCGTCCATTGCGCCGCGGCCGACGTCCCACGAATCAATGTGGCCACCCATCACCACGATTTCGTTCGGCAATTCGCGCCCGCGCAGTTCGCCCATCACGTTGCGCGACTGTGCGTCCGGCAACATCTGCGCGCTCATCCGCACGCGCACGCTCACCTTCTCGCCCCGCGCCGCCATCCGGGCAAGCATGTCGGCATCCTCCGGCGTGATCGCGAAGTGCGGGATGCGCGTTACCGTCGAGTCATACGTCATGCTGCCGGTGTGTGGAGTCCGCATCGAGTAGGGCGTCACCGAACGGATCATCGAAGCGACCGCGCCGACGCGCGCCGCGGCGACCGCACCCTCGCGGCGATACGTCACCGTCGCACCGTAGTCCGTGAACACGGCGTTGAACAGCACGATCTTGCCGCGCGCCTGGGCGGCCTTCGCCTTCAAGTCATCGAACGAGCTCACGACCAGGACCTCGGCCGTGATGCCGCCGGGCGGTGTCCCGACACTCCCGCCGAGTCCGAGCATCGGCAGCTGGGCGGCACGCGGCGTTACGAGCTCGGCCGATTCCGCGCCACGCACCCAACGCGGCACCATGACCGGCTCGCCGCGCACGTTGTCGAGCCCATCCGCCCTCATCTGCACGATGATCCAGTCAATCGCCTGTTCGAGCGACTGCGACCCGCTGAAACGGGCGCCGAATCGTTCGGTCAGTTCGGCAACGCGGTTCCATGCGGCGCTGTCGGAGAGCGCGGCTTGGATGATGCGATCGGTCGTGGCCCGGTACTGGTCGGTGAGCGACTGGGCTGCCGCGGGACGCCACGCGACAGACGTAACGAGCGAAACAGCGGATGCGATAAGGAGTGTGCGCATGCCGCCAAATGTACAGGGTCGCTCAAGCCGCGCCGTCCCGTGCGAGCCACCAGGCCACGCCCCAGCCGCGCGCCGCTACACCGGTGTCGGCACCGTCTCCCGCGGGAAGGCGATCGCTTGTTCGACTTCCGCGCGCGCCGCAAGCAGGCGCTGCACTTCATCGGATACTTCCGCCGCGATCCCGATGTGCGTCGTCAGCCCCTCGACGGAGCCCGAGCCCGCGTGCAGGCGGAGCAAGTTGAGGCGGATCGTCTCGAGCGCACCCACGGCCTCGCCGAGCTTGCCCTGCAGCTCGTCCCGACGCGCGCGCACCGGCGCGTACTCCGCGCTGGCGGCAGAATCGCCGGCGTCCGTGAGCGCGTCGTTGAGGTCATCGTGCCGACGGCGGAGGTCATGGGCCGACTGCTGCAGCCGCTTCAGCACGCTCGGCAGGTCGCCAAGCTCAGCGCGTGTGTCGCGCGGCAGCGCATCGTAGAGTTGCTCGGCGGCCATGCCGAGCGAGAGCTCCGTGGCGCGGTGCGTCATCGCCGTGGTCGCTGCCTTCGCGCCCAGGAGCTTCTGGCCCGCGGCGAACGCGGCGCGCCCGATCGGGCCGGTCCAGATGCCGTTCCAGATCTCGGTGTCGGTGTCACGTCGACGCGAGAGGACCATCAGGTATCCGATCGTGAACATGAGGCCCGCACCGCCGGCAAACGCAAAGATCAGCGCCATGAGCTCGAGGATGGGGCTGCGCGGATTCGCACCGAGCATCCACACGAAGGTCGCGAACGAGCCGCCCCAGACCAGCGCCGATGCCGTGGCGAGGTTGCCCAGTACCACCTTGAGGCCGCGCTCGATCACGCCGGGAGGGCCCATGTGCTGCACCGCAAACTCCTCGCGAGCGTTCTCGAGTTCCGCCTTGAACGCAGGGGCGAGATCCTGGTGTGCGAAGCCATGGCTCAGGAACTTCTTGGCCGCCGTCACGAAATAGCCGAACGGCACCGTAGTCATCCCGATCGCGAACGACGTCCACCCAGCCCAGCCTCCGTACACGGACGCGAGGAACACCAAGCCGCTGAGCAGGAACACCGGGTAGAGCAGCGACGCGCCGCCGTCGAGCCGCCCGTTGCGTTTCACGAACACGCGGAGCGCAACAGGGAGTTCCTTCCGCTGTTCGAGCGCGACGCCCAACTGCTCCGCCAGCACGTTTGCGTTTGCGGGGCGGTGGTTCGCGTCCTTGGCGAGGCAGCGGTCCACGATCAGCGCGACCTTGCGCGAGATCGCCAGGCCGAGCGACGCCAGCGCCGGCGCGGGTTCGGTGATCTGCTTTGCGAGGACTTCGGTGTGCGTGCGCCCCTCGAAGGGCAGTCGACCGCTGAACGCGTAGAACGCCGTCGCGCCGAGGCTGTAGATGTCGCTGCGTGCGTCGAGGTCCTTCCCGAGCGCCTGCTCGGGACTCATGAACTCCGGCGTCCCGCTGACGCCGTCGGTGGACGCGGCGCCGACGGCGGCCGCAATGCCGAAGTCGGCGACCAGCGCGCGCCCGGAGCCGTGTTCCAGGAGGATGTTGTCCGGCTTCACATCACGGTGCACGAGCCCCTGCTCGTGCGCGTGCGCGAGCGCCCAGGCCGCCTCGCGCAGCACGCGCGTACCATCAGATGCCGACATCGGCCCGCGCGATCGCACGCGTTCCGCCAGGGTCACGCCATCCACGAAGGCCATCACGTAGAACACGAAGTCACCCGCCTCGGCGACCGCGTGGATCGGGATGATGTTCGGATGCGAGAGTTTCGCGGCCAGCCGCGCCTCGCGGAGGAAACGTTCCCGCAGGGTGGTGTCGCGGGCACGCTCCGGCGGGAGGAGCTTGATCGCCACCGGGCGATCCAGGTGCACTTCCCGGGCGAGGTACACGACACCCATGCCGCCGCGGCCGATCTCGCGGTCAATCGAGTACTTCCCGGCGACCGCCAGCTGGAATTCCAGGAAGAGCGGGTCGAGCGGCGTAGTCTGGCTCACGGCAGGAAGGTACGGCGGAGGGGAAACGATGTCACCGGTGGGGTTTCGGCACGGGATTCGCCGAGCGTACGTTGTATGGTCCCGGGATTTCCAGCGTGGGGTTTCAGGATGCCGGTGACGGCGCGGTTGTCCAAGGCGTTTTACGATCGGATGGGCGAACAGGTCGCCAACGAACTCGTGGACTGGTTCAACCAGGTGGATCTCACGTACCGCACAGACCTCCGGGAGATGAACGAGCTCAACTTCGCGCGCTTTGACGCGAAGCTGGAGCAGCGTTTTGTCGAGTCTGAGGCGCGGTTCGATCGCAAGCTGGTGGAGCTGGAGGCCCGGATCGACCGCAAACTGGTGGAGCTCGAGGCGCGCATGGACGCGAAGATTGCCGCGCTTGAGGTCAAGATGGAGCAGCGCTTCACCACGCAGATGCGGTGGATGTTCGCCATGTGGGCGACGACGTTCATTCCGCTGATTGGCCTGTACTACAATCGCTGACACGCTCGCCGGGCGCCCACGGTGATGTAACCCACCCCGGCGCGGGTACTCCCTGATAGGGCAGGTGCAGTCTCACCCGCAATCAGGGAGGTCCGCATGGTTACACACCTTGTTCGAACGTTGGCCGTGGCGGCAGGAATCGGGCTCGTCGCAGGCGCCGCGCACGCACAACTCGTCACCCCACGCACGGTCCCGGTGTTCCAAAACCAGCAGTTCGACATCCTCCCGTCCGCGCTCGCGGGAATGGGTGGGGTCGCCATTGCGCTCGATGACTCGCTGCCCGACGCATTCGTGAACCCGGCCAAGGCCGCGCGGATTCGCGTCGGCTCGATGTTCGCGGCGCCGTTCCGCCACGGCATTACGGGGGATCGCGGCGGCGGGCGCACGCTGCCGCTAGGCGGCATGGGGGCCAGCGGCGCGTGGACCTTTGGCGGCACGTTCGCCCTGCAACAGCTCGACCGCGGTGGCGTCATGAGCTGGGCCGCGAACAACAGCGACCGCACGGCGACCAACCAGTATCTCTCGCTGACCACCGCGCGCCGTTTGCCGCGTGGGGTGTCGGTCGGAGCAAGCGCGTCCTTCTCCGCGCTCAACGCGGTGGATGGCGTGGACCTGCTCTACGGTGGGAGTGACCGCATCCTTCAGTCGGGAAGCACGGCGGATGTTCGCGTCGGCCTGACCAAAGACTTCGACCGGGGCGCAAGCCTCGACGTGATCCTGCTACACAATCGGTTCGAGATGACGCACGATGTGCACTTCACCAATACCGTATGGGACCAGGGCCTGCGCCGACCCATCACGACCGAACGCAGCGAAGTGAACGACGATCGCACGAACATCTGGGGCGCGCATGCGGAGTTCACGAAGCCGGTCGGGAACGACGGCTGGAGGATCGGGTGGATCGGCACGGTGAATGCCCTCTCCCACCCGAAGATCCCCAACTACGTGCTCCAGAATATCCCGCGCGATCCGGGTTCGACCGTCGGTGTGAACGCGGGGATCGGTGTGGCGCGAGTTCGGGGCGGCGTCACGGTCGGCGCCGACCTGATCCTCGAGCCGATGTGGGCCAACACCTGGGCGGATGCGGCGAAGGACACCACGATCGCCGGTGGCGGGATTATCCGGGCCGGGTTCAAGACCGTGGAGAACGATTTCCGGTTCAGCAACACGCTGCTGCGGATCGGCGCGGCCCGCGAGTTTGCGATCGGCAAGGATAGCGCATCGCGACTCGGCGTTCAGCTCGGCCTTGGCCTCTACTCGATCAACTACACGCTCGGCCAGCAGAACAACGTGCTCCGTACGTTCCGCACGCAGAAAGAGAGTTGGATGGAATGGACGCCGACGTTCGGGCTCTCGTGGCGTTCGAAGGGGATGACCGTGCACTTCGCGGCACAGTCCACGTGCGGCGGTTCCGACTGCATGACGTTCGGCGACCGCGTCGAGGTTGTGTCGCCAGCGTCTGGTGGTGATCGGACAACCACATCCACGATCATCGCCGCGCCCAGCTCGGCGCTCCGCTTCAACGGCGGGACAGCGTCGAGCAAGAAGATCTGGGTGTCGCTACCCGTGCGGTGACCAATCCGAGGTAAGGCGGCGAGCGGGGCGTCATGACCGGCGTCCCGCTCGCCGGGTCAACCGGCCGCGTGAGTGGCCTCGCCCCGCCCTATCGCCCGGGCCGCCCACCACGTCAGCGCGACGACACCGACCAGCGCGAGCCCCGCCGCAATCACCTCGCTCGCACCATCCGCGACGCGAATCGCGCGCAGTGACGCGCGCGCGGAGAGCATCGCGCCGGCGGCGATCCATGCAATCGGGCCCCAGCGCGCCCAATGACGCACGGCGAACGCCACGGCGACTGTTCCGACGCCGCTCACGATCAACTCAACCGTCCCCAGCGGATGCACCTGCATCGCCCGCACGGTCGGACCAACGATCGCAGCGCCGGCGATCGTGACGCCGACCAGTATCAGCCAGCGGTTGCGCTCGCGCTCCACGGCCGCGCACAGTGCCAGGATCGGAATCGCCACGGCAATGATCGGCGCCGTCAAGTCCAGCGGCACGCCGATCAACGATGCCGCCCACGGGAGTGATTGATCGAACGAGGTGGATGGCGCACCCGGCAGCGGCGGGTCGGCAAACCAGCTCGCAATCGCGCCGGTCACGGGCCGCACCGATGCCATCGCCGCGCCGGCGAGCACCGCATCGGCGATCCAGCGCCCGCTCGCCGCCGCATCGAGTCCGCTCGGCCGCACCGCAATCCCCGCGCGCCGGCGGAGGGACTCCATCAATCGCCACATGAGGATCACGACGACAGGCCCCAGCAGCCCGAGCAACGCAAATGTGCCCTGCGTGATTAGGTGATTGCCCCAAGACGATGCCGTGTCGTAGCTGAAGAGTCCATCCGCCCAACCGTTCGCGGTGCCGGCAAGCGCGGCAGCGAACAGCAGCACGGCTGCGATGCGACCGGACCTGCCGTGCAACGTCGAGTCGGTGACGCGCGGGCTCACGCGCTTCACCGCCACGATCATCATGGTGACGAGCAGCGCCATCACCAGCGTGCCGAATACGCCGCCCATGACCGCACTCTTCAGTACCTGCTCGCGCTCCTCGCGCAGGAAGGACTCCGGCAATTGCACGCCGCGCCGGACCGCGAGCACATCGGCGCCCGCCAGCGAGACCCAGACGCGGGCGGACGCCCCTTCCCCGAGGTGGACAGCGGTATCCGTCCACGTGAGCGTGACATCGCGGCGGCGGGGACGACTGGTCTCCGCGAAGTCCGATTCCACGAGCGTCGCCGAGTCCACACCGGCTGCAAAGAGCGCCTGACGCGCCGCCACGCGCGCGGCATCCGCGGTAAGCGAATCGCCCGGCATGCTGTCCGGCAGGATGTGCCGCGCGTCGAGCGCTCGGCCATCCGGGTACACCCGCACGCGCCACTCTTCGGCGCGCTCAGCGACCGATAGGTCCGGACGCACGTAACGCACGACCCACCAGGCGGGCACGACATACGCGGCCGCCATCGGCTGTGCGAGCGAGTCGAGTCCGCGCTTCGCGAGGAAGCGAGGCCACGAGGTCAGCGTGTCGCGCGCTGTGGTCGCGAGGCGGCGCCAACCGTCCGGGTTCACGCCGCGTGCCGCGAGCATCGAATCGGCCACGGTGATCGCGCTTGCCCTTGTCGCCGTGTACGCGGGGCCGAGTGTCGGGCGCCGCGGTGTGGTGAGCGGCAGCACGACAGCGACCGCTACCAGCGCCACCGCCAGTTGCCGGACGCGCGGTGTCATCGTGATCGTGCTGGCCTGTTCGCTTACGGCGGCGGGGCTCATCGTCTCGACGACGCCGGCCGCCGCCCCGAACCGCATGTCGTCAGGCAGCGGCCTGAGGCCGCGCTGGCGCACGACCTGCACGACTACCGCCAGCGCCGGCACGAACAACACCGTGACGCAGACCGCAAATGCCGTCCGATACACCGGCGCGTCGCCCGTTGCGGTGAAGAGGCTGAACAGGACGAGGTTGTATGCAAAGTGGCCGATCACCGCCGGCAGCAGGCCGAATCGCAGGAAGACCACCGCCCAGAACGACGCATCAATGAGGAGTTCCACGCCGCGCGACCAGGCCGGCCACGACGGATAGTTCGAATGCGCGAAGCCGAAGACCAGCGACGTGGCGACCACGCCCCCGATCATCCATTGCGTACGGTTTTGCCGATTCCCAACCCAGAGCGACAGCAGCGAGAGTGGCAGCGCGCGAAACAGGCCTTCTTCCCAGATCCCGGCTTGCAGTGAAATCGCCACGCCCGTGATCCACGGCGCGGGCGTCGCGATCATGTTCGGATCGTCCACGAGCGACGTCGGCACCCACCAGCCAAGGACGTTTTGCGTGATCAGGTAGAACGTCGTGACGTAGGCGAGCGCGAGCGCCGCGACCACGTAGCCGCCCGCGACCTGCCCGGCGACCGTACTCGTCCCGCGCGCACTCCACAGCTTCCACCAATCCACGTGCGCCGGGAACGCATGGCGCGCCGCGGCCTCGGCGGCCACCAGCGTGAGCGCGACCATTGCGCCCGTCGCGACGCCGCCGCTCACGGCGCCCATCGCCAGGATCAGTTGATAGAACTCGGCGGGGAGCGTGGTGTCGTAGTCGAACCAACCGAGCGACTGCGCGTTGACGCCCGCGGCGACGAGCGCGACCGCGACGACACTGCCGACCACGATCGGCCCGCGCCAACGCAGTTGGCCCTGGCGCGAGTAGCGGTAGATCGTCCAGCCGGCGAGACCGATCAGCGCGACGAGGCCGAACTGCGCGAAGACCGCAAGCAGGTCGTTCCACGTCCGCATCTCGGCGTATCGGCGGAGGAACGACTCCGGCACATAGACGAACGGGCGCGCCCCTGTGGCGACGTCCCCGGATACCGTGACCTCGAGCCGTACCGGTGCGCCGCCGATTCGTGTACCGGCGCGTTCGAACGTGACCGAGTGGTCCACGCGTCCGCTCTCGCGTCGGGTTTCGTAGCTCGTGCTGATGAAGTGCCACGTCAGGGTGTCCGCACGCAGCGTATTCGCGAGCGCGAGCGTTGCGAGGCGGCGCGCCGAGTCGGCCGCGACGTTCGGCAGCGTGTCGGAGTTCGCGAGCCTGCGCCGAAAACCGATCAGCCGGCCGTCGGGCGCGAACTCGACTCGCGCTTCGCGCACCTGCTGCGACTCGAACGCGCGGACGCTCCAGCGGTAGAGCGCAGTCTCGCCTCGCCGGACGACCGCGTTGATCGAGTCCGCGCCGCCGGCGGCGAGATCGAGGAACGTGATGGTGGAATCGTCGGAGCTGAAGCGAACCGCGCGCCGGGGCAGCGAATCAGCAAGCAGGTTCGCCGCAAAGAACGAGTCCGCCTTCGCGAGCGCGGACTCCTGCGTGAGCCGGTTTTCGAGCGCGACCGTGGGGAACGCGCGCGGGAAGGCCCAGAAGGCGATGGCCCCGGCGGTGAGGCCGGTAGCGGCGAGGGCGAGGGACCAGCGCGTCGGCGAGTGCACGGGCGACGATGGTGTGGGGAGGGAAGCCTGTATGTACCGCGCCGACTGATCAAAAGCCAACCGCCCCGGCCCTCTCTCGAGGACCGGGGCGGCGTCAGTTCAAGCGACTGGCCGGGACCTACTCACCCACACTCACTGAACCCGCACACATGGCACTTCACGCAGCCCTCGGCGTATTCCATCTGCGAACCGCAGTCCGGGCACGCGCCCACGAGGTGGCTGTCGCCGCTCTTGCGGTCGAGCTCCATCGCCTCGCCGCCTGACCCGACCACCACCGGAGCGGTCTGGAAGACCGGGGCTTCCGCCGCGGCAGGCGCCGGCACGTTGAGCAGTTCCTGCTGGATCCCCTGCTTCGCGCGCATCCATTCCTCGAGCGCGAGGCCGATCGCGTCCGGCACGCTCATGACCTTGTTCGGCCCGAGCCCGACGGCGCGGTCGCTGGAGATGCCGCGCAGCTGACGGTGCACCTGCGGGAGCGGGATCCCCGAGCGCAGCGCGAGCGAAATCATGCGGCCCATCGCCTCGGCGTCGGCCATGGCGCTGCCGCCGGCCTTGCCCAGGTTGATGAACACCTCGAACGGCTGTCCCTTGTCGTCCTCGCTGACGTGCACGAACATCACGCCGAGCGGGGTCTCCTTCTTGATACTCGTCGAGCGCAGCACGTCCGGGCGCGCGCGCTTCTGGCGCCGCTGCAGGTTCTCCGCCTCGGCATCGAACAACAGCTTCTTCAGCCGATCGTTCTCGGCCGTGAGGTTCGTGATGGACTCGTGCAGGTCCGCCGTCTCCACGCGCATCTCGCCGGTCTTGCGCACTTCCGCTGCTTTCTCGGTCGCGCCGGTCGAGAGCACCTGGTTGTCGCGTGAGCCGTCACGGTACACCGTGACGCCCTTGCAGTGCGTCTTGTACGCCAGCTCATAGATGCGCCGCACGTCTTCCTGCGTCGCCGTGTGCGCGAAGTTCGTGGTCTTGCTGATCGCCGAGTCGCAGTTCTCCTGGAACGCGGCCTGCATCCAGATGTGCCACTCGGGGGCGATGTGGTTCGCCGTGATGAACACGCGCTGCCACTTAACAGGGACTTCCGGGAAGTCCACGTGGCCCTGCTTGGCGATCTTCTCCATCAGCTCGGGCGTGTACCAGCCCTCGCGCTTCGCGATGGCGACGAAATCCTCATTCACGTCGGGCATCATGACGCCCGCCTGGTTCCGCATGAACGCCACGGCGAAGAGCGGTTCGAGCCCGCTGGAGCAGCCGGCGATGATCGAGATCGTCCCGGTCGGCGCAACCGTGGTCACGTTGCAGTTGCGGAGCTTCATCTCCGGGCGGATACGCTTCCCGTCCGGCGCGCGCGAGCACGTGGCATCCGGCCCCCAGATGCTGCTCGACCACTCCGCGAACGGTCCGCGCTCCTCGGCGAGCCGTGCGCTCTCGCGCTTGGCCTCGACATCGAGGAACTCCATCACCTTGCGGCCGAACTCGACGCCCTCGGGCGTGTCGTACGCGATGCCGAGCCGCACGAGTGCATCGGCGAAGCCCATGACGCCGAGTCCGATGCGACGGATGCGCTTCGAGAGCGAGTCAATCTCCGGCAGCGGGTACTTGTTCGCGTCAATGACGTTGTCGAGGAACTTCGTCGAGAGGTGGATGTCCTTCGCGAAGGCATCCCAGTCCATCTTCCCGTTGTTCACGAAGTACCCGACGTTCACCGACCCGAGGTTGCAGACGTCGTACGGGAGCAGCGGCTGCTCGCCGCAGGGGTTCGTCGCCTCGTAGCTACCGAGCTGCGGGACCGGGTTGTAGCGGTTGGCTTCATCAATGAAGAACACGCCGGGCTCGCCCGTCCGCCATGCGCCCTCGATCATCTTCGTCCAGACGTCGCGCGCGCGGAGCTGACCCGTGATCTGCTTGGTGACGGGGTCCACCAGGTCGTAGTTGCTGTCGGCGTCCACCGCCTTCATGAACGTGTCGGTGACCGCGACCGAGATATTGAAGTTGACCACCTGCGTGAGGTCTTCCTTGCAGGTGATGAACTCCATGATGTCCGGGTGATCCACGCACAGGATGCCCATGTTCGCGCCGCGGCGCGTGCCACCCTGCTTCACCGCGTCCGTGGACGCGTCATACAGCTTCATGAAGCTGATCGGGCCGCTGGCCACGCCCGTGGTCGAGCGGACCATGGAGCCACGCGGGCGCAGCCGCGAGAACGAGAAGCCGGTACCGCCGCCACTCTGATGAATGAGCGCCATCGAGCGCAGCGTGTCGTAGATGCCCGCGCTGCCGTTCGAGAGCGCGTCCTCGACCGGGAGCACGAAACAGGCCGAGAGCTGGCCGAGCGGACGGCCGGCGTTCATGAGGGTCGGCGAGTTCGGCTCGAACCGACGCTGCGTCATCAGTTCATAGAACGCCGTCGCCGTCGCGTTGACCTCTTCCTCGGTCTTGCCGTAGCGGCGATCCGCCTCGGCGACCGTGGTGGACACGCGCCAGAACATCTCCTCTACTGTTTCTGTAGGGTGCCCCGCCTTGTCGCGTACGAGATAGCGCTTCTCGAGAACGATGCGGGCGTTCGCGGAGAGTGACGCAGGCGAGTTTGGCGGGGTGGTCTGAGGCATGTTGGCGACTTCTGTTGCTAAACGGTGAACGACAATGAGCGAAGCAGAAACGGCGGCGAGAAAGCCGATTCAGTGCAGGGGCGTCAAGCTACGGGTGCTCGTGAAACCACGCCAGCGCCACGTAACTCGTTGCAGCACAACAGCTTTCCACTATAAAGTCACAGATAAGAAACAGTGCTCAATCTTGACAGTCTGCACGGTACTGAGGGGTTACTGGCGCAGTCCGCGCCCTGATCCCGCCAGCATCGCGTCCGATGATCGGTTTTCCCTATCCCTCTGTCCCCCAACAACTTGGGGAGCTGTTTCAGTCCGCGCTGTCCGGCCGTCTCGTACGGCTTTCTCGCGGGCGAGTGAGGGGGAGAAAGGATACATCAGCCCGTCGCGCCGCGGTAGCCGTTGCTTGCATACACGGACTGTGCTAGGGAGCGGCGGGTAACGGGACAAGCGCGAAAGGAAACGCTCACTCCCGCGCGCTTTCGGTAACGCTTTCAGCCACGCCACGGCGCATCCCACCCGCGACTCGCAGCGCTGAGGTTCGCACTCAGCGTCGTTCGGCAACTGGATTCCAGTTACGAACCCGGGCCCGCGTGGCGGAATTTGGTAGACGCGAGCACCTGCGAAGTGCTTGGCTTCGGCCGTGCGGGTTCGAGTCCCGCCGCGGGCACGGGCGAGTCGCCATTGATCTGCACGAACAGCCGATGTACCTATCACACGCTTCGCAGGTGCCCGCGCCGGGGCCGTGATCTCAGTTCACCTGAGGTCCGGCCCCGGTTCGTTTCCGTGACGAGGTCGGCCTGGCTCAGCTCCGTACCAGCCGCGCGGTGATCGGCACCGTGATCACGTGGCACAGGTCCGTGGTCACCACGATCCCGCCGCGGTTCCAGGTGCGGTAGCCGTCGGCCGTGATGGTGATGTCCCAGGTGCCGGGCCGCGCCAGTGCGAGCAGCTGGTTGTGCATCAGCGTGCCGGCGGGCACGACTGGGATGAAGATCGAATCGCGAATCGCCGCGGTGCGCGCCACGATGGACAGCGCGCGCACGTCGCCGAGCCGGCCCGTGATCGAATCGGTGACGCTGAGCGAAATGCCGGCCCGCAGTTCCGTCGTGCAGACCACGGACACCTGCAGCGAATCGGCGATCAGCCCGCGCGTCGCCGAGTTGTAGCCCGCGACGAGCCAGCTCGCGCCACGACCCACCACGCGTATCGTCCCGCCTGCATCCAGCGAAATCGCGGCCGGATTCCGCGACGAGACAGTCGGCCGCAACGATGAAAGCGTACGCCCGCCCGCATCGCGCAGCCGCGCATCGAACCGCAGTGAGTCGCCGGGCAACATGCCCACGCTCGCCTGCCTCGTCACGGGCACGCCACTGAGCAACATCTGGATGGACACGGGTTCCGCCGGTTCCGACTCGGTCGGCAACGAACACGCCGCCAGCGCGAGCAGGCAGAGGCCCAGCAGCGCGGCGACGACGAGCACACTCATGCCATCGCGTCGCGGCGGCGCGCCACAGCCGGTGCATTCGCCGTCGGGCGACTTCCCGCCGGGCGTCACCGCACGAGCTTCGCCGTCAGCTGAACCGGGATCACGTGGCATACGTCGGACGTTACCGTGACGCCCGACTTTGTCCACTCCTGATAGCCGTTGGCCTTCACCGTCACCACGTACGTACCCTTGCGCTCGTACGCCAGCGCGGTCGTCACGGCGCCGGTGCTTGGATTCGTCAACATGAACGTGGTCGAGTCCACATACGTGCCTTCGCGCGCGCGCGCCCAGAGCCCGGTGAACGCCGCGGGCGCATTGGTCAGGGAATCCACGATGGTCAGGTTGACGCCGGCCACCGCGATGGCCGTGCAGACCACGCCGTCAGGCTCCGTGGACGAACTGCAGGATCCGGTGATCAGCGCAGCCGCAGCAATCGCACACTTGAGTGTGTTCCGCATACTTGTACTACCCGCCGAATCGCGCCTCGTTTCGGTTCAGCGGCGGAAACTCCCCGGCCCTATGCCGCGCGGCGAGGTCCACATACGCCGCGTAGCCGTGCGCCACCCGGGCGCGTTGCTCGTCCGACAGCGGCCCGCGCACCTTGGCCGGCACTCCCATCACCAGGGAATGCGCCGGCACCTCCATGCCCTCGGCGACTACCGCGCCCGCCGCGACGAGCGCACCGGCGCCGATCTTCGCCCGGTTCAGCACGATCGCGCCGATCCCGATCAGCGCGCCGTCCTCGACGATCGCGCCGTGCACCACCGCCCGGTGCCCGATCGTGACCCGCTTGCCGATGATGCACGGGATCCCGTCGTCGCAGTGGATCACGGCGCCATCCTGCACGTTGGTCTCATCGCCGACCTCGATCCGGTCACTGTCACCGCGGAGGACTGCACCCGGCCACACGCTCGCGCGCGCACCGAGCGTGACGTTGCCGAGTACCGTCGCCGCCGGATGAATGAATGCCGTCATGTCGGCCATGTCAGAACGGAAGCCCGACCGTGAAGTACACGTTCGGGCGCGTGTCGCCGAAGCTCGCCGAGCCGCGCGTCGGGACCGCGGCGCCAAGCCGGAAGCGATACGGCGAGTCGTACTGGAGCGCCGTGTCGAAGTGGAGTTCTGCGCCCGCACTCGCGATGTACGTGCGAGGCGTGGCCCGCGGGCAGATCGGCGAAGTGGCCGCACCGGCATGGCACCACGCCGCTGCGCCATCGGCGAAGAACACGCCGGACACGCGCTGGAAGAACAACGGGAACTTCCAGAGGCCCCGCGCCGGGAAGGCAAGCGGGAACCGGTACTCGGCGTTCATCCCGACCGCACGCGAACCGGACTGTACGCCGCCCGGAAAGCCGCGGACGAAGAACGTCCGGCGGCTCTCGCCCACGCTGACGCCTGGCACGATGTCCACCGAGCCGCCACTCCCACCGCCGGCGCGCAGCTCCGTCGCCGACGTGATGTCCGTCATCGCCGCGACACCGCGCAGCACCGCCAGATGGTGCACGCGAGCGCCGAAGTCGAACGCGCGGTGCAGCGTCACGGCGCCCGAGTACGTCGTGGCGCGCGTCGTCGCCGGCGCGTCGCTGCGCCACCGCACACGCGCCGTGCCGCTGAGTGAGACGCCGTTTTCCGGGCCGAGCGCAAGCGATGGAACTCGCGCGTTGCTGAACCGGGCCGACACGAAGTACGACGGATACGTGTACTGGCGCTTGAGGGTCGGCGACAGCTGCGGCGCAAGCGAAATCGGATCCACGCCGAAATCGCGCCATTCCATCGAACCACCCACTGCGAGGCTGCTCAGGTTGTCGATGCGACGGCGCGTGAACGAGACCGCACCATCGGCGAACACGCGACGCCGCTGCAGCGTCCCGACGCGACGGCGCGTGGAATCCACGAGCGCGAGATGTTCCCAGAGCTCCTCGGCGCCCGCCTGCACCACCGGCATGCCAAGCCCCGCGAACGCGTAGTCGGCTCGCCAGCTCGGTTCGTTTCGCTCGGGTTCGAGCGCCGCGCGGAACTCCCACGCGTGCCGGCCGACGACATCGCTCCCGCTCGTCCGGAATCCCCAGGTCTGCCGGTCTTCGTCACTCAGGTCAGCGGTCGGCAGCCAGTGACGCGGGAGCACGGTGCGCCACGCCGAGTACTTCCCTACCGGCGCATCGGTGGTCGCGACGCTGAAGGCGTGAATCGGTGCGAGGACGCTGGTCGAGTCGGCCGCGACGCCGCGCGTGTTCGCGTCCACGAGCGCCAGGTTGTACCCGTCGGCCCGGAGCACGAACGTCGCCACGCGCCGGCCGTCGGGCGACACCTCGGCATCCTCGAGCGCCGTCGGCGAGTCGGCGATCCGGGCGATCTCGCCCGTTTGCACATTCGCGCGATACACGGCCGAGCGCCCGCTGCGATCGCTCACGAAGAACAGCGTCGAGTCACCGGCCCCCCACGACGGCGCGCCGACGACCGCGCGCGTGCGTCCAAGTGATCGCACGGCGTCCGTGCCGCCGACGAGGGCGATCTCCATCGTACCGCCGCGGAGCCAGTGGGTCGCGGCCACCTGCGTGCCGGACCGCGACCAGCGCGGTTCGCTCCAGTGTTCGGCCGGTGAAGACGCCGTCATCGGCGACACGTGCACACGATTCGCTTGCACCCGGACCTGCACGATCCGGCTCGCACCCGGCACGATCTCGACGGCGGCAATACAGAGCGCCGGCGCGTCGTCGGGGAGCCGATCGATGGTGAGTTGCGCTTCACCACCGGCCGGCGGGCCGCCTGCATCGCAGCGGCGCGCATCGGGCTGCATCAGGCGCGCACCGCGCGTCAGCTGCCACGTGCGGCCCGAGTGCTCCAGGAAGAGATCCGAGCGGCGCGTGTACGGGTCCACGTAGTCCTGCTGCGCGAACACGCGCCAGCCGCCGGCGATTGGCGAGGTCACGCCGCTCGTCTTTCGGACGGCGACGACTGCCGGCTGCCCGCCGCTGACGCCCACGCGCTTGAGCGACGGCAGCGCGCTCGGCGATGCCGATGCAAAAAGCAACGTCGAGTCGTCGGCCCAGCGCGGCGTGCCCGAAAACCAGCCGCGATCCATGATCGGAGTCGGCCCCGGGGCTCGCCGCAGTGCAAGCTGCGCCGCACGGTGCGCCGAGTCCGTCCACACCGCGTGCGCCGAATCGAACGCAATGCCGAAGCCGCGCTTCGCATTGGTATTCAGCATGAAGGGGATCAACCATGCCGAGTTGGACTCGACGAACTTCTTCATGCCCTCGGGGCCCGCCGTCCGGGCCGCCTGTTCGATCACCTGCGCGCCGTACGTGTACGCCACGTTGCCCAGCGGGTAGTTCGGGCTCGCGGATGACAGCGCGTTCAACTTCGGAGGCGCGCCGAACAGTTCGTGGGTGCGAATCGTCGCGCCGAAATCCGTGCCCGCGAGCCGACCCGCGCCGGTGAGCTTGGTCTCGTAGTACACGGCCAGGCCCTCGATGAGCCAACTCGGCGAGTACGTGTTCGGAAACAGGTGCGGGTTGCGACCGAAGACGTACTGCCCCAGCCGCCAGAGTCCGCGCGTGCGATCGAGGTGGAAGATGTGTGCGAGTTCGTGCGTGACGACCAGGTCAATCCAGTCCGGCGAGTATCGCAGCGCGCCGCCCTCGATCGACGGCCGCGCGTACACGACGATGCGATTCGACGGCGCCACGATCGCATAGCCGTTCGAATCGTCAATGTTGTCGGCGACGACGAGATCGATCGTGCCGCGCGGCGGGTGGAGTTCGCGCGCAAGCGCCGCGTACGCCCGCTCGGCCGATCCCGCGGCGCGCCGCGCCGTTTCCTCGAGCCCTGGCGAGAACGTGACGCGAAAATGCGGTGTCATCAGCGTCTGCCAATGCAGGTTCGGCGCGAGTTGCGCCGCGCACGGCGCGGCGACCGCGAGGAGAGATGCAAGAGCGAGCAGTCGACCGCGCATCACGGAACTCCGGGTGCAAGTGACCTGAAATACTCCTCCAGCCCCTCGAGGATCCCGATCGCGTAGCGCGACTGGAACTGCGGCGTGCGGAGCGCGGCTTCCTGATCGGGGAGGATCACGAACGCCCCTTCCGCGAGGATCGCGGGCATCCATGTCGGGCGCACCAGGGCCAGGTTGTCGTAGTTGATGCCGAGGTCGCGCAGCCCCATCCAGCGCACCATGCCGCGCTGGATCGCCCGGGCGAGGGGTTCGGACTGGAGGTGGAAGTAGTAGGTGCCCGTGCCGTTGGTACGGTACGGGTTCACGCCGTCGGGGTGCGCGTTGAGGTGGATGCTCACAAGCGCGTCGGCATCGGCGCGGCGCGCCATGATCGGACGGTCGCCGAGCGCGACGGCGGCGAGTGTGGTCCGCGTCATGACCACGGTGGCGCCCGCGGCTTCGAGCATCGGCTTGAGCGCGTTCGCGATCGCGAGCGTCGCCTCGCCTTCGTAGAAGCCGGTCGGGCCCGTCGAGCCGATCGGCGGGTGGCCCGCATCCACCGCGATCACGCGACCTTCCAGCGGGCGCGCGTGATTGACCACCGGCTTGTCGCGCACGCGCAGCACGAACGTGCCGCGATCCCACAGGGTGAGGTAGCCGTTCAGGCCCTGGCGGAGGTGAACGGTCACGCGGAGTCGGTCGCTCGTCACCTGTTCCCAGGTCACGTCGCGAACGGTGGGGTCGAGGGTCGCAAGGTTGATGATGTCGAGGTTGGACGCCGTGCCGTAGAGCGTGAGGATCAGCGCGTTGGGCGCCTGCTCGACCAGGTACGCGGGCTTGTCGCCCACCGGAATGCGCAGGTCGCTCCAGCGCGCGCCGCGGATCACGCGGGCGTTGCCGGCGGTCTTTCGCGGGATGTCCGTTCGCTGACCGAGATTCGCGGCGCGCGTCTCCGCCCGCACCATGGCGGAGTCCACCCACGCCTCGAGCTGATCGTCAAGCCGCACGCGGACGAACGCGCCGCGCGCACCGGTGGCCTCGAGGACCGTGCCCGGGAAGAGGAACCACTTGTATGTGCCGGCCGCCGTCGGCCGCAGGATCGCGACTGCGTCGGTATCGCTCTTCGCGTCCACGTTGGCGTTCAGCAGTTCGATGAAGCGCGGCGGATCGGGCGGCAGCCGCGGCGGCGGCGCGTCCGCAGGCCGTGGCTGGGGGAAGCGGATGTCATGCACCAGGCGGGCGGAGTCCGCGCCGCGCGTGACCACGAGTTCATAGCGCGGCGCCTCGCGCGACGGCACGGGCAGCCAAGCGAGGAAACTGCCATTTGGATTTACCGAAACCGGCGCGCCGTTGATCGTCAGCTGCGCGCGGCCGGAACCCACGGAACCGAGCAAGAAGGTCGAATCGCGGGCCGGCATCAGGTAGTTGCGCGGCGGGTACACGATGCGCGGTGCGAGCCTGCCATCCACCTCGGGAAACTCCGCGCGGAATCCGTCGGACGCGGGCTCGAGCATGGCGCCATCGGAGGCTCGGCGCCGCGATGACGCAGGGGCCGCGCCAATCGGGCCCGGATCGCGCGGGTTGGGGGCCGCCGACGCGCCACG
>Ga0194131_10003136_pt1 | contig 26375 bp, 26 predicted proteins | sample TA2KigO120mmetaG_FD_148631 | JGI IMG/M metagenome (GOLD analysis project Ga0194131, IMG submission 148631) | Freshwater microbial communities from Lake Tanganyika, Tanzania - TA2015053 Kigoma Offshore 120m | ecosystem: Environmental > Aquatic > Freshwater > Lake | place: Tanzania: Lake... | reverse complement strand
CGCACGGTCTCCGCGGTCATCCCGCACTTCGTCGCGCTCGAGGTGATCGCCGCCCACTGCGAGGGGTAGTCGCCCTCGTGCTCGCGCACGAGCCGCACCGCCCGCTCCCGTACTTCCGCTGGGTACCCGCCTCGGTGTGTCATCGCTCCATCCTCGCAAGGATTGGAGCCTCCGACATTCCCGGGGCGATTCATACGCGGCGCGAGTGTTCGAGGTGGTTGTCACCGTTGACGTAGATGACCTCGAACTCCAGATCGCGGGGGTGGATGCGCTGGCTTCAGGGGAACTTGTCGAGCGCTTCCGCGTCCATCTCCCGCGTGTTGCGCCAGATGACCAGCGCCTTCTCGCCGGTCGTCTTTCCTGGTCCCGGCGGCAGCGTGCCCTGCACGAGGGTGACGCCGCGGATGTGGTCGATGTGCTGGACGCGCAGGCCGAGGAGGTAGTTCTACGTCTCCACGAGGTCGACCGTGACCGGCTTCGTCTCTGCGGCGCTGCCTTGGCCGACCTCCAGCGCGTACGCTGCGCTGCGGGCCGGCGCGCCTCAGATCGGCGTGTTCGACAGGCTCTGGAGGAACTCCCGCACGTTGAGGCTGAGCGCGCCCGGCTGGTCGGTGGGCACGGCGTGGCCGGCGTCCTCGATCAGCGAGACGCGGGAGCCGGGAATGCGGCGGTGGAGCCGCTGGATCGCCTCCGGGGTGAGCATGTCGGTCTCCGCGCCGCGCACGATCATCGTGGGGCACTGCACGCGGTCGACGCAGTCCCAGAGGTCGGAGAGCCGGCGCTGGCCGGGGTCGGGCTCGGGCGGGCGCGCGGCGGGGTCGCGGAAGATCGGGTCGAAGTCCCACGTGTAGCCGCCGCCGTCTGTGGGCCGCAGCGAGGCGCGGACGCGGCGCTCGAGCTGCTCGGTGGTCGCGTACGGGAAGTGCGGGCGGAAGGCCTGGATGGCGTCCTCGAGCGTGGGGAACTCGTCGCCGGCGGAGATCAGGCGGCGGAGCGCTTCGATGCCGGAGCGCAGCACTTCCGGGGCGGTCTCGATCAGGACGAGCGCGGTGACGATCTCGGGGTGCTCGGCGGCGTAGCAGATGGCGGCGGCGCCGCCCATCGAGTGGCCGACGAGCGTGACCGAGCGCAGGCCGATCGACTCGACGATCAGCTCGAGGTCCTCGACCTGGGTGGCGCGTGTGTAGTCCTGGTCCGGGGCGTACTCCGACTGCCCGTGGCCGCGCAGGTCGATCGCGACGACGCGGAACTCGCGGGCGAGGTCGAGCGTGGCCTCGTCCCAGGCCGCACTGGTCTCGGCGAAGCCGTGGAGCATCACGATGGCGTGCTTGGTGCGCGGGTCGCCCCACTCGCGGTAGTGGAACGTGAGGCCGTTGGCCTCGACGAACTCGTCGCGAGGCTTGCTCGACGTCGCCATCGGCGCCATCTCTCTCCGGGCGCGGTCATTCGCCTGCCGGGCGACGCCGCTCCCACGCCTGATGCTCACGGAGACGGAAGTGTAGCACCCGCCCTTCTTAGGTTCTCCGGGCGCGGGCGGCTCCTACAGCGCGCACGCGATCGCGTGCGCGGTGGGGAGGCCCTCGGCGAGCGAGAGCCAGTTGCGGCCGCCGTCGTGCGAGCCCCACACCTTGTCGCCGGCCGCGGCGAAGAGTGTGTCCTCGCTGTCCCAGACGCGGGTGACGACCGGGGCGAGGTCCCACTCGTCCTCCTCGCCGAGCATCAGGCGCGACCAGCTCACCCCGCCGTTCGCGGAGCGGAAGAGCGCGCCGTCGCGCCCGGGCGCGTGGCGCGACATCGCGAGCACGAGCCGGTCGGGCGCACCCGGGACGATCGCGACCGTGCCGCCCCACGAGCGGTCGAGCCCGCCGAGCGACTGCACCCAGCTGAACCCCGCGTCGTCGGAGCGGAACACGCCGCTGTCGGTGGTCGCGAAGAAGCGGTCGCGCTGCTCGGGGTGCTCGAGCGTCGCGTGCACCTGCGGGTCGAGGCCGTCGCCCCGCCGCAGCCAGCTCTTCCCGTCGTCGTGCGAGTGCCAGACGGAGCCGCCCCCGATCGCGACGAGCAGCCCCTCCTTCGGGAAGGCGACCCCCGAGACGTACGGGGCGCGGTGCCCGGCGGGCGTGGGGAACTGGTGGTGCCTGGTCACGTGCTGCAGCGTCTCGAGCTCGCTCCACGTCGCGCCGCGGTCGGTGGAGACGAAGAGCCCAGCCGGCTCGACGCCGATGTAGAGCCTGCGGTCGGGCGCGACGCGCACCGCGCGCACGTCGCCGTCGAAGCACTGCCCCCACCGTCGCCCGGTGTGCAGCCACGCCCCCTCGCTCGGGGCGCCGGCGAGCGCGATGCCGTCGCGGTAGTCGATCGCAGCGATGCGCGGGCCGCGTACCGCGTGCTCCGGCTTGCTGCCGGGCACGACCTCGAGCAGCCCCTCGTCGACGCCGAGCAGGATGCCGAGCACCTAGCGCGCGCTCCCGTTGCCGCCGGCGCGGCGCACGCGCACCTCTTCGACGAGCCGCGGCAGCGCCGCGCCGGACGCCGCGCGGATCACCGCGGTCGCGATCGGCGACAGTGGCGTCTCCTCGGGGTTCACCTCGATCAGCGGCACGCCGCGCCGCCACGCATCGATCGGGTACTGCGCGGCGGGGTAGACGACGGCCGATGTCCCGATCGTGAGGAAGAGGTCGGTGCGCGCGGTCTCGAGCTCGCACGTCCGCAGCGCGTCGAACGGGATCGGCTCGCCGAACATCACCGTGTCGCTCTTCACGACGCCGCGGCAGTTCGCCTCGACGCAGAGCGGGGGCAGCCGCTCCGCGTCGATCGCGATCGTCTCGCGCGGCCAGCGCGCGCCGCACGAGGTGCAGCGCATCCAGTGGCGGTTGCCGTGGATCTCCGTGATCGAGCGCTGGCCGGCCTGCCGGTGCAGGTCGTCGACGTTCTGCGTGATCAGGTGGCGGACGACGCCGAGCGCCTCGAGCTCAGCGAGCGCGACGTGGCCGGGGTTCGGGCGCGCGGCCTCGAGCGCGGAGCCGAACTCGTTCGGCTGCTGCGCCTCCTCGAGCCGGCGCTGCCACCAGCGCCGCGGGTCGGTCGCGAACGACTCGTACTGGTTCATCGGCGGCTCGCCGAAGCGGGTCCAGAGCCCGCCCTCGCCGCGGAAGGTGGGGATGCCCGACTCCTTGGACATGCCGGCGCCGGCGAGCACGACCGCGTATCTGGCGCGCGCGAGGAGGTCGGCGGCGCGGGCGATGGCGTCGGGGTCGAGGCCGGCGTTCACTGCGCGCATCCTACCCGCCCGCGCGGCCACGGCGCATCGCTCGCGGAATCGCCGCCGATCCGTAACTGGCGTCACCCGGCGCCGCGGAGGTTCCCCGTACGCTGGGCGTGTCCCCCATCACGACGGTCCGGGCGGCGCGCCGCGCGAGGGAGAGTGCGATGACGGTTCGCAGATGGCTCGGCGGCGCGCTGACCGCGGGTGCCGCGTTCCTGGTGGCGTGCAGCGACGACTCCGGGTCCAGCGCCACGCCGGTCGCGCAGGCGACGGCAAGGGCAACCGCGGCGCCCTCGACGCCCGCGGCCGCCGCGACGCCCGATCGCCCGCAGCGCAACGCGGACGGCACGCTGGGCCGCCTCTCCCAGACCGAGGAGCGCATCGCGAACCAGCTCGGGACGCGCTACCCCAACACCGACTTCCGCAAGCGCACGGTCGACCTCAGCGAGATTGTCGACGGCGGGCCGGGCAAGGACGGCGGGATCCCCTCGCTGCAGGACCCCTCGTTCGTGACTCAGAAGGACGCCGGCGAGTGGCTGAAGTTCGACGAGCCCGTGGTCGCCGTCCAGGTCAACGGCGAGGCGCGCGCGTACCCGATCCAGATCCTCATGTGGCACGAGATGGCGAACGACACGCTCGGCGGCGTGCCGATCGTCGTCACGTTCTGCCCGCTCTGCAACACCGCGATCACGTTCGATCGCCGCGTCGACGGCACCGCGCGCAAGTTCGGTGTGAGCGGGCTGCTCCGCGCGAGCGACCTCATCATGTACGACCGCACGAACGAGTCGCTGTGGCAGCAGATCACCGGTGAGGCGATCGTCGGGCGGGATGTCGGCAAGCGTCTGACGTTCCTGCCCTCGCAGATCGTGTCGTGGCGCGACTTCCAGCAGACCTACCCCGACGCGCTCGTGCTCTCGCGCAACACCGGGTTCACGCGGAACTATGGGCAGAACCCGTACCAGGGCTACGACAGCATCGGGAGCAGCACGATCTTCCCGGTGCCCGGCGCCGACACCAGGCGCCTCGACGCGAAGGAGCGCGTGCTCACGGTCGAGATCGGCCGTGAGACCGTCGCGTTCCCGTTCAGCGAGCTCGCGAAGGCGGTCGTCCTCACGACGAAGGTCGACGGCAAGGACGTCGTTGCGTTCTGGCAGACGGGCACCACGTCCGCGCTCGACGACCTGCTGATCGCGGGCGGCCGCGACGTCGGGAGCGCCGGCGCCTTCTTCCCGGTGGTCGACGGCCGCGCGCTCGAGTTCCGCAAGAACGCCGAGGGCAAGATCGTCGACCGGCAGACCGACAGCGTGTGGAACGTGCTCGGCCGCGCGGTCTCGGGCGATCTCAAGGGGAAGCAGCTCGAGCCGGTGATCTCAGCGAACCACTTCTGGTTCGCGTGGTCGGTCTTCAAGCCGGAGACGCGGATCGTCAAGGCGAACTGAGGCGATCGCGCATCGCATCCCGCTCACAAGCCGCACATCGGCCGCCGACACACGCGGGACGTAGGATCGACTGAGAAGGGGGCGGGCTGATGGCAGCGCTCTCGGAACGCGGGCGGCTCGCGCGGTACGCGACGGTGACGGCGATCGTCGCGGTGATCGGTGCGCTCTTCGTGCAGCGCGAGCTCGTGTCGGGCGGCGGCGGCGCCAGGCCGGACGCCGCGGTGCCCGTGGCGCTCGGCATCCTCGACGCGCACCCGCCGAAGGTTGGCGAGCCCGCGCCGAACTTCGCGCTCGCGACCCCGGCCGGGCGCACCGTGAAGCTCTCGGACTTCCGCGGGAAGACCGTGGTGCTCAACTTCTGGGCGACGTGGTGCCCGCCCTGCCGCGCCGAGATGCCGGACTTCCAGCGGACCTGGGAGGAGCGCGGCGCCGACCGCGGCGACCTGGTCGTGCTCGCGGTCAACCTGCAGGAGGCGCCCGGGCCGGTGGAGGGCTTCGTCCGCGAGTTCGGGCTCACCTTCCCGATCGCGATGGATCGCACGGGCGAGGTGATGCAGCACTACGGGCTGCGCGGGCTGCCCGGCACATTCTTCATCGACCGCGGCGGCGTGCTGCGCAGCCAGAGCCTGGGGCCCGTCTTCGGCGACCTGCTCCTCAAGGGCATCGCGGCCGCCGAGGGTGCCGCCGCGATCTCTCGATAGCCGAGCTCGTCCTCGCCGGCTCGGCGTCCTCCTCGGCAGAGCCCCGCTCCGGCGGGGCTCTGCCCGCGCCCGGGCCCTCGCGCGCGCGGCGCGCTACGCTGGGCCGCCCGCCGGGCGCGCACGTACGCACGAGGGCGGGACGAGGCGGGAGCCGCGCGTGCAGGTCGACTTCGCTTTCCTCTGCGACGCGGCGACCGAGTCCGGCGGCAAGCTCTACGCGCTCGGCGTCGGCATCGACCGATTGCAGGTCACGGAGCTGCCTGCCCGCCAAGGCCGGATCACGGTGGTCGTGCGGCTCTCGTTCGACGCCTTCGAGCAGGGCGACCGGGGCTTCGCGATCCGCGTGGTGGGCGCCGACGGCCACGCGCTCGCGGGGCCAATCGCCGGCGCGATCCCCGTGGCCTTGCCGCCGGGTCGCGCCGCCGCGAAGGCGAACCTGCTCGTCGAGCTGCTGAGCCTGGAGTTCACCGCGGCCGGCCCACACGAGGTGACGCTCGCGATCGACGGGGAGCAGGCGGTGAGCCTCCCGCTCGAGGTCGCGATCGCGCGCGCCTGAGAGCCGCGCCGCCCCGGAAGTCGGGGAAGCCACGAGGCCCACCTAGGGGAAACCCCATCCCGCCCCGACGCGTCCGTGCATTCACTGGTGATGTACGGGGGGCACCCATGCCCGGGCTCACCGCCGAGGACCTGATCGACCTCTCTCGCTGGCACGCGATCCAGTTCGGCGATCGGGAGGCCGCGGAGGCGGCGATGGAGGGCTACGCGCGCTACCGGGAGCGCCTTGCTCGGGATGCGATGCGACGCCTCTGGTTGAAGGACGTGGACGGGGGCGCGGGCGGCGCCGCCCGCCCGGGCCGCCTGAGTCTGCTCGCGAGGCTGCTCCCCGGCCTCGCCGCACGGTGCCCGTGCCGGACCGCTCGGCGGCACGGGCGTCATCATCTCAGGCCCCGCCGTCCGCGCCGCGCGCCCCGCGCGCCCCGCGCGAATCTGCCTCGCGCGGCTACGGGAAGATGCCCTGCGCGAGGTAGCTGCGCGCGACGCGGTCGATCGCGAACGCGACCGCGGCCGTGCGCAGGCCGGGGATGCCGCGCTGCGAGCGCCTCTGCCGGATCTGGTGGAACGCCGTGACCATCGTCTCCTCGAGCGCGTCCCGCACGAGGTCGAGCTCGCTCGAGCCGTCGGTGACCGCGCGGCGCTCGGCGAGGCCGAGCGTGCGCCCGGTCAGTGCTCCATCGCGCCGAGCAGGCGCTGCGAGCGGCCCTCGTCGTTGAGCCTCGTCATGCGGTCGAAGCTCACGTGCGAGAGGTTCTTCAGCCACTCGAAGTAGGAGACGGTGACGCCGCCCGTGTTCAGGTAGAGGTCCGGCAGCACGTAGATCCCCCGCTCGAGCAGGATCGCCTCGCCCGCCGGGTCGACCGGGTGGTTCGCGGCCTCGGCGACGAAGCGCGCCCGGATGCGCGGCGCGTTCTCCGCGGTGATCTGATCCTCGAGCGCCGCCGGCACCAGGATGTCGCAGTCGAGCTCGAGCGCCTCCGCCGTGCTCCGCAGGTCCTTCGCCCCGGGGAAGCCGAGGAGCGAGCCCCGCGCCGCGCGGTGCTCGGCGACGGCGTCGACGTCGAGGCCGTCGCGGCGGGAGATCGCCCCCTCGCGCTCGGCGATCGCCACGACCGTGGCGCCCGCCTGCTGCGGGAAGCGCGCGGCGTGCGTGCCGACGTTGCCGAGCCCCTGGACGACCACCCGCTTGTCGCCGAGCCCGCGCGAGAGGCCCGCGCGCTGCGCCTCCTCGGGATGGTCGAGCGGCTCGCGGATGCCGATGTACACCCCGCGGCCCGTCGCTTCGATGCGACCCGGGATGCCGTGGAGCGCGAGCGGCTTCCCGGTCACGCTGGCGAGGCCGTCGAGCTCGGTCGGGCGCAGCTGCTGGAAGGTGTCCGCGATCCACGCCATCTCCTGCTCCCCGCTGCCGTAGTCGGGGGCGGGGACGTTGGCGGAGGGGCCGATGAAGTTCTTGCGAATGAGCTCGGCGGTCTAGCGACGGGTCGCCCGCTCGCGGAAGCCCGGGCTGCTCGCGCGCGAGTCGATGCGCACGCCGCCCTTCACGCCGCCGAAGGGGACGTCGACGAGCGCGCACTTGAACGTCATCAGCGCGGCGAGCGCCATCACGTGGTCCTCGGTGACGTCGGGGCTGTCGCGGCTCCCGCCCTTGGGCGGGAGCCGGTGGTGGCTGTGCTCGGTGCGGAAGGCCTCGATCACCGCGATCGAGCCGTCGTCCCGGCGCGCCGGGAACGACATGCGGTAGACGCTGTTGCAGCCCTTCACTTGGTCGAGGAGGCCGGGGTCGAACGCGGTGCAGCCCGCCGCGCGGTCGAAGTACTGCATGACCTCGCCGAAGAGGCTGCGGGTCGGCTCACTCATCGCGGGGCTTCCTCCGCCGCGTCGCCGGGACGGAACCGACGGCGAGCCCCAGCATGCACGACCGGGGTCGGCCGGCGCATCCCCGCCCGTCGCCGGACCGGGGCGATCTTGACCGTCACCCCCGGCCGCGACAAATTCTCCCCCGCAGCACGACCGCGGCCGCGGGCCGCGCGATATGGAGGAAGCATGCCGTCGGTGGAGGTGCGCGCGGAGTGGCCCGGGCGCGTCGCGGAGGTCCACGTGGGCGCGGGCGATCGCGTCGCGGCCGAGCAGGAGCTCATTACGATCGAGTCGATGAAGATGCTGACCCCCGTGCCCTCGCCGGCGGCCGGCACCGTGCACGCGGTCGCGGTCGCGATCGACGACTTCGTCGACGAAGGTGCAGTGCTCGTCACTATCACGACATAAGACCTTGCGGTCCGCGGCCGGCTCGGGCGAGCCCTTGCTCCGGCGCGGGCGCGGAGGAGGCGTCCGATGGTCTGGGAACCGGAGATCGGTGAGCTCGAGCGGCGCAGGCAGCTCGCGTACGAGATGGGTGGCGAGGATCGCGTCACCCGCCACCACGACAACGGGCGCCTCACGATCCGCGAGCGGCTCGAGCGGCTCGTCGATGCCGGCACGTTCCGGGAGCGCGGGGTGCTCGCGGGGCGCGCGCAGTACGAGGATGGCCGGCTCGCGGGCTTCAGCCCGTCGAACTACGTGATGGGCATCGCGAAGCTCGCCGGGCGGCGCGTGGTCGTCGGGGGCGACGACTTCACGGTGCGCGGCGGCGCGGCGGACGGCGCGGTCGGCGGGAAGGCGGGCCACGCCGAGCGGATGGCGCGCGAGCTGCGCGTGCCAATCGTGCGGCTCGTCGACGGCACGGGCGGCGGCGGGAGCGTGCGCACGATCGAGAACATCGGGCGCACGTACGTGCCGGGGAACCCCTCCTGGGACACGATGGTCGGGATGATGGCCGAGGTGCCCGTCGTCGCCGCGGCGATGGGCTCGGTCGCCGGCATCGGGGCGGCGCGGGTGGCGGCGTCGCACTTCTCGCTGATGGTGAAGGGGACGGCGCAGCTGTTCGTGGCCGGGCCGCCGGTGGTGGCGCGCGGAATCGGGCGGGAGATCGACCGCGAGGAGCTCGGTGGGTCGCACATCCACGCGCGGAAGAGCGGGGCGGTCGACAACGCGGTGGAGAGCGAGGCGGAGGCGTTCGCGCAGATCCGCCGCTTCCTGTCGTACATGCCGCAGAACGCGTGGCACGTCCCGCCGGCCTGCCCCGCGGACGACCCGGCGGACCGGCGCGAGGAGGCGCTGCTCTCGCTGATCCCGCGCGACCGGCGCCGGCCGTACGACGTGCGCGCGCTGCTCGACCTCGTGCTCGACCGCGGGAGCTTCTTCGAGATCGGCCGCTCCTTCGGGCCGTCGCAGGTAACCGGGGTGGCCCGACTCGGGGGGCGGGTGGTGGGCGTGCTCGCGAACGACCCGACGAAGATCGGCGGCTCGCTCGACGGGCCGGCCTCCGACAAGCTCGAGAAGCATGTAGACCTCTGCGACACCTTCAACCTGCCGATCGTGAACTTCGTCGACCAGCCCGGATTCATGCTCGGGGCGGCGGCGGAGGAGCAGGGGACGATCAAGCGCGGGGTGCGCGCGCTGGCGGCGGTCTACCAAGCGCGGGTGCCGTGGGCGACCGTGATCGTGCGTCGGGCGTACGGGGTGGCCGGCGCAGGGCACCAGAACCACGCGCGGTGGAACTACCGGGTGGCGTGGCCATCCGGCGACTGGGGTTCGCTGCCGATCGAGGGCGGGGTGCTGGCGGCGTACCGCCGCGAGATCGAGGCGTCGCCCGACCCGGCGCGGCGGCAGGCCGAGATCGAGGAGCAGCTCAGCGCGCTGCGCTCGCCGTTCCGGACGGCGGAGTCGTTCAACATCGAGGAGATCATCGACCCGCGCGACACGCGCCCGCTCCTGTGCGAGTGGACGGAGGCGGCGTACGAGATGCTGCCGACGATTGCCGGGCCGAAGCAGCGCGGGATGCGGCCCTGAGCGGGCCGAACGGCTTGCGCACGGTCGGGACGTGGCGCGGGCCGGCGAGGGCTACTCGATCCCGTGCGCGCGCAGCGCCTCGAGCAGCTGGGGCGTCGTGTCGCGCTCGGGGTCGACGCGGACGGCCTGCCAGCCGCGCGCCCGCGCCCCCTCCACGTTCGGGGCCAGGTCGTCGAAGAAGAGCACGCGCCCCGGCGTCGCCCCGGTCGCGCGCTCGACGTGCTCGTAGATCGCGGGGTCGGGCTTCATGAGGCCGAGCTCGTGGCTGGCGAACGCGAGCCGCAGGCGGGCGACCGTCGGGTAGGCGGCCGGGCCGGATGCGGGCCGGAGCGCCGCCCAGTGGAGCGCATTGGTGTTCGAGAGCGCCCCCGAGCCGATGCCGCGGCGCTCGAGCAGGTCGAGTACGCGGCCGACCCCGGGGTATTCGCCGAGCTGCCACGCCTCGAGCAGCCGGGTGGCTTCCTCGGGCGTGTAGGCGCCGCCCGAGAGGGCGGCGACGCGCGCGGCCCAAGTCGGCGGATCGATCGCGCCCACCTGGTGCGCGCGGGCCAACTCAAGGCGGCCCGCCTCCCACTCGGGGTGGCCCGGGAGCTGGTGGGGTGGGAGGCCCGCCCGCTCGTGGGCCTCGGCCCACGAGCGGGCGATGCGGACGAGCACGCCGCCGAGGTCGAACACCACCAGTTCCGGTGGGTGCATCGTCACGCCTGGAGCCGGCGTGCCGACCCCGGTGGGCGGTGGTGGCCTAGCTGGCCTTCTTGAGCATGGGCAGGCCTGTGCGCGTGTTCTCCGACACCTGGTACCCAGGGGGCAGGTAGTCGAGCGACTCGCCCGGCTTCACGGCCTTGGCGAAGTAGTAGATGCGCTGCTGGCGGCCGCCCTTCAGGGTGACCATCTTCGAGTGCAGGTAATACGTCTGACCCTTGGAGTTCGTCGTCGTGTAGGCCATCGTTCAGTCCTCTCTGAAGGGCCGGTGACTGGGCGACCGGCCCCACATCTAGCGCACCACACCATGTGGGTATCACGCTACCCCTCAAAGAGGCAAGTGTATAGGCGAGTATACAGTTACTTCCCAAAGACCCCGGCGTCCTTCAGGCGCTCGATCTCCGCCCACCCGTAGCCCACCGCGAGCAGCACCTCTTCGGTGTGGTGGCCCAGCTCGGGGCCGCCCCCCTGGACGCGCGGTGGGGTGGCGCTCATCTGCACGGGGGGGCCCGGGACGCGCATCTGTCCCAGGTTCGGGGTGTCGATCTCCTGCAGGTATCCGTTCGCCCAGAACTGCGGATGCTCGGCGACCCCCGCGTAGTCGAGGACCGGCGCGTTGGGGACGTCGGCGGCGGTCAGCCGCTCGAGCCAGGCGTCGGCGGGCCGCGTCCGGAAGTGGCGCTCCAGCTCCCGGACGAGCGCATCCTTGTGCTCGGCTCGGCCGAAGGGCCCGGCGAAGCGTTCGTCCTGCTTCAGGTCGGGGCGCTCGAGCGCGTCGCACATGCGCTCCCAGAATGCCTGCGTGTTCGCGGCGATCGCCACGTAGCGGCCGTCGGCGCACTCGTAGTGGGTGTAGGTGGCGGCGCGGCGCTCCTGGAAGCCCGGCTGCTGCCCGGTGCGCAGGAAGCGCACGAGCGGCATCGACTGCAGGGAGGTCATCGCCCCGATCAGGGAGACGTCGACGTGCTGCCCGACGCCGAAGTGCTCGCGGGCGACGATCGCGCAGGCGACGCCGTAGGCCAGCAGCATCGCCCCGACCTGGTCCGCGAACCCGCCGATCAGGGCGTGCGGCGGGTGGCCGGGCCCGCCGCCCTGCTCGCTCATCACCCCCGAGAGCGCCTGGGCCACGTGGTCGTACCCGGGGCGCTCGCCCCAGGGGCCCTGGCGTCCCCACGCGGAGCCGGAGGCGAAGATGATGTCTGGGCGCAGCGCCCTGAGGTCCCCGTACCCGAGCCGCCAGCGCTCCATCACCCCCGGCCGGAAGTTCTCGACGACCACGTCGACCGCCGGCACCAGGCGGCGCACGACCTCGCGCGCCTCCGCGCGCCGGAGGTCGAGCACGATGCTCTTCTTGCCGCGGTTGTGCGCCTCGAAGTACGCGGAGAACCCGTCGCGGCCGAGCCCCGTGGCGCGCCCGGGCTCGCCGCCCGGCTCCTCCACCTTGATCACCTCGGCGCCCATGTCCGAGAGCAGGACCGTCGAGAACGGGCCCTGCTGGTAGCGGGTGAAGTCGAGCACGCGGACGCCGCTCAGCGCCGACGGCGGCCGCGTGGTCGCCCGCTCCGCGGGGCGGGGGCGCTCAACGGTCATCGCGGTACTCCCGTCCGGGCTGCCACGGCATCGCGGCAGCCAGTATCTCCGCGAGCGGGCGCCCGCGGAGCAGGTGCTCGAAGGCGACGAGCGTCGCGTAGTGGCCGATCACGAGCACGCGGCCGCGGGGCAGGCGCTGCGCGAGCGCCGCCAGGAAGCGCGCGTGCCGCTCCGTGGCCTCGCGGTAGCTCTCGCCGCCGGGGAAGGGCGTGTCGACGTGCCGCAGGCGCGCGGCCTCGATCACGGCGCGCGGGTAGCAAGTGAGCTGCCCGTAGTCGATCTCGCGCAGCCGCTCGTCGCAGGCGATCGGGAGCCCGCGGGCGGCGAAGGCGAGCTCGGCCGTCCGCCGCGCGCGCTGCAGGTCGGAGCTGAACACGACGTCGAGCCGGGTGCCGGCGTGCCGCGCGCCGAGCTCGACCGCCTGGCGCTCGCCGACCGCGGAGAGCGGCACGTCCGAGCGCCCCGAGGCGAGCCCCGCCTCGTTGTCGAGGCTCGTCGCGTGGTGCTCGAAGACGATGGTGGGGGCCACGCCCTGCCTCCCCCGCGCGCCGGCCGACCGCGCACGCCCGGGTGCCGCGCCCCGACGTGCCCCGCGATGATCCCGTCCCCGCCCGGTCGAGTCGGCGAAGCGAAGCGGGGGCTGCGCGCGACCCCCGCTTCCCCCGCCGGCGGCGCGGATGCGCGCGCGACTACGCGTCGAGCCAGATCCGCGCCGTCACCTCGGTCGGTGCCCCGTAGCCGCGCGTGTTCGCGACGCCGCGCACGCGCTTCTGGTACGCGGTCCAGGTGCTGCCGCCGCCGACCGGGGTCGGCGTGTAGAACATCATCTCCGCGTTGCGGCGCTGGATGCTGTGGATCAGGTCGAGCCGCTTCTTCCCGTCGAACTCCACCGACTGCTTCGCGCGGAGGTCGTTGAGCTGCGGGTCGTCGACCTTGCTCGCGTTGGACGAGGTCTTGCTGAAGTAGCGGTCGACGTACCCCGTCACCTCCGGGTACGCGGGCGTGGCCCCGAGCGCCACGCCGTTGAAGTTCCCGGCGCGCGTGTTCGGGAAGTAGACCGCCGTGTAGTCCTGGATCTCGGTCGTCGCCGGGAAGCCGGCGTCGCGCAGGTAGTTCCCGATCGCCTCGGCCGCGCGGTCGAAGGTGACGCCGTAGACGGGCGAGGCGTACTGGTACTTGATCGGCGTCTTCTCGCCGCCCGCTGCGGCCAGCAGCTTGCGCGCCTCCGCCGCGTCGAACCTGAAGAACTTGCCGGTGGGGCCATGCGCCGCCGACTGCGGGTCGAGCCACCACTTCGCCATCGTCACGCCGACGATGTTGTTCCACTTGTCGGACGGGTCGAGCCCGGCCGCCTTCAACGCCTTCACGTTGTACGAGAGCTCCATGATCGCCGACCGGTCGAACGCCATCGACGCGGCCTGCCGGTAGCGCTCGTCGCGCCACGGCGCGTTCGGATCCTTGTCCGGCGGCGAGAAGAAGAGGTAGGCCACGCCGCCGGTGACGAGCCCGACCCACTGCCAGGCGGAGTGACGCTTGTGCAGGTCGATCACGTCGTCGGAGATGATGCCAAGGGCGTCGAGGTTGCCGGCCTCGAACTGCGCCTTCGAGTTCGCGTACTCGGGGATGATCGGCACGTCGATGCCGTCGAGGTAGGGCACGCCCTCGACGAAGTACGCCGGGTTGCGCTTGTACTTGAAGCGCGAGGAGACCTGGTACGAGTCGAGCATCCAGGGCCCGGTGCCGATCGGCGTCACGGTCGGCTGGAACTTGCCGTCGGACTCCGCCGGCATCACGAAGAAGTTGTTCGCGTCCGCGAGGATCTCGATGAAGATCGGCGAGGGCGCCTTCAGCTCGAAGCGCAGCGTGTGGCGGTCGACGGCCTCCGCCTTGGTGACCGCCTCCACCGCCGAGCGGTTCACGGACTTCGGATCGGTGAGGCGCTTCCAGCTGAACAGCACGTCGTCGGTGGTGAGCTCGCGACCGCTGACCGGCGCGACGTCGTGGAACTTCACGCCCCGCTTCAGCGTGACGACCCACGACTGGCCGTCCTTCGTCTCGAACTTCTCGGCCAGGTCCGGGATCACGCCCTGGTCGTACGGGTTCGTGTCTGGCTGCGCGTCGATGCGGAAGAGGCGGCTGTAGATGTGCGCCGCGAAGCCCTTCGTCGCAAAGCTGCCGCTCCCGTACGGGTCGAGCGTGGGCGGGTCGGCGGTCGTCGCGACGCGGTAGATGCCGCCGCGCTTGGGGCCGGCGGGGGCGGCGGTCTTGGGGGTGGGCGTCGCCGCGCTCTGTGCCGGGGCGGGTGCCGCCGGCTGCGCGTCGTCCCCGCCGCCGCAGCCGACGAGCGCCGCGCCCGCGAGCCCGGCCCCGAGCACGGCGCCCCCGCGCACCAGGCGCCGCCTCGAAAGCCGCGAACCAAGCCAGATGTTGCCCGTGTTCACCGCGTCGTCCCTCCGGTCATGCTCACGCGCACGTGCACATGAGAGGTCGATACTCCTCATAACAGGATGCTCCCGTCAGCTGTGGCGCCGCGCGCCGCCGCTGGGGCGCCCCGCGCGGCCTCACGCGTCGAGCCAGTAGCGCGCGAGCAACTCGTTGCCCGTGGCGGAACCCCGCGTGCTGCGGATGCCGCGGAGCTTCGGGTGGTGCGCGGAGAAGCTCACGCCGGCGCCGCCCTGCGTGGGGACGTAGTACATCTTCGCGTCGTGTTCGCGCTGGATGTCCTTGATCAGCGCCGAGCGCCGATCCACGTCCAGCTCGCGCGCCTGCCGCCCGAGCAGGTCGAGGATCTTCGGGTCGGCGATCCGGCCGTGGTTCGCGGGGCCGGGGGCGAACATACGATCGACGTGGCCGCCGACCTCCGGGAACGGGCTCTCGATCCCGAACGCCACACCGTTGAAGTTCCCGCGGAAGGTCTGCGTGAGGTAGACGGAGTTGGAGTCCTGCGTCTCCGTCTGGGGGGCGAGGCCCACCGCCGTCATCCACCCGTGGATCGCCTCGGCCGCCTGGGCGAACGTCGGGCCGTAGCGATTGTTCGTCCACTGGTACTTGAACGGCTTGCCCGATTCCCCGACCGCCGCGAGCAGCTTGCGCGCATCGGCCGGGTTGTGCCGGAAGAACGCCGCGCTCGGGCCCTGCTCCGCGCTCTTCGGGTCGAGCCACCACCGGTTGCCGAAGCCCGCCGGCACGATGTTGTTCCACGCGGTCGACACGTCGAGCCCGGCCTTCTTGAAGGCCTGCACGTTGTACAGCAGGTCGCTCATCGATTCCCGGTCAATCGACATCGAGATGGCCTGCCGGAAGCGCTCGTCCCGCCACGCCGCACGCGGGTCCTTCTCCTCGGGCGAGAAGAACACGAACCACAGCACGGCCGAGAGGTCGCCCTTCCACTGGAACTCTGGCCGACGCTTCTTCAGATCGAGCACGTCGCCCGAGGCGATGCCGAGTGAGTGGAGTTTGCCGGTCTCGAACTGCACGAGCTGGTTCGCGTACTCGGGGATGATCAGCTGGTCGATGCCGTCGAGGTAGGGGAGCCCCGCCTCGTAGAAGTCGGGGTTGCGCTTGAAGTGCAGCCCCGAGGCGACGCGGTACTGGTCGAGGATCCAGGGACCGGTCCCGATCGGCTTCGTCAGCAGGTCGAGCCCGGAGGCCGCCTCCTTCGGCTGGATCCAGAGGAGGCTGTCGCTCGCGAGCATCTCGAGGAACGTCGGGGACGCCGCCTTCAGCCTGAACTGGAGCGTGCCCGCGTCGATCGCCTGCACGGAGGACACGTGCGCGACCTGGCTCGCGTTCAGGCCCTCGGGCGCGCTGAGCCGCTGCCAGGAGAAGAGCACGTCGTCGGTGGAGAGCGTGCGGCCGCCCACGGGCGCGACGTTCTGGAACTTGACGCCCGGGCGGAGCTTCACGACCCAGTTCTGGCCATCGGGCGACTCCGCGCTCTGCGCGAGGTCGGGAACCGGGAGCTGGTCGAACGGGTTGCGGTCCGGCTGCGCGTCGATCCGGAAGAGACGCCCGTACACGAAGGAGGCGAACCGACGCGCGTTGACGTTCGCGATCTTGTACGGGTCGAGCGCCTCGGGGTCCACGGTCGTGGCGAAGGCGTAGACGCCCCCGCGGCGCGGGCCTGGCGTCGCGGTCGGTGCCGCGGTGGGGGCGGTCGGGGCGCCCCCGCCGGATACCGCGGCGGGGGTGGCGTCGCCCCCGCCCCCGCAGCCGAGCAGCGCGGCGCCCGCGAGGCCCGCGGAGGCCAGCCCCGCGGATCGCAGCAGCCGCCGGCGGCCCAGCCGAGCGTTCAGAGAACTTCGCGTTGCGCTGCGCATCGAGCGCTTGCCCTCGCTATGCTGACCCCCGGATGTCGGCAATCGGCACGTTATATCAGAACCCGCCCGTCAGGTGTGAAGCCGCGACGGCGCAGCTCTCGGGGGGAGGAACCGCCCGTGCCCTCTGCGCTCGATGGGATCCGCGTGCTCGACTTCGGTCGCATCCAGCAGGGGCCGTTCGCCGGCGTGCTGCTCTCGGACATGGGCGCCGACGTGATCAAGATCGAGGAGCCCGGCGGCGAGGCGCGGCAGGGCGCCGACGAGCGCGGCTTCTCCGGCATGTACGAGGCGAACAACCGCGGCAAGCGGAGCATCACCGTGAACCTCCGCGACGAGGCCGGCCGCGAGGTGATCCGCCGCCTCATCCCGTCGACGGACGTGGTGCTCGAGAACTTCCGCCCGGGCCGCATGGAGGCGTGGGGGATCGGCTACGAGGACCTGAAGAAGATCCGCGGGGACCTGATCTTCGCCTCGGCGTCGGGCTGGGGGCGCCGGGGCCCCTGGGGGACGCGTGGGGGCTACGACCACGTCGCGCAGGCGTTCAGCGGCGTGATGTCGGAGCAGGGCGGGGGCTCGGCGCGCACGCCGCAGGCGCTGATCGGGGGCTTCGCCGACAGCATCGGCGCGATGATGCTCGCCTACGGCATCGTCACCGCGCTCGTCGCCCGCGAGCGCACCGGCGTGGGCCAGCACGTCGACGTCTCGCTGATCGGCGCGATGCTCGCGCTGCAGCAGCGCCCGCTCACGATCTACTTCGGGACGGGCGTGCAGCCCGGCTTCGAGTACCGGCGCAGCGCGACCTACACGCACTACGAGTGCCGCGACGGCCTCTACGTCGCGCTCGCGGCCAACACGCAGGCGATGTGGGAGCGCTTCTGCGTCGCCGTCGAGCGCCCGGACATGGCGGCGGACGCGCGCTTCAAGGGGCCGTTCGACCGCGCCCGCCACAAGGACGAGCTCGTCGCCGCGCTCGAGGCGCTCTTCGTCACGCGCGACCAGTCCGACTGGATGGAGCGCCTCGCGGCGCACGACGTGCCATACGGCCCCGTGCTCGACTACCCCGCCGTCGCGGAGCATCCCCAGTTCCTCGAGAACGGCTACGTGCAGGAGATCGATCACCCGGTGTTCGGGCGCATGAAGACGGTCGGACCGCCGGTGCACATGAGCGCGACGCCCTCGCGCATCCAGGGCGCGCCGCCGCAGGTGGGGCAGCACACCGAGGAGATCCTGCTCACGCTCGGCTACGGCTGGCCGGAGATCACCGCGCTCCGCGACGGCGGCGCCATCTGAGCCCGCGTCGCTCCGGCCCGGGCGCACGTGCGAGGTGAGGTGAGAGGCGCCGTGCTGCGTAACGCGGTCGCGATCGCCGGCGTCGGCGAGACCGACTACTCCGCGAACTCCGGGCGCAGCGAGCTCGTGCTCGCGCTGCAGGCGATCGACACGGCGCTCGCCGACGCCGGGGTCGAGCCGGATGCGGTCGACGGGCTCATGCGCTGGAGCGTCGACACGAGCGCCGAGGGGGAGATCGCGGCGAACCTGGGGATGCGCAACCTCGCCTGGTTCGGCGAGATCAGCCAGGCGGGCAACGTCGGCGCCGCGCTCGTCACCGCCGCCGCGGCCGCGATCCACGCGGGGCTCGCGAACGTCGTCGTCGTCTACCGCGGGGTGAACGGGCGCTCGGGCCGTCGCTACGGCCGCGGCGACGTGACCGGCCGCGGCGGGCGCGGCGGCGGCGCCTTCACCGAGCCGTTCGGGGTGCTCACCCCACAGCACGGCCTCGCGATGCAGACCCGTCGCCGCATGCACGAGCTCGGCACCACCGAGCGGCAGATCGGGATGGTCGCGGTCACCGAGCGCGCGCACGCGAACCGCAACCCGCGCGCGACCTTCTACGAGCGCGCGCTCACGATCGACGACTACCTGGGCTCGCGCTACGTGGTGGAGCCGTTCCGGCTCTTCGCGTGCTGCCTCGAGACGGACGGCGGCGGCGCGCTCGTGCTCACCTCGACCGAGCGTGCCCGCGCCTCCGGCCGGCCGGTCGCGATGATTCGCGCGGCCGCGATGTCGGGATTCGCGGGCGAGCGCGAGTACATCGACACCTCCGCGGTGGCGCTCGCCCCGCGGCTCTGGGCGCAGGCCGGCGTCGCGCCCTCGGACGTGGACGTCGTCCAGATCTACGACCACTTCGCGCCGTTCGTGATCTTCGCGCTCGAGGACTACGGCTTCGTGGAGCGCGGCGACGGCGGTCCGTTCGTCGAGTCGGGCGGTGCGATGTGGGACGGGGGCGCGCTGCCCGTGAACACCTCGGGCGGGCACCTCTCCGAGGCGTACCTGCAGGGGATGAACCAACTGATCGAGGGCGTGCGCCAGGCGCGCGGGGAGTCGACCGCGCAGGTGGCCGGCGCGCAGCTCTCGTTCGTCGACACGGGCGTCGGGACCGGCGCCGTGATCCTGGAGCGCGGCTGATGGCCGAGCTGCCGCTGCCGGTGCCGTCCGAGGACAACCAGCCGTTCTGGGACTCCCTGCGCGCGGGCGAGCTGCGCATCCAGCGCTGCGCGCGCTGCGGCACGCTCCGCCACCCGCCGCGCCCGATGTGCGCGCGCTGTCACGCCTTCGAGGTCGAGTGGGCGCCGATGAGCGGGCGCGGGACCGTGTACAGCTACATCGTCACGCACCAGCCGATCCACCCCGCGCTCGTCGACCGCGTGCCGTTCGCGACCGTCCTCGTCGAGCTCGAGGAGGGGCCGCGGATCACCTCGAACCTCGTCGACGTGCCGCCGGCGGAGGTCGCGATCGGGCTCGGGGTGCAGGTGGTGTTCGAGTGGGCGAGCGACGAGATCACGCTCCCGCTCTTCCGGCGCGCGGGGGCGGCACCGCCGGGCGCGTGAGGCGCGCGCGGCGAGCGCCTCCGGGGATGCGCGTGTAGGATCGGGCGGCCCGAGCCCCCGGCGGGGGGACGGCGGCGCGCACGCGACGGACGTCGCGACCGATGTGAGGGAGCAAGGGACTTCATGGGAGAGATCAGCGGGGCAGCCATCATCGCCCGGGCGCTCAAGACCCAGGGTGTGAAGTCGATGTTCGGGGTCGTGGGGATCCCGGTGAGCGGGATCGCGAGCGCCGCGCAGCGCGAGGGCATCCACTACTACGGGATGCGGCACGAGATGCCGGCGACGTACGCCGCGCAGGCGGTCGGGTACCTCGAGGGGCGGCCGGGCGTGAGCCTTGTCGTCTCGGGCCCGGGCGCGCTGAACGCGGTGGGCGCGTTCGCGAACGCCTGGTCGAACCGCTGGCCGCTGATCCTGCTCGGAGGCGCCTCGGACTCCATGCGCATGGGCATGGGGGACTTCCAGGAGTCCGAGCAGGTCGCCGCGATGGCGCCGTACGCGAAGTGGGCGATCCGCGTGGAGAGCATGGAGCGGCTGCCCGCGTACATCGCGGAGGCGTTCCGCAAGGCGCTCGCGCCGCCGGCGGGTCCCGTCTACCTCGACCTGCCGGGGAACCACATCATGGGCAGCACCGACGAGGAGAAGGTGCAGTGGGCGCCGCACGTGCCGAACCCGCCGCGCCTCCCCTCGGACCCGCGCTCGGTCGAGCAGGCGATGGAGGTGCTGAAGTCGGCCGAGCAGCCGCTGATCGTCGTCGGCAAGGGCATCGCCTACGCCCGCGCCGAGGAGGAGATGCAGCGGTTCGTCGAGCGCACGGGCATCCCCTACCTCGCGATGCCGATGGCAAAGGGAGCGATCCCGGACGACCACGACCAGTCCGTGGCGGCGGCGCGCTCGTTCGTGCTGCAGAACACCGACGTGATCTTCCTCGCGGGCGCCCGGCTGAACTGGCAGCTCCACTTCGGACTGCCGCCGCGGCTGCGCCCGGACGTCAAGGTGATCCAGCTCGAGAACAACCCCGAGGAGATCGGGGTCAACGTGCCGGCGTCGGCGGCGCTGATCGGCGACGCGAAGGTGTCGCTCGGGCAGCTGCTCGACCACCTCGACCAGCACCCGTGGCAGTTCCCGCAGGACTCCGAGTGGCTGCAGAGCGTGCGCGCGAACGCCCGTGAGAACGAGGAGCTCGTCGCCGGCATGGTCGGCCACGACGGCGACCCGATCGGCTACTACACCTCGCTGATCGAGGTGAAGAACGCCGTCCCGCGCGACATCGTCTACGTCGTCGAGGGCGAGGGGACGATGGCGATCGGGCGCACCGTGCTCGACTCCTACCACCCGCGTCACCGGCTGGACGCCGGGAGCTTCGGGTCGATGGGCCTCGGCGCCGGCTTCGCGGTCGGCGCAGCCGTGCACCACAAGGGGAAGCGCGTCGTGTGCGTGCAGGGCGACTCCGCATTCGGCTTCGCCGGCATGGAGGTAGAGGTCGCGGCGCGCTACAAGCTGCCGATCACGTGGGTGGTGATCAACAACAACGGGATCGGCGGATCGCCCGTGGACCGCTTCAAGGGGGAGCACCTCCCGCCGAACGCGCTCACGCCGGGCATCCGCTACGAGAAGGTCATGGAGGGGATGGGCGGCAAGGGCTACTACGCCACGAGCGCCGAGGAGATCCGCGCCGCCATGAAGGAGGCGCTGACGCTCGATGGGCCGTCGCTGATCCACGTCCCCATCGACCCGCTCTCGAAGCGCAAGCCGCAGAAGTTCGGCTGGCTCACCCGCTAGCCCGGCGCTCTGGTCGACACGCGGGCGGCCCTCCCGGCGGCGGGGGGGCCGCTCTGCGTCCACGCCCGGCGCGCCCGAGTGCTCGCTGGGGGGGCGCCACGCGCGCGGGCGGCGCTGAGGCCGGGCCCGCGGCGCCCCCTGGTTCGCACCGCGTCGTTCTCGCCAGCCGTGCGCGCGCCGGCCGTGGCGTCCGCGGCGCCCCGGGGTGGCTCGGCGTCTCTAGACTGAGATTGATACCATCGCTATCCGCGCGACCGTTCGGAGGCCGGCCGTGGATCTCGGCGACAGCCCGCAGGAGGCCGCGTTCCGCGAGGAGGTGCGCGCGTTCATCCGCGAGCACCGCGGGGGGAGCCGCTGGCGCGACGCGCTGATCGAGAAGGGCTGGTTCGCGCCGGCGTGGCCGAAGGAGTACGGGGGCGCCGGGCTCACCGTGAAGGAGCAGTTCGTACTGAACGAGGAGTTGGCGGAGCAGGGCATCCCCAACTTCGGCGGTGGGCTGGGCACGATGATGCTGGGGCCGACGCTGCTCGTGCACGGCACCGAGGAGCAGAAGGCGGCGCACCTCCCGCGCATCCTCAAGGGCGAGGTGTGGTGGGCGCAGGGCTACTCGGAGCCCGGCGCGGGCTCCGATCTCGCAAGCCTGCAGACGCGCGCGGTGCGCGACGGCGACGAGTTCGTGATCAACGGCCAGAAGATCTGGAGCACGGCGGCGCAGTGGTCGCACTGGATCTTCATGCTCGCGCGCACCGACCCGGACGCGGAGAAGCACCGCGGGATCACGTACTTCCTCGTCGACCGCCGAACGCCCGGCGTCTCGATCCGCCCGCTCACGACGATGGCGAACCAGGAGACCTTCAACGAGATTTTTTTTGAGGACGTGCGCGTGCCCGCGAAGCACGTGGTCGGCGAGGTCGACCGCGGCTGGTACATCGGGACGACGACGCTCGACTTCGAGCGCTCGGGGATCGGCAACGCGGTGGGCACGATGCGCGGGCTGCACGGGATGCTCGAGCGGGCGCGCGAGGCGGCGCCCGGCGAGACCGTGCTCGGGCGGAGCGCGGCCTGGCGGCTCGAGCTCGCCGACCGCGCCGTGGAGGCGCAGGTCGCGCGGCAGCTCTCGAACCGCGTGATCACGATGCAGGCGCGCGGGCTCGTGCCGAACCACGAGGCCTCGATCTCGAAGCTCTTCACGACCGAGCTGCGGCAGCGCATCGCGCGCACGGAGCTCCGGCTCTACGGGCTGTACGGGACGCTCTGGGACGCGAGCCGGCCGGAGGCGAACAAGGGGCGGGCCGCGACGGCGTACCTCGACTCCGTCTCGGCGACGATCGCGGGCGGCACCTCCGAGATCCAGCGCAACATCGTCGCGACGCGCGGGCTCGGACTGCCGCGGGGCTAGCCAGGCGGCCGCCCGCGGAGCGCCGCGCTCGCCCTCGCGGTCGCGCTCTCGAGCCGCTGCGGGTGGCGCAGCACCGCGCGATCGCGGTCGCCTGTTGCGGTCGCGCGCTATCTGGCAGCCCTCCACCGGGGTAGGATCGGCCGCGAAGTCAGAGCCGCGCGGCGGCGGAAGGGCGTGGGCATGAACCTGAAGGACACCCCGGAGCAGGCCACGTTCCGCGAGGAGGTGCGCGCGTTCATCCGCGAGCACGGCTCGTCGGCGCGGTTCGAGGGCGATTACGAGTCGGGCTGGTCGCCCGAGGCGCGGGAGCGCATGAAGGCGTGGCGCGAGGCGATCGTGGCACGCGGCTGGGTCGCGCCCGCGTGGCCGAAGCAGTATGGCGGCGCCGGCATGTCGCCGGTCGAGCAGTTCATCCTCAACGAGGAGTTCGCCGAGCACGGCGTCTCCAACGTCGGCGGCTTCGGCGTGATGATGATCGGTCCCACGCTGATGGTGCACGGCAGCGAGGAGCAGAAGGCCGAGCACCTGCCGAAGATCCTGCGCGGCGAGGTCGTCTGGTGCCAGGGCTGGTCGGAGCCGAGCGCGGGCTCGGACCTCGCCTCGTTGCAGACCCGCGCGATCCGCGACGGCGACGAGTACGTGCTGAACGGGCAGAAGATCTGGACCTCCGGTGCGCAGTACGCGCACTGGATGTACATGCTCGCGCGCACCGACCCCGACGCGCCGAAGCACCGCGGCATCTCGCTGCTGATGTTCCCGATGAAGACGCCGGGCGTCTCGGTGCGCCCGCTCGTGAACATGGCGAACAACGCGGGCTTCAACGAGGTCTTCTTCGAGGACGTGCGCGTCCCCGTGAAGAACCGCGTCGGCGAGGAGAACCGCGGCTGGTACGTGGGGATGACGCTCACCGACTTCGAGCGCTCCGGGATCGGCAACGCGGTCGGCACGCAACGCCGGCTCGAGGGCATCCTCAAGCGCGCGAAGGAGCGGCCGGCACACGAGACCGTGCTCGACAAGGCGAACACGTGGCGGCTGCAGATGGCGGACCGCTGGGTCGAGGCCGAGATCGCCCGCCTCTTCTCGTACCACAACATCACGATCCAGGCGCGCAACCTGATCCCGAACCACGAGGCGTCGATGTCGAAGCTCTTCACCTCGGAGCTCGGGCAGCGCATCGCGGCGACGAACCTCAAGCTGTACGGCCTGTACGGCACGCTGTGGGACCGCAGCCGCGAGGAGGCCGAGCGCGGGCGCGCCGCGGACGGCTACCTGCAGGCGGTCTCCTCGACGATCGCCGGCGGCACCTCCGAGGTGCAGCGCAACATCATCGCGACGCGCGGGCTGGGGCTGCCCCGCGGCTAGCTAGCCCGTCTCCGGCGCTCGCTCCGCACGACGGCGCATCGCGCGAGAGGCGGTTTCGCGCGCGCGGGCTCGCCGCGGACCGCCGGCGCCCCGTCGCGAGCGGGGCCGTCGGTGCCGTGGGGCTCGCAGCCCTACACTCCGCCGGTGCGCCACGTGCTCCTCGGCGATCGCCCGCACCCCCGCATCCGTGCGCTGCTCGAAGGGACCGGCTGGCCCCTGCTCGTGCGCGCGCTCTCCGCGGCGGACGGCGTGACCGTCGGGCGCGCGTACGTCGACGACGCGGACACGCCCTCGTGGGTGTTGCTGTGGGAGGGCGGCGGCCAGCTCGTGGTCGGCGGGCGTCCGCCCGCGGCCGCGCGCATCGAGGTGTTCGAGCGCCTTCGCCGCGCGGGCCACGTCGGCCTGCTCGCGTGGGCCGACGAGCCCGAGGTCATCGATGCCTATCCCGGGGAGGTCGAGCACCACGACGGGCTGATCTTTTCGGGGCCGCTCGCAAGCCGGGAGCGCCTGCGCGAGCTCGCGGCGCTCCCGCCCGAGGTGAGCGCGCGACCCGCAGACGCGGCGCTGATCCCGCACCTCGCCTGGCGCCGCTCCGTGGTCGAGGGGGTGTTCGGGGGCGCGCAGGCGTTCCTGGAGCGCGGGCGCAGCATCTGCCTCTTCGAGGGCGAGTCGCTCGTCGCGGAGTCGTACGGTACCGCGCGGGCGGACGGCGTCATCGAGCTCGGGATCGTCGCGCACCAGCCAGCGCGGCGTCGCGGTCTCGGCACTGCGGCGAGCGCGCTCATGGCGCTCGCATGCCTGGGCGAGGGGCTCGCCCCCACCTGGCACTGCGACGCGAGGAACCTCCCCTCCGCGGCGATCGCGCGGCGCCTTGGATTTGCGCACGTGCGGCGCACCACCGAACGATGGTGGGTGCCGTCGTTGGCCTGAGCCGGCGCGCGGGGAAGCGCGCCGGACGGCCCCGTCGCGTGCCGCCCGCGCCCGATGGCGCGGCCGCCGGGAGCCGCGCCGCGCACGCCTCCACGCTGCCCGCCGCGCGCTATCGTGCGCGCTCAAACGAAGGGCGTGCGATGCCGTACCGACCGAGGCCGCCGTACCAGACCGGGGTCGTGGAGCTCGGCGAGGACCTCTACGCCTACCTGCAGTGGGATGGCGGCTGGGGGATCTCGAACGCCGGCTTCCTCGTCGGCGACGATGGGCTGCTCGTGATCGACGCGCTGATGGCCCCGAGCATGACGCGCCGCCTCATCGAGGCGATGCGCAGGGTCAGCCCTGCGCCGTTCCGCCACCTCGTGAACACGCACATGCACGCCGATCACACCAACGGCAACCAGTTCATCACTGGCGCCGAGATCGTCGCGCACGAGGCGTGCCACGCGGAGATGGCCGAGGCCGCACGCCGCGCCGCGGAGGCCGCCGCCGCGCGCGCCCCCGGCGACCGCGGCCCGCGCCCCGGCTGGATCCAGGACTCGTGGTGGGAAGAGCTCGCGGAGGTCCGCCCGACGCTCCCGGTCACGACCTTCCGCGACCACCTCACGCTGCACTACGGCGAGACCGAGGTGCGCCTGCACCACCACGGCCCGGCCCACACGCTCGGCGACGCGCTCGTCTACTTCCCGCAGTCGAAGGTGCTGTTCGCGGGCGACCTCGCGTTCTTCTACTCGATGCCCCTCTGCCGCGGCGATATGGCGAACTGGGTGCGCGTCTGCGACGTGATCACGGGGATGGACGTCGAGCGCATCATCCCCGGGCACGGGCCGATCGGCGGGAAGCGCGAGCTCGAGGACATGCAGGAGTACCTCGACTTCATGGTGCGCGAGACGCGCGCCGCCTACGCGGAAGGGCTGAGCGCCGAGCAGGCGGCCGCGCGCATCGACATCGGCGACTGGGCGAAGTGGCCGGAGGCGGAGCGCAAGGAGATGAACATCGCGGGGCTGTACGCCCTGCTCGAGCGTGAGCGGACCGGCGCGCCGCGCGCGGGGCGGTAGCCGTGACGCGCGCGTACCGGTTGACGCCCGTGGTCCGCTTCTTCAACGCGCTGCTCAGGCGGCTCGTCCCGCTCGGCGTCGTGCCGGGCGGGGTCGCGCTCCTGGCGACGGCAGGCTGCCGCACGGGGCGGCGGCACACGACGCCGGTGACCCCGCTCGAACACGCGGGCCGGCGCTACCTCGTCTCGCCGTTCGGGACGCGCCCCTGGGTGCTCAACGTGCGCGCGAGCGGCGAGGCGGAGCTGCGCACCGGCCGCCGCCGCGAGCGCGTCGCGCTCACGGAGGTCGTGGACGCCGCCACGGCGGGGCCGGTGCTGCGCCGCTACCTCGCCGCGAACCGCATCACCGCCGACTCGTTCGACGCGACGCCGGACTCGCCCGTCGAGGCGTTCGAGGCGGAGGCCGCGCGCCACCCGGTCTTCCTCGTGCGGCCGCCGGGTACGTCGGCAGGCCGATCCGGCTCGGCGACGCCGCCGGGGTGAGCCGCCGAACCGCTC
>Ga0194131_10003135_pt1 | contig 26376 bp, 21 predicted proteins | sample TA2KigO120mmetaG_FD_148631 | JGI IMG/M metagenome (GOLD analysis project Ga0194131, IMG submission 148631) | Freshwater microbial communities from Lake Tanganyika, Tanzania - TA2015053 Kigoma Offshore 120m | ecosystem: Environmental > Aquatic > Freshwater > Lake | place: Tanzania: Lake... | reverse complement strand
AGGACCGCGCGGTGGGATCGATGAGGCTCGCCGGTGCGGAAGTGGACTATGAATGGCGTGTGCGGCGTGAAAGCGCCCGCGTGTGGATGCCGATCGGGAGCGACGCACTGGCGGCGCGTGTTTAAGGAGAAATGCGATGCTACGAAAATCGAACCAGCGAGTTGACGCGAATACCCGGCGCGATATTGACCTGATTGTGAAGCAGGCGGCGCGGATGGCGAATCAAAAGGACGCTGTCACTCCGCCTGAGGTGAAGAAGGCCGCGGACCGGTTGCGGCAGAGACTGAAGAGCGAAAGAAAGATCGACCAAAGCGTCGGCGGTTTGCTGCAGGACGAGGTGTCGCAACGCAAGGAGCGGCCAGTAAAGGTTGAACTGTGGGCGACTCAGATTACGTGCCTCAACGACTTCGATCGCGAGTGGGGCCGCGACGAGATCTACATCGGCGCTATCACGCATGACATCTACAGCAACCGCGACAAGATGCAGAATCCGCTCAAGGTAGGCGAGTTTGGCAAGAAAGACAGGAAGAAGGCGGGTCTGCACGAGGTTGGAAAACCGGTTTCCATCAACATCAAGTTGGGCGAGATGCCGATTGGGCCCGGTTTATGGCGCGACTCGCTCTACTTCGCGACGTTATATCTCGGCGAAAAAGATTTCGGCGGGATGCAGAAGTTTATGGAGAAGAACGGACTGTCGAGCAAGCAGTTCTTCGAGTTAACGATCGCGGCGTACACGGCAGGCGTTTCGGCGCTCCTTGGCGTTCCACTCCTCCTCGGAGCCGCAGCCTCGGGAGGATTCCTGGCCGGGATGGCGGCTGGCCTTGGGACGTTGGCTGTTCCCGGAGCGGCGGGAGTGATTGGCGCGGCGGGAGCGGCGGTCGCCGAGGCGATCGTTGGCGCCGTCGTGCACGCGGTTGCCGATGAAATGTTTCCGCCAATCGTTGTTCCGTTCCACTTGCTTGTTCCAGCCGGTGCGCCGATCAACGATCTGGGCGGGAAGGGAATGGCCCAGTTTCGTTTCGAGCAGGAAAAACGCACTGGCAACAATGTCGTGGCGTATGACGTCGCCTATGAGTGGGTTGTGAAGAACGGCAAGGTAGACGACGCGGATTTCGAGATCGCCGCGGCGACGGAGGCCACTGGTGACGACGCGATCAAAAACTTGGACAAGATCGAGAACATTGTCGTCGTCATGCCGGAAAACCGCTCGTTCGATCAGATGCTCGGTTTCTTAAAGCATGAGCGCAAGCGGCCCGACTTCGTCGAGCCTTTCGATGCGGATATCTCAAACACTCTGCTTAAAACCGACGTGGACGGTTTTGGCTACAAGGGCGCCGACGGGAACTCGATGCTTGCCGGCGACGAGGTACTCAGACCGCGCGCTCTGGGGAGCACGTTTCTCGAGATGGACGGCGGGCACTCGATCCAACATGCCGCGCGACAAGTGTTTGGCGACACCCTGCCCGATGTGACCGCTCGCAGAAAAGGTAAGGACATTACGATCCTTGGCAAGTTCGATCCGCATTGGCCCGACAACGGCGAGTTTCCGCAGAGCGACAAGCGGAGTTATCTGCCCTCGAAGATGCAGGGATTCGCACGGGACGCGCTACTGCGTTGTCACGGGTTGGGCGAGCTTGCCGGACTCTCCAAAGACGATTTTGTCGAACGGATTGGCCGTGTAATGGGTTACCACCCGGCAACGCACGTTCCCACTTACGATCTGTTCGCGACTGAATTCGGCGTGTGCAAATACTGGTACAGTTCGTTTCCGGGCAACACGTGGGTGAATCGAACCATCGCCATGACCGGACAAGCGGCCGCGGCGATCCGCGCGCCCAAAGACGCCGAGGTGCCGGATCGCGAGGACGAGCACTTTCCGCATTTGCATTGGATCGTGGACAATCAGATGCCGTTGGATCAGCGTTCGTTTTTCCGCACGCTCGACGCGAACAAATACAAAGGCCAGCCCATTCAATGGGCGTGTTACGCACAGGATGTTCCGTCCTTGCTTTGTATCGATGCGGGCTACGCTTCCGAACTTAAGAATCGTATCAGCGGAAAGCCAAATCGGCTGCGGCCTATCGGCCAGTTCTTCGAAGACGCGGAGAAGGGGACGCTGCCTCAGGTGAGTTGGGTGGATCCAAACTTTATGGATGTCGGAGAAATGAGCGAATATCTGCTCGGTTGGAACCCGCGCGACGAGTGGCATCAGCGGTTTATCGATACCGAAGCCGCCAACGACGATCATCCGCCGATTGATGTTGCGCACGGGCAGGCTTTCCTGATGGCGATTACCCGCGCGTTAATGAAGAGCCCACAGTGGTCGAAGACGATGTTGATCGTCACCTACGACGAGCACGGCGGCTTTTTCGATCACGTCTCTCCGAAGGCGAATCCAGCCGAGCCGGAGAGCCCAGCCTTCACGAGCCTCGGTGCGCGCGTGCCCGCGTTTGTTGTCTCGCCGTGGGTGGAGCGGCAACTTGTGTCCGCGAAGGAGTACGACCACACATCGATCATCAAGACTGTTCTGATGAAGTTTTGCCGGCAGGCGGATGGCAAGATTCCGTTTGTGAGCAAGCGCGTCGAAGCGGCGGAACACCTGGGCGGGATGCTGAACGGGAAGTCCGCGCGGTTTGCTAACGCAACGGGCCGAGGGAGTTCGATGGTTTCCTTTGCCGGCGGCCTTTCGGCGATGCTGTCAATACGCGCGAAGGCTGACACCGAGAAGCACAGAAACGTCAAGCGGCCCTTGACGGAGCTACAAGAGCAATTCCATCAGGGCCGCAAGACGATTCTCGAACGCATCGCTACGCGATGACGCGCAACTCCATCGGTGAAGGCGCGGCCTTGCCGGGTACTTGCAAATCGGGCATCGGCTTGGCCATGAACAAGCGGCGCGTGTACTTTGCGATCCAGCGCGCCGAGTTGGACGCCGTGCGGCGGCGGGCGCTGTCGGCGGCGATGCCGGTGTTGCCGTACATCTGCCGGTAGAGCTTACTGATCATGAAAAACGCCAGGCGCGACTTGATCGTTGGCGTACACGCGGAACGCTTCCACACGTTAGCCGTCGAGTAGAACTTGTCCCACACGGTCTGGGTGCGGGTGCGGATTTCTTCAGCGCTCATGGTCGGGTGCGTGAAGTACAACTTCGGCCGCTTGTTGCCCGGGATGAGCCAGTAACGGTTGATCGGAACGCCTTCGACTTTTGGCATCTGATCGCCCTGTTCCTTCTCCCACTTTTGAAAATCGACGGTGCCGGGGTAAGGTGTCATTGTCACGAACTGGGCGAAGGTGAGATCGGCTGTGTTCGCTAGCTCGGCGGTGGCGTCAAAGGTGTCTTCGCGGTCCGACGGCAACCCGAAGATGAACGAGCCGAGGACGTGAACACCACTTGAACGGAAGAGCTTCAGGCGCGCGGCGAGATTGTCGCCGGAGAGGTTGAAGTCTTTGTAGATGTCCTTCAGTCCGGCCTCGGTGACCGCTTCGACGCCGACGAGCGCGCCCTTGATCCGGGCCTTCTTCATCGCGGCGAGAAACTCTGGGTCTTCGGCGGCTTCCATGGTGATCTGCGTGAAGAAGATCAGGTCTTCGGGCAGTTCGGCCATGCGGGCCATGAGATCAAAACGCTCCTGGCGGAGGCGCTTCAGTTCCGCGATGCGCGGTTCGTTTTTCTGTCGTTGGGCCAGTTCGATATCGCGCAGAGAGACGGGATAAAAATTGTCGTCGGCGAGCGCGATGAACTTGTAGCCGATTCGGCGCAATTGCACGATTTCCTCGATCACGGGATCGATGTTGCGCTGGCGCGGCTTCTGGCCGTCGGTGCGCCAGACTGAGCAAAAGCTGCAGTGCTTCGGGCAGCCGCGCACGGTCTGAACCGAGGCCCACATATAGTTTTCGCGGTTAATGAGATCCCATCGGGCGGGAAGGAATCGCTCGCCTTCGACGCGTCCGCCTTCGTAAACCGGTTCCGGCAGTCCCTTTTCGATCGCGGCAAGAACCTCTTTCCAGACCAAGTCACCGTCGCCTTTAACGACAGCGTGCGCAGCGCCAAGATCGCGCGCTTCCTCCGGATACAGCGTGGCGTGAATGCCGCCGAAGACGACCCAAGCACCGCGTTCGCGGGCTTGGCGGCCGATTTCGAAGCCGCGCGCCGCGTTGGCGGTGTGGATGCCAATGCCGACGACGTCACCTTTCTGGATCGTCTCTAGGTCCAGCGGCTCGATGGTTTCGTCGACAAGTTTCGGATCGCCGAAGCGCTTCGGAGTGGCCGCAGCCAGAACGAAGAGCCAGCGCGGCGTGATAACCGCGGTCCCAAACGATAGATCGCTCGGATTCACCAGAAAAACGCGCAAATGACACCTCCTAAGAAATCGGGGCTCTGTCGAACGAGGACGCGGCAACACTTCTTCAAGACGACCGAGATCTTCTGATGATAGCGCAGATGTGGCCGTACGCCCGTCGCGGCCGGGCTGTCGCCCCCCGCCGATTTGTGATTTGCTAGAAGGGTTCCGGGTATGCGACTGTTCTTCCTTATTGCCGGCGTTAGCCTGGCAGCCGATCCGCGCCAGTTGCTGCAGACGCATTGCGGGTCGTGTCATCAGGGCGCCAAGGCGCCCGGGGGGATTGATCTTAGCGCATTCGACGCGCCTTGGTCCGACCAGCGCTGGGTACGCATTCACGATGCGGTGCGCGATGGTGTGATGCCGCCGAACGGCCGGCTTCAGTCGGGTGACCGAATCGCGCTCCTGCGGGCGATCGCCGAGCCGTTGACGGCGTTCGAATCGATGAGCGATCGCTCCGTGCTTCGGCGCTTGAATCGTTACGAATACGAAAGCACGCTGCGAGACGTGTTGCAAGCGCCGTGGCTGCAATTGAAGGACGGCCTTCCGGAAGACGGCTTGGTCGCGCGATTCAATAAATCTGGAAACGCTCTCGATATTTCGCACGTGCAGATGGCTCGGTATATGGAGACCGCCGAACAGGCGCTGCGCGCGGTGTTGAAGGCGTCGAGAACGCCGGTGGCATCGACCCGATACTATGCCCGCGATCAGCGCACCTTCCTGACTCGCATGCGATACAGTTCCTTCAACAACCATCCCGAGCGGGCGACGATTCCCGTGCTGGGTTTCGATGCGCAGCCCGAAGTTCTGAACGAGAAAGTTCCACTGACGAATGCCGCCGACCGCGAGCGCGAAGCCTTCGTGACGACTGCCAGCACGTATACGGGCAACAACTACCACTTCGATAAGTTCATCGCGCCGGCGGGCGGGCGCTACAAACTTCGCTTCAACGCGTACTCGATTTGGGTGCACACGATCTGGGGGCCGGTTAATCACAAGACGCGTCCGGCGTGGTGGCGGCCCGATCGAGAGCGCACGTCGAAGGGCCGCACGGTCGAGCCGGTGAGCCTTTACGCGCTCGCGCGCGGCGGCGAGAAACGCTTTCTCGGGTCGTTCGATGTTTCGCCGGAGCCCGGCGTGCAGGAGTTGGAAGTGACGCTGCTGGAAGGCGAATCGATTCAGCCCGACGCGGCGCGACTGTTCCGCTCGCGGCCGGGCTTCCGCGGGAATCCAGAATCGACCAAAGAAGGCACACCGGGGGTCGCTTATCGGTGGATGGAAGTCGAAGGGCCCGCTAAGCAGCCTGTACAATTCGACATGACTGGCGATGTTGCTGTTACGGTGCGTGCGTTCATGACGCGTGTTTATCGGCGTCCGCCGACCGCGGCCGAAGTCGCGCGCTACAGCGCAATCGCGCGAAACGATCGGCTGGCCGGATTCACGGCGGTGCTGTGTTCGCCCGGTTTCTTGTACCTGGAAGAAACGCCCGGCCGGTTGAAGCCGGAGGCGCTCGCTGCTCGGCTGTCGTATTTTCTCGCCAATACCAGGCCCACCGGCGCGAGCTTCGACAAGCTGCTCGAAGACCCCTCGCGTTTCGTGAATCCGTTCCTCGACTACTGGCTCGATCTCCGCAAACTCGGCGATACCACGCCCGATGTCACTTTGTACCCCGACTACTATTTGGACGATTTGTTGACCGAATCGTCGCTGTTTGAAACGCAGCTCTTCGTGCAAGAACTGATCAAGCGCGATTTGCCCGTACGGAATTTGATCGACTCTCGCTTCACGTTCTTGAATGTGCATCTGGCGCGGCACTATGGAATCGCCGGCGTGGAAGGCGTGAACATGCGGCGCGTCGACCTGCCGGAAGGCAGCGTGCGCGGCGGGTTGCTGACGCAAGCCAGCGTGCTGAAGTTGACCGCGAATGGCACGACGACTTCGCCCGTTTTGCGTGGCGCCTGGATCATGGAGCGCATCGTCGGCGATCCTTCGCCGCCGCCGCCATCTGGTGTTCCCGCGGTTGAGCCCGACACGCGGGGCTCGACGACCATTCGGCAGCAACTCGACAAACACCGGTCAATTGCAAGTTGTGCGGCGTGCCATCGCAAGATCGATCCGCCGGGTTTCGCACTTGAGAACTTTGACGTGTTCGGCGCGTGGCGCGAGCGTTATCGATCGACCGACGACGGGGAGGCGATGAAGGGCATCGGCAAGAACGGGCATGACTTCACGTTTAAGCTGGGGCTGCCCGTCGACGCATCGGGCGATGGTTTCCGCGACATTTCCGGTTTCAAGAAACTGCTGCTCCAAGACGAACGCAAGATCGCGCGAAACGTCGTCAACCAACTTGTCACTTACGCAACCGGCGCGCCCGTGCGCTTCTCCGACCGCCCGGCGGTTGAGGCGATTCTCGATCGCGCCAAATCCAGTAACTACGGCTTCCGCACGCTGATGCGCGAGGTCGTTCAGAGCCCGCTATTCACGCACAAATGAAAATCACACGTCGAACTCTGCTACGTGGCGCGGGTGTCGCGCTGGGACTTCCGCACCTGGAGGCATTCGCACAAGCGAAAGAAACACCACGCCGCATGCTGGCGATCTGCAACAACCTTGGCGTTTTGCCCGGCGGGTTCTTTCCAACGAAAGCGGGCCGCGATTACGAACTGCCCGCGTATCTCAAAGAGATCGCCGCGTTTCGCAACGACTTCACCGTGTTCAGCGGGTTGTCGCATCCCGATGTAGACGGCAGCCACGCGTCGGAGGTATGTTTCCTTACGGCCGCGCCGCATCCGGCCAATGGCGGATTTCGGAATTCGATCTCGCTCGATCAGGTGATGGCCGAACAGATCGGCGTAAAGACGAGATTTCCGTCACTGACGTTTGGCGTCAACGTGAATCGCGGTCAGCGCTCGTTGACGTGGACCGGCGGTGGTGTAATGATTCCGTGCGAAGATTCGCCGTCGGCGATTTACAAGCGGTTGTTTCTGCAGGGGTCGGCCGAAGAGATCGAGCGGCAGATGAGTCGATTGAAGCTCGGCGAGAGCATCATGGATTCGGTTGCCGAACATGCACGCGGCTTGAAGAAAGATCTTGGCGCGCGCGATGTCGAACGGCTTGATCAGTACATGACCGGCGTGCGTGAACTTGAACGGAGGTTGGTGCTGGCGCGGGAGTGGGAAAAGAAGCCCAAACCGAAGACCACCGCGCCGGAGCCGAAAGACCCGGCCGACTCGCGGCTGTACATGGAAAAGGTCCGGCTCATGTACGACATGGCGCGGTTGGCGTTCGAGACCGATTCGACGCGACTGATCACGCTATTTCTCGATAGCTCGAATTCGCCCGCGATCGATGTGGAAGGCGTGCAAATCACCGACGGCTATCACAACCTTTCGCATCACGGACGTAATGAGAGCAAGCTGGCCCAGTTGACCGCGATCGACACGTGGCACTTCAAGCTGCTGAACGAACTGTTCGCGAAATTGAAGGCCGTGAAGGAAGACGGCGAAACGCTGCTGGATCGGTCGATGGTGCTCTACGGTTCGAACTTCGGAGACGCCAACAAACACACGACCGATAATCTACCCGTGCTGCTGGCCGGCGGCGGGTTCAAACACGGGCAACACTTGGCGTTCGACAAGCAGAAAAATCATCCGCTGCCGAATCTGTTCTTGAGCATGCTGCACAAGATGGGTATCGACGCGCCGAAGTTCGCGTCGTCGACCGGTACGCTGTTGTAACGATTTCGGCGCTCGTCCGTAATAGCTTCCGAGAACGGGTTTGCAGTCCATCGAGACAGACGAGCAGTTGATGACCGCGGTCCGCGAGGGCGATACCCATGCTTTGGGAGCGCTTTTCGACCGCCATCATGCCGCGTTGTACCGGTACTTCTATCGCATGAGCGGAAGCGCTTCGGCGAGCGAAGATCTGACGCAGGACGTATTTCTGCGGCTGCTGAAAAAAGGTGAAACGTGGAATCCGGCGATGAAGTTCACGAGATGGACGTATCGGATTGCGCACAACACGTTTATCGATCGTTCGAGAAAGTCGAAATGGGAAACCGAGATGCCCGCGCAGCATGAATTCGCCGCACCTTCCGGCCGCTCCTTGGAGCGCGACGAAGAGCACGCGCTGTTGCACAAAGCGTTGCTGCAACTCGCGCCGGACAAGCGCGAACTGCTGATTCTGAGCCGGTTTCAGGGATTGCGGTACGACCAGATCGGCGAGTTGCTTGGCATTGAAACCAACACCGTGAAAGTGCGCGTTTTCCGTGCGCTGGGGCAGTTGCGCGAGGCGTACGCGGCGCTGTCGCGAGACCCGATATTGCTGGCGATGGAGGCGAAACGATGAATACCGAGTGCAGTTCGCTGGAGCTTCAATTGGCCGACTATCTCGCCGGGGTGCCAAGCGCCGAAGTCGACGCGCATCTGGCTGTCTGCGAACAGTGCCGCGCGAGTGTGGCGCTGTGGTCGAATATGGCGGCGATGCCGGCCCCGGTTGCGCCACGGATGCGATTGCAGTTGCCGAGGCCACGGAATTATTGGCCGTTGGCGCTGGCAGCTTCGGCGTTGCTGGCGGCCGGACTTGGGTTTTACGGCGGGCGCGCGAGCGCACCCTCGAACGATATCGCTTCGCTACGGAAAGAAGTGCGGAGCCTGCGTGAGGTGGTTGCGCTGTCGCTGCTCGATCAACAATCGGCGAGCGAGCGGTTGCGCGGCATTCGGTATTCGGCGTCGGTCGACGCGAGCGATCCGGAACTGGCCGAGGCGCTGTCGCACACTCTGCGCGCCGATCCGTCGGTTGACGTGCGGCTCGCGGCCGCCGATGCGCTGCGCCGGCTCCCGCAATCGACGAAGTCTCGCGAATCGATGTGGCAGATTTTGAATGCCGACGATTCGCCGCTGGTACAGATTGCGGTCATCGACCTCCTTTCAGAAGACCCGCGACTGCCGCAATTGCTCAACAACGGCAATATTCATCCAAGCGTTAAAGAATACGTGCAAGCAGTGCTTGCGAACCCACAGAAACGAGGATTTCAATGAGAATCGCAATTTTGATATTGCTGGCCGCGCCCGCGTGGTGCGACGTCGAATCGAAGCGCACTGTAGAAAAGGCACTTCCGCTCGCCGCCGGAGGCACGCTGCACGTGTGCGGCTTCAACGGGTCGGTTCGCGTAGAGCCCGGCAACGGCGCCGAGGTCCGCTTTACGGTGCATGAAAAACTGAAGGGCGACTCGCAGTCCGATTTGGACGAACTGAAGCGGGAAATTGATGTCGTCATCACCGGCGACGCGCAGCATGTAAGGGCGGGCGTCAAAGGTCCGTGGTCGGATGGCGTCTGCGGCGCGGAGACCAAACGCAAGAGCAACTGGAGCGGCCGCGATAAACATTTCTCGCATGAGTTCTTGGTGCAGGCTCCACGGGATGCCCGCCTGGAAATCTCAAGCATCAACGGTTCGCTCGATATCAAGGACATGCGCGGCGACTATAAAATCAGGACCGTCAACGGCTCGATCAAGTTGCACGACGTCGAAGGGAGCGGTGACATGGCAACTGTCAACGGTTCCGTAACCGCTGTCTTCCGCAATAACCCGCGCAACGATACGATGCTAAAGACTGTGAACGGGAAACTGGCGCTCTATTTGCAGCCGACTCTGAATGCCGACTTTTCGATGAAGACCGTCAACGGCGACGCGTTTACCGATTTCGATATGACGCCGATTGGTGTGAGCGGATCGTCGGAGACGAAGGCCGGCAACAAGATTGTCTATAAGCGCGGCAGCGGCGTTCACATGCGCGCCGGCAACGGCGGGCCGAAGATCACGGTGGAGACGGTGAACGGTTCGGTGATGCTGCACTCGCTGGCCAAGGGGCGTCCGTAATGCGATACGCGCTTCTGTTGTTCGCGCTGCCGGTTCTCGCCGAGCGGATGACGATCCCGCTTCGCGATCCCTCGCGTCCGGCGCATCTTAAGTTCACGACCGTCAACGGTTCGATCATCGTTAAGCCCGATGCCGGCCGCGAGGTGATCATTGACTCTGATGCCCCGCTGCCATCGGCCAAGCCAGCGCCGAACGGCATGAAGCGGATCGATCTGGGCCGCGGCGGAGTGACGATTGAAGAGGAGAACAACGTCGTCACGATCAAGCCCGGTCATTTGAGTGGCAATTCGTATACGGTGCTTGTTCCCGCTGCAAGTTCGGTCAATCTGAAATCCGTCAACGCGAAGGAGATTCGTGTGGAAGGGCTTGACGGCGAGGTCAATGCGGACACAGTCAACGGCGTGATTACACTGGTTGATGTTTCCGGCCCTGTCGTCGCACATGCGTTGAATGGGCGGCTAAAGGTGACGATGACGCGCGTACCGGAAGGTAAGCCGATGTCGTTCAGCACGCTCAACGGGCGTATTGATGTGACGCTGCCCTCGGCTACGAAGGCCGACTTGAAACTGAGCAGCCAGCACGGTGATATCTACAGCTACTTCGATGTGCAGGTTTCACCGACTGTAACGCGCACTGAGTCTGGCCGCGGCGACGGCCCGAAGTATAAGTTGAAGTTTGACCGTACAGTGACGGGCAAGATTAACGGCGGTGGGGCGGAGATATCGTTTCGGACATTGAACGGGCCGATTTATATTCACAAGAAGTAGGGGCTACGAAGGGTCTTTCCACTTGCGGAAGAGACGCTCGATGCCCGTCGTCGGAACGGGGAAGCCTTCGAGGAGCCAGAGGTCGCTGAGTGTTCTCTCTATCCAAACGGCAAGGCGCTTGCCGTCGGGATGAACGGACACACCGCGAACCAGTCCGTCGGCCTGAATGTCGACGGTCTTTGTCACCTGGCCGGTCTTTGCGTCGACAGCCAGGAGCTGATTGCCGCTCCGCGAGAGGTATAGCGTGGTGCCGTCGGGGCTGATGCCGTTAACTGAAGCTCCGACGAATTCGCCGATAGAAACCGCTGCGCCGCCATTCTCGGGAATGCGTAGTATCCCGGACCTGGATGAGATATAGATTCCGCTTTTGGCCCAAGTGCAGGAACCAATTCTCATTTTGGTGTTGGCGTTCAAATTCACGGCAGGGCCGCCTCCTGCGGGAATCTTACGTAGGGCGTTGCCGGACGACGTCAGGATCCAGCTCCCGTCCGGGGACCAACAAGTTACCGAACCCCTTTCGGCTTCGATCAACTGAGTTGCAATGCCGCCCGATGCGAGCACTGTCCAAAGTTTTCCATCATCGGGATAGACGATTCGCTTGCCATCGGGCGAGAATTGCGGAGAGGGAATCGTTCCGCGGATGGGAAGCCGCACGACGGTGTGATTCGTGCCTGCAGCCAAATCGCGAACCATGACCGCCGACGTGTCTGGGGTCAGATACTGCCGAAACGCCAACCGTTTGCCATCTGGAGACCATTCAGGCGCTTGTGCCATTTCGACGGACGAGACGAGGTCGCGCACCCGTTCGCCTGTGATCGAGAATTCCACGATGTCCGATGTGACCGTCGTGGGTACCAGCGCGATTCTCCTGCCGTCGGGACTCGCGCTGGCGTGGCTGATGCTGCCCGGATGCAGCATCCGGGTTGCCCCGCTGTCGATATCAATCGCTTCGATGCCTGCGCGAAACATGCCCGCCATTACCCCATGGCCGCCGTCGGGCATCCACCCAAAAGATCGGATAGTCGGTTCGCTGGTGTACGTTTTGAGAAGTGCGCCAGAAGGCCAATCGATGATCAAAAGTCCTCCCGACGCGGTGAGCGCCAATCGCCGCCCGCCGGGAGCGAATTTCAAGACGTACAGGCCCAACCCTGCCGCGAAAGGGGTCTCGTATTTCGCGATCGGCCTTGGCTTCGCATCGATCGCGTCGATGACATCGAGTTGCACCGAATAGGCTCCGGCGGCGCTTGCAATCGCCAATCCAGAAGAGCCGGGGATAGCCGCAGCGACCCCGGGGCGTGGCAGGATCTGACGCGGAGCTCCGCCAGAGACCGCAATCCGGTACAGCCCATCCCGTCCCGGATAAAATATGGGGACACCATCTTGGGACCAGGAGGGACTCGAAGTGACGGCTCCAGAACGACGGCCTTCATATTCGGTGAGAACCACAGGCTCGCTGTCTGCCAGCACTCGCAGCATAATTTGCGTTTTCGTGTGATCGGTGCGCAGATAGGCGAGCGATTTTCCATCCGGCGAAAATTCCGGATTCGATTCTGTCATCTTGTCGCGCGCGATCGGAGTCAGCTTCAGCTTGTTGCCCGTGACCTCGCCGCGCGGGACGAAGACCAGCGCAAGGCAAGCAAGCGCTGTCGCCGGCCAGAGCCAGTTGCGCTTCGCCTTCGTCACGATGGCCGCGTGGGTGGTAGTCGTCGCAGTCGACGAAGTCCGCAGCGCGAATGCCAGATCCCTCATCGATTGAAAACGGCGTTCCGGCTCTTTCTCCAAACAGCGCGCCGTGATTTGCTGCAGCGCCGCCGATACCGCAAGTGGCACGGGATCCTCGCGCAGTATCGCCGTCAGCGTTTCGACCTGCGTCGACTTTGCAAACGCGCGCGTGCCGGAGATCATCTCGTACAGCACCGCGCCGAAACTGAAGACGTCGCTTCGGTGATCGGCCTGTTGCGCTTCCACCTGTTCGGGCGACATGTAGCCGACGGTGCCCATTACAACGCCCGGATCGGTTACGGCGGTTTCGGTCGCGCCATCGGCGCGGGGCGAGCGGTCCTTGGCGAGGCCGAAGTCGAGAATCTTCGCGCGCCCGTCGCGCGTGATCATGATGTTCTCGGGCTTGAGGTCGCGATGCGTGATGCCCTTGGCGTGCGCGGCGCCGAGCGCGTCGGCGATATCGGCGGCGACTTCGATGGCCTTGCGCTGTGGCATTGCGCCGCCGGTGAGCGTTGCGCGCAGCGTCGCGCCTTCGACCAGCTCGTTGACGATGTAGTGCGTGTCGCCGTCGTTGCCGATGTCGAAGAGCGCGACGATGCCGGGATGATTCAGCGCGGCCACGGCCCGGGCTTCGTGCTCGAAACGCGTACGGCGGTCGCGGTCGTTAACGAATTCGCGCGGCAGTATTTTTAGCGCGACCTCGCGGCCCAGGCGGGTGTCTCGAGCGCGATAGACCTCGCCCATCCCGCCCGCGCCGAGCGGCGCTACGATTTCGAAGTGACCGAGTTGTTGGCCGGGCGATAAGGGCACGTTTGGCTATTCTATCAGCGGGCGGGTTGGTATCCTCTTCCAGTGGCGAAAGAATCGACATGCCAGCGATGCGGGAGGCTTACTCCCGCTTATGACCTGCTCCATATCATCAATCTCGATGGACTCACGAGCATCCTTTGCACTCCGTGCGTCAATGCCACGCACCTCGAAAGCAGCGCCTCAGGCGGACAGCCGATTCCCGAGTTCGAACCGTATGTCCTGAAGGGGAAGAACAAGCGGCGACACACTTTCCACATACGCGGCCGCTACGGGCCGGCGGGGATCACGCTGGAGGCTTTCGAATTGATCAAGGGCGAGCGTGCCGGTTATGAATTCGCCGTGTTGTTTGACAACAACGCGGACATCCTCGCCGAGTACGCAAAACTGATCCGGAAAATTCGCCTCGGCACCGCAGTTCGCCATATTCAGCGGTCCGAATACGGACCGAGTATTGATCTCGATACCGGAGTTGCGGGAAGAATTGCCTGGGACGAACGATTCGATGGGGAGATTCCACTGCTCATAGTCGACGGCAAACCGTATTCGTGGGAGGCGGTTGGCCGAATGCTCATGACCTTCGAGGGCTTCAACTTCCGTTTAACGATTCACGATCCAACCGACGAAGTGTAGAATTGCGTACATGTCAGCCTTACCGCTCCGCATCGCCTTCGCTTCGCTGATCACGCTGTCGCTCGCATTGACGCAAACCCGCCCGTCACTCGACGGCGTAACGGGCAAATGGTACAAAGGCAACCTCCATACGCACACGCTGAACAGCGACGGCGACTCCTCGCCGCTCGAAGTGGCAACGTGGTATCGCGAGCACGGTTATCAATTTCTCGCGCTCACCGATCACAACGTTTTCACCGATCCCACTGGCCTCAACGGCATCCTCGCCGCGCGCGAAAAGTTCGTGCTCATCCCAGCCGAGGAACTCACCGATTCCTACGCGAAACGGCCCATTCACATCAACGGCTTCAACCTCACGAAGGAAGTGCAGCCGCTGCACGGCAACAGCGTCAGCGAGACGATTCAGCGCGACATCGATCTCATCCGCGCCGCGGGCGGACTGCCTTCGCTCAATCATCCGAACTTCCACTGGGCCATCACCGCGGCTGATATGGCGAAAGTGAAAAATCTAAGAGTCTTCGAAGTCTTCAATGGCCATCCGACAGTGAACAATGTCGGCGGGGGCGGTTCGCCGTCGCTCGAAGAGATGTGGGACGTGCTGCTCACCGGCGGCCAGCAGATCTACGGCATCGCCGTCGACGACGCGCATGTATTCAAACAGACTGGACAGGAGTTTCCGAATCCCGGGCGCGGGTGGGTTGTTGTGCGGGCCGAGTCACTAACGCCGGGGAACATCGTGAAGGCGATCGAAGACGGCCGGTTCTATGCAAGTTCCGGCGTGCAGTTGATCGAAGTCGTCACAAGTGCCAATGAATACCGCATCGAAATCAAAGAGCGCCCGCAAGAGAAGTTCACGACATGCTTCATCGGTGCGGGCGGCAAAGTGCTTGACAAGACGTACGACACGATCGCGGTGTACAAATACAAGGGCGGCGAAAATACGTTCGCGCGCGAGTGGAGTCGTCCTTTGGGGTTACAGCCTGGACGCAGCCTGTTTTCCGCTAGGACGGAATGGTGCTGGCGTTGCCATCGCGCATGGCCAGGTAAGTGGGCGACATAATTTCTACGCCGCCTTCCTTGAAGCATTCCTGGATGTTCTTGTGCAGGCCGGCCTGGATTTCGACCATGCGTGACGCCGCGCGAGTGTAGACGTTGATTTCGTAGCCGACGTGAAAATCGTTCAGAGCACGCTGCAGCACGAACGGCTTGGGGTCTTGCAGGACAAACGGCGTTTTCAGCGCGGCGGCGATGAGCAGTTCATGGACGGTGGGCCACGGCACGTTGTAGCCAATGGTGACGCTGGTATGCACGATCAGGCCGTCGCCGGACGCGTAGGCGGAGTAGTTGATTACCTGGCCGCCGAGGACCGCGCTATTGGGCACGATGACTTCCGCGTTCTTGATGGTGCGCACGCGCGTGACAAGCAGCGACTGCTCGACGACATCGCCAATGGCGTCGCCGATTTGAACGCGATCGCCGGCTTTGAACGCGCGCATGTAGATGAGGATGAACCCGCTGATAACGTTGCCCATCGCGGATCCGGAACCGAGCGACACCAGCACTCCGACGAAGATTGACGCGCCGCGCAGCGCGGGGGAGTCGCCGCCCGGCAGGTACGGGAACGCAACAACGATGCCGAGCACGGTTAACAACAACTGCGCCAGACGGTAGGTCGGGGCGGCCCATTCGGCGTGAAACGACTTCGACACGATGCGGCCCGATTGAAACGCAAGCTTGAGAGTCTTTGCCGCGCGGATGAAGCCTGTGGTTAATACCGCCACAACGGCGAGTACGAACAGATTTGGCAGGTACGACGCGAGAGTGAATGCGCCGTTCTTGACCGCTCCGCTGACCGAGCCGGCTATGACATCCGACAATGACTGCGTGGAAGCGAAGCGCCCGAGGACGTAGGCGGCCGCGATGGTGGCGACCACGAGCGCACCGGTAGCCGCTGTGAGTTGCAGCCCGGTACGAAGAAAGACCTCGAGCGTGTTTTCGAAGATGCGCAGTACACGGCCGAGTTTTCTGGCGGCGACGGCGCGGTCGATGGCGTTCTCAAGCCATGTGGAAAGGCGTTTGTAGACCAAATGAATCGCGATAAACGCAAAGATCATCAGCACGAACGCGCCGGCCGAGAGCGCTGTGGCGCGGGCCAGCGATTGTGCCGAACGCGCGGCGCGATATCGTTCAATGGCGGCGGTAACTGCACGGCTGCGGGAGGCGGTGAGTGCGTCGCGCGAGGCGCCTTCGACGCGCGCGTCTTCGTCGGTGACCGAGGTGACGTAGACGCGGTCGATGAGGATCATCGTGTCCGCCGGGCCGGGGACTATGCGGATTTCGGCGGAGTCGCGGAATGCGTCGCCGGCGATGTGGATGATGTTTGACTGAACATCGGCGGCGCGGGCCTCGGGTGAGAATCCACCGAGCGGGGCGCGGACGGTCCATAGCGTCTGGCCGTCGACGACGCCGGGCGCGCCGGGCTGGGCGTAAAGGCTCGCAGCGGTCGCCAAGATCAACGCGATTCGCATCCCTTCTATTAGAACGGATGATTTCCGCGCGTGCTGTGAGAGACTGGCGGGATGATCCTTTGGTTGCTGGCCGCCGGCTTGGCGGGAAACGACATAACCGTGAACGCTGTCGACTTCGCGCGGCAGGAGAAAACGGAAAAGCGCGAGTGGAAAGTGGTCGAGCGTTCGCTGCAGGCGCTTCCCGACACGCGCCGCACGCACGACGACAAGCTGATTCGTGGCGAGAATTTTTGCGATGTCGCCGGCGAGATGGCCGTTCTCAGCTATAAGGTGCGGTTTCCAGCTCCTGGCCGCTTCTACGTCTGGGTGCGCGCCTACTCGACCGGCACGGAAGACAACGGGATCCACGTTGGACTTAACGGCGCCTGGCCGGAGAGTGGCCGGCGCATGCAGTTGTGCGAGGGTAAGAACGCATGGACGTGGGCGAGCAAACAACGCACCGAGGCGAATCATTGCGGTGAGCCTGGAAAGATTTGGCTGGATGTGCCGTCGGCGGGCGAGCATACCGTGCAGTTCTCAATGCGCGAAGACGGATTTCGGTTCGACCAGTTCCGGCTTAGCCTCGCGCCGCCTGTTCGATAGGATGTATCTATTCCCACGCCAGTCATAGTTCGATGGCCCTCGCGCGACACCGCGGCCGATCGGCTGCTCGCGCAACTCGCGCCCGATCGCGTGCTTGGCGACGACGAAGCGGTCGACGGATCCGTTACTCGCGGCCTGTGGCCAGGTACGCGCGACACGCCGCGAAAGGAGGGCGACGCCGATATCGCCAGCGCCAGCCGCGAGCCGTGGGTCGACGCCAACGGCTATCTGGCCGCGTTTGAAAGAGCGCTCGGAGGCACGGCGCTGCTCGCGCAACAGCACAAAGACGAGTCGCGCGGCGTGCCGTTCGACACCCTCGAACTCGCGCTGATCGAAGCGCGCGTCAATGGCGGGAATTTTGTTCTCTCCGTCGAGCCGCGCTATCGCAAGGCGCTCGTGGCGAACGATGCGAAGGCGCTCGAGGCCTGGGCCAATCTCGTGCGTACATTAAAGTGGCTGCGCGCCAATGAGGCGCTATTTACGAAACCCGCACAGCCCATCATCACGACGCTGGTCGAACGCAGCATCGCATCGAGCGAGATCGCGAACCTCCTTTATCGCCGCGGTGCGAGCCCGTTGCTTACCGCGAAAGTTCCGGCGCCGAACCCGCGGATTCTTGCGCTCGTCGCGACCGGGTTGAAAGCGGTGCCGCCGGCGGCGTTCGATCACGCGCGGGCGGGAGCCACCGTCGTCATCGACACCACTCCCCCATCCGAAGCGCGCGTCATCAAGACGGATCCGGATCGCCGCGTGCTGGCGCTCGGAAAAGGCCAGATCTTCGCCTACAACAAACGAATCGCCGATCCAAGCGAATTTGCTCTAGACGTTATCGACATCGTGACGCACCGGCGCCGCGCTGCGCGGTTGTGGAACGCGCCCGCGACTATTCCGCTCGCTACCGAAGGCGGGCTGCTGCACCTCATCAACTACAGCGGCGAGCCAACGAAAGAAATGCAGGTCCGTTACCAGGGCAAATTCACGCGGGCGATGTCGATCGGTCCGGACGGACCACCGCAAGAGTTGAAGGTATTCAAGCGCGCCGAAATGACCGAGGTTTTTCCGCCGCCGGTGCGCCGCCTGGCGGTCATTCAATTTCGATAAACTAACGGACGTATGATCAGCCGACGCCAAGCAATCGGGGCGGCGCTACTTTCGCCGTACTCGTTAGTCGGCGCGCCCGCGCGCGTCGCCAAGCAGCACTTTGCGGTCCATCCGTTCGTCGAGAAAAACTCGAAGGCCGTCTTCATCAGGAAGACGCGCGTGCCGCACAAGATGGACGAAGCGGCGAAGCTGCGCGAAGGAATTGCGTTCGCGCGCGAAGTGTTCGTTCCGGCCGACAGCGGCGTTCCGGTTTCGCACCGCATTGTTCTCAAGCCCAATTTCACAAGCGTCCGCAACGAACGCAAACATGAGGAAAACTGGGGCACCGGCACCGATCCGCAGTTTTACGAAGGCATCATCGTCGGACTGAAAGAGCTCGGACTTAAGAAGTTCCACTTCCTCGAAGCGAACAATTTTCACACCTGGAACTACCGCGGCATGGCCGACATCAACGACCACCATGGCGTTGAAGTCAACGAGCCCGATCGCCGTCCGCGCAACTTCCGCGAAGGTTACGAGATGACGTGGACGAAGGTCCCCGATCCGGTCGTCTATTGGAAAATCCCACACTACGCGCCCGTTAATGAGCCGGATACATGGCTTTTGAACATCGCCAAGTGGAAGTCTCACGGCATGTGCATGACGCTGGCGACCAAGAATGAACAGGGCCTTGTCGTGAAGCCTTACGTCCGGTTTTGTCCTGGCTGGAACATGGTCACCGGCGTGCCCGATTTCATGAAGGAGAACATTCATCCGGATGTCGAACGGCGTGTGAATAGCTTTTTCGATCGCCACGTTCGCATGGGCTATGCGCGATATCAAAGCAAGGCGAACTTGAGCCCCGTGCATCAGGAAATCTGGGCGCATAAGACTTGCGACAACGCGCAGACGCTGTGCACCGGGCTCGCCGTGATCGAGGGCATCTACGGCCGCGATGGCAACGGCTTCGGCATCGGCAACGATTTTCTTACGAATCTCGTCATGTTTGGCAAGGACAAACTTCGTCTCGACATGATTGGCATGTATCTCGGCGGCCACGAGCCCGGCAACGTGAATCTGTTCCGCATCGCGAAGGAACGCGGATTGCTCGACACGTTCAATCCGCATGAAATCGAACTCTACGAATGGGAAGACGGCAAGGCCACTCGCCGCAAGCTGACCGACTTCCAGCGCACGCCGCTGCCGACCTACTATTTGCAGCGCGACGGAGAACCGGAGTATCACCTAGTCAACGAGTTCTTCGACTATGACAAGGTGAAGGCGTGAAGCGTTTTTGGATTTTCGGACTCGCGGTGCTGTTGGCCGCCGATACGGCCGATGTCGCGCCGCTCGGAACCTACACCGCCGCCGAGCGCCGCCACTGGGCGTTTCAGCCGCGTCAGAAGGCTAACCCGCCGGCGATCAGCGACAAATGGATTCGCACGCCCATTGACGCATTCATTCTCGCGGGCCTGCAAAAGGCCCAGTTAGCGCCTGCCCCGGAGGCGGATCGCGCCACACTCATTCGCCGCGCCACGTATGAACTGCACGGCCTTCCGCCTACGCCCGAAGAGATCGCCGTTTTCGTCGCCGACAAATCGCCGACGGCTTACGATAACCTGATCGAACGCCTGCTTGCCTCGCCGCGTTACGGCGAGCAGTGGGCGCGCCACTGGCTGGACGTGATCCGCTTCGCGGAATCGGACGGTTACGAATATGACACGCACCGCCCCGACGCGTATCGTTTCCGCGACTACGTGATATCGAGCTTCAACACCGATAAGCCTTACGATCAGTTTCTTCGCGAGCAGATTGCCGGCGATGAGATCGATCCGAAGAACGACGAACTGCTGATCGCCAGCGGCTTCAACCGCCTTGGTCCGCTGCGCAAGAACGCCGGCAATCAGGCTGTGGCCAGTTCCCGCACGGAAGTGCTGACGGAGATGACCAACATCGTCGGCGCCGCGATGCTCGGCGTTACCGTCGGTTGCTCGCGCTGCCACGATCACAAGTTCGACCCGTTCCGCCAGTCCGACTACTACCGCATGCAGGGCTTCTTCGCGCAAACGCACCCGAACGATATTGTTGTCGCTTCTCCCGAAGAACAGGCCGCATGGAAGGAGAAGATGGACCCGCTTGAAACCGAAATGCGCAAGCTGCGATTCTCCATGCGTCGCGCGAGCGAGGAAGAGAAAGGGAAGATACTAACGCGCCTGGAAGAGATCGACGGTCTGATCCCGCCGCCGCTCACTGCGATGTATGCGGTCAAGAGCGACCAGAAAGAGATGTCGCAGATCCACATGCTGGCCGGCGGTGATTATCGGAACAAAGGCAAGAAGGTCGGCATGCGGCCGCTCGGCGTTTTGCTGCCGGAAGGGACGCCGGAGATGCCCCTGACGACCGAGAAGCCGCGCACGAAACTGGCCGAGTGGGTCACGCAGCCGGATCATCCGCTCACCGCGCGCGTCATGGTGAATCGGATCTGGAGCTATCACTTCGGACGCGGAATCGTCGCGACGCCCAACGATTACGGCCGCATGGGCGTGCGACCGACGCATCCGGAACTGCTCGATTTCCTGGCTAATGAATATGTCGCCAGCGGCTGGAAGATGAAGCCGCTGCATCGCATGATGATGCTGTCGAGCACGTATCGGCAGGCGTCGAAGTCGCCCACGGAAGCGGCCGCTCGAGAGAAAGATCCTTCGAACAAACTGCTTTGGAAATGGAATCGGAGGCGCCTCGCCGCCGAGGAGATTCGCGACACCATGCTCACGGTATCGGGCCGCTTGAATACCAAGGCAGGCGGGCCTAGTGTACTTATTTCCATCGATGAAGAGTTGATCAAGGATCTGAAGCGTCCGCAGTATTGGGTCGTCACCCGAGACAAGAAAGAGCATGACCGGCGCACGATCTACCTCATCTACAAACGCAACTTGATCCTGCCGTTCAATCAGGTTTTCGACTCGCCCGACACGCTGCTCTCCTGCGCACGCCGCGATGAATCCACGCACGCCCCGCAGGCTTTGGAACTGCTGAACGGAAAGTTGTCGAACGATCTCGCGAAATCGCTGGCCGCGCGATTGAAGGCGGAAAAGAAGACAACGCAAGATCGGATCGATCACGCGTTCCGCCTCATCGCCGGACGCGCTCCGAACCCAACCGAGCGTACCCTCGCCATAAAGTACCTCGACGATCCCGACCCCGCGGCCGAAACCGAATTCGCGTTGTCGCTCTTCAACACCAACGCCTTTCTCTACGTGAACTGACATGTCTGAACACATTCGCTACGCCCGCAATCGCCGTGACTTTCTTGCGGACTGCTTCGCTGGATTCGGCGGACTCGCTTTCGCGTCGATGAGCGCGGACGCACAGCATTACAACCCGCTCGCGCCGAAGCCGCCTCACTTTCCCGCGAAAGCGAAGGCGATGATCTTCCTTTTCCAGGCCGGTGGTCCGTCGCACCTCGAAACCTTCGATCCCAAGCCGCTGCTCAACAAACTGCACGGCCAGAAGCGCCCCGCCGAGTTCGGCGACGTGCAGTATCAGAACGTGAACGCCGCTTCGCGTATTCTCGGCACGAAACGGACATTTGCGAAGTACGGCAAGTCGGGTCTCGAAATCTCCAACCTGCTGCCCCATCAAGCCACCATCGCCGACGAGCTTTGCGTGTTGCGCGGCATGCACGGCGACATGGTCGTTCACTCGGCAGCGCAGTATCAGCTCATGTCGGGCCGCATTATTCCGGGCTTTCCGTCGATGGGTAGTTGGATCACCTACGGACTCGGTACGGAGTCTTCGTCGCTTCCCGCCTACGTCGTCATGCCCGACCCGCACGGCACGCCCGAAGCCGGGCAGCCGATGTACACGAACGGATTTCTGCCGGCCGTGTATCAACCGGCGCTCTTCCGCGCGGGTAATCGGCCGGTGCTGAATCTTGATGTGCCCAAGGGCATTACGATGGACCGGCGCCGCAAGACCGTCGACTTTATCCGCCAGTTGAATGAAGCGAATCTTCTTGGCGAAGATCAAGAGTTTGCCGCGCGGATGTCGGCCTATGACACGGCCTTTAAGATGCAGACCGAAGCGCCCGAACTCTTCGATGTTTCCAACGAGTCGCAAGAGACGCTCGACCTCTACGGCGTCGGCAAGGAACAGACGAACGACTACGGCCGGCGCTGTTTGCTTGCGCGCCGATTGGTCGAACGCGGCGTGCGATTCGTCTGCGTTGTCGCCGGCGGTGGTGGCGGTGAGACAGAATGGGACGCGCACAGCGACATCGAGAAAAATCACGCCCGCATGGCCGCGTTAACCGATCAGCCGACCGCCGCGTTGATCAAGGATTTGAAGCGGCGCGGATTGCTCGATTCAACCGTAGTGCTGTGGGGCGGGGAATTCGGCCGATCGCCTGAATCCGAGCGCGGCGGCGGGCGAGATCATCACAACACCGGATTTTCGATGTGGGTTGCCGGTGGTGGTTTCAGAGGCGGCATGGCGTATGGCGCGACCGACGACATCGGTCTCAAAGCGACCACCGATGCGACGCACTTCCGCGATCTCCACGCCACGCTGATCAACCAGTTGGGCCTCAATCAGGACGCGCTCAGCTACCTGCATCAAGGCCGCCGCGAACGGCTGACCGAAGTGCATGGGCGGGTGATCAAAGAGATCCTGGCGTAGCGGCGCCTATTGGCAGACTACGCACACGATATCTGCTATTTTCAACCGCGATAATGGCGCCGGCGGCCAACTGCGTCTCACACTCCGAGATCACTCGAAGGAGGCGCGGCGTTATGACTGCCGGTGTCTGGATACTTGTGCGGAAGAGAATGACGCTTGGGCTAGCCGTGCCAGCCTGCGCCATGAGCTCGCCGAAGTCCAGATCCACAGTCTACACGACTCGGTTCTCCTGCCTGGCCTTCACGATAATACTGGCGTCCTCGAGACGCATGAGCCCTTCGTCGAACAAATGAACGGCGTCGTACCCCGACATCCGGAGAGCGTGCACCACCGAGTGCGACACGCCCATGTCCGCCAGAAATCTCAAGCAGCTGTGCTCGGAAACGCGTGTAGCTCTTCACTCACGACCGCGGAGGCGTACTGTAGGGCTTGCCGACTATCTTCTGCTTCGAGAGCCGGGTATTCAGCCAAGATCTCTTCCGACGACATACCGTTGGCTACAAGATTAACCACGAGGCTTACGCTGATTCGCATGCCGCGGATACAGGCGCGCCCGCCAAGAATCTTCGGGTTATAGGTAATTCGATCGAACATGATTCTTCTCGCCTTAAGTTTATCAGTCCCGGCTCCTCCCGCTCGATCTCACCCGATTCAGCGCCGTTTGCATTGCCTCCACACGCTCGCGCTGTGCAGCCGCCAAATCCCGCGTCTCGCCCGGATCCGCCGTGACATCATAAAGCTGCGCCGCCGCGCCAGTCCCCATCTGCGTATTCGTGTTCGGATTTACCGCGGGCCCCGCGTTCGCTTCGATCAACTTCCAGTTCCCCTCGCGGTAGGTGAGCGCCCGCGCATGTTCCACAATATGGGCACGCCCTTTGGAAGAAGCGCCCATCAGCGCGTCGAGTACATCGAAACTATCCGGTCCCGCGTCCGTAGGCATCGCGAGGCCCGTCAGCTTTGCGAACGATGCGAGAAAATCCTGCTGACCGATTAACGCTTCCGATACGCCCGGCTTAATCCGCGCCGGCCATCGTGCGATCAACGGCACACGCGTGCCGCCTTCGAAGTTGCTGTATTTGCCGCCACGCAACGGCCCCGCGGGTTTGTGGCCGCCGAGTTTCTCGACAGCGCCATCGACATACCCATCGTCCACGACCGGCCCGTTATCGCTCGAAAACATGATTAATGTGTTCTGGGTCAAGCCATTCCGATCGAGCGCTTTCATCACCTCGCCCACACACCAGTCGAGTTCAACGATCGCATCGCCGCGCGACCCCATCGTCGTTTTCCCCGCGAACCGCTTGTGCGGCAGCCTTGGCACATGAATATCATGTGTTGCGAAGAAGAGGAAAAACGGCTCGTTCTTGTGCGCCGAAATAAACCCCGTTGCTTTCCGCGTGAACACATCGGCCATGTCTTCATCCACCCACAGCGCCTTCGTTCCGCCCGTCATATAGCCGATCCGGCTCACGCCATTCACGATCGCCATGTCATGTCCATGACTCGGCTTCATCTTCAACTTCTCCGGGTTCTTCCTCCCCGTCGGTTCATCGCCGATCGGTTTGCCGTACTGCACACGAATCGGATCGGCGCGATCGAGCCCGACGACGTGATGATTTTCCACGTACACACACGGCACGCGATCGCCAGTCGCGGGTAACAGGAAGGCGTAGTCGAAGCCTACCTCAAGCGGCCCCGGCTTGATCTCGCCGTTCCAGTCGATATCGCCGTTGCCCAACCCAAGATGCCACTTTCCGACGACACCCGTCTTGTATCCACTTTTTTGCAACATCGCGGGCAGCGTGAAACGCCCCGGCTCGATGATCAACCGCGCGTCGCCCGGCAGCACACCAGTGCCTTTCCGCCGCCATGCATACTCACCGGTCATCATCGAGTAGCGGCTTGGGGTGCATGTCGCCGAACTCGAATGCGCGTCCGTGAAACGCAGCCCCTTCGTGGCCAGCTTGTCGAGGTTCGGCGTCTTGACTTTGGAAGCGCCGTAGCAGCTCAAATCGCCATAGCCGATGTCGTCGGCGTAGATCAAAACAATGTTCGGTTTCGTCGCGGCTGCGCCGCGTAGCGCGCCCGTGCAAAGTCCCAGAAAAGTGCGGCGATTGTGTTTCATCATGCGTATCCGAATATAATACGGCCACGGATGCATTCGACAATCGATCTCTCTGCGCACGGCGCGCACTACGGCCACATGGCCATTCCCTATTCCCACAATCTCGGCGGTTGGGCCAATCTGCTTGTGCCGATTGCATCGCTGAAAAACGGCTCCGGCCCTGTCGTTCTCTGTATGGCGGGCAATCATGGCGATGAGTATCCCGGCCAAATCGCCATCATGCACTTGTGGCGGCAGCTAAAGCTCTCCGACGTGAAGGGACAACTTATTTTGATCCCTTGTCTCAATACGCCGGCCGCACTGAACATGACGCGGCTCTCACCGCTTGACGGAAAGAACTTCAACCGCTGTTTCCCCGGAAATCCCACCGGCGCCGTCAGCGAGATCCTTGCGCACTTCCTCTCGACCGAACTTTTCCCTCGCGCCGAAGTTGTCATCGATCTCCACACCGGCGGACGCAGCCTAACCTTCGTGCCGACGGCGCACATGCACTTGGTGCCCGCCGGGCCGCAGCGCGCGGCGATGCTCGCGGCCACCGAAGCCTTCCTCACCGATACTGCCTTTCTATATGCCGATGTCGCCGGCACGGGACTGCTTCCCGTCGAAGCCGAGCGCCAAGGCAAAATTGTTGTCACCACAGAAATGGGCGGCGGCGAAATCGTACCCGCGAGTGTCCATCAACTTTGCCAGCGCGGCTTGCGCAATGTGCTCGCGCACCTCGGCGTACTCAACGGTGATCCCGTAACACGCAACAAACCCGCGCGCTGGGTGCAGTCACTGGATAGAGACGACTACCGCTTTGCGCCCGAATCCGGCCTTTACGAAACATGCGTCGATCTCGGCGGTGAAGTGCGCGAGGGAGATCTTCTCGGCCGCATTCATTTCATCGAACGTCCCGATCGCGATGCCATCGAAATCGCCGCGCACGCAAGCGGCATGCTCATCGCCGGCCGAGGCCCTTCCATCGTCAAGCAAGGCGACTGCGTGGCCGTCATCGCCCACGACACCGACCCACGAACGCTACCCTAGTCTCCTGTCTTGGATAATTCTTTACAACGGCGCACCTTGTCGAGGATAACGTCTGCGGAGGCCTTCCATGTGAAGGGGGTCGGGGCTCCGTTCCAACCGGCCAGCCAGTGGTAGATGGCGGTTTCCAATTCGTGGACACTGTGGAAGGTGCCACGCCGGATCATGCGCTCGGTGATCAGTGCGAAGAAGCGTTCCACTTGGTTGAGCC
>Ga0194131_10003133_pt1 | contig 26378 bp, 23 predicted proteins | sample TA2KigO120mmetaG_FD_148631 | JGI IMG/M metagenome (GOLD analysis project Ga0194131, IMG submission 148631) | Freshwater microbial communities from Lake Tanganyika, Tanzania - TA2015053 Kigoma Offshore 120m | ecosystem: Environmental > Aquatic > Freshwater > Lake | place: Tanzania: Lake... | reverse complement strand
GCCGTCCGTCCCGCTCACGCCGAGGCGTGGAGCGGGACGACGGGTCTTTCGTGAATCAGTACTCCCAGTTCAGGCTGAGGGTGCCGATCCAATCCGAGCCGCCGATCGTCGTGAACGCGGCGTCGTTGTAGTCCTGCACCGAGTTGCCGAACGCGATGTAGTAGCCCGCGAGGCCCGCGCTCAGCGAGCCGTACTCGGGCGGAACGAAGCCGAGACCAACGGACGTGCTCAGACCGGCCTGGAAGAAGCCAAAGGTGTCATCCGAGACGCCGCTCACGGCGTAGTAGTCGCTCAGCGAGAGGCCGACCGTCAGCGGGACGCCGATGCCGATCGGGTAGTCGCTGTCCGACATCAGCTCGACCGACGGCTCCGCACCGACCTCGACGTAGATGCCTTCCTCGTCATGCAGCGGGAAGGAGTTCTTGTCGAGCTCGAACGCGAAGAGCGCGTACGGGTTGATGCCGAAGCCGAGGTTCTGCATCTCGCCGCCGTAGAGGGTCGAGTCGTCCCACGAGATGTCCGCGTCGAGCTCCTGGACGGTGCCGAACGCGTTGTTCGGGCTCGTGTAGGCGATGTAGTTCACGCCGAGGCCGAGTCCGTGCTCCATGCCGATGCCGAATCCGCCGTAGATGTCGGACTCATACCAGTTGCCCGGGCCCGTGCCGTCCATCGGCGAGCCGGTCTTGTTGCTCTGCACGCTGTTCCACGTGCCGAGCGTTCCGGTGAAGTCCGTGACGAAGCTGTTCGAGTTCTCCTCTGCTTCCCACAGAGTGAACGTCACCTCGCCCCAGGGCTGCGCGATGAAGCCGTACTTCTCCTGAACGATTCCGCGGAAGTAGTACGCCGTCGTGATGTCGACGCCCATCGCGAACGACACCATGCCGTTGTTGACGTCGCACTCCGGACACGGAGCTGCCGCAGGCTGAACCACTTCCTCACCGACGACGATCTCTTCCTGCTCGACCTCGTCTGCACGCGCCGTCGCCCCGGCGAACGCTACGACACTCATCGCAATGAGCGCCACCACTCCGCTTCGGGCGAGCGGACCCATCTTCCCGTCCAACACCATTCCTGACCTCCTCTCGAACAGTTGGCTGGCCGCGAGCTCCAACCGGCGCTTCGCCGATCAGATCCCCCGGCCTCCTCAAAGGCAACGCGTGTGCCCCTCCCCCGGCCATGGAGGACGAACTCCACACGGCTGACCTTACAGGCGCATTGCCAATCTCCCGCCGGCAAGCCGCGCGGGAACCCTCCTCATCCTGCATTTTGTCTAGGCATTTGCTCCTGTTGTGTCCAGCGAACCGGGTCCAGTTCGGTCGGGCCCCCATGGCCCGCCCCAGGCAGATCCAGCCCCCCGCCGGGGTTCCGGGTAAATCAGTCTGTAAGCACTGCAGGTAGCCTGCCAAGAGGAAAAGGGCCGGATTCCCTGCAAAAGAGGCCCCCGCCGGCCCGGCGGGCCGGCTCTGTGGAAGGCCCCCCTGCCCTCGGTGTACCCTCCTCCCCGATGCGGCCGTACCTGGACCTGATCGAGCGGATTCTCCGGGAGGGGGCCCGGAAGGAGGACCGGACCGGCACCGGGACGCTGAGCGTCTTCGGCCACCAGATGCGGTTCGACCTCGGAGCCGGATTCCCCTGCTTGACGACGAAGCGCCTCCATCTGCGCTCGATCCTGCACGAGCTGCTCTGGTTCCTGCGCGGCGACACCAATGTCGCCTACCTGCGCGAAAACGGAGTGACGATCTGGGACGAGTGGGCCGACGAAGCGGGCGAGCTCGGTCCCGTCTACGGCCGCCAGTGGCGCTCGTGGCCGCGTGCCGATGGCGGGACCGTCGATCAGATCGCCTGGGTGGTCGACGAGATCCGAAGGAACCCGGATTCGCGACGACTCGTCGTGAGCGCCTGGAACGTCGCCGACATCGACCGGATGGCGCTGCCGCCGTGTCACTGCCTGTTCCAGTTCTACGTCGCCGGCGGACGACTCTCCTGCCAGCTCTACCAGCGAAGCGCGGACGTGTTCCTCGGCGTGCCGTTCAACATCGCGTCGTACGCGGCGCTGACGGTGATGATCGCCGCCGTGACCGATCTCGAGCCCGGCGAGCTCGTGCACACGCTCGGAGACGCGCACCTCTATGTGAACCACCTCGAGCAGGCGAGGCTGCAGCTCTCACGCGAGCCGCGATCCTTGCCGCAGCTCCGGCTGCTTCGCCGGCCGTCGTCGATCTTCGACTTCCGGTACGAGGACTTCGCACTCGAGAGCTACGACCCGCATCCGCACATCGCCGCCGCGGTGGCGGTATGACGGTCGCGCTCATCGCGGCCGTCTCCCGGAACGGGGTGATCGGCCGCGACGGGCGGCTTCCCTGGCGGTTGCCGCTCGAGATGAGCCGCTTCCGCACGCGGACGACCGGTCACCACGTGATCATGGGACGTCGCACGTACGAATCGATCGGAAAGCCGCTCCCGGACCGGGTGAACGTCGTGCTCTCGCGACGCCCCGACTACGCGGCGCCGGGATGTCGCGTCGTGCGGAGCCTCGACGAAGCGCTCGAGATCGCGCGGCGCGCCGGCGACAGCGAGGCCTTCGTGATCGGCGGCGCCGGCGTCTACGCCGCCGCGCTGCCGGCGGCCGATCGCGTGTACCTGACGCGCGTCGACGCGGAGGTCGACGGCGACGTTCGTTTCCCGCCGCTCGCGGCCGGCGAGTGGCGAGAGACCGCTCGCGAGGAGCACGCTTCGGATGCGCGCCACGCGCACCCGTTCGCGATCACCGTCCTCGAGCGAGCACGCTGAAGCTCAGTCCAGATGCATCCGGCTCAGGATGGCGCCGACGCCGGCGAGCGCGATCCCGAAGACCACCATACCGACGATGAAGAGAATGTAGTCGTCGACCGGAACCTGAACCTGCATCGAAGCCTTCCTCCGTGAAATGGGGCCCTTCCTGGGGCGGCCCTCGACCACTACCTGCCAGGCCGGTGGCCGAGAATCCAGACCTGATGCCTTCGACTTGTCAGGCGGCGGTGCCACCGAGATACTGCGCGGAGACCTCCTCCGGGGCCAGAGCGTTTCATGCGATTCCGATTGGGAAGAGGCCGTGGGGCGAGGCTACCCGCCCTCCTGCGGACGGCTGCCGCCACGCTCCTTCTGGTGTCGACCGGTCGCGCGGAGGAGGAGCTCGCCTGGGTGAACGGCGAGGTCCGGCTGAACGTCCGCCGCGGCGCAGGGAACGAGTTCGAGATCATCGGCGGAGTGTCGAGCAACGATCCGGTTGCGGTCCTCGGGATACAGGGCGACTGGAACCAGGTCCGGCTTGCCGATGGCCAGGAAGGATGGATCCCCGAGGGCTACCTCACGACCGAGCCTCCGGCGCAGATCCGTCTGACCGATCTCGAAACGGAAGCGGGGCTCCTCCGCGAAGACCTCGAGAAGACGACCGCGCAGGCCGAGCGCCTGACCCGCGAGAACCGGTCGTTGGGCGAGCAGGTCGCGTCGCTCACCCAGGATACGTCTCGCGCGGGCCGGCGCGTCTGGTTCGTCGGCGTGATCGTCCTCGTCTTCGGAGTGCTGCTCGGCGCGATCCTTCGCGGCGATCCGCGAAGCCGACGCCGGCCTCGCCTGCGCTTCTGAGCGCCCGCCTCAGCGGCCCCGACGCGCCGTCGCGGAAGCCGCCTCCGGCGCCGCGTCCTCGCGCGTCGCGCGGGCGTTTCGCCGTGGCAACGCGTGCCGATCGTGCATTTCCTCGCCGGCGACGCCGTCGAGAAAGAAAATACGGTTCACCGGCAGCCCGAGCGCATTCCCGATCCGGAGCGCCGTCACCAGGCTAGGCTTCACCCGTCCGTTCTTGATCCGGTTCAGATGTCCCTGGTCGAGGCGGCAGACCGACGCGAGCTCCCCCTCGGCCAGCCCACGTTCGAAAAGAATGCGGTTCAAGTGGTTGCGTAGCTTCATCTCGTCCCCCTCCTCTGGCGGGCATCCCCATGCAGCGCACTTGGAGCACGAGTCGGCCGTGCAGATAAGACGGCTCGCGAATATCCGCCGCGATCGGTTCTGCGTTTCGAGGGGAGAGACGGATCGAGAATCGGAGGGGAAGTCCGTCGGCGCCATCCTACCCGCCGATCGATCTTCCGGTCGTCATTGCCGTGGAAATCCGCTAAGGCGGGCCGAGCGGATCCGGGGATCGGTCCGGCTCTCCCTCTTCTAAGTCGACCTTCTACGTCTCCGACCTGGTCGAGCCGGACATCAACGACTTCACCTACGAGTTCACCGGCGAGACCGGGATCGGCGGCCGCAAGGTGAAGCTCGTCCGAGCGACGCCGAAGCACCCGCAGGAGGAGATCTACGGTCCGACCGTCATCGCGATCGATCCGCAGGACGCGATCATCCTGCGCCGCGAGTTCTCCGACAAGCAGGGCAAGCCCTTCAAGGTCTGGTCGGTCGACGTCGTCGAGAAAGTCGAGGACATCCAGACGATCCGCGACCAGACGATGAAGAACGTTCCCAAGAACGCTTCTTCGCGGCTGCAGACGGAGGAGATCGACTACAACGTCGAGCTGTCCGACGCGATCTTCGCCCCGGACCACCTGAAGCGCTGAGCGCGAACGGAGCGCCGATCAGGCGCGCGGAAAGAACGCCATCCGCTCGAACTCCCAGTACGCCCGGAGCGCCTGGACCTTGCCCGCCGCGTCGACCCGGTAGGTGAACACACCGGCGACGCGGCTCACGGATCCGTCCGCCAGCACGGTCGTGATCGTGCCGACGTTGGCGCACTCGTCGCCGCACGCGTGCGACTCGCGCATCTCGAACAGCACGCGGTTCGGCGCAATGATCGAGTCCCAGAACCGTGCGATCGCTTCCTTGCCGCGATGTCCCTTGCCGTCCGGGCACAGAGGCGAGACGCCGATCGGATCCTCGATGATCGCTTCGTCGGCGAAGTTGTCGAGCCACGCGGCGCGATCCTTCGCGTGAACCGCATCCATGGAACGCCGTGCCGCCGCTCGGGCGGGATGCTCTGCTGCCATCCGGGCGTCCTACCCGCTCGCCGCGGCGCGGTCCATCGAGAGGAAGGCGTCTCGGTTGACGTGGGTCCGATGCCAAGTAGGATCGGGGCATCGGGCGAAGAGTTCGTCGCCCACTCCCGGAGGAAGATGCCGTGATGCGGAAGCTCGGAGCGCTGAAGTGGGTCCTCACTCTTCTCTTGCTGATGCTCTCTCTCGTGCTGTCGCACGAGCGGAGCCTCGCGATCGGCTCGGGTCCCGCGCCCCAGGCGCAAGCGGGCGACGACTCCGGTCAGGAGGAGGAAGAAGAGGAGGACGACGAGGGCGAAGGCGGCGGCTGGTAGGGCCCCCTCGCATCCCGCGAGACGCCTTCTCGCGGCCGGGCTCGCGGCCTCCGTTCTCGGTGTGCACGCGACGCCCGCCCGTACCGCGCCCGCCGGTGCCGTCGAGGAGCTCGTCGCCTTCGAGGAAGCGGCCCGGGCGAGGACCGATTGGTCTTCACCGCGCCCGTGGACGAAGGCGCTCGGGCCCGATCCGTTCGCGCTGGTCCAGGTCGCCGAAGCGCCTCCCCGATGGATCGGAACGCTCCGCGGCGCGAATGCGGTCGTCCTTCTCGATGCGAACGGGCGCGAGCTCGATCGCGCAGCCGCGCCGGCCTCGACCACGGGCCTTGCGGTCCTCCCCGACGGGGAGATCGCGTCCGTCGGCGAAGCGTCGTCCGAGATCGCGCTCCATCGGCTTCGCGACGACGAGCTCGCCCTCGCGCGATCGATTCGCCTCGACGGCGTCCTGGGCCTGCGAGACGTCGCCGCTTCGCAGAGCGGAAAGCGCCTCTTCGTGCTCGACGCCGTCGCCGGCCGCGTGCTCGCGATCGAGCCGGACCGGGAGCCGCCATCCGCGCGCCCGGTCGCGCCGTGCGCAGGCCCCGTCGAAATTCTCGCCGTCGGCCCTTGGGTCATCGCGAGCTGCCTCCTCGACCACGCGATCCTCGTCCTCGACGAGAGCGGCGCCGAGCACGCGCGCATCGTCCACGACGGCCCGATCTGGTCGATCGACGCGCTGGAAGAGAGGGACGGCGACCTCCTCGTGGCAGCGGGCGGCGTCGAGGATCGACCACTGGATCGTCGTGACGGCTCGTTCGGCTACATCGACTCGTTCGCATGGATCTATCGGGTCGGGCGCGATGACGGCATCGGGCGCGAAGCGAAGCGGATCGGCGAGTTGAACCTCTCCGCGCTCGGTGTCGTCACGCCGAAGTGGATCCGGATCGGGCGTGACTCCGCCGGCGCGCTCTCGCTCGCGACCGGCGGCTACGGCTCGGCAGGTCTCGTGTACTCGACGTGGGCGAGCGGTGACCCGTCTGCGCCTCCCACGGTGCGCCGTGCGGTACTTCCGCCGGGCACGACGGCGCACGCCGGATCGCTCGCGGCCGATCCGCTGCTCGACGCGTGGATCGTTCTCGGCGAGGACCGTTGGCGCGCGGTGCCGGCCGCGCACATCGGCGACCTCTCCGCCGAACGATCGGTCGAATCGCGCCTCGGCGAGGCTCTCTTCTTCACGACGCTGATGGCCCCCTGGAACGAGAGCGAGGGGCGCGAGAGCCGCTTCACCTGCGAGACGTGCCACTTCGAGGGCTACGTGGACGGCCGCACGCACTTCTCGGGACGCGACGACGTGTTCGCGACCACGAAGCCGCTCGTCGGTCTGCACGGGAACCGGCCGTACTTCTCCCGCGCTCTCGATCCGACGATGGGGCGGATGGTGCAGAACGAGTTCCGCGTCGCGAATCGTGGAAGCGGCCACGACCCGTGGTTCGCCGTCGAAGCGGCAGAGCATCCGTGGCTGCGCGCGGTCGAAGGAGCACCGACGACACTCGCCCCGGCGTACCTCCGCCGCTCGCTGATGACGTTCCTGGTGGACCTGAACCACACCCAGAATCCGGCGACGCGCGGCCGGCGGCACTACTCCGCTCTCGAGCGTCGCGGCGCCGAGGTGTTCCGCGATCGCTGCGAAGGCTGCCACGCGGCGCGGCTCGTCTCGGACGATGCGTCTTCTCGCGTTCCGTTCGAGGAGTGGGAGTCGGGGTTGTTCGCGTCGGAGCCGATCGTGTGGGGCCGAGAGGGCTACGAGAAGACCGGCGTCCTGCCGTACGTGCATGCCGACGGCGCGCGCGTGCCCTCGCTCCGGCGGCTCTACAAGAAGCGGCCGTACTTCACGAACGGGTCCGCGCGGAGCCTCGACGACGTCCTCGTGCGCGCGCGGTTCGGCGACGGTTCCTTCGTGCACGACGGCGAGCTTCCGTCGGGAGAGCCCCTCGAGGCGAGCGACCGCGAGGCGCTGCGCGCGTTCCTCGGCCTTCTATGACGAGAGCCGAGTCGCGGGGCTAGCCTGCATTTCTCACCAGATCCCTACTGCGGCGGCCGATAGCACCGAATCTTCGCGAGCTTCTCCCTCCGGGCTCCTCGACGTACTGTTCAAGTACGCCTGCGTCGCCCTCCGGTCCGAGGCTCGCGAATCTTCGGCACTCTCGACCGCCTCGCGACGTGATCTGGTGAGAAATGCAGGCTAGCCAAAGCTCCGGCGGAAGAGACCCTCGATCGCCTTCTTCCCACCCTCGGTGAGGAAGCGCGTTCCGCCGCCCGCAAAGTACGGATGGCCGATCACGGGCTCCGAGACGGCTTCCCACGCCTGCCCGTTCCAGCGGGACCAGGCGTTGCCGTCCTGGTCGAACGCGAACAGCGGCTTGTTGCAAATCTTCGCGAACTCCGCTCCCCAGCCCGTACCGCCCTTGACGGTACCGTCGGCGAGGATCTTCCCGACGACGTAGACCTCCTGGCCGTTGTTCACCTGGTGCCAGATGCTCTGGAGAACCCTCTTGAAGAGCGGCGTGTCCGGGTAGCGGCGGCTCATCAGACGGCTGACGTAGGCGAGGCTGACGTCGCCCTTGTCGAGCTCCGCCCGGGTGAGCACACGGATTCCGCGCGACCGCGCGTCCTTGTGGCCGTCGAAGGTGAAGTTCACCTCCTCGATCCCGTAGCGCTCGGCGGCAGCGCCGAACTCGGCCTCGGCGCCGCTCGCTGCGCCGCTGAAGAGAATGCAGTCCTCGCGTTTCACCCGCGCTCCTCGGCAGCTTCGCGCGCTGCGGTCATGTCGTTGTTTCCGATCGAGCCGGCATGGTCAACAACCAGACGGATTCGTCTACACGTCGCCGGGGCGTTTCCCTAGCCGGCTGCCATCCGCACCGTAGGTATATGAAAGATCTACGTTTTCTCAGCATAGCGCCTTCTTCGCCGCCTCGTAACGCAACGCGTCGGAGGGTGTGCTAGCCTCGGGACATGCTCGAGTGGTTGCGGAGATTGCCCGAAGACCTGGGTCGCCTGTGGAGCGACCTCTTTTTCGCGACGGCGAACGGCGCCGTCGAAGCCGTTCGCTACGAGCCGCGTCGGATGCTTCTGACCGGAAGCCGGCACCTCGAGTCCATCCCCGGCGGGCGGGGCGCAGTCGTCGCGGGCCGCGTCTCGCACGACATCGACGACTGGCTCGAGCGGCTCGCGCTCCGGGTCGGAAGCGCTCTCGGCTCCGTGGCCGAAGGGTGGGTCCGCTGGTTCACCGGCGCCGCGGGCGGGGTGATCGACCACGTCGGCGCTTCGGCCCTCGACGACCTTCGCTTCCAGGGCGTGCTGAGCGCCGGAATGCTGAAGCCGCATCCTCGTACGGTCGCCGTGCTCTTCGTCGACATGCGGGGCTTCTCCCGGCTGACCGTCGCGCTCGACGACACGCAGCACCTCGCGGACCGGATCGGCGAGTACCTCTCGGATATGACCCGCGTGATCGAGGCGCATCACGGAGTGGTCTTCCAGTACATGGGCGACGGGCTCCTGGCGCTCTTCCTTCCCGAGCTGACGCGCGAGAAGGGCCACGCCTTGCTGGAGCACCTCGCCGGCGCGGTCAGCCAGGAGCTTCACGCGGCGTTCCGAGCGCTCGAGGCGCGCTGGCGGACCGAGTGGGAGGAAGCCGGCCGTCAAGCGCCGAAGATCGGCCTCGCCCTCGGCATCACGTACGGTCCCGCGACGATCGGCCTCATCGGTCCTCCGGGAAAGAAGTTCTTCGGAGTGGTCGGCCCACAAGTGAATCTCGCCGCGTTCCTTTGCTCGCAGGCGGAAGCGGGTAGCACGTTGATCGACGAGGAGTCCTTTCTTCGAACGGGTGCTTCGCTGCCGAAGGGCGCGCGATCGATCCGTCTCCGCTCGGAGAAGCTACATCAGCGCATTGCAACGATTCGCGTTCTCCCGAGCCTCGCCGAGTAAGAGCGACAGCGGGTTTCGCAAGAAGCTGCCGCTGGCGTCGCAGCCTTCGCGGATCGCGTCGTATTCCGCTGATCCGCCCAGCCTTCCGATGTGATGCGGTAGCTCGGCCAGCGGGTCGAGCACGAGGCGTGAGCCGCGAGGCTCACGCCTCGAGCCGCGTCCCGATCACCTTCGACGCCTCGAGCTCCTCGAGCTCCGACGGATCGAGGCCGAGAAGCTCGACCAGGATCTGGCGATTGTCCTCGCCGAGCATCGGCGCGGGCCGCCGAAGCCAGCGCTCCACGCTCCCGAACCGGAAGGGCACCGTCGTGAACGGCTGAGCCCCGAGGACGGCGTGCTCGACCGTCTCGAAGAAGCCGCGGGCGCGGTGCTGCGGCGACTCCCCGACACGGCGCGGGTCGACGACCGGCGCCGCGGGAACCCCCGCGGCGAGGAGCCTCGCGAGAATCTTCTCCCGGTCCTGCTCCGCCGCCCACGCCCGAAGCTCGCAATCGACCCGGTCCTGCGCGGCTCTCCGCGCACCCGCTTCGCGCAGGTCGTCCGCCGTCGCCCACGGCGGCGAGCCGAGGATCTCGACGAGCGCCGCCCACTGCGCTTCGCTCTCGATCGAGAGCGCGAGCCAGCGCTCGTTCCCGGGCGTGCTGCCGGCGCAAGCGTAGAGCCCCTGCGGCGAAGCCGTCGGCGAGCGATTGCCGGCTCTTTCGAGAAGACGCCCGTAGGCGGACTCCTCGAGGATCGGCTCCGCGGCCGCGTTGAGCGCCGCTTCGACCATCGTCGATTCGACGTGCACCGCGCGGCCGGTCGAATCGCGCTCCGCGAGCGCGAGAAGGAACGCCCACGCGCCGTGCATCCCCGAGAGCGGATCGCACGGCCCGCGCTGGATGCGCGGCTGATCGTCCGGGTGCCCTGTGATCCACGCGAGGCCGGTGAGCTGCTCCATCGTCTGCGCGAACCCCGTGTGATCGCGCCACGGGCCGGAGAGCCCGAACGCCGGCATGCGCACGAGGATCAGGCGCGGGTTCACGAGCTGCAGCCCCGGCCAGTCGAGCCCGAAGCTTTCGAGAACACGCGGCGTATGGTTGTCGAAGACTCCGTCGGAGACTGCGATCAGCCTCAGGGCGAGCTCCCGGGCGCGCGGCTGCCGGAGGTCGAGCGTCAAGCCACGCTTGTTGCTGTTCGCGCAAGCGAACACCGCGCTCGCCTCCCAGAACGCCGGGAAGCGGTGCCGCACCATGCCGCCCGTCATCCGCATCGCGTCGCCTCGGGTCGGCGACTCGACGTGGATCACGTCGGCGCCGAGCGTCGCGAGCATCTGCGTCGCGGACGGACCGGCCCACCACGCCGTCAAGTCGACGATCCGGATGCCTTCGAGCGGGAGACGGCGCTCGGCCGTCGCACGCGGACGCTCCGGCGTCCGCGCGTCGATCCGGTCCTGATGCTCGCCGAGCCCCGGCGCGGGACGCGGTGGCGGCGGATCGACGTCGTCGAAGCGATACGGACGTCGCGGCTGCCAGAAGGATCCCGTCGCGTCGCGCTGCAGCATGCCCCGCGCGACGACCTGCTCGTGGTCGCGCACCGTGCGCGCGTTCAGGACGGGCGCCGACGGGATGCGCAGCGCCGCCGCACGTTCGAGGATCTCGTCGGTCGTGTACCGCTTCGTGAAGGCGTGGACGATCTCGTTCCACTCCGCGAAGCGCAGCGAGCGACCGAAGACCTGCGTGAGCTCGGGATCGTCGGCGAGCTCGGGACGCTCGATCAGCGCCATGAAGTCCGCGATCTGCTGGCGCGAGTTCGTGCAGAAGCCGACGTAGCCGTCGCGCGTCGGCTCGATCGAAGGCGTCTCGACGTTCTGCGGGAGCCCGCCCTCGCCGTTCCAGCCGAGAAGACGAGACATCAGCTCCATGAAGTTCGTGCCGGCGAGCGTGATCGCCTCGAAGAGCGAGAAGTCGACGTGCTCGCCGTGCCCGCTCTTGCGCGCACGCGACACGGCCGCGAGCGCCGCGACGCCGGCGTACGTGCCGCCGACCCACTCGGTGATCCGGCCCCCTGCCTGGAACGGCTCGCGTCCCGGCAGACCGCGAGTTCCGATCGAGCCGGACTCCGCCTGCAGGGTGAGCTCCGTCCACGGCCGATTCCGCCACGGACCGGTCCGGCCGTAGGGCGTGATCGAGAGGACGACGAGACCGGGCTCGTCCGCCGCGACGGACTCGGCGTCGAACCGCTCCGGCGCGAAGCTCTCGACGACGAGATCGGCGCTCCGGATCAGGTCGCGCACCACGTCGCTCTCCGGCTCGCCGACGACCGAGCGCTTTCCCGCGTGGAGGAAGCGAAACAGAGCGCCGTCCTCCGATCCGAGGTCCGCCCCCGTGGCCGAGTGCCGCCGCAGCGGGTCGCCGCCCGGCGGCTCGACCTTGACGACGTCCGCTCCGGCGTCCGCGAAGAGCTTGGTCGCGTAGCCGCCGGCGATACCCGCCGACAGGTCGACGACCCGGACGGACCGGAGCACCGCCGCCGCGGCGTCGCGCTTCCCGCTCGTCGCCATCGAGCGCGGTCAGGGAAGACGCAGCGAACGCCGCAGGAAGGGACGCTTGATCATGGTGTCTCTCCTCTGGTCTTCTCGGGACCATACTATGGGAGACGCGATCCGGCGCACACCGCTCGACCACAGGAGCGCACCCGCGGTCGGGATGACGCTCGCGGTCCACGCACGCGAGAATCCCGAGCGGCCCGCGATCGTCTCGTCCCACGGGACGCGGACGTTCGACGCCCTGAACCGCCGGGCGAACCGGCTCGCGCGCGCCCTTCGCGCTCGCGGTCTCCGCGAAGACGACGGCGTGGCACTCCTCTGCGGGAACCGGCCCGAGTTCGCGGAAGTGCACCAGGCGACGCAGCGGTGCGGCCTGCGGATCACGCCGATCAACTGGCATCTGACCGGCGACGAGGTCGGCTACGTCGTCTCGAACTCCGAAGCACGCGCGTTCTTCGCGGACGCCCGGTTCCCGGAGACCGCGATCGCCGCCGCGCGACAAGCGCCGCAGGCGACGACTCTCGTTTCGCTCGGCGGCGAGATCGAGGGCTTCGTCCGCGACGACGACTTCGTCCGCGACCTCGAAGAGGACGACGTCGAGGACCCGTGCCGCGGCACGCAGATGCTCTACACGTCGGGTACGACGGGCCGGCCGAAGGGCGTGTACCGACGCCAGACGAGCCTGCAGGCGCTCGGCGAGGTCGGGAAGAGGATCGCGTACCGCGCCGGCGACGTGCACCTCTGCACCGGCCCGCTCTACCACGCGGCGCCGCTCGCGTTCTCGCTGACGATTCCGCTCCTCTACGGAGCGACCGTCGCGCTGATGAGCCGCTGGAACGCGGAAGAAGCGCTGCGCGAGATCGAGCGGCACCGCGTGACGCACACGCACATGGTGCCGACGATGTTCCATCGCTTGCTGGCGCTGCCGGAGGAGACGCGACGGCGCTCCGACGTCTCGTCCCTGCGCGTCGTGCTGCACGGCGCGGCGCCGTGTCCGGTGCACCTGAAGCAGTCGCTGATCGATTGGCTCGGGCCCGTGGTCTACGAGTACTACGCGGCGACCGAGGGCTGGGGCTCGTTCGTCACGCCCGAGGAATGGCTCGCTCATCCCGGCACGGTCGGGAAGCCCAACCCGGACCAGGTCGAGATCCGCGACGACGCGGGCGCCGCCGTTCCGCCGCGGACGACGGGTCGCGTGTTCCTGAAGGCGCCCGACGACGAGACGCGCTTCTCCTACTTCAGCGACGACGCGAAGACGCGCGGCGCGTACGACGCGACCGGCGGGTACTTCACGCTCGGCGACGTCGGCTACGTCGACGAGGACGGCTACCTCTACCTCTGCGATCGAAGCGCCGACGTCATCATCAGCGGCGGCGTGAACGTCTACCCGGCCGAGGTCGACGCGGTGCTGCTGACGCATCCTGCCGTTCGCGACGTCTGCTGCATCGGCGTCCCCGACGAGGAATGGGGCGAGAGCGTGCGCGCCGTGGTCGAGCTCACCGACGGTCAGCGCCCCTCGCCGGAGCTCGCCGCGGAGCTCCTCGAGCACGCGCGAGCGCGCCTCGCGCACTTCAAGTGTCCGCGCGCGGTCGACTTCGCGGAGTCGCTGCCGCGTCTCGACAGCGGCAAGATCCAGCGGCGCACGGTGCGCGAGCCCTACTGGAGCGGCCGCGAGCGCCGCATCTGAGCGGACGCATCCGGACGACCCGGCCAGGAGAGAACGAGAATGAAGATCGACGCCGCGCTTCTGCAGACGGAGCTCGAAGCCTCCGGCCGGATCGCGAAGGAATACGAGGATCAGGGATACGACGGCGTCCTCAGCTTCGAGGGCACGCACGACCCGTTCCTCCCGCTCGCGCTCGCCGCGGCGCTGACGGAGCGGATCGACCTGATCACCGGCATCGCGATCGCCTTCGCGCGGAACCCGATGGTCGTCGCCTACATGGCGAACGACCTGCAGCTCCTCTCGAAGGGGCGGTTCGTCCTCGGGCTCGGCTCGCAGATCCGCCCGCACATCGAGAAGCGCTTCAGCGAGACGTGGTCGCGGCCGAACGCGCGGATGCGCGAGTTCGTGCAGGCGATCCGCGCGATCTGGCGTTGCTGGAACGAAGGCGAACGCCTGCAGTTCCGCGGCGAGTTCTACACGCACACGCTGATGTCGCCGTTCTTCAGCCCGTCGAAGAACCCGTTCGGCGTGCCGCGGATCGCGCTCGCGGGCTTCGGACCGGGGATGATCCGCGTCGCCGGCGAGGTCGCGGACGGCTGGATCGTCCATCCGCTGCATTCGCCCGACTTCGTGCGCGTGGTCGGTCTGCCGGCGCTCGCGGAGGGCGCGTCGCGCGGCGGACGCGATCCGAAGGGAGTCGAGATCTCCGCGCAGACGATCACGATGATCGGCGCGAACGACGAGCAGATCGAGCGCGCGCGGCAGAAGGCGCGCGCGCAGATGTCGTTCTACGGCTCGACGCCCGCGTACAAGATCTTCCTCGACCACCACGGCTGGGGCGATCTGCAGCCCGAGCTGAACCGCCTGTCGAAGGAAGGGAAGTGGCTCGACATGACCCGCCTCATCACGGACGAGATGGTCGACGTCGTCGGCGTCAGCGGTACGCCGGACCAGGTCGCGAAGCGGATCCGCGAGCGAAACGCCTTCGCGCAGCGGACGACGATGGTCGTCTACAACGAGGCGGGACCGGACGCACTCCAGGAGGTCGTGCGAAAGCTGCGCGGCTAGCCTGCATTTCTCACCAGATCCCTACTGCGGCGGCCGATAGCACCGAATCTTCGCGAGCTTCTCCCTCCGGGCTCCTCGACGTACTGTTCAAGTACGCCTGCGTCGCCCTCCGGTCCGAGGCTCGCGAATCTTCGGCACTCTCGACCGCCTCGCGACGTGATCTGGTGAGAAATGCAGGCTAGCGCACCGCCGTCGAGATAGCGTCAACATCTTACCGCCCCTCGACGCCCCTCGCGGCGTCACACCTCCTCGAAACATGCCAGATATTCCTTCGTCGGCGTTCCTTGCGAGGGACGCCGATGAACGGCAATCTGCTTGACGCTATCTCGACGGCGGTGCACTAGCGCGCGACGCGGCGCGCGACGAGATCGGCCGCGAGCGCGTGGCCCGCGGGCGTCCAGTGCTCGTCCTCGCGCGTGTAGTAGAGGGGCGGTGATTCGCTGGAGCGCGTCGTCGCGGCGAACGCCGGCAGCAGATCGACGAAATCGATTTCGTTCTGCGCCGCGAGCTTCGCGAGCAAGCGGTTCAGGCGCGTCTCGTCGAAGCGGATCGCGGGCCAGCGCTCCTGGAGCGACTCTCGCACGCTCTCGTCGGCCTGCAGCCGGCTCGGGATCGAGACGAGGACGAATCGCGCGCCGTGACCCACGGCGAGATCGCGCGTTTCGAGGATCAGGCGCGCGGTCGTGTTCCATGCGTCGTCCCACAGCCGCTCGACCTCGGCGGCAGGAGCGGCGCGCCGACGCCCCGTCTCGACGGGCTCCGCGAGGAACGGCCAGCCGAGAGCCAGGTTCGGATCGGGCCCCGGTGGTCGTCCGTTCCACCACGCGCGCCACGCGTCGCGGACCTCGCGCGCGCCGAGCACCGCGAGCCGTCCGAGCATCATGTGGCGAAGCGGATCGAACGACGGCGCGGACTCGGGCTTCGCGGCTTCCGCGACGTGCCGGACCTCGGGCGGCGTGATCGCGAGCGAGCCGGTCACCGGGTCGATCCGCGCGTACGGCCGCGAGGCGACGAGCGGCCCGGGATTCTCCCAGAGACGTTTCTCCAGCTCCCACGAGTTGTCGCGCACGTCGTTCCCGTTGAAGAACGCGAGGAGGACGACGTCGGGATCGTACGCGAGGCCGATCTCCTCGAGGAGGAGCCGCTCCTGCAGCGTGCCGTAGCCGCTCATGCCGAGGTTGATCACCTCGAAGCCGGGACCGAGCTTCGCTTCGAGCACGCGCGAGAACGAGGTCTCGAGCGAGGTCTGCGTCGCCTCCATGAACGAGTCGCCGAGGACGACGACGCGCTTCACGTTCGTGGGCTTCTCGAGCGCGTGCTCGACGTCGCGGAAGCCGAGCGAGCTCGTCCGGATGCGGACGAGGTAGTCGAGCTGGCGGCGCCAGATGTCGACGTTCGGCCGGCCGACCCAGCCGAGGACCGGATGCGGGTCGCGCACCCGTCCCGCGGTGCTTCGCGCGGTCAAGGGAAGGATCGAGCCGTGCAGCACGAGGCGGAGCACGGCTTCTGCGATGAGGAGCGACAAGACGAGAGACGCGATCGCGAGCGCGGTGCGACCGGCGACGCGAACGCGGGAAGATCGCTCGCGCTCCACGGATCCCGAAGTTCGGCCGCCGGGACCGCGAGGTCAAGCGTGTCTCGGATCGATCCGCGCATCAAGGCCCTGATGGGGGCGATGCCCTCGGCGAGCCGGGGCGACGCCGTGAGCCGCGAGCAGCTCCTCGAGGAAGCGAACGGCGAGACCATGCGCATGATGCGCATGTGCGCGAGATGCGCGAGATGCTGGCCGGGTTCATGGCGATGGCCGACAACGAAGAGGTCGCACCGTCGACCGGGCTCGAGGTGGAGAGGTTCATTCGGCCCCCGGACCCGTCGCGACGGGGGTCATTCCCTCCGGGAAGCTCACGGGGCTTGCGGGACTGTCTTTCGTGCGACGCGTGGAGCTGCCCGACCGCTGTTCTCCGAGAAGTGATCCCGGCGGGACGGGTCGCGATTCCGGCGAGGGAAGCGGTAGGCTAAGACGCGAACGGGAGCCTCCGATGTCTTCGCGCACGCCGATCGTTCGACTGTCCACGCACGCGGTCGAGAACCAGGTCCCGCCGCTCGAGGACTTCGACCTTTTCGCGACGGACACGCCGCTCCGCGAAGCGGTCGAGCGCGAGGGCTGCGGCTGGGCGACCGATCGGCTGCACGCGTTCGGCAGCGAGCTCGGCTCGGCGCGCACGATCCAGCTCGGCTTCGACGCGAACCGGAACCCGCCCGAGCTCCGGACGTTCGACCGCTTCGGCCGGCGCATCGACGAGGTCGCCTACCACCCCGCGTACCACGAGCTGATGCGGCTCGGCATCGAGAGCGGCATGCCGCAGATCGCGTGGACGGAAAAACGCGAAGGCGGGCACGTCGTGCACGTCGCGATGACCTACCTCTTCTCGCAGATCGAGGCGGGCGTCGTCTGTCCGATGACGATGACGTACGCCGTCGTCCCGGCGCTGCGCGAGCAGGCCGACGTCTGTGCGGCCTGGGAGAAAGGCGTGCTCCGCACCTCGTACGACCCGCGTTGCATCCCGGCTTCCGAGAAGACGGGGCTCACCTTCGGCATGGCGATGACCGAGAAGCAGGGCGGCTCCGACGTGCGCGCGAACTCGACGCGCGCGACGCCGCTCGGACGCGGCGGTCCCGGAGAGGAGTACGAGCTCCGCGGCCACAAGTGGTTCTGCTCCGCGCCGATGTCGGATGCGTTCCTGACGCTCGCGCAGACCGAGCGCGGGCTCTCGTGCTTTCTCGTGCCGCGCTGGAAGCCGGACGGAACGCGCAACCCGTTCTTCCTGCAGCGCCTGAAGGACAAGCTCGGCAACCGCTCGAATGCCTCGAGCGAGGTCGAATACGACGGCACGTGGTCGCGCATGATCGGCGACGAAGGGCGCGGCGTCCGCACGATCCTCGAGATGGTGCACCACACGCGGAACGACACCGTCGCCGCGCCCGCGGCCTTCATGCGTCAAGCACTCGTGCAGGCGATGCACCACGCGCACCATCGGAGCGCCTTCGGGAAGCGGCTGATCGAGCAGCCCCTGATGCGGAACGTGCTCGCGGACCTCGCGATCGAGTCCGAGGCGGCGATTGTGCTCTCGCTCCGCATCGCGCGCGGCTTCGACGAGTCGTCTCGCAACGACGAGGCGCGCGCGTTCACGCGCATCGCGACCGCCGCGGCCAAGTACTGGCTCAACAAGCGCGCACCCGGGCACGTCGTCGAAGCGCTCGAGTGCCTCGGCGGCGCCGGCTACGTCGAGGAGTCGCCTCTGCCGCGCCTCTATCGCGAAGCGCCGCTCAACGGGATCTGGGAAGGCTCCGGCAACGTGATCTGCCTCGACGTACTCCGAGCGATGGCGCGCGAGCCGGGCGCGATCGAGCTCTTCCTCGCCGAGCTGTCACTCGCGGGCGGCGCGAATCGCGGCTTCGACGAAGCGCGGCGCGCGCTCGAGCGCGAGCTTCGCGAGCCGGCCGATCTCGAGGCGCGTGCACGTCGCCTCACGGAGCGGATGGCGATCTGCCTGCAGGCTTCGCTTCTCCTGCGCCACGCGCCGAGCGCCGTCGCGGACGCGTTCTGCGATTCGCGCCTCGGCGAAGCGGGCGGACGCCAGTACGGCACGCTCTCGCCGAGCGTCGACACGCGCGCGATCCTCGAGCGCGCCTGGGCCGAGTAGCGCAGGGCGAAGTCGCGCGGCGGTCGGTACTTCTTCTGCCAGAACAGGTCGAGGCCGCTCGCGCCCTTCGTGTCCGCCTGCGTCTTGACGGTGGGAAGCGGTAGAGCAGCGTGAGCGCGGCGCTGAGAATGAAGTAGGGCAGGAGGCCGGTCACGAACGACGTGACCGACGGAGCCAGGTCGAGAACCCGTCGGACGATGAAGTTTCTCTGCGCCGAGGCCGTGAGCGCGAGCGCGGATCGCGGATCGCGGCCGACGAGAGGACCTTTCTCGTACGTCGTTCAGCGTTCTTCGGAAGGATCGGGTGACATCGTGCGTCATCGGAACGTGCTTGCCCGGTCGAGCGGGACCGGATAGGCGCGGTGCCGGAGGACTCCCCCATGCTCCAAGCTCAGGAACGAGCCGCACGTCTCCTCATCGTTTCGGTCGCCGCCTTCGCGGTCGCGGTCGCGGGGTTCCCACCCGTGGCGGAAGCCGCTTGCGGGCGGCGCGTTCCGCTCACGGGCGGCTCGCTCGACGGCAGGCGGCCGCTCTGTCCGCCGGCCTCGACCGGTGGCGAAGAGTCCTCCGTCCCGGTGCCCAGGCTCGAAGGCCCGATCACCGGCGGCTCGGGTGCGCCGTTCGTCGCGGGAACGAGCTTCGCTCTCGCCGACGTCGGCTACGAGGCGGTCGAGTACTTCATCTCCGGGACGGCGGCCGCCTACGTCAACGCGAGCGCAATCGGCTCGGACGGCCGCTGGCGCGTCGCCGAGGCGAGCACCGCTCCGTACAAGACGCGGATCCTCGTGTACCGCCCGATCGATCCCGCGCGCTTCAACGGCATCGCGTTCCTCGAGTGGCTGAACGTGAGCGGCGGGCTCGATGCTGCGCCCGTGTGGATCACCGGTCACGTCGAGCTGATGCGCGAGGGCTACGCGTGGATCGGCGTCTCGGCGCAGTGGGCGGGCGTCGAGGGTCCGTCGGGGATCCCCGGGCTCAACCTGGGCGGGCTCAAGATCAACGATCCGGAGCGCTACGGGTCGCTCTCGCATCCGGGCGACAGCTTCTCGTACGACATCTACTCGCAGGCGGGGCAGGCGGTGCGGCACGGCGACGGTCCCCTCGGACAGCTCGAGGCGGAGATCCTGATCGCCGCGGGGGAGTCGCAGTCCGCGAGCCGCATGACGACGTATGTGAACGCGATCCATCCGGTCGCGAACGTGTTCGACGCGTTCCTCGTGCACAGCCGTGGCGCGGGCTCCGCGGCGCTGTCGCAGGATCCGCAGCCGGAGATTCGCACGCCCGCGAACGTGCGCATCCGCACCGACGACGACGAGCCCGTCCTCCAGTTCCAGACCGAGAGCGACACGATCCGCCACGTGCCCGCGCGCCAGCCCGACCTCGGCCGCCACCGCCTCTGGGAGGTCGCCGGCACCGCGCACGCGGACACGTACACGCTGTTGATCGGATGGACGGATCTCGGCGACGATCCCGCGATCGCGGACGTCGTCGTCACCGCGGAGCCGATTCCCGGCATCATCGAGTGCACGTCGCCGATCAACTCGGGCCCGCAGCACTACGTCCTGAACGCCGCAATCCACGCGCTCGAGCGCTGGGTGCGGACGGGGAGCGGACCGCGTCCGTCGCCGCGTCTCGACGTCGAGGGGACGCCGTACGCGTTCGCGCTCGACGACGTCGGCAACGTCGAGGGTGGCATCCGTACGCCGTGGGTCGACGCGCCGGTCGCCGTGCTCTCGGGACTCGGACAGACGGGCGCGCAGTTCTGCTCGCTCTTCGGAACGACCGTCCCGCTCGACGAAGCGGAGCTGCGCGCGCTGTATCCCGATCACGAGACCTACGTCGCGGCGGTCGCTCGCTCGGCGGATCGCGCGGTGCGCTTCGGGTACCTGCTCGAGGAGGACGCGGAGCTGATCAAGCTGCGTGCGGAGCAGGTCGACATCGGCGGCTGACCTCGGCGTCGAGCCGTGGAGCTCCCGAGCGACGGGTACTGCGACGCGCGCTTCGCCGTGGTCCGCGACGAGTTCGTCACGAACCTCGAGGAGCGCGGCGACGTCGGCGCGGCGGTGGCGGTCTCGGTCGGGGGGCGTGTCGTCGTCGACCTCTGGGGCGGGTGGGCGGACGCCGCGCAAACGCGCGCGTGGCAGCGCGACTCGCTCGTCAATTTCTTTTCGGTCAGCAAGGGTCTCACGACGCTCTGCGTGCTGCAGCTCGTCGACCGCGGGCTCCTCGATCTCGATGCGCCAGTAGCGCGCGTGTGGCCCGAGCTCGCGCAGCAGGGGAAGGACGGGATCACGCTCCGCGAAGTGCTCTCGCATCGCGCGGGTCTGCCGGCGATCCGCGAGATCCTCCCGGACGGCGCGATGCTCGCCTTCGGCCGCATGACGCGCGCGCTCGAGAGCGAGACGCCGTGGTGGCCGCCCGGGAGTGCGCACGGCTACCACGTCAACACGTTCGGCTACCTCGCGGGCGAGGTCGTGCGGCGCGTCGCGGGAAAGACGATCGGCGCGTGGCTGCGAGAGAACGTCGCGGGTCCTCTCGGCGCAGACGTGCACATCGGGCTGCCGCAATCGGAGCACGAACGCGTTGCCGAGTTCCTCTGGCCGCCCATCGCCGTTCCGCCCGGTCCGCCGCCTCCCGAGGCGAGCGACGACGAGCGCATGCGCTGGGCGACGTACTGGAATCCGCCCGGGCTCTCCGGCGGCCTCTGGGTGAACACCGCGGCTTGGCGCTCGGCGGAGATCCCGTCGACGAACGGCCACGGGACGGCGCGCGGTGTCGCGCGCGTGTACGCGGCGCTCGCGAAACGCGGGACGATCGACGGCGTGCACGTCGTCGGCGAGAGCGTAATCGCGGATGCGGCGCGAGAGCACTCCTCAGGCGTCGATCGCATCCTGCAGCGCCCCTCGCGCTTCGGCGTCGGCTTCCAGCTCACCCAGCCGGAGCGACCGCTCGGTCCGAACGCCGGCGCCTTCGGCCACTTCGGGACCGGCGGCTCGGTCGGCTTCTGCGATCCGGAGGCGGACGTCGCGTTCGGCTACGTGATGAACGACCTCGGGCCGCGCTGGCAGAACCCGCGCAACCGGGCGCTGATCGACTCGGTGTACGCTTCGCTGTGAGCGTCGTCGGCGTTTGCTCCGCTTCGGATGATCGACGAGACTGCCCGACGCGTGCGGAGGAGGAGCGGTCAGACGGCGGGCGAGGGCGGGGGCGCGGACGTCGGCGAGCGGAGGGCGTGGCTCGCCGTCGTCGTCGCGGCGCTCGGGTACTTCGTCGACATCTTCGACCTGCTGCTCTTCGCGATCGTGCGCCGCGCCTCGCTGCTCGACCTCGGCGTGCCGGAGACGCAGCTCGTCGAGAGCCCTGAAGGGGGTCCGGTTCGTTACGGCCTATCTGCACCGGGGCACGCTCGGGCACACACCGGAGCCTGGGTGCAGATGCGCCGTAACGAACCGGACCCCATTTGCTAGTCCAAGGGCATGGAGAACGCGCGCAACTTCGCCGGGAAGATCGGCCGGACCGTGCACGACTCGGAGCCGTGGTGGCCCGAGGAGACGCGGCCGCGCGACGGCGCACCGAGCGTCGTCTTCGTCGTCCTCGACGACGTCGGATGGGCGCAGCTCGGCTGCTACGGCTCCGAGATCGAGACGCCGGCGCTCGACGGCCTCGCCGCGTCGGGACTTCGTTACTCGAACTTTCACGTGACGTCGCTCTGCTCGCCGACGCGCATCTGCCTCCTCACCGGCCGCAACCACCACAGCGTCGGCATGAGCCGCATCGCGGAGATGGACAACGGCTTCCCGAATACGCGCGGCTACGGCGCGCGCGAGGCGGCGAACCTCGCGGAGATCCTGCGGCCGCACGGCTACCGCACGATGGCGCTCGGCAAGTGGCACCTCGTCAGCAGCAGCGCGACCGGTCCGGCGGGACCGTACGATCACTGGCCGCTGCAGCGCGGCTTCGACCGCTTCTACGGCTTCCTCGGCGGCGAGACGAACCAGTGGAACCCGGAGCTCGTCCTCGGAAACGAGCGCGTCGATGCACCGTCGCGCGAGGGCTACCACCTCTCCGAGGATCTCGTCGACCACGCGGTGACGTGGCTGCGCCAGCTCGTATCGGCTTCGCCGGACGCGCCGTTCTTCCTCTATCTCGCGTTCGGAGCGGCACACGCGCCGCATCACGCGCCGCGTCCCTACATCGACAAGTACCGTGGACGCTTCGACGACGGCTGGGACGCCGTGCGCGAGCGCGTGCTCGCACGACAGCGTGCGAGCGGTCTCCTGCCCGCGGACCAGGAGCTCTCGCCGCGGAATCCCGGCGTCCTTCCCTGGGCGGACCTCGACGCGCCGGCGCGCCGCGTGTTCGGGCGGATGCAGGAGGTGTTCGCGGGCTTCCTCGAGCACACGGACGCGCAGGTCGGCCGCCTCCTCGCCGAGCTCGAAGCGCTCGGGCGCCGCGAGGACACGCTCGTCGTCGCGCTCTCGGACAACGGCGCGAGCCAGGAAGGGGGACCGAACGGGACGTACGACGAGATGCGCTTCTTCAGCGGCCTGCCGACGTCCGTCGAGGAGAACGCGCTCCGTCTCGACGACTTCGGAAGCCCGCTCGCCTACAACCACTATCCGCTCGGCTGGGCGATGGCCGGGAACACGCCGTTCAAGCGCTACAAGCAGAACACGCACTCGGGAGGGATCCGCGCGCCGCTGATCGTCTCGTGGCCGCGCGGCATCCCGGTGCGCGGCGAGGTGCGGGCCCAGTTCCACCACGCGATCGACGTCGTGCCGACGGTGCTCGAAACGGTCGCGGTCGAGGCGCCGTCGAGCGTGCACGGCCTCGAGCAGATGCCGCTCCACGGAACGTCGTTCGCCTACACGTTCGCGGACGCCGCGGCGCCGACGCGAAAGGAGACGCAGTACTTCGAGATGTTCGGTCACCGCGGCGTCTGGGACCACGGCTGGAAAGCGGTCACGTTCCACGTTCCCGGCGCCGACTACGACGCGGAGACCTGGGAGCTCTACGATCTCGAGAACGATCCCGCGGAGCGGAACGACCTCGCCGCGGCCGAGCCGGCTCGCTTGCGCGCGCTGATCGACCTCTGGTGGCGCGAGGCGGAGCGCTACGGCGTGCTGCCGCTCGACGACGGAACGGGGGCGCACGGCTTCGGCTGGCGCGGCGCCGGGAAGCGGCGGCGGCGCTTCGTGCTCCGCCAGGGAGCGGTGCTTCCGGCGACGTCCGCGCCGACGGTGCGCGGACGCTCGCACCGGATCACCGCCCGCGTCCATCGCGAGCGCGTCGACATCGAGGGCGTGCTCGTCGCTTCGGGAGGACGCTTCGGCGGCTGGGCGTTCTACGTCCTCGGAAACCGCCTCCACTACGCGGGAAGCTGGTTCGGCGACCACGTGCGCACGTCGTCGCCGCTCGCGATCCCCGCCGGTGCTTCGACCCTGCGCGTCGACGTGACGCGCGTCGGGAAGGACGAAGCGCTCGTGCGCTTCTTCGTCGACGACGCGCCGGGCGGGGAAGGGCGCATCGCGCCGTTCCGCCCCGCGATCTTCGCGAGCGAGCCGCTCGAGGTCGGACGCGACGGCATGACGCCGGTCGACGACGCCTACGACGCGCCGTTCGCGTTCGGCGGCCGCATCGACGAGCTCGTGATCGACCTCTTCGGGCGCGAGGTGGTCGATCCGGCGGCGGTCCTCGACGAGCTCATGCGAACACAGTAGCCGCTGGAGGCCCGCGCATTCCGTCTTGCCTTCCGGGGCGCGGCGTGACCTGCCGGGCTCGAACGAAGCGCGACGGAGCCGACCTTGGAACCTCGGGGCCCAGAACAGGAGACTCCCGTGATCGAGCCGCATCGGACGGCCTTGGCCATCGCCCTGGCAGTGCTCCTCCTGCCCATCCCTTCCTCCGCCTTCACGACGTTGACGGCAGGCAAGACGCTCAAGACCGTCGACAAGAGCAGCCCGCGCTCGGACAAGGCGGTCTTTTCGTGGAAGTCGGAGCCGGCGCTGATCACCGTCCCGGAGCGCCCGCTCTGTCCGACCGTGTCGAAGCTCCGGCTCGTCACGAACGCCGCGACCCTCCCGGAGATCGAGCTCGACTGCGCCCGCTGGCTCTTCACGGGCTCGGGCTTCCGCTACCTCGACCGGAGCCCGAACGGCTCGATCGGGATCAAGCTCGGCATCGGCAAGCTCGGAGTGACGCTGAAGGGTGCGCCGTATAGCGCCGGACCGGTCGTGGGACCGGTCACCTTCGTCGAGACGCGCTTCACGATCGGCGGGACCGAGTACTGCGGTCGCTGGACGGAGCCGCCGGGCGACGTCACGCAGAACCGGCCGGACAAGGTCAAGATCAAAGGGCCGACCGGCGCTTGCCAGGTGGTGTGCGGCAACTCGATCACCGAGGACGGCGAGGAGTGCGACGACGGCGACCTGGTCTCGGGGGACGGCTGCGACGCGAACTGCACGGTCACCGCCTGCGGCAACGGCATCCAGACGCCGCCCGAGGGCTGCGACGACGGCGACACGGAAAGCGGCGACGGTTGCCGCGCCGATTGCACTCCCGAGGTCTGCGGCGACGGCATCGAGGACGCGAGCGAAGCGTGCGACGACGGCAACGTCGCCGCCGGTGACTGCTGCTCGCCGACGTGCTCGTTCGAGACTTCCGGAAGCCCGTGCGCCGGGGACGGCAACCTCTGCACCGACGACACGTGCGACGGCGCCGGCTTCTGCCAGCATCCCGCGAACACGGCTCCCTGCAACGACCTCGACGGCTGCACGATCGACGACACGTGCTCCGGCGGCGTCTGCGGCGGCGCTCTTCGCGCTCCGTGGATCAACGAGATCGACTACGACGACTTCTTCGCCGTGCTCGACGACCGGGACGAGTTCGTCGAGATCGCGGGCCCGGCCGGGACGGATCTGAGCGGCTTCCAGATCCTGAACGTCGAGGGCGGACCGACGAGTTGCTTGACGCCGCACTACGCGCCGCAGGTCGCGCCGGGCGAAGCGCACATGCTCGTCACCATCCCGCCGGGGACGGTGCTCGGCGACGACACGGGCACCGGCATCGGTTTCTACGTGGCGTGCTTCACGAGCTCATCGATCAACGTCGTCAACCTGCCGGCGTGCGACGACGTGCTCGCGGCGCCGCGGCTCGACTCGAACCTCCTGAACGGCCACCTCCTGAACACCGACGAGACGACCTGTCCGGACGGCGTCCTGCTGCTCGATCCGGACGACGAGTATGTCGACGCCGTGAGCTACGAGGGCGTCATTCCGAGCGTCGGCGCGTACGGTCCGTACTTCCACGTGTCCCCGCCCTACAGTGCGCCGCGCGACGAGGGCTGGCTCGACGGCGTCTCGATCGAGAAGACGACGAGCACGCTCGAGCGCGCACAGGATGCGAGCGAGTGGATCGATCCGTCGGAGACGGCAGGCTGCGTCGCACAGGGCGCCGGGCCGACGCCTCCTCCGGCGTGCTCGATGCTGCTCTGGACGCCGGGCGCCGAGAACTCGCAGCAGGCTCTCGAATGCGGCTCGCCGTGCCGCGCCTTCCTCGACCGGACGGCAAACCTGCTGGAGTGAGGTAGCCCGCGAAGGAGGAGTCGATGACTCCACGAAGCGGCTTCCTTGGGGCCCTCCTGATCGGAGGGATGCTGGTCGTGTCGATGCCGGAGTCCGTCTCCGGAGGAGGTGGACCGCGACCCTCGGAAAGAGTCGAGCATCTCGACGGGACTGGAGTCTCGATCTTCACCATCCTTCCCGATCAGAGCGAGTGGACGATCGAGAACTTCTGGCCGAACAACTCGGTCAACGGCACCGTCGGCTTCCCGGACGACACGACGACGTTCATCAACTGCGCGCCGACGAATCGCACGATCGAGGAGACCGCCCTCGAATGCCGGCTCTACGACGCGACGACCTCCACCTGGGGCGATCTGATTTCGACGACGGTCGCTCGAGAGTACCTCGACGGTGATTTCCAGAACCAGTAGTGTCTGTCAAGTGGTGTAAAAGTGGATTGACGTCTCCGGCGCTTCCCTTACCTATGCTGCCTCGCGCTTCGTCGCTCGCTTCGGCATCTCCTCCCAACCGTCGATCTTCCGCATCTTGATCTT
>Ga0194131_10003132_pt1 | contig 26384 bp, 23 predicted proteins | sample TA2KigO120mmetaG_FD_148631 | JGI IMG/M metagenome (GOLD analysis project Ga0194131, IMG submission 148631) | Freshwater microbial communities from Lake Tanganyika, Tanzania - TA2015053 Kigoma Offshore 120m | ecosystem: Environmental > Aquatic > Freshwater > Lake | place: Tanzania: Lake... | reverse complement strand
CCGGCCTGCTGAAGGACCGGGACATCGGCATCAGCATGTCGCGCAAGGCAAATCCGTGGGATAACGCCGCCTGCGAGTCGTTCATGAAAACGCTGAAGTACGAGGAGGTTTATCGCAACGAATATCGCGACCTGGAGGAGGCCCGCCGCACGATCACACAGTTCCTCGAAAAGGTCTACAACAACAAACGGCTTCACTCCGCGCTTGGCTATTTGCCACCTGCGGAATTCGAGGCCAAGCACAAAAACGAGGCCGCTTCGCGGCAGCTTATTTGATGAGTTTTTCCAGGCATCGGGAAATCTATCCATTCGATGGAGGCGCCGGCTTTGCGGCCTACGCCCCCGCTCATCGTCTGGATGAGTTTCCGGTTGGTTATTCCTCGGCGGGTTGGTCTCCACCAGAGCCCGCTTCCGCTTCGCCAACCGATCATCAGTTTGCGCTAATCTTGTTTTGCCGGTCCACTAATTTTCAGCGAACGGCGTATAGTGTCTTCCTGATCCGAAGTTGACGTCCCACCCGGGATTTCGGATACCCTGGAACTCATGAAACGAATCGCTGCTATCAGCCTGCTGCTCGCCGGCGCCACCTGGGCCGCCGACCCGAAGACCGTGGATGGCGTCACCGCCGCCGAGAAAGCGTGGGCCGCTGCCACCGCCAAGGCCGATGAAACCGCCCTCAACAAGCTTCTGGCCGCGGACCTGGACTACGTCCATTCCAATGGCGACGCCGACAACAAGACGCAATTCATCGGCAACATGAAGAGCGGCGCCCGCCGGTATCACAAGGTGGAACACGAGAAGATCGACGCGCGCGTTTATGGCAACACGGCCGTCGTGACCGCCACCGCGCGGATCGAAACCTCACAGAAGGGCGGGGCGCCTGCGCCTGCGCACCTGCGGTTCATCCATGTCTGGGTGCACCAGAAGGGCCAGTGGCAGATGGTGGCGCACCAGTCCTTGCGGCTGCCCAACTAGAAGTCAACTGGTTAGAAATCGATCGCTTAAAAATCGATCGACCCGAGAATCTCGGATGGCTTCTTCTCGAACGCCTTCGAGATAGCCAGCAGACTCTCGATGCTCGGCAGGTTCGCGCCGCGCTCAATGGAACTGATCTGTGAGACGCTCAACCGGGTCATCGCGGCCAGATCCTTCAGAGACCAGTCGCGCTCAGTCCGCAGGATTTTCACTCGGTGCCCCAGACGCTCACGCAGAATCTCCTGCGGCGCGCGGCCCAACCCGAACGTTTCAATGGCATTGGCCAGCGTCTGACGAAGCTGGTTGATGGAAAACGGCTTGGCCAGGTAATCGAACACCTTCATCCGGAAGGTGGCCCGCATGTCTTCAAGCGACGGATAGCCGGTCACGATGATGATGCAGATCGATGGCCATCGCGCCTGAATTTGCTCAATGACGCGCTCGCCTCGGAACTCACCCATCTTCATGTCGAGCAGGACGATGTGCGGCGGTTCGGCTTCCACGGCGTGGTAGAGGTCGTCCGGGTGCCCGAATGTCCGCACGGTGTAGAGACCTTCATCGTTCAGAAGGTCGTCCATGTAGGTGCGGAAATCGGCGTCGTCGTCCAACACGTCCACCCGCACCCGTGTGCTGGACCCGGATGATTGATGCTGCTCGGCGGCGTGGTCCACGGCGTTCTGAATCAAACGGCAGCCGGCTCGGCGGCAACCTCGGCCGCTTCAAGCGGCCGTTTGTACTTGCAATCCTTGTTGGCGCACTGGCGCACCGGGCCGGACTTCAGCACCTTGTCGATGAGGTACGGGCTGCCGCAGGCCGGGCAGGCTTCGTGCACCGGCTTGCCCCAGGCCACGAAGTCGCACTTGGGGTAGCGCACGCAGCCGTAAAAGGTGCGCCCGCGCTTGGACCGCCGCTCGGCGATGTCGCCGTCGGTGCAGGTAGGGCACTTCACGCCGATCAGGTTCTGCTTGATGTACTTGCAGGAAGGGTAGTTGGTGCAGGAAACGAACTCGCCATAACGGCCGTACTTCCGGGCCAGAGGGGAGTCGCACTGCGGGCACTTTTCGTCCAGCACCACATCGGCCTTTTTCTGCTCGCCGCCAATGCGTTTGGTGGTCTTGCAGTCGGGATAGCCGGAGCAGGCGTAGAAGGTCCCGAAACGGCCCTTCTTCAGCACCATGGTGCGGCCGCAGTTCTCGCAGTACTCCTCGGAGTCCTGCTCAGTGAGCGCCGCGGCGCCGTCCACATCGGGCAGGTCCACGGTGAGTTCGCGTGTACTGGTGCATTCCGGGTAGCCGGTACAGGCGATGAAGCTGCCGTGGCGCCCCCAGCGGATCACCATTGGTTTGCCGCACTTGTCGCAGATCAGGTCGGTGGGGCGCTCCATCCGCTTGATGTTGGTCATCTCGCTTTCGGCGCGTTCCAGGTCCTTGGTGAAGCGGTCCCAGAACTCACCCATGGCGGCGCGCCAGTCGAGCTTGCCCTCTTCAATCTCGTCCAGTTCCTCTTCCATGCGCGCGGTGTAGCGGACATCGAAGAGGTCGTTGAAGGACTCCAGTAACAGATCGGTCACCACCATGCCCAGTTCGGTGGGCTTGAACTTACCACCGTCTTTCTGGACATACTCGCGTTCCTGAATGGTGGAAAGAATCGACGCGTAGGTGGACGGCCGGCCCACGCCGTCCGATTCCAGTTCCTTCACCAGCGTTGCTTCGTTAAAGCGCGGCGGCGGCTCGGTGAAGTGCTGCTCGGGCGCCATGGCCTTGAAGCGCAGGGTCTCGCCCTGTTCCACCTGAGGCAGTTTGTGCTTCAGTTCCTCGTCGTCCTCGTCCTTGGCGTCCTTGCCCTCCTCGTAGACGGCCAGGAAACCGTCGAATTTGGGCACCGTGCCCGTGGCGCGGAACAGATAGTCCACGCCGGACCGGCCGCTGGCGGCCACCTCGATCGTCGTCTGGTCGAAGACTGCGGGAGCCATCTGCGACGCCACGAAACGCATCCAGATCAGCCGGTAGAGCTTAAACTCGTCCTCCTGCAGATAGGGCTGCATCTGCTCCGGAGTGCGCAGGGCGGACGACGGCCGGATGGCTTCGTGGGCATCCTGAGCGTCTTTCTTCGAACGGAAGAAGTTCGGCTTTTCGGGAAGGTATGACGTGCCGAAGCGGCTGCCGATCAGCCCGCGCACTTCATCCAGCGCTTCGTTCGAGACGCGCGTCGAATCGGTACGCATGTACGTGATGAGACCCACCGACCCCTCGGATCCGAGCTCGACACCTTCATAGAGGCGCTGGGCGATCATCATCGTGCGCTTCACGCTGAACCGAAGCTTGCGAGCGCTTTCCTGTTGCAGCGTTGAGGTAATGAACGGCGGCACGGCGTTGCGGCGCTTCTCACGCGTGGCGACGCTCGCCACCCGATAGCCCACGCCGTCCAGGTCCGCCACCAGCGCGTCCGAAGCGGCTTCATCGGGAATCTCGACGTTTTCACCGGCGCGCTTGGCCAGGCGCGCTGTCAGAACGGGAGGCTTGCGGCCGTTCAGTTCCACATCGAGCGTCCAGTATTCGCGCTTCTGGAATGCGCGGATCTCGCGCTCCCGCTCAACAATCAGCCGCAAAGCAACCGTCTGCACGCGGCCGGCCGAAAGCCCGCGCCGAACCTTGTCCCACAGGAGCGGCGAGATTTTGTACCCCACCAAACGGTCCAGCACGCGGCGCGCCTGCTGGGCGTCCACCAGATTCACGTTCACCTGCAGCGGCTTGTCGAACGCTTTCCTGACGGCCGTGGCGGTGATCTCGTTGAACATCACGCGGTAGACGGGTGCGCCGTTTCGCGCGGTGAGTTCTTCCTGCAGGTGGTAGCAGATCGCTTCGCCTTCGCGATCCGGGTCAGCCGCCAAATAGATGGCTTCGGCTTCCTTGGCGGCGCTCTTCAGTTCCGAGATGAGCTTCTTCTTGCCCTCGATGACTGTGTACTTTGGGGCAAACGCGCCATCGACATCAACGGCGAGGTCGCGTTTGGGGAGATCCTTGATATGCCCCAGCGACGCCTTGACCACGAACTGCTTGCCCAGGTATTTGCCAATGGTCTTCGCCTTGGCTGGAGACTCCACGATGACGAGAGATCTGCCCATGAATGAGTAATGATACGCCTTTCAGTCCACCCATACCTTGACGAAGTTTTTTCCGGGAAGCTGGCGCACCAGACCTTCCAGTTCCAGGTCGAACAGGGCGGCGATTATTTCGGAGGAGGAAAAACCCTCCAACGATTCCATTAATTCATCCAAATGGAGGGCGTTGTCAAATCGGAGTTGTCCCAGGATGGCCCGGGTCACCGGCGCGCCGGCCACCACAACACCCGCCGAAACCTCACCGGAGGGCTGATTTTCCAGCAGTTCCAGCATCTTCTGCGGACGGCTATCGGCCAACCGGCGCCGAAGAGTGTCCGGCAGCTCGTTCACCACATCCTGCCAGTCCTGTACCAGTTTGCAGCCCTGCTTGATCAGCAGATTCGGACCCCAACTCATCTTGGAGGTGATGTTCCCCGGCACGGCAAAAACGTCCCGGCCCTGGTCCAGCGCTAACCGGGCCGTGATCGCTGAGCCGCTATACTGCGCCCCTTCCACCACCAACACGCCGGAACTCATGCCACTCACAATGCGGTTGCGGATGGGGAAGTTCTGCGGATACGCAGGCGTGCCCATGGGGAACTCACTCAACAACAAACCTTCGGCGGCGATCTGGGCGGCAAGCTTGCGATTCTCAGCGGGATAGATCATGTCGGCGCCGCAGCCGAACACGGCGATGGTGGCTCCCTTGGCCTTGAGGGCAGCCTGGTGCGCGGTGGTGTCGATGCCGCGGGCCATGCCGCTGACGATCGTGACGCCAGCCTTGGCCAGATCCTCGCTCAACCGTGACGTGGCCGCCTGGCCGTAGGCGGATGGGCGACGCGTGCCCACCACGGCAATCATCACGGACTCCAGCAGTTCGAGCCTCCCCCGGGCGAACAGCACCAGCGGCGGGTCAAAGATCTCGCGAAGCGCCTGGGGAAAGATGGGGTCGAGGAACGGAATCAGCACCGTGCCAGACGCGGCCAACTTCTCCTGCTGGCTGACGGCGTCGTCAAATGTGCAGCCGCTGGCGATGGACCGGGCAAGCGAACCGCTCACTCCAGCCCCATCGAGCGCACCTTCCGACGCCCGGAAGACCGCGGTGGCAGACCTGAAGTGGCGCACCAGTTCCACGGATCGCCGGGTGCCAAGCCCCGGTATCAGACGCAAAGCCAACCAGTGCAGTTCGTCTTCGCGCGAAAGGATGGATCGGACTGGTGCGGCCGCGGTCATGGAAACAACCCCCCTCGAAAGAATGGTGCGTCGAACCGGGGAGTACTCTCACCGAAATGCGGTACCCTGGGCAAAGAGCATGGCAATCCCCACCTACGACGACGTCAACCTCATTCTGCGCCTGTACGACATGCGCCGCGAGGAGAAACTGCGCACCGCCCGCGACTGGTTCGTGCGGAATTTCAAGCCCAAGACCTTCGAAGAGATGGGCCAACTGGTACCCATGGGATCGCAGGAGAATGCGTACTACAGGCAGGTGAGTACCTATTGGGAGATGGTGGCCTCGTTCCTGGTCTCGGGTGTTCTGAACTACGAGATTTTTTTCCAAAGCGGCCGCGAACTGCTGTTGTGCTACGTCCGGATCAAGCCCATCCTGCCCGCCCTCCGCGAGTTTGTGGGGAATCCGGCGGAACTGCGGAACCTGGAAATCGCGGCCATGGATTACATCAAGTGGTGGGAACATGAGGCCCCCGGCGCCTACGAGAAGTTCGTCAAACGGATCGGTGGCTAGGCTTGCGCCGGGACCCGGAGCACTTCGGCGATCAGGAAATGGACTTGGTCTACATCGCCAAGCGGCTCCGTTATGCCTTGAAGCTGGAAGAGGCGCTGACTGCCGCCGGGCTTGATTACGCCGTCGAGACGGACACCTACCTGGGCGGGGTAATTTTCCGGGGGCAGCGAACCGGGGCCTTCTTCTACGTGCTGCCCGAAGACCTGGAACGCTGCCATGCGGCGATGCGCGAGGCGGGGTACCGTCCACAAACGGTCTGACTGGTGCCCGAGGTGGGACTTGAACCCACACTCCCGTTGCCGGGAAACGGATTTTAAGTCCGTTGCGTCTGCCGGTTTCGCCACTCGGGCCCATTTCGATTATGGCACCGGTGGGGGGTGGCGGCCCGTCTTCCATTTTTGGAATCCGGTTCTGGTATGCTAACGGTGATGAAAGCGGTAGCCTGCGCGGCGCTGTGTTTGGTGGCTGGCCTGTTGTGGTCCGCACCGGCACGGCCGGCCGCGAAGAAGCCCACCTCGCCCCGAAGCGCTTCGGCCGCCAAGAAGGGCGGAGCGAAGAAAGGAACCCGGCGCGCTGCCCGGGGTCCTGCCCGGCAGCAGCAGCCAGCACCCGAACGGTATCGCGAGATCCAGCAGGCGCTGATCGACCGGGGGCTCATGGCCGGAACGCCAACCGGGGAGTGGGGCGCGGAATCAATTGCCGCCATGAAGAGATTTCAGGAACAGCAGAGCCTGCGAGCCGACGGCAAGCTGAGCGCGATGTCGGTGATCGCCTTGGGGTTGGGCCCAAAGCGTCCCCGCGCGGCCGAAGTGGTGGTGGGACCGAACACCAACCTGGCGGTTCTGGGCGAAAACGAAGCCAATCAGCGCTGATTCCGGCCGCTGAAACCCCGACGCTGAACCGACGATAAGCAGATTAGATACCCATGACCATCGGTATTCCGAAGGAAGTGAAGGACCACGAAACCCGTGTGGGCGTGGTACCTGGCGGCGTAGCCGCCTTGCGCGAAAGCGGCCATCAGGTGGTGGTTGAGGCCGGCGCCGGACTCGGCAGTTCGATCCCGGACGAGGCCTACGCGCGGGCCGGCGCCCGGGTGGCATCCACGGCAGCGGAGGTCTGGAGCACAGCCGACCTGGTTGTGAAGGTTAAGGAGCCCCAGCCTTCCGAATATCCCCAGTTTCGTCCGGGGCTTACGCTGTTCACCTACCTGCATCTGGCGCCGCTGCCGGAATTGACCACCCGTCTGGTCGAAAGCCGGGTGAACGCGGTGGCCTACGAGACCATCCGGGAGAGGGACGGTTCCCTGCCCCTGCTGACACCGATGAGCGAGGTAGCCGGGCGGCTGGCCACCCAGATGGGCGCCCACTACCTGACCGCCTCTCACGGAGGCCGCGGAACCCTGTTGGGTGGCGTGCCGGGCGTGGCCCCGGGCCGTGTGGTGGTGCTGGGCGGGGGTGTCGTGGGTCTAAATGCCGCGCGAATTGCCGTGGGAATGGGTGGGTTCGTTTCGATTTTGGACCGGAATCCGGCCCGCTTGCGACAGTTGGACGACCTTTTTGGGGGCCGGGTGACGACGCTGGCGCCGAACCAGTACACCCTGGCCGAGTCCCTGGCGGAAGCGGATCTGGTGATCGGGGCCGTGCTGATTCCAGGTGCCGCGGCGCCCAAACTGGTCCGGCGGGAGATGCTGGCCGGGATGAAGCCGGGCGCCGTGATGGTGGACGTAGCGATCGACCAGGGGGGCTGCTTCGAAAGCTCCCGGCCCACCACCCACACGGACCCCGTGTACCTGGACGAGGGCGTGCTGCACTATTGCGTCACCAACATGCCGGCCGCGGTGCCCCACACCTCCACGTATGCGTTGACCAATGCGACCCTTCCTTATTTGTTGGAGCTGGCAAACCGGGGTCTGGAGCGGGCCGCGGAGGCGAGCGAATCGCTGCGCGGCGGCGTGAACACCTATGCGGGACAGATCACCTGCGCGCCCGTGGCCGAATCGCAGGGGAAGCCGTGGCGGGATCTGGCTACACTGATGTAAGACTGCCTTGAAGATTCTGATCTCCGCCGGAGAGTCCTCCGGCGATCGCTACGCCGCCGCTCTTGCCGCCGAATTGAGCCGGCGACACCCGGAATTGGCTTTGTTTGGTTGCGCGGGCCCGCTGATGCGGGAAGCTGGCGTCAGGGCTGTGGTCAGGGCAGAAAGCCTGGGCGTTGTGGGATTGGTGGAGGTGGTGGCCCACATCCCGAGAATCTGCGGCGAGTACCGGCGGCTGATTGCGGAAGCGGCGCGGGAGAAGCCGGACCTGGCGATCCTCACGGACAGCCCGGACTTCCACCTGCCCGTGGCCAGGCGTTGCGCGCGGCTGGGCATTCCAGTGGTCTATCTGGTGGCGCCGCAGGCCTGGGCGTGGCGCGAAGGGCGAGTGAAGCAACTCCGCCGAAACGTCCGCAAGTTGTTGTGCATCTTTCCTTTTGAGGAGAAGTTCTTTCGTGATCGCGGCGTGGATGCAAGTTTTATCGGGCACCCGCTGGCTCGCCGTGTGGCGGCCGGGACCAGCCGCGAGGAGTTTTTCGAACGGCACCGATTTCCCCTCGACCGGCCGCTGGTGGCTCTCATGCCCGGCAGCCGAGCAGGGGAAGTGGCGCGGCACATCCCCGTGGTTGCGGGAGCGGTTCGCAGGATGCGGGAGGCCGCGGTGACCTTCGCTGTGGGCATCCCCCCGTCGGCCCCGCAGCCGGTGTATGAGCCGCTGCTTGCGGTCGGCGTGTCGCCCGTGCGCGCCATGGCCTGGGATCTCATGGCGCACGCAGACGTGGTGCTGGCGGCCAGTGGAACGGTGACGATGGAAGCGGCTTTGCTGGGTACCCCGATGGTGACTTTCTACCAGGTATCCGGGTTCAGTTGGATGATGGGACGGTGGCTGGTGAAGGCCCCGTTTCTCACGATGGTGAATCTGGTGGCTGAGCGCCCTGTGGTTCCGGAGCTGATCCAAGACGCAGCCACGCCTGAGACCCTGGCCGCGGAGGTCATGGACCTGTTGAGCAGCCCTTCGCGGCGGGCGCGGATGAAGGAAGATTTGAGAATGGTGGCCGCACAGCTGGCCACCGGGCACGACCCGATTGAACGGGCGGCCGGGATTGTGGACGCGCTCACGGGCGCGAATCCGCAACAATAATAAGCACGAACGAATGGCCAAGGAGACGATGCTTGTCCGAGAAACTCACATTGGGGCTGGCGCTGATTGGATTGGCGCAGATCGCGCAGGGGCAGGCCGACCGCCGCACACGCATTGACGTTGAGCACTATGCGATCGAAGCGGAGTTGAACCCACGAACGCAGACGCTGACGGCGCAGGCGACGGTGCGGTTCGCGCCGCTGGATAACAACATCAATTTCGCGGTCTTTGAGCTGAATGACGCGCTGAAGCTGGCACGCGTCGAGGACGGCTCAGGCAGGCAGCTCGCCGCCAGCCGCGGCAACCAGGACCACACCGTTCGCGTGTCGTTCGAGTCACCGCTGCCAAAGGGCCAGGCGTTCACGCTGAAGTTCGTCTATGACGGACGGCTGGCGGGCATTGAAGAGTCGCCGGTGTATGGAATCCGGTTCGCCGCGATTCGCGCCGATTACAGCTACCTTCTATACCCCGCGCGGTGGTTCCCGGTGAGCGACTACACCTGCGACCGGTACACCATGGATATTCGCCTTGCGGGCCCGGCCGGGTTCAGCATCGTGAGCGGCGGCACCGATACGCGGTCCGAGGAAGGTGGCAAGACCATCTACTCCACGCGTTTCCTTCGGCCGCAAATCGCTGGAAGCCTGGCCTTGGTGAAAGGGGCAGCGGCGCGGTCCCAGAACACTCAGTTCTATTTGCGCGAGGCGGCAAGTGCAGCGGGCCCCTATGGCGAGGAGATGGGCAAGGTGCTGGCGTTCCTCAGCACTGTGTTCGGGTTGCCGCCGCAATCGTCGCTCACCGTGGTTGAGACCGAAAAGGGAGCACCGAATGCTTTTTCGGCGCCGGGTGTGCTGTTCGTCTCCCCAGGGGCGCTGGCCGATGGCGTGAGCTCGCGGATGCTGGTGAACCAGATCGCGCGGCAGTGGCTGGGCGGGTTGGTATCGCCGGCGACGCGGAATCACACCTGGATCATCAACGGCTTGGCTCGCTACGCCGAGGTGCTCTGGTTTGAGCAGAGCGCGGGACCCACGGCCACCGAACCGGAATTGCGCGATATCTACGTGGAGGCGCTGACGGTGGACCAGCCCCCATTGATTCAATCGGCACGCCTGGAAGACTATGCCCCGGAGTTCTGGGCGGCGACGGCGGGCAAGGGCGCGGCAGTGATCAACATGCTGCGCTACCTGATTGGCAATGAGCAGTTCGCGCAGCTTCTGAAGGCGATCCCGGAACAGTTCGCCAACAAGCAGATCAATACGGAGCAACTGCGTAAGCTCACCGAGCAGATTCACGGACAGGATCTGGGATACTTCTTCATCCAGTGGATCGAATCAAGCGGGGCGCCGGAATTCAAACTGGAGTACACGGTGTTCCGGACGAAGAAGGGTTTCCGCGTGATGGGCAAGGTGGCTCAGGATCTGGACACGTTCCGAATGCCCGTGGAGCTTCGCATTGAGACCGAGGGCAATCCCGAAGACAAGAGGGTTGACGTGTCGGGCACTTCCTCCGAGTTCACGGTGGAGACGTTCGGCAAGCCGGTAAAAGCAGCGCTCGACCCGGCCCACAAGGTCTTGCGGTTCGACAACGAGATCCGCGTGGCGGTGGCCATCCGGCGCGGCGAGCAGTTGGCGGAAGTGAACGACTTTAGCGAAGCTCTGAAGGAGTATCAGAAAGCACTGGACGTGGCCCGGAACAGCTCACTTGCCCGGTATCGCGTGGCCGATGTTTTCTTCCTTCAGAACAACTATCAGGCCGCAGCCAACGAGTATCGCGAGGCCTTGGCCGGTGACCTGGAACCGAAGTGGGTTGAGGTGTGGAGCCGCATCAACCTGGGCAAGATCTTCGACATCACGGGCCAGCGCGAACGTGCGGTGAACGAGTACAACCTGGCGATTCGCACCAAGGACAATACCCAGGGTGCGCAGGAAGAGGCGGCCCGGTATCTGAAGGAACCGTACAAGCGAGCGGCGCAGACGAATTAGACTCAGGTTTTCTTAGCGTGACACGGCGCGGCGAAGCGCTCCGCTGAGATTCCCTTTGCGCAGGACGCGGATGCCTTCCTGGTCGAGCCAGGCAGCGGCCCGGTGCAGTTCCCGGGCGATGGGCAACGCGATTTGCTCGGGATCGCGGCCGGGTTCGGCCCAGGCTCCCTGGACTTCCAGTTTTCCTCGAACATTGGCACGCAGGTCGAGCCTGGCCACCAGTTGATCGTCGAGCAACACCGGAATGTCATAGTAGCCGTACTCGCGCTTGGCGGCCGGCGTGTAGATCCCGATGCGGTAGTGGAATCCGAACAGGCGCAGGGTGCGTGGGCGGAACCAGACCAGTGGGTCGAACGGCGAGATCAGGAGCGCGCCTTGCCGCATGCCGCCCGTTTGGGCTTCGGGCGCGAGGTAAGCCGATTCCTTCCAACCCTCCACCGCCACGGGTGAAAGGGTTCCTGCCTCCACCAACTCCTGGATGGCGGGCTTGGCATCGGTGCGCCTCAGGCGGAAATAGTCCGCCAGGTCCGCCGCCGTTGCAACGCCCAGTGCACGCGCGGCGATGGTGAGCAGTTCGCGACGCGCGGCGCCGGGCGCGATGGTCCGGTTGCGGTGTTTGGAGGGGATCAGTTGCTCCGGCAGGTCATAGACGCGGGCGTGATTGGGCAACCGCGCCGAACTTGCCGCCAGGCCGCGGCCGAACAGGGCTTCGAGCGCCGCACGTGGCACGGAACCTCCCCAATCGGAGGTCAGGCGGCGCGCCACACCGGCAGGCGGTTCGATCTCGGCAGGCGTTAGGGGGCCGCGTTGCCGCAATGCTTCGAGCACACTCTCCAGGTAGCCCGGATGGCGCTCCAACAACTGGTCAAATGGCCAGGGACGCAGCCGGTGCTGCGCCATGCGGTGCTTGAGGAGGGGCCAAGTCTCGACCGGGATGATGGACGCCTCGTGGGCCCACTGCTCGGTGAACTGGCGGCTGTACCGGATGGCACCATCAGCCAGTGCGCGGTCATACGGCCCGAGCCGGGAGTACAGAACAAGGTAGTGAGCGGGTACGAAGACGCCCACCGGGTCGAATTGAAGCAGTCCAAGATGGCGCACAACGGCTTCAGGTGAGGGGAACGCAGTGGTGAAGCCCTGAGCAGCCAGGGCGGCCTGACGAGCTTCAGGAAGGGAGAGCCGCTCAGTCGGCCGCGATGCGCCGGACGGGGTTTCTGGCACGGGATCCCTCCCGGGTGTAGGGCGGCAGAAAGCTGGCGAAGTTGTGACGGCAGGCGTCGCAGCGGTAGCGGTGAGCACCGAGCGCAATTTCGCACTGCATCCATGTGGTGGCCTGGTAGTGCTTCTCGGACCATGAGGAGAGTTCCAGACGGTAGCAGCGCGGGCAGCGTGCGTAGCGCCAGCGGCGGAAGTCCCATAGATCGTCACGGAAGCGGTGGCCGCAATCGGTGCAGCGCAGCCAATAGATGCCGAAGATACGGGCGATCTTGTCCCTCACACCGCGCGCACCCGCCAGACGGGGTGAGCGGCCCTGGCAGGCTGGACAAGGAATCGGCATCGCCTACTCTGTCCTTATCGGACCAATTCCTGCGCTGCCCGATGACGCGTTGTGTATTCGGCGGCAAAGGCCTGGAACGCGGCAAGCAACCCCGCCTGACGGGTGCGTCCATAGCGGATGTTCAGGCCGTCAATAGCGCGAACAGGCAGCAGTTCCCGGGTAGACGAGGTGATGAAAACTTCGTCAGCCGCCTCGAGATCGGCGGGCATCAGGACAGCTTCGGCAATCTCAATGCCCGGCACGCGAATCTCTTCGAGAATCACCGCACGGGTGATGCCCGGCAACCCGCCCGAACTGAGCGGAGGTGTGACAGCGCGAGAGCCAAACATGGCGAAGATGTTGGCCGAGGTGCACTCGCTGACTTCGCCTCGCTCATTCAAGAGCACCACTTCATCAAAACCGCGTGCCTGGGCCTGCTCCAGCATGGTGAGATTGTGGCTCCAGGAGAGCATCTTGGTGCCGGCAAAAGCACTACCCGCATGACGGGCGTCTGGCAGCAGACCGAGTGAGACCGATTCGCCCCACTGTTTTCGATTCGTCGTAAAGGCGATCATGTCGAGCGGCCGGTTCTGGGCATCGTCGAAGAACTGGCCACCCAAGTTGCGGACAAAAGCCAGACGGAGCGTAGCGGTGTAAGCCTGATTGGCTTCGATCAGCCGCGCAAGGCGCGACTGAACCAGGCCGGGATCCACGTTGAACGGGATTCCGTAGATGCGGGCATCGCGCTCCATCCGAGCCCAATGGCGGTCGTAGGCGAAGAGCACGCCATCGTCGACACGAAAGGTGGTGAAGACACCCCAGCCGTTGAGCAGACCGGCCTGTCCTGCCGCCAGAACCGGATCGGCGATGTCGTGAAGTGTGTCGTTATGAAGAAACCGGCGATGCAAGTATGGAACCTCGGTCTGCGGACTAGTTCCAATTGTAATGGGAGTGGAACCGGTTTGCACCGGATCAGCGTCCAATGGTTAGGTATGACTGTTTCGACAGCCACGGCCCTACTGGGGCTGGCCATGACAGCGCGCACGCAAACACTACGGGACCTGACGCCAGTGGACCCCGCGCCCGGGGACACCCTGGTGGTTGGATACCTGGGCGGCTTCGAGCGCTGGAACGATGGCAACCGCGGCGTGCGCCAAACGGTGTTGCACTTGCGAGACTTGCCAGGGGTTCATGCGGAGTCCGTGGAGAACAGGCACCGGCGCGTGGGTAGAGATTGGATTCTGCAAGCTCTTGGTCGCGGCGCCCGGCCGGCGCGCGTGATCCTGTTTGGGCAAAGCCTGGGTGGCGCGGCCGCTATTGCCACGGCGCGCGATCTCAGGCGGCATGGCATCCCGGTCAGCTTGACGGTGCAGGTGGACTCCGTGGGACTGCGCGACGGAGTGATTCCCGACAATGTGCGCGCGGCGGCCAACTTTTACCAGCATGAGTGGTTCACCTTCCAAGGTGAGACGCGAATCCGCGCGCAGGACCCCACGAGAACCCGGATTCTGGCCAACGAACAGATTCACTATCCGGCGCTGTTGCCGTGGCCAAGTCCGGAGTCCTGGATGCGCCGGACGTTCGGCGGCGGCCACGCACGGATGGAGGCCGATCCTCGCGTCTGGCTGCGCGTTGAGTCTTTGATCCGGGAGTCGCTGATGGGGGAAGCGCCGGAGGGCGCACAATAGGAAACATGGTGAGACACAGTCTGGCAGTTGCCTGGTTGTTGACCCTGCCGCTCGCGGCGCAGAAGAAGGACATTGAAGTCGCGGGCAACAAGGGCTGGGTGGACTCCGGCATCGTTGTTGCGGCGGGCGATACGCTGAAGCTGACGGCGTCGGGAAAGATCGCCTATGCAGCGGGCCAGGAGATTGGGCCGGAGGGGGCGGACCGCCGCTGGATGGATCTGATGCGGACGCTGCCGCTGAACAACTCACCGCGCGGGGCGGCCATCGGACGCATTGGTGACAGCGCCGCGGTGCGCCCGTTCGTGATTGGCGCGGGGCGCGATCTGCGCTCTCCCATCGCGGGGCGGCTGTTTCTGGGCATCAACCAGCCCGCCGGTGAGCCGGCGACGGGAGCTTTCACGATCACGGTGGAAAAGACGGCGGGCATCAAGGCGGAGCCGGTGGACAAACCGCTGCCCAAGATCACCCAGCAGATGATCGACAGTGTGCCGCGGCGAGTGGAGGACGACGCGGGCACCCCAGGCGACCGGACGAACTTCCTGATCGTGGGCGATGAACAGAACGTGGTGCGGGCGTTTGAGGACGCGGGCTGGGTTCGCGTGGATCGCGATGTGAAGAGCTCGATTCTGCGCGGCGCGCTGGGTGCGCTCTCGCGCCAGGCCTATGTCACGCTTCCAATGAGCCTGCTGCGGTTGTTCGGGCGCGTGCAGGATTACGGCTTCGCCCAAGGGGACCCGGTGAAGGTGATCGCGGCGCGCCACCATTTCCGCCTCTGGCGGGCGCCTTTCACGGCGGAAGGCAGGCAGGTCTGGGTGGGAGCGGGCACGCACGATATCGGTTTCGACCGGGACCAGAGAAATGGCAAGCTCACGCACAAGATCGACCCGGAGGTGGACAAAGAGCGCGAGTACATCGGGGAGTCACTACGCCAGACGGGCAAGGTCGTGAAGACCGAGTACCTGACGCCTGGCAACCCGGTGAACGACGCAAAGACAGCGCATGGCGGGACGTTCCGCTCGGACGGGCGGACGCTGGTGATTTACCTGACACCCGAAGGCGGCGATCAGTCGTCGAGTTTCGGCGATCTGTTCTGCAGCGTCCTGCGCAGGAATCCGGATGGCGGCGATTGGGGCCCGTGCGGCGCGTACCTGCGCGGCGAGGGCAAGACCGCAGCGGCACTTCCCGCACTGCCGAACCGCTATCGTGTTCTGATCATTCCGGGTTTCTTCAGTTCCTGTTTCCCCGAAAGCTCAGCGTTTGCCGAAGGCCAGGAGTCTCTGAAGAAGATGGGCCTGACGGTGGACCTATTGGGGATGCCGAACGACAGTTCGGAAGACAACGCGAAGAAGATCGGGCAGTTCATTCGGGAGCAACGCGCGAAGGACCCCAGGAAGTTCATCGTGATTGGTTACAGCAAGGGCGCACCGGATGTTCAGACCGCGCTGGCCATGGAAGGCATCGCGAGCGGTGTGGCGGCGTTCATCAGCGTGGCTGGCGCTTCGGGCGGGTCGCCCGTGGCGGATACGATGCCGCAGATGGCGGAGCAGTACATCCGGCAGTTTAAGCTCTCCAAGTGCGAGGGCGATGCCTCGGCGGGGTTCAAGAGCCTGAAGCGGGAGGTGCGGCAAGCATTCCTCAGCCGGTATCCTGACCCGTTGGTGCCCACCTACTCGCTGGCTGCAGTGGCGGAGAAGGGGAACATCTCGAAGTCGCTGGAGAAGACGGCGATGGTGATGGCGGCCTACGACAGGGACAATGACGGGCAGCTGACCCGCGGCGACGCGACCGTACCTGGGTCGAAGGTTCTGGGGGTGGTCCGCAGCGATCACTTCGCGCTGGCATTGCCCTTTGACAAGTCGCCGGATGCCATGATCCGGCAGTCGATGGACAAGACCCGGTTTCCCCGCGCGGCTTTGCTGGAGGCCCTGATTCGGCAGGTGGTGGCCGATCTCGATGGCAGGTGAGACGGGCGGGGCGGTAGAATAGCGGTCAAATGAGTGAGATTCTCCTTCCAGGTGGAGCAACCGGCCGCCGCGAACTCTTGAAAGCCGGCGCACTGGGATTTCCGGCGGTGCTGCTCAATGCACAATCGGCACGGGCCCTCAAAGTCGGGCTGGTGGGTTGCGGCGGGCGCGGCACGGGCGCCGCGGCGCAGGCGCTGAAAGCCGACGACCTGAGCGAACTGCACGCGGTGGCGGATATCGATATGGACCGAATCGAATCCTCCCTGGGCCAGTTGCGGCGTGTGCAGGCGGCAAAGGTGAAGGTGGAGGACAGCCGTAAGTTCACCGGTCTGGACGCCTACAAACAGGTGATCGAGAGCGGCGTGGATGTGGTGCTCCTGGCGACGCCGCCTGGTTTCCGGCCCTATCATCTGCGCGCGGCGATTGAGGCCGGCAAGCACGTATTCTGCGAAAAGCCGATCGCGGTGGATGCGCCGGGGGTGCGAAGCGTTCTGGAAACGGCCCGCATGGCGAAGGAAAAGAACCTCTCGCTGGTAGCCGGGTTCTGCTGGCGCTATTCGGCGCACGTCAAGGCAACGTTTGAGCGGGTGCTGGGCGGGGAAGTGGGCGACGTGATGGCCCACTACGCCACGTTCTACACCAGCCCGGTGAAGCCGATGCCCCCGGCGGACACACGGCCCGCGGGCATGAGCGACGTTGAGTGGCAGATCCGCAACTGGTACAACTTCGTGTGGTTGAGCGGCGATGGTCTGGTGGAGCAGGCGGTTCACAGCGTGGACAAGATCGCCTGGACCATGCGCGACCAGCCTCCGGTGAGTTGCGTGGCCACGGGCGGAAGGCAGAATCCGCAGCCGGGCGGTAACATCTACGATCATTTCCAGGTGAACTACCTTTATCCGAACGGTGTTCGGGCGTTCCTTGGCTGCCGGCAGATCGAGGGCTGCTACAACGAGAACTCGGATTACATCATGGGTACGAAGGGCCAGGCGATCATCGGGCGTGGACCGAATCCGCGCATCGAAGGCGCCAACGCATGGACCTTCACGGGCCAGAAGAACGACATGTACCAGGCGGAGCACGACGCGTTGTTCGCCTCCATCCGCAAAGGGCAGCCGGTCAACGACGGCGTGTGGATGGCGACCAGTTCCATGCTGGCCATCATGGGCCGGATGGCTGCTTACACAGGCCAGCAGATCACCTGGGATCAGGCATTGAACTCGCAGGAGAAGGTTTTCCCGGAAGGCATCCGCTGGTCCGACAGTTTGGCTGTTCCGCCCACGCCGATTCCGGGCGTAACCAAATTTGTGTAGTGCGATGCGATGGGCTTTCTGGCTGGCCGCGACCGTGCCCACGTGGGCGGCGGTGGACTTCGCCCGCGACATTCAGCCTATCTTCGAGAAACACTGTCTGTCCTGCCACGACGAGTTGAAATCCCTGGGCGGACTGCGGCTGGACAACGCGTTCGGATTACGGAAGGTGGTGACACCAGGCCAGCCCGAGTCGAGCCGGCTGTACCTGGTGACGCAGATGGCGCCAACATCGCGCGGCGCGATGCCTCCGGGCGGCCCTCAGATCAGCCAGACCGAAAGTGGCGCGTTGAAGCAGTGGATTGCCGAGGGTGCGGTGTGGCCGGGCGGAGTGTTCATTGGCCGCAAGCAACCGGCGCGGCCGGCGGATGATCTGGCGCTGACGGAACGAATCCACCGCAAGGTTGTTGCGGCGGGGACAGCGAAGTTCGAACGCTACAAATCGGTGATCCCCGGCTCCGACGTGAGTTTTGAGATGGTGCCCATTCCCCCGGGCGAGTTCCAACTGGGCACGCCAACCGGGGAACGCGGACGGAGGGAGGATGAAGGGCCACAGCGGCGCATCCGTGTGGAGGCATTCTGGATGCAGGCCATGGAGGTGACCTGGGACGAGTACCGGCTGTTCATGTTCGCCCAGAAAGCGGAGGAGAAGGATGGCACGGTGGACGCGGTGAGCCGGCCGACGCGCCCGTACGTCGAGATGAGTTTCGGCATGGGGATCAACGGCTACCCGGCGATCAGCATGACGCAGCATGCAGCGAACAAGTACGCGCAGTGGTTGAGTTCCCGCACCGGCCACTTCTACCGGTTGCCGACGGAAGCCGAGTGGGAATACGCCTGCCGCGCCGGCTCGGCTGACGCCTATTCCTTCGGCGCCAACGCAGCAGCTCTCGGCGAATATGGCTGGTTTGCGGACAACGCGAACGGCAAGTATCAATTGACCGGGAAGAAGAAGCCGAACGCGTTTGGCCTGTTCGACATGCACGGCAACGTAACGGAGTGGGTGCTGGATGGGTACGACGCGGCGGCGTATTCAAAGCCGGACATCTGGCAGCGGGCTGCCAAACCGTATCCCCACGTGGTGCGGGGCGGCTCCTGGAACGACGACGCGGCGGCATGCCGGTGCGGAGCACGCGCGGCGTCGGATCCATCGTGGAAAATGCAGGACCCGCAACTGCCCAAGAGCATTTGGTATCACACCGACGCGCAGTGGGTGGGGTTCCGGCTGGTGCGTCCGGTGAAGGTGCCGCCGGCCGCTGAAATGCACGCGTACTGGAACAGTGGCGTCGAGAAGGATTTCTAACACGGCGTTGGTGCTGGCCTGCCTTTGTGGGCCGGTGACCGCCGCACCGCTCGAACGGTATGAAGCCTCCGAGCCCCACATGGGCACCGTGGTGCGCATCACGCTGTACGCGAACTCCGCCGGGCAAGCGCAGCGGGCGTTTTTGGCGGCGTTCGCGCGAATCGCCGGGATCGACGAACGGCTCTCCGACTACAAGCCCAGTAGCGAGTTAAACAGCCTTGGCGCCGCGTGGCGGCCGGTGAGCCATGATCTCGCGCGCGTGTTGCGTTTCAGCCAGGAGTTGGCCCGGCGGAGCAACGGCGCGTTCGACATCACGGCGGGGCCATACGTCCGGCTGTGGCGCGCGGCTCGCCGGAACGGACGGCCGCCCGGGGAAGCCGATATCGAGGCCGCGCGCCCGGCCGTGGGCAGCATGGGAATCGAGTGGCGCGGCGCGCAGGCACGGCTGACCAGGCCCGGAATGCAACTGGACCTGGGCGGCGTGGCGAAAGGCTACGCCGCCGATGAAGCGCTGGCTGCCTTGCGGCGCCATGGCATCCGGCGTGCCCTGGTGGCGGTGAGCGGCGACATTGCCGCAGGTGACGCGCCACCCGACCGAACGGCCTGGCGCGTGGAAGCGGGAGGCCGGGTCCACCAACTGCGTTACGGCGCGATCTCCACCTCAGGCAGCCGCGAGCAGTTTCTGGATTTCAATGGCACTCGCTATTCGCACATCGTCGATCCACGCACCGGGCGCGCGGTGACAGGAACGGACGAAGTGACGGTGCTGGCGCGGGACGGCATGACGGCAGATGCGTTGGCCACCGCGCTGAGTGTGGATGCTTCGTTGGGCGCAGTGCTGATTCGGCGCTACAAAATCCGGATTCTCTGAAACGCCTGGACCACGTGCGGCGTCCTTCGATGCGATGTCCCATTCGCTCCTCGCTCCCCTTGCAGCCCTCGCTGTTCTGGCGCCTTTGGGCTCGGCCGAAAGCTACAACCAACACTCGTTCAATTTCGGCGCCGGCGGAGGAGTGCCAGGGGATCAGTTAAAGCCCTACTTCAGCCAGAGCGCCGTGTTTCACGTGGGCTACGGCTACCGGCCGCACCGCAATTTCCAGGTGGATGCCGGGCTTGACACCTTGCTGGGCTCGGCCCGTGTGCGGGACTATCTCACCACGGGATTCGGCGATCTGCGCATCCGCGATTTTCAATATCTGTTGCCCGTGGGCGGCCGCGTGATTCTGCCCTTCGCCGATGGGCGCGCACAGATTTCAGCGGGCGGCGGCGGCGCCTACATGTGGTACCGCGAGCAGTTACGGCAGCCGGGCGACTACATTCGCGTGGAATGTCCGCCATGCCGCGGGCGATCGGGACCCGGTTACTATGCGCTGGCCGGATTCCGGGTAGCCTTGGACCGGAACCGCCAGATCTGGCTGGGTGGCACAACCCGCGTGGTGCGCGGACGCACGAACGGAGACAGCCTGGGAAGCCTTCCCGCGATCCGGTCCCGGGATTTGTGGGTGAACAGCTTTATCGAAGTGGGCTTCAGCTTTTAGGCTGATACGGCGGATTCCAGATCCACGGGATCACCTGATTCGCGCGCGCCCACTGGTCCCATGCCGTGGAAAGGCGCCGCACTATCTCTGGATGGCGGGCGGCTAGGTCTGCGGTTTCGGTGCGGTCCCGCTCGATGTCGTAGAGTTCCCAGGCGCCTTCCGGATGCACCGCGGTGAGCTTCCACCGGCCATCGCGGACCGCGCGGCTGCCTTCGTGCTCCCAGAAAAGCGGTCCGCGCGGCGCGCGTTTACCGGCCAGCCGCCTGGCCATGCTGACACCGGCAATCCCCGGGGGCGCTGCCGCACCGGCAACCTGGGCCAGGGTGGGTAGCAGATCGATGAAGTGCCACGGCTGATGATTGATGCCGCCGCGCGCGGGCACCCCGTTGGGCCAGTGGGCGATGCAGGGCGTCGAGATGCCGCCCTCATGCGTATAGTGCTTGTACAGGCGCAGGGGCGTATTGCCGGCATTGGCCCACGCCGAACCGTAGCTGTGATAGGTGCCCCGCTGTCCCATGCCCTCGAGCATCGCGCCGGTGTGCAGCACGTTGGTCGGCCCGCTTGAGACGTCGAAGCCATGGGGGTCCCATTCGGCGCAGGCGCCGTTGTCGGAACAAAACAGGATCAGCGTGTTCTGGAGTTCACCGGCGGTCTTAAGGCTGGCCACGACACGCCCGATCTCGCGATCCATGTACTCCACCATGGCGGCGAAGACGGCCATGCGGCGGGCAAGATCGCGGCGGCGCTCTTCGGGCAGCGAGTCCCATGCCGGGTTCTGCTTGGGCGCCCAGCCGTTCGCCGAAGAGACGCGATTGGGCCCGACGATGCTGCGAGGAGTGAGTGGCACCGAATGCCCGAAGAGATTCATCTGGCGCTGACGGGCATGGCGCTGCCGCCGGATGGCATCCCAGCCCTGTTCGTAGATGGGCTGGTACTTGTCGATCAGATCCTTGGGGGCGTGCAACGGGAAATGGGGCGCGTTGTAAGCCAGGTAGAGGAGCCAGGGCTTCTTGGCCAGGCGCGCGCCCGCAAGGAGGTCCAGCGCGTGATCGGTGATGGCGCGCGTGGCGTAGAACTGGTCTTGAGGGTAAGCCCGCGCGGGACGTCCTGCCGGCAGCCGGGTGTACTTCGACGCATCCCAGAAGCTATCGAATCCATGGACCATTCCATAGAAATCAGAGAAGCCGCGCTCAATGGGACCCGGTTGGCCAAGATGCCACTTGCCACACATGAGCGGCGTGTAACCCGCCTTGGCCACAACGGCGGGCAGGAACGGCGCGTCCGGATTGACGCGCCCTGAGTAGCCAGGAAAGCCCTGGCGCGGCTGGCCGCCGGTCATGTTGCCCATGCCCACGCGATGTGGGTGCTGGCCGGTCATCAACGCGGCGCGCGAGGGGCAGCATCGGGCGTTGTTGTAGAGCTGGGTCAGCCGCAAGCCGCCTGCCGCCAGCGCATCGAGATTGGGAGTGGAGATTTCGCCGCCGAAGCACCCAAGGTCCGAGAATCCCAGATCATCGGCCAGGATCAGCAGGATGTTGGGGCGCGCGGCGGCGGGACGCGCCATGCCAGCCGCCGCCGTGCCAAGGAATGCGCGCCGCGTCACGCAAGGGTCCAGCGAGCCTGCCGGAGAATGGCGCCATCGGGCCCATTCTGTTTCTCGTACCAGATGGTGAGCAGAGTCCCATCGGCCAGTTCCACGGTGGAGGGGTAGCCAAGATCGCCGGTGCCGTCGGTTGAGAGAAGGAGTGGCTCGCTCCAGGTGGCGCCATGATCGCTGCTGACACGCACCTGATTCCCGCGCGGCGCGCGGCGGTGGCTGTAGCTCATCAGCAGACGGCCATCGCGCAAACGCAGCAGGTGCGAAGGCAGGCCCCAGACGCCGATCGCCCGCGGGACGGACCAAGTCTTACCGCCGTCCGCCGACTCGGTTTGCAGAGTCTCCCGTTCATTGGCCGGATTGTGGTTCCGAATATGTACCACCAGCTTGCCGTTGGCGGCTTCAACACCGTGCAGTTCGTGATACTGTTCGAAGCTGTCACCGGGCCGTGTTGGGATGCCGGCCAGCCAGCGCCAGGTGGCCCCGTCGTCGCGCGATTCGGCGACACCGACATGCGTTTCCTTATCCCAAAGCCGCTTGCCTGGATACAGTAGACGGCCGCCTTTCACCGCGATGGGCCCATGCGGGCTGTTCACGGGCACGCGGAACGGCGCCGACCAGTTGACGCCTCCATCGGTGGAACGCAGCATCCAGGTGCCGAGCATCGCTTTCTGGGTCTCGCGCGGAATACGGCGGTCCGCCGCGCGCCAGCGGGCAAGACGCGCTGCGGGCCAGGCGGCTGAATCCTGCCTGTCGAGCATGGGCTGATAGGCCAGCGATGTGAACGTTGTGACAAGCAGTGAGCCCTTGGCCGTTTCACAGACACCGGCGTCGCGATCGTCAATGGCGGTGTCCATTAGGATTTCGGGAAACGACCAGGTCTGGCCGTCATCCTTCGAGCGCATCATTTCCACCCAACCGAAGGGGCAGACGTGACCTTCGCGACCCCCGGAGGCGACAAGAATAAGCTCGCCGGAAGCCCGGCGGGTGACGGTGGGCCAGCCGTGATAGTACTCGGGCCGGTGGCTGATGGCGCGGGTTTCGATGAGACGGAACGAGGCCGCGCCAACAGGAAGAACGCCGGCGGCCGCGGCGAGGAAGGATCGGCGAGTGGATTGCATGAGGGCAAATGTATCATGCCCGGCCCGCTTCCATGCTCCTGTCTGTTGCCAACTGTTCGTCCGCGGTCTATGAACTGAGGGCGCCCTGGATGGCACGGGCAAGTTCACTGGCGCTGAACGGTTTGCCAAGCAAGGGGCCGATCCCCATGGTGCGGGCCCGCGCCTGCGTGGCCGGCGTTCCGTAACCCGTCAGAACCACCACCGGAAGCGAAGGCCGGCGCTCGCGCATGTGGGCTGCCAAATCGAGCCCGTTCATGCCGGGCATGCTGTAGTCCGTGACCAGAGCGGCAAAGGCATCCGGATCGCTAAGGAAGCCGTCCAGAGCAAGCACGGGCGATGTGAACGCGTTGACCTTGTAACCCAGAGTCTCCAGCAGTTGGCGGCCGAGACGAGCAACGGATGGGTCGTCGTCCACCAGCAGAATCTTGCGTGCGGAAGGACCCGGCGGCACTGGGTGTTCAGGGGACGCCGGTTCGCCGGGCAGTGGCTGGAAGTAGATTTCGAACCGGGCGCCGGATCCAGGCGCGGTGTCCAGCCGCATGAACGCACCGTGGTTGTTCACCACGCCGTGCACGATGGCGAGCCCGAGGCCCGTGCCCGCGCCATGGGCCTTCGTGGTAAAGAATGGCTCAAAGATTCGCGCCGCAGTGGCCTCATCCATTCCAGGCCCCGTATCGGCCACGCGAAGCCGTTCGTAGCGGCCCGGAAGAACTTCGCCTGAAACCGCGCGCAGAGGCGCATCCACCGAAACAGTGGCGACACTGACACTGAGCACTCCCCGGTTCTCCATCGCCTGCACGCCGTTGGTGCAGAGGTTGAGAACCACCTGATGGATCTGGCCCGCATCCCCGGAGATCAGATGGCCGGAGTGGCCACAGTCGGACTCAATGCGGACCCCAGACGGCAGCGTGGCCGCCATCATGTTGAGGGTATCGCGGGTGACCGCGCTCAGGCTCACGCGGGACCGTTGCGGTTCTTCGTGACGGCTGAACGTAAGGATCCGGCGAATGATGGTTTGGGCACGCTGGCCGGCGAAAAGGATTTCTTCCACGGGTCCTGCCGCCGGGTCGGTTGGGCTGAGGCCCATCTTGACCAGACTCGCGTTGCCGATGATGGCGGTGAGAATGTTATTGAAGTCGTGCGCGATGCCACCGGCCAGCGTACCGATCGCTTCCATTTTCTGCGCCTGGATCAGGCTCGCTTCCAATTGGCGGGCGCGGCGGGACTCCTGCACCTGCTGCGTGGTCTCACGGACAATAGCGACCGCTTCCTCGGAATCGATCTTGACGTAACGGGCTTCGTAGTGGCGTTCCATGCCCTGGAACTGCAGCGAGTAGGTTGAGGATTGGATGGTGCCCGTGTCCAGCGCGCTGCCGATGCAGGCAAGAATGGTCTGAACCGTCGGCGCGGGAAAGCCCATGTCGCGGATGTTGCGGCCAACGATTCGGGAGGGTGGCAACATCAACTCGCCGGTGGCTCCCATCACGTCGCGGTAATTGCCAGCGCGGTCCATGCGGAAGAGCAGGTCCGGCGTGGCTTCGATAATCGTCCGGAGGCGCAGTTCGGAAAGGTAGGCATGCCGCTGGGCCTGATCGCGCTCGGCAACCATCGAACTGACATCGCGAAAGAACCACAAACGCCCACGCAGGTGGCCATCGGGAGTCACCAGGGGTTCGGTATGGCGCTCGAAGACGCGCCCGTCGCTCATTTCCACCAGATCGACACCCTTGGCTCTGGAGTTGCGGTAGTAGTCCAGAACCCGGGCTTCGAAATCCACCGGGTCCTTCAGGCGCGAACGCACAAATTCCAAGGCCCGGGCGCTCGAGCGGGACTCCACCACGTCCGGCGGCAAGCCCCACATGTCAACGAAGCGGGTATTCCAGAGCACCCAGCGGCGCATCTCGTCAACCACCAGGACGCCGTCGGGGCTGCTTTCCTGCAGTACCGTTAGAACCAGGTGTTCGAACTGCGGATCCTGCGGCCCGGGTATCACTCTAGAGCGTAATCTTGCGCGTGGCCTGCTGGTTCGCCTCCCAGTAGGTTTTCTTCATCGCAATGGACGGATCGTCAGCCGCTGGCTGCCTGCGGCCCTTGGCGTCGGTCGCGCGCGACGTCAAAGTATGTTCGCCGGGTTTGGCGCCGCGCCATTCATGGGACCACAAGGTCCAGGTAAACGGAGCGCCGCCCGGTTTCTGCTCCAACTTGACGGACTGCCATGGCCCGTCATTAATACGCAGTTCCACGGAGGTGAGGGGTGTACCGTCGGTCCATGCGGCGCCTGTCACACGATAGGAGCCATCCGCCTGCCGGGTGACTCGCGCGGCGATGGACTTGAGGTTCATCCGCCCCACCGAGGTTTCGCGCCAGATGGTCTGGTCGCCCTGCTTTTCGCCTCGAATCGTCACGTAGTCGCGGCCCATGAACTTGCCCATGAAGCGGCGGTCATGCAGTTCGATCCGCGTGAGCCACTTGACCCAGCAGATGCCGTAGGCGCCGGGCACCACCAGCCGCACCGGGGCGCCGTGCTTGTGATCGAGCGGCTCGCCGTTCATCGAGTAGCACAGCAGAACTTCCCGCCGCATGGCGTCTTCCACCGAAAGACTGCGGACAAAGTTCTGGGGATAGTCGTTGTTCCGGATCTTTTCGGTGCCGGTGTCCGCGGCGAAGAAGACCGCTTCAATCGCACCAGGCTTGAGGCCGGCCTCCTTCAAGATAGGGGCGAGCGGCGTCCCAACCCAGCGCTCGTTGGCGATCAGACCGCCGGTGGGCCCGTTGCCGGAGCACTCGATCGTCGCGGCCATTTCCCGCCGGGGGCGGGCCTTCAACTGGTCGAGCGAAAGAGTGAGTGGCCGGTTCACCAGGCCGCTGACACCCAGCCGCCAATCGGATCCGAGCTCCTTGGGAAAGCCATAGTGGGAGACGGCAAAGAACTGCTCCTTGGGTGTAAGCCACGATGTAAGCTCTCCCCATTGCAGAGTGGGCCGGTCAGGGTTCGGCGGGCGGACGTCGGCAAACGGAATCACCTGTTCACCGGACTGCGGCACGCCCAGCAGCGGCTCAATGCGGTCCAGGGCGGCCCAGACAGCAGCGGCAGCGGACGAGTTCAATAATAAGCGACGGTTCAAGGCACCTCCAACTGAGTCGCCCCCATCATAACCCGTTTAGCCAGATAATGCGAGCGGAATGCGAACATGCCCATCGCCCATGTGATATGTTCGAGAGACCTCAGCCCACATTTCCGTTTTGAGCCGCGCGTGCGAATCTCCTGGATGCTCGTCCGCATCAATATCGATAGGGGTTTGAAGGCAGCGAAGACCCCTGCGGAGGACAGCACCCAATGGGTGACAAACAAAACC
>Ga0194131_10003126_pt1 | contig 26401 bp, 34 predicted proteins | sample TA2KigO120mmetaG_FD_148631 | JGI IMG/M metagenome (GOLD analysis project Ga0194131, IMG submission 148631) | Freshwater microbial communities from Lake Tanganyika, Tanzania - TA2015053 Kigoma Offshore 120m | ecosystem: Environmental > Aquatic > Freshwater > Lake | place: Tanzania: Lake... | reverse complement strand
AGGCCGATCGCCGCCGGCCCGCTGCCGAAGCGACTGGCTGCGGAGGCGGCGGTCTCGGGATTGTTTCGGCTCGGCGCGGAGCAAGAGGAGAAGTTGGTGCCCGAGGACGCGCCAGAGGGAGTGCGTTTCGGTGTGGGCCTCGCAACGGGCCTCGCGGCGGTTCTTACGGGCACCGCAGCGCAGGGCGGGGGGCAGCGTGTTTTGCGCTCGGCGACCAAGGAGGAAGGGGAGCAAGCGCTCAGGCGAGCGGCAGGTCCGCTGGAGAGCAGCTCGCCGGGCATCCTGTCACGTCCCGATCGCAGCTTTCGCCTCTCTAAGGATCCACGGATCATCTCACAGGCGACGCCAAGGAGTTCGACCTTCGAACGTTTATTCGCGATTCAGGACGTCGAGGAAAAACTTTCTCGTGCTGATAGGTTCAAGAACCTCGGTATCGCCACGATGCAACGCTTCGGAAGCACCAAGTCCAAGCTGAACCCGCAGCTCACGCCCATTTTGCGCTCGTATCAGGCCACATATCCGAAGATCGACGCTCAGGCGAACATAGTCGGCCAAAAAGCGCTTGTGTTGGTGAAGCAATCGTTCAAGCTCAGTAGCGATGGCGTGTCTGTGCCGGCACTGACCGGGATAGATCCGGAACTCGTCGTGGGCAAGGTGGCGCTCACACCGACCGTGGCGGATGTGGCGGCGCGGCTGCCGCGGTTCGCGCCGAGTCTGACCAAAGCCCAACTGAATGCGCTGGAGCAACTGCGGAAGATGATCGAGCCGTGGGCGATGATGTACGGGGAGATGGGTATCGACCTGGAGAAGCGCGCTGACGTAATGCCTGGTGGCTTCTACATTCCACGAGGTCGTGCTGCGATCAAAGGTTTTGGCGCCACGATTGCCACGCGGTCGCGCTTCAAGGTGGAATTCAAGACCTCGGCGGAGTATCTGGCGCATCTTTCCTCGCAGGCCGCGGGCATCGCATTGAAGCCGCATCCAGTAGTGTACGAGCCGGTGTGGGACGCGCTGGAAAGCTACGCGCGCGAGGCAGGCATTCGCGCTAACAATGCGCGTCTTGGCAATTTCTTACGAGGACTGGTGGATGAGGCGGGACGGCCGATAGGAAAGACTGCGGTCGATCGGCAGAACCCGGAACTCCGCAATCGTGTGTTCGCGCTGCGCGCGAGACTAGCGCAGAGAAGAAAGACTTTCCTCGGTCGTTCGGCCCGCTCGTCCACGCTGGAGCGTGAGGCGACACGTCGAGAAGGTGAGTTGCGTGGCACCGAGGAGATGCAGCAGCGCGCTGCTGGGCGCGCTGCGTCTCGCACACAGAATCTGCGCGATGCGATGCGTGAGGCTCATGCCGCTGCGGAGGATGAAAGAGTGCTGCGCGCCGCTGAACGTAAGGCGGCGGACGCTGGTGTATCTGCTGCTCGCGCCGGTGGTAGCGCGACTGCACAAGCGCGGGAGGCTGCGCGGGCCAAGCAGGCGTGGATGTCTGCGGAAAAGCGCGCGATATTGGCTGAGCAGCGATGGTCGAGACATAAGGCGATAATCCAGTCCTTCGACATTTCCTCGCCCAAGGCGGTGCTTGACTCGTTGCCCAGCACGGCTTCGATGAAGGCGAAGGCGGAGCGGCTGCGCCGCAAGATTTGGTCCAAGCAGACGGGCGCTCCAGCAGCAGCAGCGGCGAAAGTCCCCACTGCACCCGCAGCACCTCCCCCCGCTGCTGCCGCCGCTGAGGTGTCTACTGCACCCGCTGCACCGTCGCCCGCAGCAGCCGCGAAACGCGCTTCAGCGCGCAAAACTGCCGGACCCACGGAGGAGATCCGTATGGCGATGCGGATGCTCGGGGAGACGCTGGCGCTGACGGACATCCGGCGCGCCGCCGAGACAGCGGGCACCGACCTGAACCGGATGCTTACCGAGATCGAAGCAGTTGCCGATCAGGCGATCGCGGAAGAAGGGGATTTCTTCGCTCAGCGGCTGCGGGTGATCAGCGAGGGCAGGCTCAAAGAGCTGCAGCCTGCGGTCGCAGCGTATCAGAACCTGATCATGAATGCGATCGGCGCGTCCGATCTTGAAGTCGTTGCCCGCAGTTCGACGGAGAGGATGATCGAGGGCGCGGAGCGAGAGATGCGCTTGGTGCGGGCGGAGGCGAATCGTGCCGCTAAGTTTGCGGATAGCGCGGAGACGCGCGCCGGTATCAGTGGCGAGAGAGCAGCGCAGGCAGAGACACGCGCAGCGAATCTACGTAAAGAAATAGAAGAGCTGACCGCAGCGAGGATAAAGAATCCAACAGCGTCGAAGATGGCGCAGATCATCGCCCGGGCAGCAGCAGCGGAGCGCGAGCTTGCGATGCTCACGCGACAGGTGGGCGTCGAGCGTACTCGTAGCTCGCGTGCTGCGGGGGGCTACTGGAAGGCGCGAGCACGATCGGACAAGACGAGCGCCGAGATCAATTCCATGCAGGAGGAGCTGACCGCGATAAAGTCAGACTACGATCAAATGAAGAAGATGGCGGAGGCGATACCGTTCGGTCAGAGTCTGATTGATCTTCCACTTGAGCTTTCCGGTCGAGCGTTCCCTAACGAGATCGCCAACTACGTGAACGAGGTACTGCGCAAGTCGAACAGGAAGGCGGCAACTGGTCAAGGCAGTGAAGTGATCAATGCCGTGTACGCCTTCAATAAAATGTTCCTTGCGATAAACACCACCGGAGACAACTCCGCGCCTGGCATTCAGGGCTTGCTCGGGCTTGGTGATGATCAGCGCGCCTGGGGGACGGCGTTGAAGATCAACGCGCAGGCGTGGCTAAGGGAAGAAGCGCTGGGCGCGTTCCTTGTGGACTTCGATGAGGTCGCGCCTCGGGCTGGCCGGCTCGATTCGGCCGGCTGGGCGAGTTGGGGGATGCGGATCGATCGCGTCGATCCTGAGTACGCGCTGGGTGGTGGGTCGGGCGCGATTTCCGAGCGAGTCGGGCGCTTCCCGTATATCAAGCAGGCCAACCGTGCGTGGGCCACATTCGGTACGGTGCTGCGGCTGAAGTGGGCTGACGACCTTCTCGAAACGGAGTTGAATAGTGGCCGGACGCTTATGGAGATAGAGGCGTCTGGGGACATGAAGCGCATCGCCGAGATCGCTAACAATATGACGGGTGCCGCACTGAACCGCTTCGGCGGCGCGTTGGGGGATGTGCTCCTGCTCGCTCCGCGATTCTTGCAGGCGCGTCTGCTCACGGTCGGCAAGGCAGCACTTAGCATGCGCCCCGACGCTCCGATCGATCAGCGTTTAGCTCGGCGGGCGATGCTCAAGCTGATCGCCTTTGGAGTCATATTGACAGAGGGGCTCAACGAGATACTTGGCAACGACACCGATCACCGACCCATTGTCGATGGGAAGTATAACTCCAACTTCATGCGCATACGTGCTCTCGGACGCGATTGGACGGTGTTCGGGACGTACGATTCGCTGCTGCGCGCGATCGTGCTGACTGCCAGCGGCAAGCCACACGATGCAGCGCGGGGCATGGGATCGGGCATCGTAAGCATGTTGTGGGACTTTATATCTGGCGAGACGTACGCAGGTGAAGACGTGCGTTCCGACCCCGTGACGTTTGCCAGTTGGCTGCTCGATTCGTTCTCCCCAATCGTCGCCGGGGAAGGGCTTGAGTCACTTACGGGTGCCGTGGGTGGGGCTGTCCATGGTGATCTACAGGAGGTTGCCGCTGGTTCGGCGGGCTTGATCGGGGAGATGTTTGGAGTAAAGTCGTCGCCGGAAACCGCGCAAGAAGTGGCAGCCCGTGGTGGATACGAGTCGCTAGTGGGTGAGCAGCAGTTCAAGGCGACCTCCGCTGAGGCGTGGCGCGTGGTGGGCGAGCAGAAAAAGTTCGCCGAGGAGACCAGGGGGTATTCGTCGTTTTCAGCCTGGTACAACCACACGCAGAAGGAACTGATCAAGCAGCTGCGCCAGGCGGGCATGTCCCGGGCGGAGGCGGAGGTCAAGGCGGATAGCGCGATGCCCAAGCATCCCGTGTTCCGGGCGTACGTCGAGCTTCGCAACATTCTGCGGACGCAGTGGGTGAAGCAGTTCCCCGAGGACGCGCTGCGCATCTGGGAGCGCGAAGCGGAACGCCCACGCAAGGACCAGCGCTGGACGCCCACCAAGGAGCAGCGCGAGATCATGCTGTCTTACCAGAAAGCGCTAGCCGCGTACCAGAAAGCGCCAGCCGCGGACCAGAAAGCGCCAGCCGCGCCAATAACTGGGGAGTAGACAGCGCCGCTATAGATACCTACACTTCTGTATGGATTAGTGAGGGGGATAACAATGGCTGACGATGTATCCACGACCGAGGAGCACCAGGCGGTCCCGGTAGAGGAGCAGGTCGAGGCGAAGCCCGAGGCTGTCGCCACAGACGATGACTCTGCTACCGACGTTTCTGCGGTGGATGCCCCGGACATGGAGTCGGAGGCCGAATCTTCTCCTGATCCGGAGCATCTCGACGATCTCCTGAAACGCTACCCCAACCTGCGCGAGCAGATGGACGCGCGTGACAGGGAGCGTGAGAACGCTGGCGCTCAGCGCCGAGAAGCGCAACTGAGGCGCGAAGCGGGGAACAAAGATGCTACCCGTCGCAACGTTGCTGCGTTGTTCGAGGCGTGGGGGATCGAAGACGAGCCGGATGAAAAGAACCGCATGCGGGTCGACTACTTGTACGACCTGGCATCCGCGAACTCTATGATGGATCTTGCCATCCGCTACGCGGATTACCTCAAGGAGCACTACAGCATCCCCACTGACTTCAGAGAGCGCGCGGTCGCGAGCCGGGAATCCAACGACTTCGACGGCTACGTGTCCACCCTCATCGAGGGCGCAGTGGTGGCTCGTATGCGCAACATCGACGGCGCAGATGTTCCCAGGGATTCCAACATCTATCGCTGGATGCTCAAGGAGAGAGACCGCATGGTCGCCGAGGAGCTGAAGGCGAAGGAGATCGAATCCAAACCCAAGCCGAAGACTGCTCCGCCCGTGCGCGGTTCGGCCCCAACGCCGAAGACGATCACGGGTTCGCAGTACGCGGCTGGCAATGTGACCGACCGCAAGCGATGGAACGACGAAGGATACACGGTTGTCCTTGGCTGAACTCATCGTGTTCCCGAACGGCACCACGTACCGCCGCACAGGCGAGTGTGACGGATGCCGGCGCCCGGGATTGCGTACCGGTCAGTGCTGCACCTACGTCATGCTTCCGCTTGCCAGAGGGCTCAACGAAGATGAAACCCGGTGGCTACGGTTGCATCATGGCATGGACATCTTTGAAACTGCTGAGGGCTTCTCTGTCAAGGTCGAGATTCCCTGCCAACATCTCACCGAGGACGGTCTCTGCGCCGTGTTCGGTAGTGAGCATCGACCCAACATGTGCGCGCTGATGCCTGAGTGGCCCGGACACCTGGACGGCTTGGTGCCCGGATCCTGCGCGTACAGCTTTGAATTACTGACGCCGGAAAGCGTCTGAAAGGAACCTGAAAATGTCGGGAACGCTTACCATCACACAGGCGGCATGCCATATTCCGGAACTGTGGGCTGCAGACACGCGCGACGCTGTTGAGGCGAACGTGATTGCTGCTGGCCTCGTGAACTCCTCGTACACCCAGGCGCTCGTCGGTGGTCCCGGCGACGTCATGAACATCCCGTACATCTCGAACCCGACCGCCAACACAAAGACGGCGAACACGAACATCACTCTTGAGGTGATCGGTCCGTCCAATGCCGAGGCGTCGCAGTCCTTCACGGTTGGTACGCACCAGCATGTGGCGTTCGCGGTCGAGAACATAACCGACGTGCAGTCGAAGACCGACCTCCGCCAGAAGTACACCGGCAAGGCCGGGTACGCACTCGCAGCGGCGGTCGACACGAACCTGCATACGCTCCCGCAGTCGTTCTCGCAGACGGTCGGCACTCTCGGTGTGGACCCGAGCGAGGACAACTGGCTCCGCGCTTCGCAGTACCTCGACGACGCAATCGCGCCCTCGGACAACCGCTTCATTATCGTCCGCCCGGCGACCTTCTATGCCATGCAGAAGATCACCCGCTTCACCAGCGCGGACTTCGTTGGCACAGAGTCAGCTGAAACTGCGGTCAAGCGCAACCAGATTGGCACCATCTTCGGTGCGCGGGTTTACCGCACTACGCTTGTGCGCGCACCCTCCGCTGGTCAGGCGGAAAACTGGTTCTGCCACCGCGACGGCGTGTACTACTGCACGCAGGCCACGCGCGCGCGCACGGAGTTCGTGATCGAACGCGACTCCGACGTGTTTCTGTCCACGCATATCTACGGCTACGCCGAGGCGCTCCAGCCCCCGGTTACGGCAGGCGGTGGTACGGCAACCGACGTCTTCAACGTTCTGGTCAACGGCACTTCCTAATGCCGAGCATCCACGTCGCACCGCACACGCCGAAGGTTCCCGTCACCAGACGGGGATCCTTCTCGGTGCCGCGCGACGTGGCGACGATCAACTGCGATTGCGCGTTCAGCGTCCCCTGCGATGGGATCGCGCTGAACGCGCTTTCGCAGGAGCACCGCGCGCTGGAGATCGTGGCGCGGGCGCGGGCGAAGACGATGGTGGCGCGGCTCGCGCTGCGTGGGCAGGAACTCAAGGGCCAGTTGTGGCTCCACGGACCGTGGGCGTCATACCTGTTCGAGGAACGCCTGTCCGACCCCGACATGTCCGCGTTCGAGCAAGCCAGGGTTCAGCGACGGCCGGACGGTCAGGTCTACGAGGACACATCGGTGCTCCTGCCGATGGTCTTCGAGCGCGACATGGCTATTCCCGTCTCCGACTATCTGCTCGTCGGCAAATTCGTGATGAACGAGGTGGTCTTCGACGAGCCTGTAATCCTCAAGGGGGGACCGCATGGTCAGTAACTTGCCCACGCTCAATCCGCAGATCATGGAGGTGGCAGCACCTTCTGGCAAGGGTCTGTGGGGATATTACCGCAAGCGCAACGGCTGGATCATTCAGGGACCGACGACCCCGACCAACCGCTCCGACATGGAGTACATGGGGCACACGTTCCTGCCGCAGTACGGCCAGTTCCAACTAGGAACACGCGAGGCCACGTCGCAGCCGAAGGCGATCGACGCCAACGGCGTGCCGTGGAACCCCGCGATGGAGTCGTGGCGACTGATCTTTCAGCGCGGTGGCGCCCGAGAGTTTCCGATCGACCAGATCGTGGCGTACCAATGGCACATTCGTCCCCCGTACCGCGAGGTCACGTTCCCGCAGATGCAGGACGTGGAGGTGTTCGACATTCCCTGTCCTGAGTGTGACCGCGTGTTCTGTTCCACGGCTCGCCGCGATGTCGCCCACCAGTTGCGCCAGCACCTGACCACCAAGGTCGACACCCGGCACTCCTATACGGTGAACGACCTCAAGGAGTTGGGGCACGAGTGGGAGATCGACTTCGAGACATCGCGGGTCGGGGTGAAGAAGCGCGAGCTTCGCCAGGTACCAGAAACGGTGCTCACCCCGACGGGAACAGCGGTTCCCGAGCTTACTCCGACGAGCGATGTCCTAGTCCTCCTCGGAGCACAGGACGACGCTCGCGACGAACCGACGGAAGTGGCGCGGAACGACAATTTCTCGTGCCCAGATGGTTGTGGCTGGACTCCTCCCCTCACCAGCCGCAACCCGAAGGCTGCGGTTGGGATGCACAGGTGGCGTAAGCACCGCGCACACGGAGTCAGCAAGTGATTGTGCAGCGCCAGCGCGTCGTGGCGGTGCCGGAGACGGACGAGGCCCTGTGGGCCTCGTCCGTGACCACGGTGCGCTCCACGCGGTTGGCGCGGGAACTGCACCATGCAGCGAAGGACATGGTGGCAGTCCAGTCCATGCGCGGTGAACGTTTTGTGGAGACGGCTGGGATTCACGCCTATGGGCCGTTCCCCTCGCTCGTCGACGTGGAGACGCTGCTCACTGGCGACGTGGACGAACGTCACTACCACGGAGTCGTGGACGCCACTCGCGGCGGCTACGGTCTCTACCTGATCAACGCAGATTTTATGATTGCTGACCAACCGGTCGGCGCTCTCTAAGGAGTGATCACATCATGTCTTTGCTCAACTTCTACAGGAAGTCCCGGTTCAACTGGGTTCCCGCCTCCTACACGGCGAACGAGGTTTCCGCGATCGGACCAGTGTCTGCGGGCGAACTTGTCGGTGCGTTCTTCGCGCGAACGCGGATCGTATTCAACGGCTCTGGCACAGCCGCGATCGTCCAGGTGGGGGACGGTGGGGACGCGGACCGCATCGTCGCCGACGGCAACGTGGACGAGACGACGACCGGGATCTACATGGGTCTCGGCGGCTCGGGGTCCAACTACCTCGCCATCGGTCGTCACCTCTACGCGGTCGACGACACCATCGACGTGACCTTCACGGCGAACACGGCCGGAACGCGCACCACTGGCGCGATCGACTGGTGGTGGTATCAGGCGCGCGTCGAACCGCACTAGCCAGTAGTGCGCTCGGGGGACCGGCGGCATGAAACTCTTTCTCGGGTCGGTGACGTGGCGGACCGAGGAGGTCGGGTACTCGCAGTCGATGCGACAACTCGTCCGCTACCTCGACGCCCGCAAGATCGAGTTCACGGATGCCACGGTCGTAGGGGATGCGCTTGTCTCTCGCGCCCGCTCGATCGCGGGCTCGGCCTTCCTTCGCTCGGATGCGGACGTGATGGTCTCCATCGACTCCGACATCTGGTTCCGGCCCGAGGACGTGGTGACTCTCGCTGAGAAGGCGAAGCGCTACGGAATCATCGCTGCGCTCTACATGACGCGCAGCCTGTCCACCCAGCCCGCACTTATGCTACCGCCGGGCCAGGAGGTCATCTTCGGGCCGGGACGGCAGCCGATCGAAGTGCCCTACGCCTCCACGGGGTTTGTCGCCGTCGCGCGGCGCGTCTTCGAGCGGATGAGCCAGACACTCCCGCTCTGTCATCAGGGGTGGACCGACCGTGGGACGGACACCTCGTTCTGGCCCTTCTATATGCCCTTCGTGATTCCGTCTGAGGGCGAGGGCCACATATATCTCTCTGAAGATTGGGCCTTCTGTGAGCGCGCGAAACAGCAGGGCGACAAGGTGTGGCTTGACCCGTCGATCCGGCTCGGCCACATCGGTTCCTATATGTACACGCTTGAGGACCTGATCCGGCCACCCAGAACGGCAGCAGCTCCGCTCTCCCTCCAGCGCGAGGCGGACGGAACGCTACGCACAGAACCTGCTTATCATAGAGCAGAAAGGTAAGTAGTTTTCTCAGTCAACACCTCGCCACAGCCCTGCCGGTGGTAACTCCTCCTACCACCGGCAGGGCCTTCGGGGTAGGAAAGGGACAACAGGGTGCCGACGCGGCTCCAGATCATGCAGCGCATGGCCGCGCATCTCGGCGGCTACTACGGCAACATCACATCGGGCACCTCCACCACGGCGGTGCTCGAAGGGCTTGTGGGGACGACTGGCGACAACAGTGCTTTCACCAACTGGCACTTGTTCATGCCGGACGCGGCGAACACGGGTGACACCGAGCGCGTCGTGTCCTCGTGGACGGACTCCACGGGCACGGCGACGTGGACTGGTGCGCGCACGGACACCACGTACACGAGCGAGACCTACATCATGATTCCCGCGCAGGAGCGCATCACGCTTGCGCGACTGCGGCAGGCCATCGACGAGATGATGGAGACCACGCGCCGCACGGTGATGTTCACAATCCCGACGCGGGACAGCGAGCGCTACTACACGCTCGCCGACCTCTCATGGGTGCGCTCGCCTCGGGACGTGGATGGTGTGGTGATGCGCCTGTCGCCGGGGCTCCTCGACAACGAGGACTTCTCGAAGTGGCAAAGTTCCTCTGTGTCCACTCCTGACTCGTGGACCTTGGCGGGCAGTGGCGCGACGGTGGAGCGTACGCAGACGAACTCGTCATACGGCGGGTACGCAGTCAACCTGACGCGGGCGTCCAACGACGCCACGCTCACTCAGAACGTCCCGCACGCGCTTGCCCGCCGCATGATCGACGATCGTAGGGCCGTGGCGATCTCCGTTCCCTGCGTGGCGTCTGTCGCCTCGCGCGTGCGCGTGGGCATCAACGATGGCGTCGACACGACCTACTCATCCTCGTACCACTCAGGGGACGGGGAGTGGGAGGTGCTGACGGCAACGCGCACACTCACCGCTGCGGCATCGCGTATCCAGGCAGTGCTCTCGGTGGACTCCGGTGACACCACGGGCACCTTCGATGCGGTACATCTGGCCGAGGGCACAGCCATCACGGCGGACTTCTCGGACGCGGGCTCATCTGGATTCCGCGAGCAATACGTTCCGTACGATGTGGTGCATAACGGTGCCGCGCCGGCAATTCGGGTGGAAGGCCCGCTAGGAGAGGGTCGACAGCTCGTCGTCTACTCGCGACGCCCCTTCTCGACGCTCTCGGCGGACTCCAGCAGAACCGATCTCGACATCGACACGGCGATCCACGGAGCGCTGTACTTCCTGTTCTCCAAGCACCGACCGGGCGAAGACCGCGCGCGGGCCGATCGGCTGGCTACGATTCATGGCAAAGCATACACGCAGCGCCTCTCGGCGCTTATCCAGAAGCCCGCCATGCGGCCAATCTCCCGCGTCGTGGTTGGAGGGGCATAGTGAGCATGACATTGCTCGACTCGTTCGGACGACCGATGGTCTACGTCCAGCGCTGCGACCATGCGGACGGGACAACGTGGTTCGAGGTGGTGGACCGTCGTCTCCCCACCAGTATGCGCATCATATCCACGTACAACACGGAGAAGGCGGCGGTGGCGGCGGCCGAGAAGCGTGAGAAGGTGGACCCCTAGATGCCGTACCAAGTTCAGGCCGTCGACTCCGACGAGTATTTTCACGACACCGACTACGAGATCATCGCCAATCAGGTGCATTACAACGTCGTTTCCGGCTGCGGAGTCACCTACGACACGGCCGACATGACGCTCGATATTGCTTCGGGGAGTATCAAGCACAACAACTTGGCGGTCACCGTTGCGGCAGCGGCGAACGCACTCACGCTTGTCGCCGACTCATCGAACGAGCGCTGGTCGTACGTCACGCTGGATTCTTCGGGGGCAGCGGTGCTCGTCTCCGGCGACCCCGCGCCAAACAGCTCGACCGAACCGACAAAGCCGGAACTCGGTGACCGCGTGGTCCTCGCGATGGTGAAGATTCAGGCCGGTCAGACCGTTGCGGGCAACGCAGAATACAAACTCGACAAGCGCGTCCCCGGGGCGGCGGCTTCGACTTCTTCCCCTATCGCAATACAGGCATTCTCGTAGGAGACGTGAACCATGGCTGTTACCAACTTCGACGAGTTTGAAAAGCGCCACCTTTCTGGCTCCACGAACGGACGTGGTATCAAGGTGGTGCAGACCGCGACCTCTGGCACCACCATCCACACCGCGACGTCTACAGCGTCCGAGTTTGACGAGGTGTGGTTGTGGGCGGTGAACTCGGACACCTCAGCAGTCAAGCTCACTATCGAGGCGGGTGGGACAACGAGTCCTGACGACTTGATCGAGATGACGATTGCTCCAGAGGATGGGCTGGTGCAGGTGATTCCCGGTATTCCGTACACCGGCGGCGTGATCATCCGCGCCTTCGCCGCGACTGCCAACGTCATCATGATCCACGGCTACATCAACCGAATGGCGTAGTGCAGTGCCTAGTCGAGCGCGTCGTCCCGGTCGCAGTAATATTCGGCCACTACCACTCCGCATGGCGAATCGCCTGGAGCGGTTGGACTATGCGTTCGACCTGCTCGGAGCGACTGTTCTTACGTCAGCGGCATCGAGCATCCGCTTTGACTTCCCGACGAGTTACGAACTGCTGTTTCTCGATGGTTTTCTCAACTGCACGGCGTCTAATCAACCCAGGATCAGGTTGAATAACGACTCCGCCGGGAACTACGACCACCAGGTTGTGACGAGCAACTCCACGACCGTAGATGCCGTCTACTCTACCGGAGATACCGGTTTCAAATTTACTGACGATTCCATCGCAGCAAGCGGGCTTGCTGTGATCCATGCGACCTTCTGCAAGCCGCTTACTACTAAAGGCGCGCACATGGTCGGTAGCATGTCATTTTTCGGAGACTACGCTACAGATGCGCTGAGCACCGCGATGGTTGGGGGACTCTGGCGGAATACTAGTGACTCGATGTCGCGCATGGACCTGATTGTATCGTCAGGCAATCTAGCGGCTGGCTCAGCAGCCCAGCTCTACGGCGTGCGCTGATGCTACCCATTGGCATTCTCGCGCGACCCAGCGGGACGTGGGAGCTTATGGGCCAGTCAACGCTCACGGCTGCGGCGTCGTCCATCAGTTTCCCCGTGCTGCCGGTCTACCGGGCACTGTGGGTAGAGGTACACGTCACGAACGACGCGAACGCCAAGGCAATCCTGCTTCGCTTCAATGGCGACTCTGGTACTAACTATACTACCCAACATGTTAGCGCAATAGATTACACTGTCGCCGGAGGCAGGAACACTGGACAGACTAGTATAAACCTCGATAGTGGTGCCAACCTTGACGCTAGCGAGATAGCGTCACTAACCTTGCTCATCGTCAAACCTGCCGCCTCATCGAAGGCTCAGGTCTTGAGTATGACAGGTATCAACGCCTCTCCGGGTTTGTTCCTGAACGGCAGTGAGTGGAACAACACCAGCGCACTCATCACTTCGTTCACGCTCACAGCGTCCGCAGGCAACTTCGCCGTGAATACCTCCGTGCGCAGCTTCGGTAGCCGCAGGATGGACGCCTGATGTCTCAGCCAGAAACGTGGCGCGCCCTACGAAGGACTGAACTTGCCAGCGCGGCGGCATCCATATCATTCCAAGACCTCGGCAGCGAGGGACGCCGCTTCATGGTGGTCTTGTACATCATCAAGGATGGTACCGCCGGTCTGCCGAAACTGACACTCAACAACGATAGTGGAAGCAACTACTCCGCCACCCAGTCGTTCTACGGCTGGTACGGGGACACGGTCACCACCGCCCAGCGCGTGAGCGGGACGACCTTTCTCTACATGCCGAATTTGAACATCTCCGCGAACGGCACCTCATTGGTGGTGGGGATAATCTCGAAGCCGGTAGCGTCGGTACAAGCCAGAGTCATGTCGGTGGCGTCAGAGGTACAGACCAACGTTTTGTGGGTCGCGAATGTGGGACAGTGGAACAACACTAGCGCCCTAGTGAGTCGCATTGACGTTTCGTCGAGCAGCGCCAACTTCGCCACCGGCACCGTTGCCTACCTGTTCGTTGCGAAGTAAAGAGGGATTCATCGTGTCTGACACCTACACTGATGTTGACGGCACATGGACGAAGATGGGCGGCGGATGGGCGCTCACCGAACCATCGCAGGCGTGGCTGGATGCGCGCGAGGCTGACAACGCTGCTCTCGTTCTACCACCGGACGTGCCGGGATTCCGAGGTGCCGCGCTGACTTCGTTCGGGCTCGTGCGCGCGAATGCGCTGCTGGCGAAGTGGCCGACGTTCAACGTCGCGCTCGATGCCTCCAATTTTGCTGTGGCGCAACAGGTGCTGGATGCTGCGGTGGCGGGTGGGGACCTGACGGTGGAAGAGAAGGCGACGATTGTCGATCTGATGACGCAACATAACATCCCCTTCGTGTAGGGATAGACGATGGCAACGTCGAACGAAATCATCCTCAACAGCATTCGCTACCGAGTAGCAGCAGACAACCAGCTCCCCAAGGGGAAGCGCGCGTTCGCCCGCCGCCTTCGCCAGTCACAGGGTAGCGACCCCGGCCACGTCAAAACGATGCGATGGAAGATCGGTGGCACACCGATGGGCCAGAGCACCGAACGCGCCGACGGGTTCCTCGGCACCGACTACACGGTGAACCTGGATCACCGCTTCGACGACTTGATCTGCCCGGTGGCGGCACGGAACACGCTCTCGCTCTCCAGTTTGGACCCGATCGCCTCGGCTAGCGCACAACTGGGTGGCTTCGCGTTCGGCGGTGCCGCGCTGGGCGGCGGTACGGCGAACACGACCCCGCAGAACATCTCGCACATGGACGAGGACCGCGGCTATCTATTCTGCCACCGGGGTGCGTTCTCGACGCAGGTGAACATCTCGGCCACCTCCCCGAGCGTGGTGCATACAAAGCAGCATGGCTCGGTGGTCTACGGTGCGCAGGTGTGGCGCGGGAGCGGGCGGCTGGGTTGCGGCAGCGCGACCCCGATCCAGTCGCGCATCGCCGTCTCGTCCACGAGCTCGACGTACGCCGACATCAGCATCAGCGGTTCCGCCCGCTACGCCTACGAAATGGCAGTGGGTAGTGATCGCCTGTGGATGGTGGACGGCGACTCGGGCTCCACCAACCGCGCCAAGTACACGCTCGACGACTTCACCACCATCTCCAATGCGTTCACGGTAGGCGACCGCGACGTGCAGGCAACGGGCATCGGTACGCTCGCCCATCTCACGACTCTCGGTTTTGTGAACGGACTGTTCTCGTTCACGGACGCAGGCAAGCCCGTTCCCATCCTGCGCACACTGCGCGGCCACCGCGACACGCTCAACTGCGCACACTTCGCGGAGTTGTGGGGGTGGCTATTCATCACCACCGACTTCGGGCTCTATGCCTGGAACGGCGCGACCACGGTAAACCCGGTGGGGCCAGAGAACATCAAGGGATTCGAGGGGCCGATCGACGGCGCGAGCATCTACGTCTATGCATGGCGCGAGGCGCTGCTCGCGTGCTTCCTTGGCACGGATGGGAACACCTATCTGATGTGGGGGCTGTTCGGACCGGACACGGCCGCGACCGGGAAGCCGGACTGGTACACCTTCCGACGCTTCTCCTCCACCGAGGCGCACTGCATCTTCTCGACGAACCTCCGCACGAACCCCACCATCCTCGTGGGCGAGGGCACGAGCACGCTCTCGCACTACACGATGGGGCGCCGTGGTCGCGACATCGCGGACTCCAACTACAGATTCGACACGGGTGGCGGCGAGTGGTACGGGAGCACGTCCCGGCGTGACCCGACGATGCGCAAGAACCTCCGCTATGCCAAGTTCATCACGGAGAACGGCAGTGCCGCGCGCACCATTCAGCTCGCGGTCTCCGTGGATGGCGCCTCGTACGTGAACGTCGGCAGCGCCACCACGACGAGCGGCATCCAGACGGTGCGCCCTACCTCCGGCGGTGCCCCGCTCTCGACAGTCAACGGCTTCACGCTCAAGCCGCGCATGACGCTCGTGAACAACTCCACCACGACACCGACGCAGGTGCGCGGCTATCTCGACCTCGTGTACGACGAGCGCCCGGACATGGTGGAGGAAATCTCGGCGATGATCCTGCTCGGTGCCGAGCGGTCACGCGAGACGGAGATCGCGGCCCTCCACGCGCTTGCGGATCAGGAACAGGGTGCCCCTGTGGCGGTCATTCTCCCGAACTCAACCACCACCGCGTACGGGATGATCGTAGCAATCGGCGAGGAGCAGGACATCGGCACGGGCGAGCAGATGGGCGTGCCGGTGACAATTCACATCTGGGAGACCTCGTGAGCGACCTGTCCAACCTGCTAGGAGGCATTCTCTCCTCGCTTACCGGGCGAGAGCTTGCGTACGGGCGCTTCGTGGTGGACATCACGAGCACAGCCGCGCGCACGGACACGGCGGCAGCAGACGGCGAAGTGCACGGCTACACCTCTGGCGCGACGGTCGTGATTCAGATCTTCGACAAAGACGCGGGAGCATGGCGGAGTAGCACGTTCAGCTAAAAGGTGGTTGCAGCAGTGATGAACGGTTCCCGTCTCGAAGCATGGAAGGACTCGCTGTCCAGCGACGAGCTGGACGTGGTGAACCGCCTCATCGCGATGCCACCGGAGATGTGCGTCGGCTACGTCTACGTCATGCTGAAGCGCGAGATCGACCGGGTGCGGCGGCCCGTCTGGCGCACCGGGCTTTCCGCCCTCGGGTACGTCATCGGGGGGGCGGTGACGGCGCTCCTCGGGCAGAAAGTCCGGTAGTAAGTATCGTTCGCGTAGTCGAGCAAGCGCGTTGTCATTTCCCCGACGTAAGGGGTACTCTTGCATCCGACACCAGGAAGGGGAGGGGAGCCCGCCGATGATGGTCAGCACGGAACACCTGCTCACCGCGACCGAAGTGGCGCGCCGCTGCGGCCTCAGTCTGCAGGGGGTAACCACCGCGGTCGCGCGCGGGCATCTGCCGGTCGCGGTCAAATTCGGTGACCGCCGCCTGTACCACCGCGAGGATGTCGACCGGTGGCGCCAGAATGTCGCGCGTCAGAACCATCCGCGCGCGCAGCACCGTCGGCGACTTGAGGGCGCGCAACGCTCTTGACTAGGGGCTGGCCCTGTCGATACTCAGGGTGCTGGACAGGCGCGTTGTGCGAGCCACTTGCCAAACGCACCAGAGGAGATATTCTAGGACGCTCATCATGGCGTCCCAAGGGAGAGCAAGCATGAATCCTCCGTGGGGCTCCGATTTCCCCTTCCGTTGCGGCGTCACGCCAGACGATTTCATGTTCTGGTACACGTACGTGGTCCCGGGCACAAACTGCCGCGCCCCCGACCGCACTGTGATGACTGACTACCACGGGCGTCCGCTCCAAACGGCGCAGGTCATCGACCAGTTCTGTCAAGACTGCTCAGGCAGTTTTCGCCACAGCGCGTTGCGGCGCAGGGTGTGCCGGCTAGTGCCCGCATGAACTTCATCGTCACCGGATCTGAGTGTGCTTACCTGTCATAGAACAATGAAGTCGCGTGTGAACTGGGTGACGGAAATGGAGATCGCGGCAATGAAGGCATGGGCGCGCAGATCTCCGACGGACCGGAAAGAAGTCATGATCCAGGGAGCGATCCTGATCTGGTATGCAGTGGGTGCGCTGTTCATGTTCCACCACATACGACAAATCGTGCGCGCTGCGTTCGGATTGCCGCTGGGAAGGACGTACTAGCGACATGACTCCCGACATGATCCGTGATCTGACCCAGTGGCAGATGGTATGGCTGCGGGACAGGACGCTCGCGTACGGAATCCCGATCTCGGTGCCGCTCCATAGCAATGTGTTCATGGATGAGCGCGATTTGCACCCAGAGACGCAGCGCACCTTCCAGCGCCACCAGCGATACTGGCATCGCCGCACCGCGCGCTTCATCGCACGGGTGACAGCCGAGCGGATGCGGTATCTCTACCCGGACGCACCAGTATGATGTGCCCGATGATGCGCGTGGAGTGGGAGGACGCTGCTACCTATTCCGGGTGGACAGATTTGGAACACCGCGAGTTCCCGACCTCGGAGTGCGTGTCCGTGGGGTTCCTACTCTCCAGATCGGACCGCGCGATCGTCATGGCACTCACCATCTCGGACGGCGGGGGCGCCTCGGAGATCGTCGCAATTCCTGTGGCTAACGTGAGAGAGATAAGGGAGCTGGTGTGATTGAAATCGCTGGCCTTATGACCCCCGAGGACCTGGCACGCTTCCGCATGGCGTACGCGCGCACGTCATCAATCGAGAGCGGTGTCTCTGGCTATTCCCCGCGCGAAGCGGAGGAGGCGATCATCGCGCTATGGAAGTTGACGGAAGAGTTAGCACGCCGCTACTCGCTTGAAACGGCCGTGGGCTGGTACTTCGATCCGTACCTCGGTCATATCTGGCGCGAGGACTGTGGCTGTGACCATTGACCTTCTCGACCGTTACGAGCAGGGCTACCCCATCTACCCGAAGATCGGGTACGCCGTGCATCACTCCGTCACGACGCCGCCGGACTGTGATGAGTCCGAGGAGATTCTGCACCTCGACGCGATCGCCGCGTACCACCGTCGCCAGTTCCGCGTGGACTTCGGCTACCACGTAGCAGTGTTCCCGTGCGGGCACTCATACCGCTGCGGCGCACTCGGAACGCAGCGCGCTCACGTCGCGGGACTGAATCACATGTGGGACGGGCTCGTATTCATCGGCACGGGTCGTCCCACCGATGCCGCGCTTCTGGAGGCCAGTAGCATCGTGCAGGGGCAGCGCATCGTCGGACACAAGGACCTGCCGAACCAGCAGACTGCATGCCCGGGAGATTGGGATGTGAGTGTGGTAGGCGAGCAGATGTTATCGCGTCCGCTCTCGGTAGCGGACCTTGGTAGTCTGTATCGAGTGATTGCGCCGGGACTACCCGCAGTCATCCGCCCCGCAGGTGTAGCGGTGAAGTCGCTGCCAATGCGCGGATCTACGCGGGTCTATGAAGTGGAGCTGCCATCATGACCTTCCGCAACGCCCTGATCGTCGCCTTCGCTGTCGTGTTTGTCGTGACGACCCTCACGCTCGGCACCGACGTCGCGTCCTTCGTCCGCGACAGTGCTTGGCAGTTCATCGAACTCGTGCGCTAGCCATGCGCGTCTACATCGCAGGCAAGATGACCGGGCAGCCATTCTACGGGTACAAACGGTTCATGCTCGCGAAGCGCTGGTGGGAATCGTACGGGCACGAGGTATCAACGCCGTTCGAGGCCAACAGTCGTGTGTGGTGGCGGCACCACGGGCGCGCGTTTGACCCGTACCAAGATCGCTGCGATTGGGGCGATCCGCTAATGAAGGAGATGTTCACAGAAGACGTGGCGGAGTTGCTGGTGTCCGACGCGATCGCGGTGCTGGGAGGGTGGGAGGAGTCGCGTGGAACCCGCCTGGAAGTCAGAATCGCCGAGCAGTTCGGAATCCCCGTCATCCTCGCTGAGTGTCCTGCAAGAAGCGCTGGCGGCTATGTGCGGGCCACGACAGACCTACGGATACCCGAGGGAGAATTTTGCACGTATCTCGACACTCTGGAACGCCTACCTGATGGCACGACCGCCGAAGTGCGGGATGGACCCGTGGGAGACGGGAGTGCTACTGATCCTACTGAAGATCGCGCGCCTGATCGAGACGCCGAGACATCGGGACTCGTGCGGAAAGGGGGTGATGCCCGATTTGCGGTGGAGCCCCTGGCCTCAGATCCGGAGGAAGGGGCTCCCCCACCACTTCCAGCCTCGATCCCCGACCAATCACCGTGCAAGCACTGTACCTCGCCGCGCTACAAACACTCCCTCGCGACTGCGGCCGGCACGTACGGCATCTTCCACTCGTGGGAGTCTCGGGGGTAGTCCCTCCATGTCGATCGCACCGACCGCACGGCACTGTGCCGATTGTTCGACCACGTTCACCGCGACGACCTGGAACCGCGTGCGTTGTGATAAGTGCCGCCACGAGCGGAACAAAACACAGCAACGCAAGGCGTCGCAACTGGAGGAGATAGACTGCGAGCGCTGCGGAAGGCGCTTCAAACAATACAAGGGCGACCAGCGCATGTGCTCGCCGCGCTGCCGCCGCGATCGCGAGAACGAACTGCACCGCCTCCGGGACGACGACCCAAACCGTCGCGATGAGAGGCAGGCGGTGCGCGACGAGCAGATGGAGCGTCTGTTCCGCTACTACCGGTCGCGGGACAACATCACAATTACGGAAGCGCAGGACGGCGACCGAGTGCTCGTCGTCTCGGACCACCAGTTACCGTTTGTCGATGAGCCGTTCGTAGAGGCCGAAGACCGCTTCATCGCTGACTGGCGACCGAACTGGATCATCTACGCAGGAGACGTGATCGATTGCTACGAAATCTCGGATTTCGACAAGCGTCCGCACCGGCTGTTCTCGCTCCCCGACGAGATCGAGATGGCGCAGTCGCTGCTTGAGCGACACCAGCGCCTCTCCCCCGGGGTGCGCCAGTTCTGGATCGACGGCAACCACGAGGAGCGCGTCCAGCGCGTGATCTGGCGGCGCGCTAATGAGTTCGCGTTCATGGTCCGCGACCTGCCCGAGCAGATGAAGCTCGACCGCCTGACCGAAGGTTTCGTGCCCTATGGGAAGCACATGGACTTCCTCGGGTTCATCATCACGCACGGGTCGATCGTCCGTAAGCAGTCGGCGTACACGGCGCGGGCGATGCTGGAGACCTACCGTTCTTCTGGCTGCTCGGGCCACACCCACCGCGCCGGCGACCACTCCATGTCTGACAGTCGCGGCGTCGCGCACACATGGTACGAGCTCGGCTGCCATTGTCGCCTGGACCTTGAGTACATGAAGCGTCCGCCGGACTGGCAGCACGCCTTCCTCGCGGGGCGCGTCTGGAACGGTGCGCTGCACCCGCATCTGGTCCGCGAGATCGAAAACGGGTTCTCGGTCGAGGGACAGTTCTACGAAGTGAGGCGCGGGTGAGCATGCGCGGCTAGCATCGCCGCTTCCACCTTTGGCGTGGGTCCTGCGATGAACACGTACTCAGTGTTTCGGACATGTGAGACGGCGCCGACCTTCTCGCCAGATGGGTTGAAAATGCCGATTTGTGCGCCGACGTATCGCTTGCTGTCGAATGCAAGCATGCGCACATCCTCATGACCTGCTTCGTGAAGGGCATGCATCATCTGCTCGGCCGTGATCCACGACTCGTCGTTGTACGAGACGACAACGACCTCAGCCTTCGCGCGATGGAGCACACTCGAAAGGGCCAGGGGCATTTCACGCTTCTTGTTGAAGATGCTCTTGGTCCATTCGTCGCGACTATCGATGCGCTTACAGGCCACTCCGTAGGCCTCGGGCGCGTCCCAACGCACGAGGGTTTCCCAAATGTGGTAGTTCGTGAAGTAGCGGTGCTGGTTGTAGGGCGGATCGAGGTACATCAAGTCAACGCGCTCTAGATCGTCCACCGTCTGCATGGCATCGCCTCCGACGGTAAAGCCCTTGCCCGAGAGTAAGTCAGGGCGCCGAAGCTCTAGATCGTTGTGTGCGCGCGGTGCCCACTGCTTCAGGTAGGCCATCTGAACACCGGCCGTGGAGTCGACTCGATCAGCCCCGAGCATGAGGCTGGTTAGGAGAATCGGATACAGCGGCGAGTCCTTGTACTCGGACTCAAGCACGTCGCGAATCGCATCAACTCGGGCACCGTTCTTCGGCTGGAAGAACCGCGACTCTTCGCAGAAGGTCTTGGTGAAGTACCCGGGAGACCCAGGGAGGGCCGCGAGTCGCTTCAGTGCGTTGTCTAGTTCCTGCACGGCGATCTTGGACGCATCAGTCGCGATGTAACAGTCGCTCAGCACCTGGCTGTAACTCGCTACGTCCGTGGCCGTTACTACGAGCCCACGCCTCTTGAACTCCTGCGCCACACGGGTCGTTCCCGTGAAGAGGTCGACGGCGGTGCGCGCCCCCACCCGGTCAGCGATGTCGCCGAGTACAGGGACAAGGGTGCGCTTGGACCCGAGGTACTTAATCAGGTCGAGGGACAGTTCTACGAAGTGAGGCGCGTGTGAGAGACATTGAAAAGGATACCCCGCATCCTTTCGATTTCCTTGACCTAGATACAGGTTCGCACCTCTAACACAATCCCCTCCTCCGCGAGGCTTTTGACGGGTTCCACCCTCAGCACCACCGCCGCAACGTGCCTGTAGTCGTCATCCACAATCACCCCGTTGCGCACCAGCCCGTAGTCGATCACCGGCTTGAGCACGTCGCCGCCGATGTTCGCGGGATCGCGGGGGCGGTACAGCCCGTCCCCGTTCCGCGTCCCATGACGCGCGCGCAGCGTCGCCGTGATCACCACCTGCTCGTCGAAACGCGGGATGTTCGGCGCATACGCCGCGAGCACCGCGTGGTACGCTGCCTCCCCGAGCGCGAGCTTCGCCTCGCTCAGGCTCCACGGATCGCGCCGGCTCCGCCCTCCACCGTTCGCCGAAAGTGCCCGCGCCGGGAGCGCGGGGACCCAGACGCTGAACGTCACCTGCTCCTCGCTACTCACATCAGGCGGCGAGCAAGCGTCCGCTCAGTCCTCATATGGCCCCACCTTCACGTCAAAGCGCCGCCACAGCGCCTCGCGCTCGGCCTCGGGCATTGTTCGCGTTGCCAGCGCGTCCTCGCGACATCGTAGACACCAGCGCGCGTCGGGGTCGAAAATCGCGGCGCCGCACACCTGGCAGCGCCGCAGCCGCCGTGAACCGTCGAAATCGCGAGCGCGAGCACTCAATTTTCCCTCCCTCGGCTTGAGCGAGACGGGGTGGGACAAGGGCAGCCCCCTACGGGGGCTGACCCGCCCGTGTCCCACCGGCGATCCATGGATCGATCCATGGATCGTTATCGCGCTTCGCGCTCGTCGCGCACTGAAAGATGCCCCCAGCGTCGCGAATCCAGCTTCACAAACAGATCGCCTGCGTGACGGTTGAGTGTCCGTCTCACGCTAGCCTCGGAGATGCCGGTGGATTCGGCGATCTCCATGACGGTGAGCGCCCCGTCAACGTCCAGAAGCGCCGCGATCGTCCACTTCTGCTTACCCGAATCGGGGGCTCCTTCGTGGGCGTTCACGTCTACAGGGGTGCGGTGGTCGAGCTGGATGTCGATCGGCAGATCGTCCTCTGCCGGAAACTCGATCCGCACCGGGATCGGCCGTTGCTTGCCCCTGTTTCCCTTGCGGTTCCAGATGTCGATCAGCGCAATCGATGAACCGTCCTTCTGATCCGCCTGGAGGTAGTGCGTCGCGCGCGGTAGGTTGTGCCAGTAAATGTCCCCGTAGGGGAACATCGTAGAGGCGCGGTCGTCCGTCTTCGTGTTGTGGGCGATGAGAATCGTGGTTACCCCGCGCTCGGCGCCGAGCGCGGCGAGGAAGTTACACAGCCGCGCCGTCGCCGCAGGGTCCTTCAATTCTCCGCCCACCGCCGACGCCGCCGAGTCGACCACCACTACGCCGATGTCATAGCGCTCGATGAGCGCGCGGATGGTGAGTGCCTGATCCGCGAGCCCGATCGCCCGGCCGGGCAGATACCGGAACCCCGCAGGCATCGTCCACCCGTGCGCCCGGCAAATCTGCTCGCAGCGCAGCCGCCACTCGTCGGGGCGGTCCTCGTAGTCCACGACGAGCACCCCAAGCGCGGCTTGGACTGGACGCCCCAGCCACGGCTCACCGTAGAGCACATGCAGGAGAAGGTCTGCTGCGAGCAACGACTTCCCGCTCCCGCCCATCCCGAACAGCACCGTCACGGCACCAGCCGGGGCGAAACGATCCACCGCCCACTCGCGTTTCTCGGCGGGCGTTACGTCCGCGAGGTCGAGTGAGGCGTCGATGCGCTTGATCGTGCCTTCGGCCATCGAGCATGCACGGTTGACCACGGTGGTCCAGTCGTCCACCCCGAGCGACTTATACATGCGCTCAAGATCGCGGCGCATGCCCTCGCGTGCCGACGACGAACTGACGTTCAGCCGAGTCGAATACTCCTCGACGCGCCGCGCGACCCTTACCAAACACATGGCGTCCGTCGCGCGACGGCCAACGGAAAGCTCGCTGAAGGCGAACGTGACGAGGCCGCCCGGCGTGGGGTACTCCACCTCAACGGCGTCGTCACCCACCACGCGCACGCCTGGCTGTCCGTCGCGGATCAGCGCTTGCAGGGCCTCGACTGTCCCGCCCTGCTCGAAGTAGTCGTAGGCGTCCCCTTTCTCCGGCACCACCGGACGCACCATCTTCGCGCGCGGCAAGAGCCTGCCGATGCGCTCCATGTACGCGAACCCCGGCTCGTCGTTGTCGGGCCAGAGGATCACATCGCGATCGCGCAGCACGTCCAGGGCGTTTCCGAACATCTGCTGCGAGGCGCCACCGCCGAGACAGACGGCCACGAGCCCGCGATCGCGCAGCGCCCCGGTTGCCTTCTCCCCCTCCGCGAACCACACTGGTTCGTCCGGGCGGCGGAGCACGTCCGCGAGGTTGTAGAGCGGCAGCGCCTCGATGCGCAGCGCACCGAGCCCGTCTGCCCATGTGCCGTCCGGCACCCGCCACGCGAACACCTTGCCGCCGTCGCCCGGACGGTTCCAGCGTCCTTTCTCGGCCACGAGGATCCCGGTGGCATTCTGATAGCGGTACAGGACATCCGGGGCGTTCCGGCCGTCCCGCTGTGCCTGTTGAGTGTCAGGTGGTGGATTCAGGCGGCTGAGCGCAGCGCCTACTGCTTCCTGAGAGCACCCCGCGTGGCAGTGCCAGAGCGTGCGGTCGTCGCGTTCGGTGAGCGTGAGCGAGGGGTTGGCGTCGTCGTGAGCGGGACAATGCACACGTTGACCGCGTGCGCACGGACAACGCGGTTTGCCGCAGCGCAGCGCGTCGGCGCGGCTCATAGGAGCGGCAGTGTCCGTGGCGGGGATTCGACGGAGAGTCCGTCGCGCACGCCACGCAGCCACTCGTCGAAATCGAAGGGTGCCTGAGATCTACCGACGCGCAGACCGTGCTGCGCGCGGCGCTGCTGGATCAACTCTGCGAGCGTCCCGCGTGGCAGCGTCACTTCCGCCGCACCTCCCGCTTCACCACGAACCCATGATCTCTCGCCCATTCTCGGTGCTCCTCCACGTAGCGATGGCAGGCGCGGCACGCAGCGACGAACCCCTCGGGATCGGAGAGCGCGGCACCTGTGCGGCCGGCGCGGTGATGGATCTCCCTCGCCCAGCGAGTGCAGTGCCCGCGCACTTTGACTTCACACTCCCGGTGGGTGAGCAAGTAGTGCTTCCGGGCGACAGCATACTCGTCCTCCAGTCGCGCCGCCATCGTCTGCGAGCGCGGTCGCAGTCCCCCTCGCGGTGGAGGGTCCGGGCGCTCGCGCCGCGTCTGGTCGCGCTTGCTGAACGGTGTCATGGACGCCTCACAGCAATCCTCCCTGTCGTGGCTTGCCGGCCGCATGGATACGGGTACGCGCGATCTCGACGTACTCCGCCTCACGCTCGATGCCGATGAACCGGAAGCCTTCGAGGACTGCGGCCTTGCCGGTACTGCCGCTGCCCATGAACGGGTCAAGGACGACGCCGCCTGGAGGCGTCACGAGTCGGCAGAGGTAGCGCATGAGGGCGGTGGGCTTGACGGTCGGATGCCCATTGCGCCTTGGTTCCGTGTTCATTCCGTTTCGTTCGCTGTGGGCGTCTGTCCGCATGTTCAACGAACCAGCCTTGCGCTCCTCCAACCCCTCGCACCCCTCGTCGCGATCCGCCTTGCTTGCCTTGGCGCAGTAGAAGAAACGGGCGGCGGAACCGGAGTCGTTGCCATACTCGGAGCCAATCGCTCGCGGTTTCTTGTTGTTATTCCCAACGCCAAATGCGTTCCCTGAACCATGCCCAACGCCAAGCCTTCCGCTCGTCGTCTGCGGAAACAGCCCCACCACCTCGTCGCTGCCGTCGTGGATCAGGTTCGCGGGCCAGCGGCCTGCGGTTGCCGCCGTGAATCTTGCGCCAACCGGACGGGCGCTTGGAGGCCCCTGCCATTCATTGTCTCCCTGGTCGCCGCCGCTCCTGTTGTTGACAACGGCGCGGTCTTCGTCAGTCATCCCCACCCTGCACCCGTCCACATTGATCGCACCAGTGCCGTGGGCCAGGACATTCTCCGCGACAGTGCCGACCAGCGGCTTGCGTGCGACGGTGATTGGCTCCAGCGCGGGCTTCAACGCCGTGCCCCAACCTTCCCACTGCTTCGCAGCGTCGGTGGAGGGGGCGGTGATGGCCCACGTCTCGTAAACCGTATTGCCGCCAATTGTTGGCAGCGCAGACTTGCCGCTTGTGCTGCGTGCTTTCGTGTCTTGCCCCACCACCTCGCGCTCGGCTTCCTCAATGCTGGCGAACGGTAGGCTGAACGTGTCGCGGATCAGGTTGAACTGCTCAGGAGTCGGCATATTTAAGCCAAGCTCCCAGTTTGCGACGCATCCAGTCAGCCCGCCCGTCTTGCTTGGAAATAGTGCGGCCACTTGCTTTTGCGTGACGCCGTTATCCTCTCGCCACTTTCGGAACCACGGGCCAAACCACGCGACCTGCGCGCCGCCCCGCTTGTCAATCGCCTTCGACACATCCAGCGACTTCGGAAACCCCGAGCCATACACCCACGCGATCATGTCCCGAATCTCAAAGCCTGCATCCTCAATGTTCACCGCCATGCGGTGCTGCGTGCGTGTCCCCGCGAACGCGAGCAGATGCCCGCCCGGCTTCAGCACGCGCAGACACTCCTCCCACACCGCCACCGCCGGCACGTCATAGTCCCACCGCTTACCCATGAAGGCGAGACCGTACGGCGGATCGGTCACAATGGCGTCCGTGCTCGACGGTGGCAGTCCGCGCAAAACCGCGAGGCAGTCCCCGAGGTAGATCGTGATCCCGTCGTGGTCGTAGTTCGGCTCCACCGTTTACGCCTGGGTGGTCATCATGCTGATCTCCGAGAACAGCGGGCGCTGTCCATCGGGCATCTGGTGCATGAACGCGCGGCAATCGCAGTGCGGCACGCCACACTCCCATCTGTCGAAATAGTGCCGATCCTCGG
>Ga0194131_10003119_pt1 | contig 26429 bp, 23 predicted proteins | sample TA2KigO120mmetaG_FD_148631 | JGI IMG/M metagenome (GOLD analysis project Ga0194131, IMG submission 148631) | Freshwater microbial communities from Lake Tanganyika, Tanzania - TA2015053 Kigoma Offshore 120m | ecosystem: Environmental > Aquatic > Freshwater > Lake | place: Tanzania: Lake... | reverse complement strand
AAGACGCCCAATCAGATCAGGGCCGAACAGAAGGCTCTTGCATCCGAAGCCGCCACGGAGTTCAAATTGGCAGCGTAACCGGCGCAGCGAACTGTCTCACAACCGTGCCCCGGTACAATCACAACAGATTCGTCCGATTCAACAACTTTCAGGATCGGCTCTGAGAGACAAGCTGCCTTAAAGCACTTCATTCACGAATGATTGGATGCCTCATGGTGAGCTTGCTCAGCTTGAGGCATTCTTCAAATCGAGAATCATTTGTCAGAGTCACAAAGCTAACGTCCGGTTGGCCTGCTCGCCAGCGCGTTGCGAATCGCAAGCGACAGCTCGAGCGAGCCGAACGGCTTGGGCAAGGCCTGAATGGCGCCATGCCTGAGCGCTTCCTGGAGCCAGTCATTGTCGACGCTGAGCTGGCCGCCCGACATGGCGATGAACTTGGCCTTGCTGCCGGACGCCGTGGCCTCACGCATCAGCTCGAGGCCGTTGAGGTCGCGCATCACGATGTCGACCAGCACGACGTCGACCGTGGCCTCCTTCAGCCGGGCAAGGCCCTCCCTGCCCGATCCGGCCGTGACCGAGCTATGGCCCAGCGACTTGAGCAACCCTTCGATGGTCTTCAGCAGGGCGGGGTCGTCGTCGATGACGAGAATGGAGGCCAAACTTCCCTCCGCGGGGGGCCGGAGCGCAGCCGACATAAAGCTTACTGCACCCGAAGGAAAAAGGCCCGGCGATTTCGCCAGGCCCAATTCGGTGGACCCTTTCAGCCGGTCGCCAACCACCGGCACGGGCGCCGTGGCAGCCCGCCACCAACGAAAAACGGCCGTCGATGGCTGCCTTGGGATTGCAGCCGGCATGCCGCTTCTTTGCCACCCCTGCCACAGCTTGATCCCTCGAATAGGACGCGGTTCTGCGCAATCTTGCAGCGAGCAAGAAAGCGAATTCGTTCCTTTTTGGGATCGTGCGTGTGACCCGTGGAAAATCGGTCAAGCGGATTAACGAATGGCGCGCGCGCGCAGCGCATTACCGTGCGCTAAGCGAAGCTGCGAATGCACAAGAGGTCCGCGCTTCCTATAGGCTGCTCGCGACGAAATGCGACCGCTATGCGGATATGTACGAGGACATGATCGAGGCAATCGAACTACATTCCCGACGCATCGCTCGTTCGCAGCGTCAAAGTCGGGCGTGGGAATGCAGCTTACTCCGGACCACGAGGGCGGATTGGGGACTCATCACACTCCAGGCAAGCATCTGACGGCCCCACGGACAATTCTGATAGCATAACTGGGTGAAACGATACGGTGGCGGCGATACGGGGACAGCACGTTCAATTTGGAATTAGTGTACTGTCACCCTCACCAATGAACTTCGCCCTGCTGCCGACCCCGCCGGCCTCGCGCATGAGGTCGAGGTGGTTCTCACATCACAGTCGGCCCGAACTTTCGGCAACCGAAGAAAAAAAGCCCGGCGATCTCGCCGGGCCCGATTTGGTAGCGGAGGAGGGATTCGAACCCCCGACACAAGGATTATGATTCCTCTGCTCTAACCAGCTGAGCTACTCCGCCCCACGAAAATTCCCTTGAAAAGGTCGCAGGGATTTAAGGCTTGGACCGGGGCCTGTCAAGCCGCCCCCGGCGCGCTGGTGCCAGAGCGCCGGCGCGCATGATCCAGCCGCCGCCGAGCACCCGACTGCCCTCGTAAAAGACGCAGGCCTGGCCGGGTGCGATGCCCGACTGCGCCTCGTCGAGCACGACCTCGGCGCCGCCGGCGCCGGCCGACCACGCGCGAGCCGAAGCCGCCGGTGTCGTCGAGCGCAGCTTGACCTCGAGCTCGCGGCCGGCGCCGGTCGTCGGCAGCGGCGCATCGTCGAGCCAGTTGACGCCGCGCGCACACAACCGCGTTTCGCCGAGCGCCGCGCGCCGCCCGACCACGACGCGACGCGTTTCGGGCTCGATGCGCAGCACGTAGAGCGGCTCGCCGCCGCCGAGGCCCAGCCCCTTGCGCTGGCCGACCGTGAAGTCGATCACGCCCTGGTGGCGGCCGAGCACGGTGCCGTCCTCGGCGACGATGTCGCCCGCCTCGATGGCGCCCGGCCGCAGGCGACGTACGAGATCGGCATAGCGGCCCTGGGGCACGAAGCAGATGTCCTGGCTATCGGGCTTGTCGGCGACCGGCAGGTCGAAGCGGCGCGCCAGCGCGCGCGTCTCGGCCTTGGTCATGCCGCCAAGCGGGAACCACAGATGCGCGAGCTGCTCGGGCGTGGTGCCGAACAGGAAATAGCTCTGGTCGCGGTCGGCCTCGCGCGCGCGGTGCAGTTCCGGCCCCGCCGCCCCGTCGACGCGCTGGACGTAGTGGCCGGTCGCCACGATCTCGGCGCCGAGATCGGCCGCCATGCCGAGCAGGTCGCGGAACTTGACGGTCTGGTTGCACAGGGCGCAGGGCACCGGCGTCTCGCCGGCGACGTAGGCGTCGGCGAAGGCATCCACTACGTCGCGCCGGAAGCGCGTCTCATAGTCGAGCACGTAATGGGCGATACCGAGCCTGTCGGCGACCCGCCGCGCATCGTGAATGTCCTGACCGGCACAGCACGCACCCCTGCGCCCGACCGCTGCGCCATGGTCGTAGAGCTGCAGCGTGATGCCGACGACGTCGTGGCCCTGCTCCTTGAGCAGCGCCGCCGTCACGGAGCTGTCGACGCCGCCCGACATGGCGACGACGATGCGGGGCGCTGCGCTCATGTGGAGACTGCCATTCTGGCATCAGCGACCCCCCACCCTGCCCTCCCCCGCACGGGGAGAGGGAAGAATCCAAAAGCGCCCCCTCCCCCCTTGCGGGGGAGGGTTGGGGTGGGGGGTCGCTGGTGCACGAACATCGCAAGCACGTGTGATGCTCAATCCCGCTCGTCCATCCATGCCATCTGGATGGCCTCGAGGATCTTCTCGTTCGAGCGGTTGGGGTCGTCCTGAAAGTCGGGCAGCGCCATGACCCATTTGTGCAGGTCGGTGAAGCGGATGCCCATGATGTCGACGTCGGGATGGCGCTCCTCGAGCTCGATCGCGATCGCATTCACGTCGGTCCATCTGAGCGGCATGGCCTGACCTCCCAGCCTACTTGTCAACCATCATATTGCGCGTTGCGGCCGGCAGCGTCACGGTCAGCCCGTCGAGCTCCTCGGTGATGATGATCTGACAGCCGAGCCGCGAGGTATGGGTCAGGCCGAAGGCGAGGTCGAGCATGTCCTCCTCCTCCTCGGTCGCGTCCTTGAGCCGCTCGTAGTCGTCGGGATTGACGATGACGTGGCAGGTCGAGCAGGCGAGCGAGCCCTCGCAGGCCCCTTCCAGGTTGAGGTTGTTGCGGTGGGCGATCTCCAGGACGGACAGCCCGACCGGCGCATCCACCTCGTGGCGCGTCCCGTTGGGCTCGATGAACGTCATCTTCGGCATTGCACCTCGTCTCCGTCTCCGGTCTATCAGTCCTTGGCCATCAGTTCTTGGGCCCAACTTCGACTTCGTCGACTCGCCGGCCGGCCAGGGCCGCCTGCATCGCCCGGTCCATCCGCCGCTGCGCGAATGGGCGGGAGACCTTGTCGAGATCCTCGACCGCATCATTGATGGCGTGGCGGTCGCCGCCCGACAATAGGCTTTCGATGCGGCCGGTCTGGCCACGGATCGCAGCCAGCTCATCAGCGGCGAGCAGGGGCTGGTCGGCCTTGATGGCGGCATCGAGGGCGAGCAGGACACGGCGCGCCTCGACGCGCGCCTCGATCAGCAGGCGCCGTTCCATGTCGTCCCGCGCGTTCTCCATGCTGGCGCGCAGCATGTCGGCCATCTCATCCTCGCCCAGGCCATAGCTCGGCTTGACCTCGACGCGCTGCTCGACCCTGGTCGTGCTCTCGCGCGCGGAGACGGTGAGCAGCCCGTCCGCGTCGACCGTGAAGGTGACGCGCACGCGCGCGGCGCCGGCGGTCATCGGCGGGATGCCCAAGAGCTCGAAACGCGCCAGCGAGCGGCACAGATCGACCGTCTCGCGCTCGCCCTGCACGACATGGATCACCATGCCGTTCTGGCCGTCCTGATAGGTCGTGAACTCCTGGGCCTTGGCGACGGGAATCGGCGTGTTGCGCTCGATCACCTTCTCGACGATGCCGCCCATGGTCTCGATGCCGAGCGAGAGCGGTGTCACGTCGAGCAGCAGCGTGTCCGAGCCCGATGTCAGCGCCTCGGCCTGAAGGGCGGCACCCAGCGCCACGACCTCGTCGGGATTGATGTCGGCGAGCGGCTCGCGCCCGAACAGGCGCGCGACTTCGCGGCGCACCATGGGAATGCGCGTCGAGCCGCCGACCAGCACGACGCCCTTGATCGCGGCCGGCGTCACGCCGGCATCGTCGAGCACGTTGCGCACCAGGTGGACCGTGCGGGCGACGAAGGGCGCCATCAACCCCTCGAGCGTCGCGACGTCGAGCCGGTGACGGGTCGGCTTTCCGCCGAGATCGAGCGTCCATTCGCCGGCGGTCATGTTGGTGAGTTCCTCCTTGGTGCGCCGCGCGGCTTGCAAGGCGAGCTTGACCTCGGAGGCGGTCGGCTTGCGCGCATCCTTGAGCTGTGCGGCGCGCTCGGCCAGAAAACGCTCGGCCACGGCATGGTCGATGTCGTCGCCGCCGAGAGCCGAATCGCCGCCTGTGGCCAGCACCTGGAACACGCCTTTCTCGAGGCGCAGCAGCGAGATGTCGAAGGTGCCGCCGCCCAGATCGTAGACCGCGTAGAGGCCCTCCGCACCCTTGTCGAGACCATAGGCAAGCGCGGCGGCCGTCGGCTCGTTGACCAGGCGCAGGACCTCGAGCCCGGCGAGCCGCGCTGCGTCCTTGGTGGCGACGCGGGCCGGATCGTCGAAATAGGCCGGCACCGTGATGACCGCGCGGCCGACCTCACGACCGAGCGCCCGCTCGGCGCGCGCCTTCATCTCGCGCAGCACATCGGCCGAAATCTCGACCGGCGTCAGCCGCCTTCCATTGATCTTGAGACGGACCATGCCGCCCCTGCTTTCGCCGACCTGGCCGTCGCCGGCGTTGCTGTCGCCCGCATCGACCTCGAACGGGAGAACGCCGGCCAGCTTCTTCACATCGGCGACGCCGCGGCCCATCAGGCGCTTGATCGAGCTCACGACGGTATCCGGCCGGTCGGCCAGATGGCGTCGCGCGCTCTCGCCGACCTCGACCAGATCGCCGTCGAGGTAGGAGACGACGGATGGCACCAGCGCCTGGCCCGCCTCGTCGCGCAGCGCCTCGGGCTTGCCGTCGCGCGCGATCGCGGCGACCGAATTGGTGGTACCGAGATCAATGCCGATCGCAAAGCTGCCGTCCGCCTCGTGCGGCAGCGGGGTCTCGCCCGGCTCGTGAATCTGCAGCAGCATCACCGGTCCGAAGCCGCCCGCTTCAAGCGGTGCAGCCGCGCCTCGTCGGCAAGCTTGCTCAGGTATTTGAGCCGCGTCGTCAGCTTGCCCGCGGCATCGAGATCGCCCGTGGCGAAGGCTCGGTCGAGCTCGTCGATGCAGGCGCGGATGTCCTCGGCCGTGCGGCGCGCAATCGCCTCGACCGCGGCGGCATCCTCCGCCTCGGCGAGCGCCTCGCGCATCTCCATCGCCTCGGACAGCAGGACCGGGTCGGTCAAGGTGTTGCAGCCATCGGCATTGACGACGATGCCGTTCAGCCGCAGCAGGTAGCCCGCCCGCTCGAGCGGGTCGCGCAGGGTCTCGTAAGCCTCGTTGAGGCTGGTCGCCTGCTGCTGCGAGAGCGCGCGCTCGCGCGCGCTGCGCGTGGCGAACCGGTCCGGATGGAGCCGCCGTTGCAGCGCGAAATAGCGCCGGTCGAGCTCGGATGGCGCCAGCGCAAAACCGCGCCGCAGCCCAAGCCGCTCGAAGTGATCGAGTTGGCCCGGCGGCTGGACCGCCTGGCACGCGGCGCAGAACGGCTCGTCCGCCGCGACCGCGGCGCCACACGACCAGCAGGCGAGCGAGCGTGCATGGCCGGCGGGGGGCGCGCCGTCGCTGACCCCGGGGCTGACCCCGGGGCTGACCCCGGGGCTGACTCCGGGGCCGACCCCGGGCGTCACCGTTCTCGCGTCAGTGTTGGCCTGCTGGTTCATGGTCTCCGACAATTGAAACCGCCGGGGCGGCGGGCCACCCCGGCGGGGAGCGGTCGTGGTTGGCTGCAGCCGGGCCGGGCGCCCGGCGTCAGCCGATCAGACGTGGCCCGATCACACGTGGAAGGACTCGCCGCAGCCGCACCGGCCCTTTTCGTTCGGATTGCGGAACACGAAGCCGGACTGCAGCTTCTCTTCGACATAGTCCATCTCGGTGCCGAGGATGAACATGGTCGCCTTCGGATCGATCAGAATGGTCACGCCGCCGGTTTCCACCACCTCGTCGAACTTGCCCTTCTCGTCGGCGTATTCGAGCGTGTAGGACAATCCCGAGCACCCCTTGGTGCGCACGCCGATACGGATACCGGCCGAGGGCTTGCCGCGCTTGTCGAGCAGCGCCTTGACGCGCTCGGCCGCAGCAGCGGTCACGCTGATCGCCTGCGGACGCGCCTTCGCTGCCTTCGGGGCCGGAGCCGGCTGCTCAGTTGCCATCGACATAAGATCGACCTTTCCGGCGCGACGTTCAGTCGGCCGCCTTCTGCTTCTTGGCGAGCTTCGCCTTGTAATCCTCGATCGCGGCCTTGACCGCATCCTCGGCGAGCACCGAGCAATGGATCTTGACCGGCGGCAGCGAGAGATGCTGCGCGATGTCGGTATTCTTCAGCTTGGCCGCCTCGTCAAGGGTCTTGCCCTTGACCCATTCGGTGGCGAGCGAGCTCGACGCGATCGCACTGCCGCAGCCGAAGGTCTTGAACTTGGCGTCCTGGATGACGCCGTCGGAGCCGACCTTGATCTGCAGCTTCATGACGTCGCCGCAGGCCGGCGCGCCGACCAGTCCCGTGCCGACGTCCTCGGCGCCCTTGTCGAGCGCACCGACGTTGCGCGGGTTTTCGTAGTGGTCGATGACCTTGTCGCTATAAGCCATGATACTTCCCCTTGCCTGAACGTTTCATAACCGGCGGCTGCCCAACGTGGCTAGTGCGCCGCCCACTTGATCGTCTTGAGGTCGATGCCTTCCTGGACCATGTCCCACAGCGGGCTCATGTCCCGCAGCTTCTGGACGTGGGCCACGATCTCCTCGATCGCATAATCGATGTCCTGCTCGGTCGTGAATCGGCCGATGCCGAGGCGCAGCGAAGTGTGCGCCAACTCCTCCTCGACGCCGAGCGCGCGCAGCACATAGCTGGGCTCGAGCGACGCGGATGTACAGGCCGAGCCGGACGACACCGAGAGGTTCTTGATCGCCATCATCAGCGACTCGCCCTCGACGCAGGAGAAGCTGAGATTGAGGTTGCCCGGGATGCGTTGATCCAGGTCACCGTTGAGGTAGACATGGGTCAGCTTCTCGGTGATGCCCTTGTAGAGCCGGTCGCGCAGGTAGCGCAGCCGCTCGGCCTCGGCACCCATTTCGCGCTCGGCAATGGCACAGGCTTCGCCCAGACCGACGCAGAGCGGCGTGGCGAGCGTGCCCGAGCGCATGCCGCGCTCCTGGCCGCCGCCATGAATGAGGGCTTGCAGCCGCACGCGCGGCTTGCGGCGCACGTAAAGCGCGCCGACGCCCTTTGGCCCGTAGATCTTGTGGCCGGAGATGCTCATCAGGTCGATCTTCATCTCGTCGACGTCGAGCGGAATCTTGCCGACGGCCTGGGCGCAGTCAGTATGGAAGAACACGCCGCGCGACCGGCAGATCTCGCCGATCTCCTTCATCGGCTGGATCACGCCAATCTCGTTGTTGACCGCCATCACCGAGAGCAGAACGGTCTTGTCGGTGATCGCCGCCTTCAGCACGTCGAGGTCGATGAGCCCGTTTTCCTTGACCGGCAGGTAGGTGACCTTGAAGCCCTCCTGCTCGAGGTGGCGACAGGTGTCGAGCACGCATTTGTGCTCGGTCACCGCCGTGATGATGTGGTTCTTGCGGTCCTTGTAGAAGTGCGCGACGCCCTGGATCGCCAAATTGTTGGACTCGGTTGCGCCCGACGTGAACACGATCTCGCGCTCGTCGGCGCCGATGATGTGGGCGATCTGCGCGCGCGCCTTCTCGACCGCCTCCTCGGCCTCCCAGCCATAGGCGTGATTGCGCGAATGCGGGTTGCCGAACTTTTCGATGAAGTAGGGCATCATCGCGTCGAGCACGCGCGGATCCATCGGCGTGGTCGCCTGATAGTCGAGATAGATCGGTGCGCTCGGCCGGTTTCGGCCCCGCTCCGACAGCTTGTCCGCGAGCTTGGACTCGGCGGGCTTTTTCCCGGTCTCTATGGCAGTGCTCACGACTCAAACCCTCCTGAACAGATCTGATCGCCCGCTAGGCGGCGGGCGGTGCGGCCGCGGCGCGAGCCGCGGCCATGTCCTTGCCCGATTTGCCAACGCGGCGCCACAGCGCCGTCCACGCCTCGATGAATCGATCGGTATCGTCGGCGGTCGAGCGCCAGCTCAGGCTGACGCGAACGGCGGAGCTGGCCGCATCGGAACCATGACCCATGGCGCTCAGCACATGGGATGCGCGCACCTTGCCGGAGGAGCACGCCGCCCCGGCGCTGACGGCCACGCCGGCCAGATCGAGCGCGATGACCTGCGTCTCGCTCGCAACCCCAGGCATGCCCAGGCAAGACGTATTGCCGAGCCGCGGGGATTCAACCCCATAAATCGTCGCACCCGGCACCGCCGCCAAGGCACGCCGCTCGAGCGCATCGCGCAACGCCGCCACCCGCGCCGGCTCGTTGGGCTCGGCGGCAATGGCGGAGGCGGCCGCGCCGAAGCCGGCGATGGCCGCGACGTTCTCGGTGCCCGGCCGGCGGCCGCGCTCCTGTCCGCCACCCTGCATGAACGGCGCAAGCGCGACCCGGTCGCCGACAATCAGCGCGCCGGCACCCTGCGGACCGCCGATCTTGTGCGAGGAGACCGTCATCAGATCGACGCCCAGCGCGGCGAAATTCACGGGCATCCGTCCGATCGCCTGCACGGCGTCGCAGTGGACGATCGTGCCATGCGCCCGGGCGATCTCGACGACGCGCGCGATCGGCTGGATCACGCCGGTCTCATTGTTGGCCAGCATGACCGACACGAGCACCGGCTTGGACGCGCCGGCAAGTGCCCTCTCCAGGGCGTCCAGATCGATCACGCCCGAGGACAGCACCGCGATCCGCTGCGCCGAGCCGGCGAGGACGGATACGTGCTCGATGGCCGATACCAGCACCGATGCGGCCGCGGTCCCCTTGAGCGCCAGCGCATTGGCTTCCGTGCCGCCGCTGGTGAAAACGATCTGGTCCGGTCGTGCGCCGACCAGGCGCGCAACCGCCTCGCGCGCGTCCTCGACCATGCGCCGGGCGAGCCGGCCATAGCGATGCACCGAGGACGGATTGCCCTCGAGCGCCAGCGCCGCCGCCATCGCCTCGCGCGCGGCCGGGCGCAGGGGCGCCGTCGCATTGGCATCGAGGTAGGCGGAACTCAACATGGCCCGAACGTCTCCTCTCCCGCTGATGCTACTGGGCGAGCACCCGTGTCGGCTGGGCCGGCTGCGCCGCCTCGATCGCGAGGGACTGGGTAGCCGCACCGTGCCGAATCAGTCCGCTGGTGCCGAGCACACGGTTCTCGACCACGTCGTTGAGCGTGACCGAGCTCAGATAGAGGTGGATCTGGTTGCCGAGCTCCTCCCACAGGTCGTGGGTCAGGCAACGGCTCTTGTTCTTGACGCAGCCTTCGGGCGATCCCGGCGCGCAACGCGTCGCCCGGATCGGTTCGTCGACCGCCAGAATGATGTCGGCGATGCGCAGCTGGTCGGAGGGCCGGCCCAGAAGGTAGCCGCCGCCCGGCCCGCGCACGCTGCGCACGAGCGTTCCCTTGCGCAGCTTCGCGAACAGCTGCTCCAGGTAAGACAACGAAATCTCCTGCCGATCGGCGATGTCGGCCAGGGCCACGGGGTGGCCATTGGTGTGGCGTGCCAGGTCCACCATCGCCATGACGGCATAACGGCCTTTAGTGCTCAGTCTCACGACCGTTTCTCCTTCGCTGGGTTGCCGACGATGGCCGCAGCAACCACACTGTTCGAAATCACGCAGCGGCAATCCCCGCGAGGACCGCCCGCCGCGACCGCTAGTTCGCCGACCCCGCTTGGGCGCGGTTCGCCGGCGCCTGCACCTCATCCCCCATCTGGTCAGCCATCCTGCGATGCGCCGCCCAACGATCGCCGGACACAGCATCCGTCTGTGTCTGCCGTTCCAATTGGTCGAGCCGCGCGCGCAGCGCGGTCACTTCGCCCACCAGGCCCTCGATCGCTCGCGCCACCGGGTCCGGCAGGTCGCGCACCGGCGTGCCATAGGCACAGAACTCCGTTTCCCGCGCGCGCGGCAGCGCCACACGCGCGGGGATGCCTACCACCGTCTCGCCTGGTCCGACCGGTGACAGCACCACGGCATTGGCGCCGACCCGCGCCCCTGCCCCGACGGTGATGGGCCCGAGCACCTGAGCGCCCGAGCCGACGATCACACCGTCCTCGAGGGTCGGATGGCGCTTGCCTCGGTTGAGCGCAATGCCACCCAGCGTGACGCCGTGATAGAGGGTGACATCGTCACCCACTTCGGCGGTTTCGCCGATCACCAGGCCCATGCCGTGGTCGATGAACAGCCGGCGCCCAATGCGCGCGCCGGGGTGGATCTCGATCCCCGTGATGACGCGGCCGACATGGGACAGGAACCGGCCCAGCAGGCACCAGCCGCGAACCCAGGCGCCGTGCGCCATCCGGTAGAACAGCAGGGCATGGAACCCGGGGTAGCAGAAGATGACCTCCAGGCGCGTGCGCGCCGCGGGGTCACGGGCCAATATGGAATCAATATCCTCATGGAGCTTCTTGAACATGGTGCCCGCTGCTGTGTTATGATCCCGGCCCGGTCGGCCCAGGGGGTTGCCGACATCTCCGAGTGACACAGTTGGATATAATTAGCCCGAGTGATTTGGTCAAGTATGACTGGCGGGGAGCACTCGGACCCGATACAAAACACCCTAGTGCCAACGTGGGAATTAGGCCCGCCGACCGCGGCGTGGCGACAGCAAGGGTCTGACTAACGTATGCCCGAGGTCATTATTAACGGTCCGGAAGGCCGCCTCGAGGGCCGCTACCTGCATAGCAAGCAGCCGAATGCGCCGATTGCTCTCATGCTGCACCCCCACCCGCAGCATGGCGGCACGATGAACAACAAGATCGTCTATACCCTCTACCATTCCTTCGCCAAACGCGGGTTCTCTACGCTTCGCTTCAACTTCCGGGGGATAGGCCGCTCCCAGGGCAGCTACGACCGGGGCGAGGGCGAGCTGTCCGACGCGGCGTCCGCGCTCGACTGGCTGCAGACCTATAACCCCAATGCGGCCCAGTGCTGGATCGCGGGCTTCTCGTTTGGCGCCTGGATCGGCATGCAGCTGCTGATGCGCCGACCGGAGATCGCCGGCTTCGTCGCGGTGGCGCCCCCGGCCAACATGTTCGATTTCAGCTTCCTTGCTCCCTGCCCGTCCTCCGGGCTGGTGGTCCTGGGCTCGGCCGACGAGCTGGTCACCCAGGAATCAGTGCAGAAGCTGGTCGACAAGCTGTCGAGCCAGCGCGACATCTCGATCGACTACAAGGTCGTCTCGGGCGCCAACCACTTCTTCCAGAACAAGATCGAGGATCTGGACAAGCAGGTGGATCGCTACCTGGCGGCGCAGTTGAAAAAGCTCGCCGCGGCCCAGGCGGGCTAGCCGCTACGGGCGCGTCCTGCAGCGCCCAGACGGCCGACGCCGTGCGTCGCATCAGCTCTCCAACACCCCTTCGCTCGGCGTGCCGCGGTAGTGCGGCAAGCCATCCACGATCTCGAGCCAGGGCAGTCGCTCGCCGGCGAAAATGTGGAATTGCGGGCGCAGCAGGTCGGCGCGCGCGAAATTGGCGACCATGAGGTGGATGTCGTCGGGCCAGCGCTCGTTCTCGTAGCTGAGCGAGCTGCCGCACATGCCGCAGAATTTGCGCTGCACCTCGGACGAGGAACGATAGCTCCGGGCGGGCGCGCCGCTGAACTTGACGCGGGCGCGCGAAAAGCCGGCGGCTGCCATCAGCACGCCGCCGGTCGCGCGCCGGCAGGTGCTGCAATGGCAAATGCCGACCCAGTTGGGCGCGCCTGCCGCAATGAAGCCGATGGCGCCGCACAGGCAGCTACCGTGATGTGCAATCTCATGGTCGGCCATGGCCTCTCCGTCGGGTCAGCGTTGTCGGGTCAGCGTTGTCGGGCCAACGTTGTCGGCCTGCGACGATTGTGATAAACCCCGCCCGCTCCAGCAAGTCGTCCTCTGATACGGCAGTGCGCAGCCATGTCCTCGCCTCGCTCCGACTTCGTCGCCGTGATGACCGAACGCGGCTTCCTGCACCAGTGCACCGATCTCGCGGCACTCGACGAGGCGGCGCGCACCGGCCGGATCACGGCCTATGTCGGCTACGACTGCACGGCGAACTCGCTGCACATCGGCAATCTCGTGTCGATCATGATGCTGCGCTGGCTGCAGCAGACCGGGCACCGGCCGATCCCGCTCATGGGCGGCGGCACGACCAAGGTCGGCGATCCCTCGGGCCGCGACGAGACACGCCGTCTTCTGAGCGAGGCTGACATCGAAGCCAACATGGCCTCGATCAAGCGCTGCTTCAGCAACTTCCTCAGCTTCGAGGGCGCCAACGCCGCGCTCATGGTCAACAATGCGGAGTGGCTCGACGAGCTGAAGTACATCCCGCTGCTGCGCGACATCGGCCGGCATTTCTCGGTCAACCGCATGCTGACCATGGATTCGGTCAAGCTGCGCCTCGACCGCGAGCAGCCGCTCAGCTTCCTCGAGTTCAACTACATGGTCCTGCAGGCCTACGACTTCGTCGAGCTCGCCAGGCGCTACGACTGCCGGCTGCAGATGGGCGGTTCGGACCAGTGGGGCAACATCGTGATGGGCGTCGAGCTCGGCCGGCGCACCAACGATCTCTCGCTGTTCGGCCTGACCACGCCGCTGATCCAGAGCTCGTCGGGCGCCAAGATGGGCAAGACCGCGCAGGGTGCCGTGTGGCTCAACGGCGACCGGCTCGCGCCCTACGACTACTATCAGTACTGGCGCAATACCGCGGATGGCGACGTCGAGCGCTTCCTCAAGGTTTTCACCGACCTGCCGCTCGACGAGATCGCGCGCCTCGGCAAGCTGGGCGGTGCCGAGATCAACGAGGCGAAGAAGGTGCTCGCCTTCCATGCCACGCGGCTGTGCCATGGCCAGCAGGCGGCCGAGTCCGCCGCTGAGACCGCGCGCCAGACCTTCGAACAGGGCGAAATCGGCGCCGCGTTGCCGACCATTACGACCAAGCGCGAGCTACTCGAGCAGGGTCAACCGGTCATCAACTACTTCCACCAGACGGGACTCGCCGCCAGCCTCGGCGACGCGCGCCGATTGGTCCGTGGCGGGGGAGCGCGCATCAACGACCAGGCCGTGACCGACGAGAAGCGCATGGTGACTCTGGCCGACCTGACAGCCGAGGGGCTGATCAAGCTCTCGGCCGGCCGCAAGCGCCATGCGCTGGTGCGCTTGGAGAGCTGATGCGCTCTGCTAACGTTCGGGCGCGGGCAAGGGGTATTCGCTGAGACCGGTGCCGACCTGGTTCGGGTCGGGGTTGAACAGCCTGTCGAGGAATGCGCCGAGGAAGCCCGGGGCGAGCGATGACAGGGGATTGACCGTGACGTTCGGGTCGTCGGCCGGGCCGCTTGCGTTGAAGTTGGCGGCGAAGATGCCCTTGCCGCCGGTGAAGATCATGCCGAGCACCGGGATCTTGCCGACCACCTCGTTGAAGCTGTAGGCCGGTATGACGGTGCCGTGCACGGCGATCGTCTCGGCCGCCTGGTCGACCTTGCCGGTCACGCGAATGCCAAGCGCCGGTCCGAATGCCAAGGCATCGGAGAACTCGACGATCTTGCCCGTGCGCTTGATCTGAGCGCTCAGCTTGGTGAAGGTGATCCCCTCGCCCGCGGCGAGTTCGCGGATCCCGGTCAACGAGGCGACGGTCAGCAGGCGCACGAGACCCGGCGTGTTGACCGCACGGAAATCGTGGATCTCGACATTGGCGGTGGTCGGCCGCCCGGGCTTCGTATCTTCGATTGTGCCGGCGACCCGCAGCTTGCCGCCGACCACCCGGTCGGTGATGTCAAGCCGGCGTAGGAGCTCACCTGCCGCATCGGAGGTTATCGTGAGATTCTGGGCGCTGCCCTTCTGCTGCTGTTCAATCAGCAGACGCCCGCGCTCGCCGAGCTTGCCGTCGATCAGCACCAGCCGGGGACGATTGCCGTCGTAGTCGAGATCGATCGTGGTCTGATCGATCGATTGGCCGCCCTCGATGATGACGCGATCGAACCGGCCGCTCACCCGGATCGGCATGCCGCCGCGCGACGGCGTGTCGTCCCGCAAGAACGGCCGCGCGTCGAGCCGTGTGCCGGACAGGCGAAGCGAATACCCGCGCGGCGGCATGGCCTCGATCTTGCCGGTCAGATCGGTTTCGCCGATCTTGAGCCGCGTCAGGCTCGCCTCGTGAAACGCGCCGTTGGTGAACTCGACCCGGCCACGCACCTCGAGCCCTTCCGTGGTGACCGTGAGGTCCGGCACCGTGACCGGGGTGCCGCGCACGAGCTGGGCCGAAAACTTTGCCGTGCCCGCCGTGCCCGGCGCCTTCGACCAGCCGGCGAAATCGGCGCGCAAGCCAGCCGGTCTCAGATCAAGCGAAGCCGCCAGGTCGGCGCGCCCTCCGTTCATCTCCGTGTAGCTGAGCTCAGCGCCGATCGGGCCGGACAAGAACTCGGCGAGATCAACGCCGACGCTGGCGCGCATGCGCTCGTCCGCGGCGCCGGTGACTCGGAACCGGCGGCGGAACGGCGCACCGTCGGTGAAGTTCTCGCGCCATTCGACCTGCGCGGGATGGCCGTTCAGCTTGAGCCCGCCGTCGAGCGACATGCCGCGCCCGTCCAGCTTGAGCGCCAGCATCCCTTCGCTGATCGCCAGGCCGAACATGCCGCGCGTCTGCGACACGTCACGCAAGTTCGCCGCGGCCGCGACCTTGACGTCTTCCTTGGTCAGCTTTTTCTCCAGCGGCAACTCGAACACAAGCCGGGCGGCCGCACGGCCGCCAACCTCGGACGGCGTCATGTTGAAGCGCCGCGCGAAGCGCAAGGGCTGGGTATCCAGCACCTCGAGCGCGTCACGGATCGGTCCCGACACGACGATCTCGCTGGTCAAATTCTGGTCCTTCACGTCGAGGCCGGTGATGCCGATCGTGGCGTGCTCGACGCGCAACTGCTTCAGGCCACCGTGGCGCACCGCGAGGTCGAAGCGCTCGCGCGTGAAGGTCGCCGTGCCGTTGACCCCGGTCACCGGCGGCAGCGGGCGGAAATAGTGGACCGAGAGGCCCTCGTAGCTGAGGTTGCCCGTCACGGATTCGACGAACGGCTTGGGATTGTCCGAGGTCGGCAGGCGCAGCACGATGGCGGCACGCGCTTCGGGTACGCGCCCGCCCAGGATGTTCGGCACGATCCAGTTGCGCGCCTCCACGGCAAGCGCCGCGGGCCAGAGCTGCGGCAACCGCTCGAGCGGCACGTCGCGCAGCACGGCCAGCGCATTCATGCGACCGGGCATGCCCAGCGCGCTGCCGGTCATGCCCGTCACCATGCCGTCGACCGTCACCGTCGGGCCACCGAGATCGAGGAACAGGCGCTCGACTTCGAGCCGCCCGGCAGCGATGTCGGCGATGCCGCGCGCTTCCATGCGCGCAACCGACAGTGGCTCCTCGTAAAGTTCGGGAAGCGCCAAAGTTCCCGCTGTGCCCGCGAGCTCGAAGCGGACGGCCTGGAGCTGCAGGGCGGAATTCAGGCGCAGCGACGCGATGCCGCTGACTGGCAGGCGAACGCGATCGAAAGCGGCCAGCACAGGCGTCTCGCTGCCGATCCAAGCGGGCTCGAGGTCGGCGATCGCCAGCGTGACGTCGATGCTGTCGGCGCCGGGGCGATAGAGAAGATCGCCCTCGAAGCTCGGGCGCCGGCCGGCCAGATCGAGCGTGACGGCCATGCTGGCGCGGACCCCGGCGTCGTCTCGCGTCAACCGTATGTCGGCACGCGGCGCGCGCCATACGCGCTTTGCCATGCGGTCGTCGAGCGCGAGCGAGCCGCCACGCAGGCTGACCCGCTTGAGATAGCTGAGCGCGCGCTCAGGCCGCGGCGGCGCAAGCAGCTCGCCGACCAGCAGCGCGGCGAGCGCGCCCTGGTCCTGTTCCGGCGGGCTGTCAAGGTCGGCGGTCAGCGCGAGCTCGAGCCGCCCGCTTTCGGTGCGCACCAGGCGCGCGCTCGGTCCGACCAGCTCGATCTCGGTGGGTGCGAGCAGCCCGCGCAGCATGGCGAGCCCGCTCAACCGCACGGCCAGCACAGGGACGGAGGCGATCTGACGGTCAAGGGCATCGTGCGCGCGCATCTCGAGGGCACGCACGACCAGCGTGTGGTCCGTGCTGCGCCAGGCGAGCTCCGCCGATGCGATCGTCACCTTGATCTCGCCGCCTTCGCTCGACAAGGCGCGCTCGATATGGGGCTTGAGAAAGTCGAGCGACACCGGTCCGGTCGACAGGCGCCAGGCCGCGAGCGCGCCGAGCACCGCCAGGCCGGCAATCAAGCCGCCGAGCAGCTCCAAGGTCAGCTTGGTCGTGCGCCGGATCATGTCAGCAAGCGCTTTCCGGGCGGCCGGGCCGGCCTAACCTGTCCCAGCTTGACCCCCGCGTGCTTGACCCCCGCGTGCTTGACCCCCGCGTGCTTGACCCCCGCCTGCTTGACCCAAGGGGGGCGGTCGCGCACTGTGGCAACGGGTTGATGCGGCCAGTCATGTCGGACAAACGTTTTCTCTCTTCCATCCGCGAACTGCCGCGCCCCGGCGATCCGCAGGCTGCCGATCTCGGCGTGGCGAGTTGGCGCGAGCATGCCGCACAGGCCGAGGACCCCGCGCTTGCCCAATTCGGGCGGGAACTGGCTGACGACGCTACTGGGCATCGGCTGCTGCGCTCCCTGTTCGGCAACAGCCCCTTTCTGGGTCATACGCTCATCCAGGAAATGGCCTTCTGCCGCCACCTGGTGGTTCGGGGTCTGGACTCAACATTCGCCGATTTGTGCCGCGGCATCAACGGACAACTAACCGGCGGGGATGGGGTCGGGACGGATCGAAGCCAGCTCATGACCGGCTTGCGCCGCGCACGCCGGCAGGCGGCGCTCCTGGTCGGGCTGGCCGATATTTCGGGATTGTGGCCCGTCGAACGCGTCATCCGGTCACTCAGCGACTTTGCCGACGCCGCCATCAACGCGGCCGCCTGTCATCTGATCCAAGCGGCGGCGGCGAACGGCAGCATCGTGCTGCCGCCCTGCGCCGACGCCACGGGCTCGGGCATCGCCGTCTTCGGCATGGGCAAGCTGGGCGGACGCGAGCTCAACTATTCGAGCGACATCGATCTGATCGTCTTCTACGACAGCGCGATTCTCAGAGGCTCGGATCCGGACGAGCTGCAGAGCCGCATCGTGCGGGTCATCCGCGACCTCGTGCGCATGCTCGAGGAGCGCACGCGTGACGGCTACGTGTTCCGGACGGACCTCAGGCTGCGCCCGGACGCCGGGGTGACACCAGTCGCCATGTCGATGGACGCCGCCGAGCTCTACTACGAGAGCATGGGCCAGAACTGGGAGCGCGCCGCGATGATCAAGGCGCGCACCGTGGCCGGCGATCTCGGTGCCGGACAGGCTTTTCTCGCGCGGCTGCGCCCTTTCCTTTGGCGCCGCCATCTCGACTTCGCCGCCATTCAGGATATCCATTCGATCAAGCGCCAGATCCAGGCCCATCGCGGCGGCGCAGACGTCGCCGTGTTCGGCCATAACGTCAAGCTCGGCCGCGGCGGTATTCGCGAGATCGAATTCTTCGCCCAGACCCAGCAGCTCATCTGGGGCGGGCGCGATCCGCGCCTGCGCGTCGCCGCGACCTGCGACGCGCTTGCGGCACTGGCGGCGGCGGGCCGCATCAAGCCGACCGTCGCCGACGAACTGACGCGAGCCTATCGCTTCCTGCGCAAGGTCGAGCACCGGCTGCAAATGGTCGACGATCGACAGACCCATGCGCTGCCCGCCGACGAGGCCGGACTGGCGCGTCTGGCGGCGTTCATGGGCTATGCCGACACGGAGAGCTTTCAGAGCGAGCTCCTGGCCCAGCTCAACACGGTGAGCGACCGCTACGCCGCGCTGTTCGAGGAGGCTGCGCCTCTGTCCGGACCCGGCAACCTGGTCTTCACCGGCACGGAGAACGACCCCGAGACCGTGCGCACGCTGGAATCCCTCGGCTTCCGGGATGGCAACGCCGTCGCCGCCACCGTGCGCGCCTGGCACCATGGCCGCTATCGAGCCATGCGCAGCGAACGCGCGCGCCAGCTCCTGACCGAGATCAAGCCAGCGCTGATCGCGGCGCTGGCGCGCACCGCCGATCCCGCCGCCGCCTTTCACCGCTTCGATGCCTTCCTCGGCCGGTTACCCGCGGGCGTGCAACTCTTCTCGCTCTTCCATTCGCATCCGGAGCTGCTCGATCTCGTCGCCGAGATCATGGGCGACGCCCCCGTGCTCGCCGAGCAACTCGCGCGCCATCCGATCCTGCTCGACGGCGTGCTCGCCGGCGACGCCATGGCGGCACTGCCCGACGTCTCGGTGCTGAGCGATGATCTCACGCGCGCGCTGACCCAGGCCGGCGACTTCCAGGATGTTCTCGATCTCGCCCGCCGCTGGGCCAACGACCGCAAATTCCAGGTTGGCCTCCAGCTCCTGCGCGGCGCGCTCGACGGCGAAGCGGCGGGCGCCCGGCTCGCCGACATCGCCGACGCCGTGATCCTCGGCATGCAGCCGCGGGTCGAGGCCGAATTCGCGCGCCAGCATGGCGATTTCCGACCCGGCGGCATGGCAGTCATCGCCATGGGCAAGCTGGGCGGGCGTGAGCTGACTGTCGCATCCGACCTCGACCTGATCTTCGTCTATGCCGTCGGTCACGATGGCGAGGGCGACGCCTCCGGCAACGAGGCCGTGGACGAAGCCGTGACGATCCAGTCGAACGGTGCCAAGCCGCTCGCGCCGATGACCTACTTCACGCGGCTCAGCCAGCGCCTCACCGGATCGCTTGAGGCCCAGACCGGTGAAGGCAGCCTTTATCAGATCGACCTCCGGCTGCGGCCGTCGGGCAACAAGGGGCCGCTCGCCTGCACGGTCGAGAGCTTCGAGGCCTACCAGGAGAAGGACGCCTGGACCTGGGAGCACATGGCGCTGACGCGGGCCCGTGTCGTGACCGGATCACCGCCGCTGCGCCGGCGCGTCGAGGCGATCGTGCGCCGCCTCCTGACCCAGAAGCGCGACGTCGAGAAGCTCGTGGTCGACGTCGCCGAGATGCGTGCGCGCATTGCGCGCGAGCACCGAGTCAAAGGGCCCTGGTTCCTCAAGCACACACGCGGCGGGCTGGTCGACGTCGAGTTCCTCGCTCAATACCTCCAGCTTCGCCATGCCGCGCAGATTCCGGAGGTGCTGTCGGCCAACACCGTCGAGGCGTTACGACGCCTGGCGGCCCACGGCGCCATCCCGGCCGCCGCCGGCGAGGAACTCTCCGCCGCGGCACGGCTGCTTACCCGCGTGCAGGGGCTGATCCGGCTGACCGTGGGTGAAGGGCTCGACGAGACCGTCCTGCCGGCCGGCCTCAGGGCGCGACTGGCGCGGGCCGGCGGCGTCGACGATCTGGACCAGCTCAAGGACCGGCTCGGCCGCGCGATGGCGCATGTGCGGCGGCATTTCGACGACTTGATCGAGACGCCGGCGGCGCGCTATCGATCGGTATCGAATCCGGAGGAAGCGAAATGAGAAAGAAGGCCGCGGCCAGGCCCGAAGTCAGCGCAAGGACGAGCGCTGGCAAGAAGAGCCCCGCCAAGTCGGGTGCGCCCAAAGTCGGCGCAAGCAGCAGCGATCCGCTGCTCGGCAAGCTGGCGCCCGATTTCACCATGGCGACCGATGGCGGCGGCGGCGTCACGCTGTCGAAGCTCAAGGGCCAGCCGGTCGTGCTCTATTTCTACCCGAAGGATAACACGTCCGGCTGCACGGCCGAAGCCTGCGGCTTCCGCGACAACCTTGCCCGGTTCAACCGCGCGAACGCGGTGGTCATCGGCATTTCCAAGGACAGCCCCAAGAGCCATGACAACTTCAAGGCCAAGCAGGGGCTGAACTTCACGCTCGCGTCCGACGAGGACGGCAAGGTGTGCGAGCGCTACGGCGTGTGGATCGAGAAGAGCCTCTACGGGCGCAGATACATGGGCATCGATCGCGCCACCTTCATCGTCGACGCCCAGGGCAGGATCGCGCGTGCCTGGCGCAAGGTGAAGGTGCCGGGCCATGTCGACGAGGTGCTGAAGGCGGTGCAGGGTCTCTCCTGACGCCCTCGTTGCGTCACAGCGGTCTCGGGAGGCGCGACCACCGCCGAGCCGGCCCTCGGCGGTGACATGGTGACGTCGCGAGACAGGGCCGACCTACCGGAAGCGGTCGTCCTTCGAGCTGCCGCGCGAGCTGCCGGAACGACCGGGCACGCCGTCATGCGGGCCATTGCCGAAGCCGTTGTTGCCGCGGCGATGGCGATGACCGTGGTCGTGGCAAGGGGGCGGACCGCCCACGCCGGAGCCCGCCGCGGCGAAGCTTCGCTCGGCCGCGGACAGCATCATGGCAATCGCAGGCGGTGTCGCGGCTGCGAACTTTCCGCAGGTCGCGAGAAAGTGCCGGCGAGCAGCCACCATCTCGGTTTGCTTCTGATCAGAATTCATCACATCACTCCTCGAGTCGCTGATGCAAAGCCCCTTTGATGGGACTTCGCTCGACAGTGGCGACGGCAGCGGAACAGGGACAGTGATCGTTCTGTGACACCCGGCCGGCCATTGTTGTGGCAATCGGTCTCCGGCGTCTGCTAGCGCCGCGGTAGCACGTCCGGATTGACCACGTTGATGGGCTGGCCGCGCGCATAGGCGACGATCTGATCGAAGATGTCGGTGAATTGGATTTCGTATTCGTCCGCCGTGACATAGCCGATATGCGGCGTTGCCAGGACGTTGGCCATGTTGAGCAACGGGTCGGACGGATCGCGCACCGGCTCCTTGTCGAACACGTCGACCGCAGCCATTCCCGGACGTCCTGCGCGCAAGGCGGCGACCAGAGCGCCCGCCTCGATCAATCCCGCCCGGCTGGTGTTGACGAGGAGCGCGCTCGGCTTCATGCGCGCGAGATCGGCGGCCGTGACGATGCCGCGGGTCGCCGGCACCAGCCGCATGTGCAGCGAAACGATGTCGCAGGATTGGTAGAATGCGCGCCGGTCCGGTGCGGTTGCGTAGCCGTCCGCGCGGGCGCGCTCGCGCGTGGCGTCGCGCGCCCAGACGAGCACGTCCATCCCGAACGCCTTGCCGTATCCGGCGACGACACTGCCGATCCGTCCGTAGCCATGGATGCCCAACGTCTTGCCGCGCAGGCTTTGGCCGACGCCCATCTGCCAGTCCCCGGCCTTGAGCGCGGCGGCCTGCTGCGGGATCTGGCGCATGGCGGCGAGCACGAGCGCCCAGGTCATTTCCGCCGCGGCGTAGGACGGCGTGCCCTGATGCATGCTTGACGACACGGTCACGCCGTTGCGCGTGCAGGCGTCGATGTCGATGTGCGGCCAGACGCTGCGCTGGCTGATCAGACGCAGCTTCGGCAACCGGTCGAGCAGCCCCGCGCGGATCGCCGTGCGTTCCCGGAACAGGACCAGGGCTTCTGTCTCGCGCAGCCGCTCGGCCAGGACACCTTCATCCTCGACGTGGTCGGTCCACACGGTGACGTCGTGCCCGGCCAGCTTGGCGAAGCACGGCAGGGTTCTGAGCGTGTCGAACCAGTCGTCGAGGATCGCGACCTTCATGCCGGCGCGCGATGGGCGCGCAGGAACTCCCGGCCGGCACCGGTCAGCACGACCGATGGCACGCCGCTGCCGCTGCGCTCGCGCCGCACCAGCCCGTGGTCGACGGCATCCTCCCAGACCGGCAGGCGCGGGCAGCTCGTGCGCCACGTGGTCATGACCTCGTCATAGGAGCGCGGGCCGGCGTCGATCCATTCAAGCAGGTCGAGCACGAGGGTGTCGGGCGCGTTCATGGGCCCAAGGCTAGCAAGCGGCCGCCCGATTTGCCAACATATGGAAAGGGTATTATCCATATATACGGAGTATGGATCATGGATTTGCGCCGCCTCGCACAGTTCGCCGCCGTCGCCCAGGAAGGCAACGTCACCCGCGCGGCGGCACGACTGGGCATCCAGCAGGCGCCGCTGAGCCAGCAGAGCAAGCTGCTCGAGCGCGAGATCGGCGCGCCACTGTTCGTGCGCAAGCCGCGCGGAATGGAGCTCACGCAAGCCGGGCGAGCGCTCCAGCGCGAGGCGCGCGCCGTGTTCCTGCAGCTCGACAAGGCCGTTGCATCGACGCGGCGTGCCGCCCGCGGCGAGGAAGGCGTACTCCGCGTCGGCCTGACCAGCTCGGCCTGTTTTCATGCCTTTCCGCCCATGGCCATCCGCACCTTCCGCGCCGCTTATCCATACGTCACGGTGCAGTTCGAGCAAGGAAGCACCCCGCAGCTCATTGAATGGCTGGCCGGCGAGCGAGTCGATGCGGCGTTCATCCGCACGGCTCTCGGCCCGCCGGAGGCGGTGCGGGTCGCGGCACTCGTCGAGGAGCCGATGGTCGTCGCGCTGCCGTCACGCCACAGGCTGGCCAGCGCCAACGCCGGGCGCGCACTGACCCTCAGATCCCTGGCGCGGGAGACCTTCATCGGCTATCCGCGCAGCGCCGGCGCGGGCCTCTATGACGCGATCATCGCGGCCTGTATGGCCAACGGTTTCAGTCCCAGCATCGGCTACGATGCGCCGCAGATGGTCACAACGCTGAGCCTGGTCACCGCCGGCCTCGGCATATCGATCGTGCCGCACTCGATGCAGCGCGTCCGCCTCGACGGCGTCGTCTACCGGCCGCTATCGGGACCGCGCCAGCCGCGCGCGCAGCTAAACCTGGCGACGATGCGCGACGCGCCGTCAGGTTCGCCGGTCCATGCCTTCGTGCGGCTGGCCGAGAGCGCCGTCGCGTCCTTCGCGGAAGACCAGTGAGCGACGCCTCACCCCACGTGAATCTCAGGACCTCAGCTTGACGTCGCGCAGGCGGATCAGCGCATCGGGGTAGGGGGTGAACCCCTCGAGCTTGCTGTTGAAGCCCCAGATCCACTTCACGTGCCAGAGATAGATGATCGGCTTCTCGTCGGTCAGGATCTCCATGACGCGCGCATAGTGCTTCTTGCGCTCGGCGCGATCGGCCGTCGCGCGCGCCGCGTCGAGCAGTTTGTCGACCTCGGCATTGCAATAGTGCCCGTCATTGCCGGGCACCTTGCAGGCGAGCAGCGTGTGGATGTTGGCGTCGGCATCGATGCGGCCCGACCAGCCGACGAAGTCGCCGTCGAACTTCCCCTCGCGCGCCTGGGCCAGCATGGTGACGAACTCGATCATCTGGAGCTTGAGGTCGATGCCCGCCTCCTTGGCCATCGCCTGGATCATCTCGGTCGCCTGGCGCGACTCCGTCGTGTTCGGTACGAGCAACGTCATGGCGGGATTGGCGACGCCCGACTCCCTGATCAGCGCCTTGGCCTTGGCAAGGTCGCGCGCCGGGACCGGAATCGACTTGTTGTAGAAGAAATTCTCCGGCGGCACGGGCTGATTGCCCACCGTGTACTCGCCGGCATAGACGACCTGGTTGATGGCGTGGCGGTCGATCGCGGCATCGAGCGCCTGGCGCAGCTTCTTCTCGCGGCTGAACGGCGCATTGGAGCGGTCGCCATTGGCGATGTTGAGGGTGAGGCCGCTGTAGCCCATCCCCGTGATCGAGGCCGTGCCGAGGTTCCTGTTCCGGCGCAGCTGCGCCAGATCGTTGGCGGCCATGCGCTCGATCAGGTCGAGCTGCCCGGCCTGGAGATTGGCGAAGCGCACCGTCGTGTCTGGAATCGGCAGGAAGACGATGCGCTGGATGTGATAGCGCGGCGCGTCGTAGTAGTCGGCGAACTTCTCGAGCACGATGCGGTCCTGGATGACGCGTTCGACGAACCGGTAGGGACCGGCGCAGACCGGCTTGTTGCCGAACTGCGCGTCGCCGGCCGCGGCCACCGCCTTCGGCGACACGATGATGCCGGCGCGGTCGGCGAACTGCGCCAGCAGCGGCGAGAACGGCAGCTTCATGTCGATGCGCACGGTGACGTCGTCCACCACCGCGACGTTCGACACCGCGCTGATCTCGCTCTTGCGCCGGCTGTCCGGCAGCGTCAAAGCGCGGTCGAGGCTGAACTTGACGGCCGCGGCATCGACTCGCTCGCCGTCATGGAACCTGGCGTCGGTCCTGAGCTTGAAGGTGATCGACTTGCCGCTCTCGTCGGTCTGCCAGCTCGTCGCCAGCATCGGCACGATCGACTGGTCGGGCGCGATGTCGACCAGCTTGTCGCACAGGGCCTGCATCACGATGCGGCCGACGAAGCTCCAGTTCTTGGCGCCGTCGAGCGTGTCGGGGTCCTCCTGGAGGCCAATGCGCAAGGTCTGCGCCGCCACGCCGTTCGCGAGCAGGCATGCCGATACCGCGAGTGCCGGGACGAGCCGAGACATGCTGCCTCCCCTGCCGCGCATCGATCGGCGGCCGCTTGATGTTGCGTGCGCTTACGATATCAGGCGGACAGAGCGCCGCAAGCGGCCGGTCCCGGTGGTTACCGCAACACGCGCACGGGAATCGTGTTCAGCACCTTTTTGAACTGCTTGTTGGAGAGCTCGAGCGCGTATTCGCCCTCCTTGGCCGGCGTGAAGGCGAAATCGTAGGTCTCGCCCAGGCTGACCAACTGGCTCGCCTTCCGTGCGCCGCGGCGCGGCGCGGGCAGGTCGCGCCCGTCCTTGGCCAGCGGGCGCCAGGTCGCGAGCTCTGCGCCGCGCTTCAGCTCGACCGACAGGTTCACCTCGAAGCTGTGCACGTTGATGATGCGCAGCCGGTGGCGCTGCCCGGCCTTGAGCATGAGCGGCGCCGGCGGGTTGACGCCGTTGACGAGCGCGAACTTGCCCTGGTCCTGCAAATTGGGTGGCGAGGTGACCAGCACGATGTGGTCGCGTTTAGGATCGTATTTCTGGCCGGGCCGCAGGACGATCAGCGGTCCGGACAGACCGGCCTCCTGCTGCTCAGCATCGTTCATGTGCGTATGGTAGATGAACGTGCCCGCGCGCGGTGGTGTGAAGCGCACGGCGAACGACTCACCCGGATGGATCATCGGTACCTGGCGCCGCGCGTCGCCGCCGAAGTCATGGACGCCATCATAATAAGAAGCGAGCTCGATACCGTGCCAATGCACGGTCGTATGCTCGCGGAGACGGTTGCGCACCACGATCTCGACCGGCTCGCCACGCGTCAGCACGATCAGCAGGTTGGCGCCGCGCATTCCTTCGCTCGGGTCGGTTACGCCGCTCAACATGTAGCGATACGACTTGACCGCGGCCGTGCTGTCAGGCGCCTCTTCCGCCGACAACTCGAGCTTACGGCGCGGTTCGCGCGGCTCGACCGGATGCTTGCCATGCTTGGGATGGATGGTCACGCCGAGCACCATGCCGCCCATGTCGCGCGTCGATTCGAGCAGCTTGTCGAACTCGGGCGTGCCGCGGAACGGGAAACTGCGCGACTGCAGCGACTCGAGCGGAAAGTTGGAACGCATGTGATAGGGATTGTGGCAGTGGACCACCCACCTGCCCGGACGGTTGGGCGCGCTCCAGCTGATCGTGCGCGTCTCGCCCACCTGCAGCCAATCGGTGTTGACCCAATGGCGATCGGCACTCTTGCGGTAGGTCTCGCTGCGCAGCAGGTCGCTGCGGCCGTTGATGCGGAAATAGAAGCCATGCAGGTGCATGGGATGGTTCTCGAAGGACAGGTTGATCCAGCGCCAACGGATCGTCTCGCCTTGCGTGTATTCAAGTCGCTCGGTCGCCGGCCAGGATCGGCCGTTGATCGTGGCCTGGGCTGCCGCGAAGGCCGGCGCGCCGTTCGTGCGGTAGGCGTCGAGCCATTCGCTGATGATGAAGACCCGTTCTTTCGTATCGGGCGCGACGCCTAGCGCATCGACGATGATGGCGCCATGGAGTTGGGAGTCGACGCCGAACCGGTCGGTCA